>JAABUQ010000330.1_pt1 | contig 109879 bp, 117 predicted proteins | sample 5560001 | NCBI WGS metagenome assembly JAABUQ01 (sample SAMN10711888, study PRJNA513371) | rock metagenome | isolation source: Antarctica rocks | place: Antarctica: Victoria Land, Finger Mt nord | collected 2015-12-18 | reverse complement strand
GGCTGGTGGCGGTAATGGTGCAGCAGCGGCAGCGGGGGCTTTCTGGGGCTCTGCAATGCGTGCAGGCTTACCGGATACTCTCCCTGGGACTAAACTTTTTAGTGAACCGCGACTGAGATTAAAGATTGATGGACATACCATCGTCGCCATTGCGTGTCCTACTTTCTGCTGTTTTATTTCCATCCCTTGTATGGCCAGACGCAGCATTTGCGTCTAGGTTACCAGAGTTTCCCTTGGATTTCCTCTGAGTATCTTGCTTCTTGATCTCGCCAGCGTGCCTTGGTGCATTTGTACTGCCAATGCTAGCGTCGATGGCCTTAGCCGACGGAGAGACTAATTGCTTGCTGGCTCGCACTTTGGCCTCTTGTGCCTCTCTTCGTTGTTGCCAGAAATTGACGATCGGTGGTGGAGCTTCTTTCAGAGCTGGAGCTGCTGGTACGTCATCGCTCCAGGAGAGTGGTTCATCTTTGTGCCTTTCTGCCTCAGCCTTCTCAGCGCCCTTGCTTCCGTTCTGTGAGTTCTCGGACTGCTTGTCCCAAGTTGAATCCGAGGAGCCGTTCCGCGGCGAGAATGGATCATCCTCTTTCGGAAGGGTTGATGTCGAGGCCGTCCCGAACTCCGGAGATGAAGGCACAGAGCTCTTATTGGTTTCTGGCTTCTCTGGCGATGCAATCTCTGATTCGCTCTGGGTCTTAGAGTCTATTCCCGACGGCATATGGCCTTCACTAGCTGTTCTCTTCGGCGATGGCTTCTCCGCGTCTAGTGTAGTTTCAGGTACCGAGGGAGACCTCCCTTTCGCGGCTTGAGCATAGGAGAAGGTTGTCGCCGTATGGTCGCCATTGATCTTTTGAGGTGTTGTAGCTGCCATGATTCTTATCAAGAGTAGAAGCCGAGTCGGGAAATTTTGTACAGCCGGATCAAGGGACGAACCGAACTCTCGAAGGTCCTACCGGTCGTAGGTCCTAGGATGTCGACGCGACCATCCAAAGATCTGAAGTGTATAGAGGCACCTGAACCCACCGAGTAGCCGGTCGCGGGAGGTCCACCCACTGCTCCACCCACGCACCTTGCCTTGAGCTAATTTGCCGCCCCACCGACTGTTGGGAAGAAGTGGCTCGATAAAGTAGCTAGGCACAGATGTCGATAGCAGAGTCAGCGTTGTAGGGCAAGATGACTCTTAGTTTTCCTCTACTAGGCTAAAGTGAAGAATCTCAACTAATGTTGCGAGCTCTGTGGTGATCGTCGGTGGTTTGCTCTTGAACGGTGAGATTCCTAGGATATGTCCTCGAAGACGCTCTCCGAGTCGAGATCCGAATGTGGCGTTCGGGGATGTAGTATTGCTTGAAGAAAAAATCCCGCGTTTTGAAGGGTTGGGATCAGATGCTTAAGTTGTGGCCTTGTGCGGGTCTCGATTGTTTGCCAATTGCACTGAAGGTGGGGCTCGAAAGGTTTTCCTTCTTGTACAAGGCAGGACAAGCTCGTGATATGATAAGTCAAGGTGTGAGGTATTGAGTGTCGCACTTTGAGCAGATTTGTCGCAGTTTTGAGTGTGTGGACTACAGGAGGAGATGCGGAGTTACTTCCATGAGCAAGAAAGTCTCTTTTTCACTGGAGCTAAAAATGTTGCGTAAAGGTAGTGCGCCATGCAGAAATGACATGGAACACACTTCCATTACTTTTTACGCGAGCGCCAAAATCACATCACTCAACTCAATCGAACACTCCTGGATTATCATATATGTCATCTTCGAAGATTTTTAATCTTGCTGGCATTCACGGGGTAATCAAGATAATTCCTGAATAAAGACCTGGCTTTGCCATCCATACAGACTTCTATTAAGACAAGCCCTTGTGACCGTAGTCAGCATGAAGCCGTCCTTGCTAGAGACAATCAACATAGACGACCATCAGACTATCGATTACTATGTTCCATCCAGTGCTGGCCTTTGTGCCAAGTAACAAACTCCTTGAATGCCACAGACCACACTACCCGCAAGTTTCGCCAACGCCTCCGAGACTACCTTATCCGTTTATCTGGCTTGCCCTTAAGTATCTTGTAAAGCTGTGATCATCAGCCGAAGGTCCCGTCGAGCGGCCTTCGTCCCCCAAAGCGTTTTTGTATCGTTGTTCTAATCCGTTGTGTTCGTTGTCTCCGTCCCCAATAGCATCATCATCTTCATCCTCGTCTGGCTCAACCAGTTGACCGTCTACGTCGGGGTTCAGATCATCGTCCATGTCGCTCAAGGTTTCGACATCATCTCCTGGAGCAGTGCGTTTTCCTCCTAGGCCGGCTGAAGGCTTTTTCCGATTATTGGCGACATTCATCTCTTCCATGAGCTTGCCAAGCTCTTTCTCGCGCTTACTCTCCTTCTCCTGCTGCCGGTCTCTCCGCCTCTTATCTAGCTCGGGTCGGTAGTCTCGCTCGAATTCTTTGGCCTTCTCCTCCACAGCTTGGAAGAAGCCGTCTATACCTTGGCCAGTCATAGAACTCACCGGAACAACGCTGAGATGTCGATAGAATTCCTCCAACATCAAGCTCATGCTGTTCAGCAGAGAACCCATGTACCCGCTGCCGCCGCCCAGGCCGCCGCCACCTCCTTCTACCCCACCGAAACTTCCCATGTCTTCCTCCCGCTTGAGTGCGGCTTGAAAGGCTTCAAAATCGGTCATCCATTCCCTTGCGAATTCTGCATCTTTGACATCTGTCTTGTTGAAAACAAGGATCATTGGTAATTTTGTTTTGTAGAGAATGCTACAAGCATACAGCATATTGCTCATGAAGGTGCTAGTTGAACTTGTGCGAGGGGTATCAATGATATATGCAATTACAGTAGGGAACGTTGATGCCAGCGAATCGAGTAATATACTACCGGATGCGCTCCAAACAAATACTTCGATCTGTCCTGGAGTATCGACAATAATGTTCTTGATTTTCTTAGCGTTTGGGGTCTCGGGATTTGAAAGAGTCCGCTTTTCAAGGATGTTCATAACCTGATCTATCTTGGTGGCAAAGATATTGAGAGAAGTAAGGATCCCTCCATTAGGTCCCAGGTTGTATTCCCGCATAACTTCCTTGTAGTTGAGCGAGTCTCGTATATCGATATTGCTATCGAAGGGTACATTCCGAACAGCAGGATCTAGATTTACCAAATACGGAGGATCACGCTTCGAATGGAGATGGGCATTGATCCTTTGTATAAATGTAGTCTTGCCAGAACCTGAAAACTCGAGTTAGCCAGAAGCTATAATCGAACCGCTACCTCTTCCATTGTGCACTGACCGGCCATGCCGACGCAGACAATAGCGACCGGCGATGTAGCCGCCATGGCAGATGTGGTCAACCCAGCTAGTGATTCAATTATCACCGTGCCAGCATATTGTAGTGATATGATGAATATGTCCAGGTTTCTGGAGAGGCCTCAGCTCTGTCGGCGAAGCAGCGCTTGCAGATCCCGCTATCCCGACATTCGGCCGAGGAATGAAGGTGATTGGTTAGGAGATCATCCAGTGTCCAAAACCAAGCCAAACCTCTCTCTTCTGCGCACGGAATTGGGTACCAAGAAGATGACGCTGGAAGATTTTGAGAGATCTCTGGCTAAAGAATACAAAGCTGCTGATGGAGGGCGCTCAGCTGAAGGGAACGAAATCGGTGGTCAGACCCATCGTCACCACAATCATCATCACAAGCGGAAGCACCACCGCGCCGGCGAGGAGAGAGAGCCTGGGCACAAGCGTTCAAGGCGCTCTGGACACGAATCAAGAAATCTGAATGATGTAACATCAGAATCTCAAAACCATTCCAGGTTGGACCACAAAGACGTGGAGGGCTCAGAGGAACAGCCTACTGAAGCCCTTCAAGCTGACAAACGTCCCATTCAATCCTCGAATCATGCCCGAGAAGGCGAAGTGCTCAAAAGAGATTCGTGGATGGAAGCACCCTCTGCACTTGAGATCGAATTCATCCAGAAGCGTAATTCCAAACCGCCCCAGCCTCCTCCATCAAGATCATCAAAGGCGGATTTCGATCTCAAGATCCACGAGAAAGAGTTGAATCAGCACCACTTGAAGGACTTGGCGGAAGGACGAAACATACCCGAAGAGGTAAGGGAGGACTCCATGCAACATATAGTTGATTACACTTTCGGCGATGCTGGCTCTCAATGGCGGATGATGAAACTTAAGAACGTTCTCAGGCAAACTGAAGAGACTGGACGATCCGTGGACGATGTGGCCAACGATGTCTATGGCTCACTAAGATCGTTCGATGATGCAAAAGAAGAGCAGACCGAGCTTGAGCGGAGAGATACATACGGGCCTGGCTACGTTGGGATGGAGAAGCCTAGTGGAAAGCTCTTCCGCGAACGAGAGATTCCATTTGGTGTCCGAAGGAGCGATTCGAGGGAATTCAGCGAAGGATTCGCTCAAGAACCAGGGTCTCCATCAGTGAATGACAAACAATCAGCGTCATCGACCACTAACCCACTTGACCACACGGCGCTGAATAGGCTCAAAGCTCAAATGATGAAGGCCAGATTACGCGGCTCTCCAGATGCTTCCAGACTCGAAGCCGAGTATGAGACGGCCTTGAGATCCGCCGCAGCACCGGCAGAGCCTGCTTCCATTGTGCTTGGAGCCATGGAAAATAGAATGCTAGCTGGTGGCCGCAAGGGTGAAGTCAAGTCTGTCGATAACAAACGCGGTCGAGAGAGGGGCCTCGTGGAGGAAAACGAGGACATGAGCATAGAAGATATGGTGCGAGAAGAGCGACGAATGCGTCATCAAGATGGAGGCGAGAGCCAACGTTTTGCAGAGAGAATAGCAAAGGACGTAAAATTTGACGTACCCTATCTCACTCACCACTATCGAACCTGGCTGATGCTTTCTTAGAATAATTTGGACTACATGGATGAAAATGCGACTAAGCTGGCCAAGCGTGTTCACAAGTCAGAGATTCATATCAAGAATGGTGCGATATCCGACTTCCAGAAGACGAATCGTATCCTGGATAACTGTCAACTCTGTCACCACGAAGATACGAATAAGCCTCCGACAGCGCCGATGATCTCCCTAGCCACCAGGACCTACCTTACTCTTCCCACTGAACCAGAAATCAGTGAGGGTGGGGCTTGCATTGTGCCAGTGCAACACCGGGTCAATCTATTGGAGTGTGATGATGACGAGTGGGAAGAAATCAGGGTAAGCCACCCTTATCTGTGAGGGATTATTCTTCTAACGACCGAAGAATTTTATGAAGAGCTTGACTCGAATGTATCATGAGCAAGGTAGAGATGTCATCTTCTACGAGAATGCGGCGGTACCACAGCGCAAAAGGCACGCTGCTATGGAAGTAGTGCCTTTGCCGTACAGTCTTGGCGAGACAGCACCTGCTTTCTTCAAGGAGGCAATCCTCACTACTGACGAAGAATGGACCCAACATAAGAAACTCATCGACACCCTCGCAAAGGCAAAGCAAGGCCTTGGCAAATCAGCTTTTCGAAAAACTCTTGTCAAGCAGATGCCGTATTTCCATGTATGGTTCCAGATCGATGGTGGCCTAGGCCATATTGTGGAAGACTCGAATCGCTGGCCAAAGGGTGACCTTTTTGCGAGGGAGATCATTGGCGGCATGCTCGACAAAGGACCGGACATTATCAAGAGGCAAGGACATTGGAGGCAAGCGAGCGATCCCCGGATTGATGGATTTCGCAAGCGATGGCGAAGGTTTGACTGGACGAGAGTGTTGACCGACAACTGAAGATGTACAACTGTGCATGGGGACATACTTCGGTTCGAAAGTAAGGCCTCCCAGTAATAGGCTTCTCTACTTATCACGACGCATCCCAGAAGACCTCCCAAGAGGCTTGCCAAAAGTACCAAGATGGGCTATTGACTACGGTTCATAACAGAATGAGTGCAATTACATCTGCAAAGGTAAGAGACCCCTTGGTACACCGATTGGGCTTCTACGCTTAACGCTTGCAATCTCCGCTTACACAAGGAGCATAGGCTTGTCAGCTTCTCAGCGAACGAAGATGAGGAAGCGAAGAAGCGAAGAAGCTCCAATAAGGTGCCTGTGCCTTCTTGCGCAGTACAAATTGGGCTTCGGCGTTTCGAATTCTAATCGATAAGCTACGAAGCCTCTTGAATCTCACTGCTTGCTAATGGATAGTATGTCAGGGAGGACAGTTGAGCCGCCGAATCGCAGAGGTGAACACGTTCGGCACCGCACGAAAGTACTCAATATACTGCGCGTGTGCAATCTCCCGATGACAATCCTTCCCCCATGGTGCTTCGAAAGAAGAGCTGGGATCGTGTACATAGTAGACAGCTCCTGTCTACGCGAAATTGTTCATTGGATGGCTGTTTAGATGTGAAACGCACGACATACTGCATAGGTGCATTAGGCAGCGGCCACATGGCGATGCATCGCCATCTAATCTTTTCCACTGCTGCATCAAGTATGCTCTTAGGAGCGGATCTCTGTCGTCATGTGGTTAAGGTTCGTCAGTCGCTTCTGAAGACTGACTGGCGATCGACACTTGCAGGCTTGATGGACCGGTAAGACGTGCGTGTCAACGTCGTTATTCAGTAAGAGTAATGCTGTGTACAAATTGGCCAGCATGGAGCCTCTGTATAGCAACAGTTCGCTCTACCTATAGCAAACTCGCAGATCGGGTTACCAGTACTCGTTACGAGTGGCCAAATCGCAGCATGAAAGGCACCCGGTCAGTCATATTGGCCTGTTGTGGCGGTTGTCTTTGGTGTCATTGCTCAATTTACGAAGTCCTGTACGACTAGCGAAATAACTATAATGCTCCGGTTCGTTGAGCCGCTTGCGTCGATAGATCCCTGTCAGTGTCTTGGAAACTATTATGATGAATAATGACGGATCTCAAGTCTCAAATGAATCTAAGGGCGCTCCACCAAAGTCAAAAATCAACGGCTCTAAGCGACCGTTCTACGCGCAGCCCCCCCGCTTTCCTAATTTCTAGCCTCTTTCCAGAACATCCTTCCACATTAGAAGGCGTTTTGACACGTGCGAGTCGACGGACTGTCGCTCAAGGCATTGCGTCTTGTCATACGGTACATGCGATCCATAGATTGGCAAGAAGCCAAGCGTGCCCCGCATACATCAACGGTTCGCTGATGCACGCTCAACGCACATATGCTCGTACTCCGTACCTCGATCACCAGGACCAATCGCGGAAGCGCCCCGAATGGACAGGAATGATCCGAAGCAGGCTTGATCATGTGCCATGCCAGGCTTGTTCTTTGACACTGCCGTATCAGCCAGCTAGTCTTGCAGCATGCTGACATCCACCTTCGTTCCTTTATATGCGGTCACAACAGATTGGAAGTAATTGCGATCGCTGGCTAAAAGCCGTTTAATTCTCCCCTCGCTACCAAAAAGCCCACCCCCCCTTCCCCATCCACGACTCGGGTGCGATACCGAGAGCTGCAACTGCGACCAGAAAAGTGATGCAGTAATCAGCCCCAGATTCCCGATATATTTGCTATCTCACGCCGTAATTCACCCCTTGATACTGGACGCGTGATTGCAGTCCGAAAGACGCTAATCTAATCTTGGCCACAGCGGAACGCAGTTATTTTGTTGCTTCACCACTGTTCATCGATCCTCTAAGTTCCTTCACCAGCAGTCTCTCGCTTATTATGTACGGAGCCCCAGTTCAATACTCCTACTCGACAATGCTTCCCGGATAGGTTTCGACAAGGGTTGCAGTACCTTCACTCAACCCTATAGTGTGATCCGTATTCACGGACACCCAGCATGGTCAATTGGACGGCGCTCGACACCCACACGGAGTACCCGTGATCAGGTTGCGCCAACAGCCATCAACCAGAAATCAAGACTTTGCGTCCTGCAAGAATCATGTCCGGCGCTCAACCCACCATGGCGCAGCAGCAGAGCGTTATTAGCAACACCATCGCCGGCAGCAACTCTGCACACCAGTCAGCCTCATATCCTCCGCCACAGCAGTATCCTTCTCCTTCCCTGCCCGGGTACGCGTACCCTCCGCCCACCCCGGGCCAAGGCACCGAGCCAACTTATCGCGCATCTCCAACCGGCTCAAATGTATCACTCCCCTCGCTGAGCTTGCCTCCGATTCGTACCGTTGATGGTAGACAGCAGTCGCAACAGCAGCAACAACAGCAGCACGGAGGTCCGCCTGCGTCGGGTCCTCCCTTGCCTCCACCGATCAACCAGCAGTACTATCCAGGCCACACCTTACCACCTCCTCAACATATGAACGTGACGTCGGATCCAAACCAGCATCTGCGCTATCCGTTGCCGCCACCGCCAGATGGGAGAATTATGTCGGGTGGGCGACACAAGAAGGAGATCAAGCGGAGGACCAAAACGGGTTGTTTGACGTGTCGCAAGCGACGGATCAAGGTAGGCCGACTTGTCTCCGCATTATCGTAAAGTTCTGAGCGACTTGATTGTGATGAACGGCTTTCCGACATTGCTGTGAGATGGTTGGAGGTGTCGAGGTTCAGATAGCCTTTTACCGAGTTCCCTCGTTGTTTGCGATCGGTTAGTAGTGACCCGCAACAAGCGAGTCCACTATCTTTCGCTCGTGCCTGCTCTACCTTGCGATGCTCATTCACTTGCTTCCCCCAACCTTAGCACCACCTTCATCTATCATTCGCTGACTTGGCTGTTCGCTACCGCAGTGTGATGAAGCACACCCTGCTTGTCGCAATTGCCAGAAAAGCAAGCGAGACTGCCTAGGCTACGATCCAATCTTCAAAGCGCAACCAGGCCCTACTGCCATACAACCTGCTCCCAGTGCTTCACCCAGCATGCAGACCACACCATCGGCCGCCGCTCCCTACCCTCAGCCACCACAAGGCTACGTTGCCGCCGGTGCACAACCCTACGTAGCTCCACCTTCGGCAGGAGCAACCTCACAACGCTCGTCTGCCGAGCCTTACAACCATGACTATGGTGCAGCTATCGATCCGGCATTGGAAGCAACTGGCAACCACCAGGCGCAATCAGCTGCGTATGATGGCGTCCACGATCTCAAACGTGGTCTGGAGGACGGGAGCGATGGCAACAGAGGTGAAGATCCCCTCCACCTGTGCAATGGCGGCTTCGAACTCCATAAACTACCACATCAGCTTTTGATCACCACACTAACATTCATTCCCAGCGAAGCGAACTAAAGTCGACGAACTCCTAGCCCTCCGAGGCGTCTCACCACCATCCACCGTCGGCGTGCCCAAACCCATCCCTCCTGCCACCTACGACGAAATCAAAAGCGTATACTCCAACGCCTACGGGCCAGCCCTCGACAAATTCTTCGAAACGCGCTGGTTCCAACTCCGCGGCCTGAACCACCTCCTCAACGACACCCGCCTCTGCGAACAGTTCGCCACGCTAATCCAACGCTTCACCATCGAACCCACCCACAGCCAATACTTCGCCGCCACGGCCGCCACCCACAGCCTCGAAGCCAGCGTCATCTGGGGCATGATGGCCCTGAGCCGGCAAGTAGCCAACACCCCCAACCCGACCAACGGCCAAGTCAACTACCTCGAAGTCAACGACGGCGTCCAGGACGCCGCCAAGCGCTTCGACATCTTCGAGAACCTCATCCTCAGCCAATACTTCGACGCCAAACCCGAGCCCGAGCCCGACAAAGAGGCCGCGGCCGCGCGCAACGGCACCGTCTTCGACGAGCAGCTCAAGAGCCGCGAACGCGACTTCTGGCGCCTCATCCACACCTTCCTCACCATCCACGACGACGACGTGGCCATCGACGACACGCTGGCCAACTGCCGCAACCTGCTCGACAGCAAGGAAAACCGCGACGTGCTGTACTCGATTGTCATCGCGCGGCATCTGGGACCCCGCGTGCCCGAGTTCCCGAACAACCTGCCGCAGCCGCCGGATAATGAGGAGAATGCGGAGAAGACGAAGCTGTATGTCGCCAAGACGTTTATTGAGTCTGAGGCGGGAGGCAAGGGCACGAATCAGGTGATTCAGAGGGTCTGTGGCATGGCCATTAGGTCGTGGACGATGCCGCGGTGACGGAGGGAGAGGCGAGGGACACTTCGGAAGGGAAGACGTGGGTGGGTGGTGTGGGTCGGCAGCAGTGCCCTGGCATAGGCACTGAGCGTGTGCCTCTGGAACGAAGATGATATCCCACATGCTGTACGCTTTTGCTGGTTCCTTGGCTTTGAAGCGATGCAAGCTCTATGGCTAGCGATGCTAGCGAAGAAGGGCCGGAATGTGTAAGTTTAGTAGAGATCTATAGCCAGGCATCTAATGAAGCATATAGTCGCTTTGACTCTATTCTTCTACGAGGGCAATCATATCATGATCTCTGATATCTTTCAAAAATCATATCCACTAGGCCCCTGTGCGCTCGCCGTCTAAATACCTGTCCCTCCACTCCTCCTCCATCCTGCTCGCCGCAGAACAAGACCTCAACGTCGCGTTGCCCTTCCTCGCTACCTGCTCTTCCCTGCTTGTTCGCCACCAGCTCTCGCTCTCACCATCCATCCATCCACCCATCCACCCACATCACCCCATACTCCCCACACACACACCAGCATACCGCCCATGACGATTTCAATAGCCGGGGTTTTCTTATTCGTACGGCATATCCTTCTGCTCCGGGACTCTGCTCTTCAGCTTCCCCGTCTCGAGCATCGAGCGGATATTGGCGATGTTGAATAGCTCCATGGCGGTTTGTGTCTATGCACAGGGGAGTCGTTAGCTGTATGCTTCCTCATTTTCCCTACTCCCGCCACTCCGCCCCCATCCGCTCGCCCACTCACCCCCCGCCCCACCCTCCGCCAAAAAAAAAACCCCCCCACCCAAAACTCACCTCCACAGTCCAAGTCCCCATATGCGGCAACAGCATCACCCTCGGGTTCCCCACCAGCCCCCTATGGATCTTCGGTTCCTCCTCATACACATCCAGCCCCACGGACGCGATCTCCCCTGCCTCGAGCGCGGCCACGAGCGCCGCTTCGTCGATGACGGCGCCGCGCGCGGTGTTGATGATGATGGATGAGGGCTTCATTTGCGCGAATTGGGGGGTGGAGAGGAGGTGGTGCGTTGAGTCCTGTGAGGGGGGGTGTGGGTTAGTGTTGAGCGCGGAGGAGAAGGAGGGCCGAGATTGCGCAAGGGAAGGGGGTTTGTAGTGGTGGAAGACGAACATTCAGCGGCAAATTCACACTCAGCACATCCACCCCCCCCAACAACTCCTCCCAACCCACCCACCTCGCGCCGCCCTCCTCTTCCGCAGGCAGCCGATGGCGGTTATGGTACACGACACTCATACCCAGCGCCGAAGCCTTCTTGGCAAGGTTCTGCCCGATGCCGCCCATGCCCAGGATGCCGAGCACCTTGCCCTCCGGGTCGTGGCCCAGCGCGGGAGGGGGATCGCCGCGCCAGGCGCCGTTGCGGAGGGAGAGCATGGAGGCGTTGAAGTTGCGGAGGGCGCCGAGGAGGAGGAAGAGCGCAGTGTCCGCTGTGGCGGCGTTGACGGCCGTGGGAACGTGGGAGATGGAGATGCCGGCGGAGGTGCAGTCTGTGGTTGAGAGTTGGTCGTAGCCCGCTCCTAAGTGGTGCCCGGTGTGGCGTCAGCGGTTCTCACGTTCTGTCATGCAAGCGAGCGGTTGCGGTGGAATGGTGGGATGGTGGGGAAGGGGGGGAGGGGGTTGCTACCGTTGTGGCTGATGCTCTTTACGCCCACCCCGTCTTTACCTAGGGCGCGAACGATTTCGCCTTCGATCTTGCCGGTGATGGAGACGCTGCCGAAGGTGCGGTAGATGTGCTTCACGCCGTCTAGGGCACCGCTGCGGCATTCTGAGAGGAAGTCCTTGGGGTTGGTCGCGGATGTTGTGATGAGGTCGGCGAGGGTGGAGAGGGATTCGTAGGCTTTGCGGGCGGGGGCGCTGGAGTGATTGAGTGGTCAGTGTAAGGAGGGAGACGGGGGGAGGGGGGTTTTGATGAGAAGTGGATTAAGGGAGGGAGTGGGAATAGTACTGGTCTATGGTGCCGAGAAGGAGAACTTTGGGTTTGGGCGCCATTTGTGGAGAGCGCTGAGATATGGCTTTGAAGGGTCAGGGAAAGAAAGAATTGGGAGGTGGAAAAACAATCGCGCAAACAAATAGACTGACGACAGCTGAACGAAAAATTGTAGGATCAATGGGGACAATTGAAGAGATTCATGGTACTCGAGTGGGATGACGTGGGGCGGGATTGGGAAAGGCAGGGGAAGTTTTCGGCAATCTTAATCGGCCTGCAGCTCCCTAGTGACAGCAGTCGGGCGAGAATTGCCTCAAGAACGCTCGGCAGCCCCGGGTGCCTCCTTTGACGGTTCTCCAGCGTCTTCAATACCTTCCTCGTCCATAGCCGACGCAGCAGCGGCCGGGAGCGTATTCGCCTGCGCGTCTTCGTGCTCCTCATAACTCTGTTTGTGGTAGGGTTTCACACCCACAAGCTTGATTTCTTTCGCAACCTCTCTCATGATGTCTTCAAGCTTCTTCGAATGCTCCTCCTTGACAATTCGCAGGGTTGCTTCCAGCATAATGGTCAGGCAGGTGAGTTCCGCTTTGTTGGGATGGAAGCTCACTACAGCCTCGGCCATGCGCTGGATTTTGGCCTATGTATTTAGAATCCAAACTCCCACTCATGAATGTCAAGGGCTTACAGTGTCAACACTGTGATACGGAGGCACCTCTTTTTCAGTCTGGATTGTCTCTGCCATATACGCCTGATAACCTCAGGTTACCCAATGTTGAGGGAAGCAGGCGAGGACATCATGGTCTTACATCGAAAATTGTATCAAAGTACAATGCGGGATCGTCAGGGCCTCCTTTGCTTGCTTGTGGAGGAGCCATGGTGCGATGTTCGAGTCGCGAAGATGAGGGGGCCTGGTGGATTATAATTTATGTTTGAGAGTATCTCAACGTTGTTGTCCAATGCGGTGGCTCCAGATACTTCCTTTCACAAATCAAAACAGTAGTCGGGAAGGCTCAAGTGCTAGACAGGATTCCGAAGATGTTCCAGAGTTATTGATGAAGATGTCGATCCTGCCCACAACATCAACCGTATGACCACCTAGACGCGTGAAAGGGTGCACAGTTTTCAAAAGCAACGTATTGGTAAGATACTTACAGATCTCCTTGGTGCTAAGAGGTGTAGCTTGGCTTCCCACTCACTCTGCTTGATCTTCGACGGCCGCTTGAATCTTCGGTTGTTATAGGTCCATCTACGTTCTGCTGCTTTGGGGTGTCAAGGGGCTTGCTCCTGGTCGGAACCTTTGCGGTGGGCTTTTGCTTCTTGCCCATTGGTTTCTGCGGGTGCTCGTCTGCTTCGTGGGCTACCCCATTTACAATTTCTGGCTTATCTGAACGCTCTTCGTTTGTGCTCTCCTTTTTGATATTCTTGCTCCTTGATTTCTTGGTCACTGGCTTCACTGGGGCTTCTTCTTCATCAACTTCAGCCGAATCTGCTGCTGCTGCCTTCTTTCTCTTGGATCCTTTCTTGGCAGCATTCTTCGGCTGCTCCTCGTCCGCATCTGACCCATCGACCTCACCATTCAGATCTACATCTTTCTTCACAGGACCAGTCTTTTTCTGCACACTTGGCACCACCGCACTTGTCCTGCCACCAACAGTCAAGAAGACAAATTTATATCCATTTGGCAATGTTGTAGGAGCGTCCTTTTTGCCTTTGGTCCATCGGTGCTTGAAGAGCCATTCTTTTGGAAACTTGCTCGAGTCGGCTAGTGTCTCCACAGCGAGGCCACAGACGTAATGGATAGACTTGTGGAGCTGCGAGATTTGAGCGGCGGACAATGTGTTACTGTATTGTTCCGGGTGCATGCAGGCATCATACATGATCTCGTCGCTGCAAAATGGTCAATATGCGTTAATATCGATACCAGACCTGAAGATGGAGTAGAGAGACTGACCCAACCCAGTTCCCAATTCCGCTGATATTCCCTTGGTCCAACAACAGCGCTTTGACAGGAATCTTCTTTCTTCCCAGCAATTCCGTCAGCCATTCTTCTGTGACAATGTCCCTGTCAATTACAGGATCAGGACCATTCTCCTTCAGAGGCGATGTCTGCCGTAAATCTGACGCCGCACAATCTACAAGCCTTATCCTTGCGAAGCGGCGGGAATCAACAAAGGCGGCTTCGCACTTTGGCTCCTCGCTAGTTTCGAGTAGAAACTTCCAGTACTTTGGTGGCCATTCGTCCGAGTCCGAGTTGGTGGACTTTAAATATGCCGTGGTCTCATTGCGGATTTTGAACCAGCCTGCCATACCGAAGTGCATCACTGGGTGGGGTGGAGACGACATCTCCATCCTGAGGAAGTCAAAGTCTGATTAGTTTGGGCTTTTCAGGACCGAGCATAACCCAACATGTCTTATTCACCAATAACAGCATATTCGGAAGCCCGACTTGACCTTTCCTGCAACAAGTGCAGCAAAAAGGAGGTCTTTGGGAAGATCGCACCAAAGCAAGGTATAGCCGGGCAGAGAGATGCAAAAACCAGAAGTAGCGAGACGCCCTCGAAGATTTGGAGGAGAATTTGCGATTTGAGGAGACGAGAAGGAAATTCGTACCAGAAGTACTTCCCCTGCTGCCTTGCATCCAGGACTTTCTTCCCCGTCAACGCCTTTTCGAACTCGGCAGCCGAAGTGCCAACTTTGCCAAAGACATTTTCGTCATGCTGTGCTTTGACGGCGGCTAATGTCTTGCCGACGATGTGCTTATGCAGGAAGTGGACCACCCGGGCGACTAGATCTCGTCAGCATCGAAAAACTGATGGACTTGGATCTGCTTTGGTAGGTGGATTACCTTCTCCGATCTCAGGCATTGTGGCTAGAGCAGATGATCAGATGATGTCGTGTCGAGATGCTATTCAAGATCGATATGGATGTCAAACGCGTCGATATTCAAAGGCAGCTGGAGCAGTGAGTCGATTTGGTATAGACCTATAAATCACACTGATGGCAGCGCGCTAATTGCTATATAGAACAGCAGGAGGAAGTCAAGAGTAGAAATGGAGACATGTCGGAGTCGTGGAAATCACGTTTATTGAAGATCTCGCGTAGCTGGGCCGTTACCCTTTTGGGACAATCGATAGCCAATCGACATCATTGTTATCAAGATTATTCACTCTAGTAACATACATGTAGTCTTCGATGGCCTGGTTCGAGATCTTTCAACTATAGATCATATTCCCGGAGACCAGCTCTTGCTCTGATTGATTCGGTCGAAGCTCCATTACGGATACCCTCAAGGAAAACACTTTCATCTGCATCGTATCTCAAAGTGGCGGGCCTCTTCTGGGCATCCCCCGAAGCACCGAACGCCCCCTCCGCCCCCAACCCTCGAACCATGTCCAAACCACCCACAAACCCGACCCTGACTCCCCAATTCTGCTTCAACCAGCGCGCTCTCCGCGGTACTTCTTCCTCCCCTCCCCTCCCCTCCCCTCCCCCTCTCTAACGCCCCTTCCCCAACGCAGACTTCCTCCGCCTCTCCCGCAGCACCATCGACGACAGCATAATCCAAAACCTCAACGCACTCCTCACCCCCTCCCGCCCCACCTTCGACCCCACCTCCACCTCCACCCGCCATCCGCCCGTAACAAAACCCCCCATCGACCCCTCCACCTGCGCCTCCTTCCAAAAAACCATCCTCTTCCCCTCCTGGCAGTCCCGCTCCGACGTCCTCGCCTACTGCGCCTCCGTAGCGCTCAACCCTGACGACCCGGACCTAGTGCGTAAAGAGGCGGAGAGCGCGAAGGAGAGGGAGAGGGCCGTGGATGAGCGGCTGGATCCGTATAGTGGAAGGTTTTTCCCGAGGGAGGCGAGGACGGAAGTGTTGGCGGGGGTGGTGCGGAATGAGAGGATGGTGGAGGGGATTGTGAGGGGGAGGACGTGGGGGTTGGTGAGGGAGAGGTGTGGTGGGCGGGAGGAGGCGTGGGAGGAGGCGTTGGATAGGTGGAGGGGGGAGAGGGAACGGGAGGGGAGGCGGTGATGGTGGATGGAACCATTTGGGGTTAGATGGGAGCAGTAACATTGCCTGAGCGAAGAGTTCGCTGGTTAGAGGGTTGGGGCATTGGGAAAGCATGCAGCGTTGGAGTTTTGTAATGAGGAGGCTGTCGTTCTGCGGCATGGAATCGCATGGGATGGAAAGCGGATCCTATAGATCGGCATATCGAAACTTCGCTCTTCTACTGATAGGATTCTAAGATGGGAAGAAATATCAGATCTGGATATCCTGCATTACTCTCATTTCACGAAGCTCAGCTCTCATGCCTAATTTCCCAGTCCTGCTGCATTGCACCTGATTCTTCGAAGTTCGCCGTCGTCATTGAATGACGGCTCTCCTCATTTGCTATGGGTTTCTCTTGGATAGGTCAGTCTATCGTCGATCCAGTAAATCGGTTGTCCGCTGCGTACCTATCAACAACAAGACCACCAGTTCCGACCGCACGCGATACCGGATGATCAGCAAGACACATCACCGTCATGAGTAGTCATGAGTCAGATAGCTACAGGTGCGGCCCAAGTAATTACAAAGAATTTGATTCATCTCTTCGATATATCCCTTCTAACCACCAGCCCGAATCCCATCCATGTACTTTTATGCCGCTCCCTTTACTATGCATGACAGGGATTATGATCCTTTGCTTTGAAACACGGTGGCTTTGGGCCATCGACTTCTCGCTTTTTCAACGTACTCACTAATGGCTTCCGGCTTCGTCTGCCACTCCTTGAGCATTCGCAGACCGTTCATGGCGTCTTGAAGAGTAGCGTTGTCGATCTCGAGTAAGGCAAGCAGACTCTTCTGATCCTGATCTAAACGATCTGGAGTCATCACTCGTCTTGCCCGAACAGCGGCTTGGGCGTGCGCAAGACTTGGTGGATCTGGCCCAAGAAAGTCCTCGTTCAGTTTGGAGAGGTTGGCGTCTTTGGGGAGGATTGGTGAGAGCTCGGATTCTATGATTTCAGAGATGTTGGTTGGCAGTTGTTCGGGAAGCGAGGACACAACGTGGCGAAACCGGAGAAGTTGTTCGTGGACTACAGGGTTTGCGTTATCGATGGAGTAAGATGAAAGGAGGCAGCGAAGGGCGAGAAGGTATTTTTCTGCAGAGACGATTAGTAAGTCATCATCATCATCGGTGGACATGTTCGGACACGTACGCCGTCGCAAGAAGACTTCGAAGCCGGCCTGCTGTGCTTCGACGCTTTCTGGGCTGTATTCAAGTAAGGGGGCCACAAATTTCATAGCATCCCCAAGAGGATCGGAAGTTTGCAGTAGCTTTTGACCAGTGGGGTCAGGGTCCTCTTTCTTTACATCGCCATTCACACTGACACCTGCGGTCTTCTTTGCGTCCTTTTTCTCCGCTTCCTCTTGCTCCTTCTTCTCTCGCTCTTTCCGCGCCTTCTTCTGTGCTCGTTTGCGCTCGGCCTTGTCTCCATGGGCTCCATCCCCATTCACCCCATTGGTGAGCGACTCTTTCGAAAGGTGAGGGTTGTCGTACAGCAGCACATACGTCTTTGCGGCCGCTATTGCTGCTCGTGAGAAGAAGGGGTGTTCTCGAAGTTGGTCTTCCCATCGTACCATATCAATATAAGATCTTATCTGACCTTTTCGCAACGAAAAGGTGTGAAAGTCGAACTGATCCTCCTGCCATATCTCGAAGATGTCGTTAATTGCACTAAACCTCTTCAGAGCCAGCCCAAGCTTGCCTTGACGTATATAGGAGTCTCCCTCTTCAAGAATGAACCAAACACATTGCATCTCATGCAAGTCGCCCAACGGTCCGCCCACAGCCTCGTTTCTTGTGAATTTACTCATCGTCTGAAGTGCCGCTTCATTCTCGTCGTTGCGTAATCGGTATTTGGCAGCTTTGGTGTTGATGTATCGATCGCGCTCGTCCACGGTCCTCGCCTTTTCCATCGTCTCTGATGCTTTCTGAGTATCTCCGTAATGCTTCCATATCCTAGCCTTGGTCATGTGGAGGTCTACTGAATCTGGCTGGGAAGCTACCGCTTCATCTATGAGTCGCATAGCCTTATCCAGATCGCGGCTGCGGTGATAATTGTAATGCTGAGCCAAAAAATAGCGGACGGAAGGAGCAAATAGAGAGGATTCATCGTCATTGTTATGTTTCACTGGGCTTGGTTTTTCTCCATCAACCTTCACGTTCTCTTTTGATTGGGATTGCGAGTCTTGTTTTTCTGGGTGCTGATCTTCGCCGTTGGGTAGATGTTTAATAGATCCATTTGGTTGTGATGTAGACATTTCAGTCGTGTAGCCCTCGACCAGTTCCAGTATGGTGTTCCGCTTGGCTTCGTCGCTGTATAGAAATTTCACATTTGCAAAGGTCGAAGGGACTCCTTTACGTAGCATGTGCCGCAAGTATTTGTCAGCCGCCTCTCTGAACTCGTCTCCCTCAAGAAAGTCGAGCGGCATCCTTTTAGCAGCATCACCTCTAGGGTTCTTCTCTGCATACTCAGCATACAGCTTCTTCAGGGGTTCCACGTCCGAGGACTCTAGGCCTAATGCGGTCTGTAGCCCTTCATAATATGCTCGCAGTTCCGCATTCCGCTCCAGGAGTCCACGATAGGCCTTCTCTGCTTCCTCTTTCCGTCCCAACTGCAACAAATACTGAGCCCGCATCTCCATGGCTGCGGTCGGATCTAGATTGTTCTTCGAAATAGCATCCAAATGATCCAAAGCCCGCTCTGTCTCCCCCATCTCCGCTATGATGGTGTTTTTGTATAGCGCGGCCTCAGAGTGCTCATGGTCAAATTTTGGCGGTGTGGTTCGTATCGTCTCTTCGAAAGCCGACAGAGTCCTTTCGGCATCAACTAGGTCACCAGCCAGATGCTGAGCTATTGCCAATGCGGTCCAATTCTGCCTCAACCCTGACCGCGCCGTCAATATAGCTCTCCGACTCTGTATGTAGCCCTGATAGTCCCTCATTTGCATTTGTAACAAGGCCAGATCTCTTTGTATTTGATTTGCTCCGGGCTCCAGCTTTAATGCAAACTTATAGGCCTTGATGGACTCCTCAAAATTCTTGACGGAGCGATATAGCAAACCGTAGACATGCCAGCAGATATGTGACTTCATATCGTTTTTCAGAGCAACCTTGGCCAGGGCAAATGCCTCGTCTGTGTGGCCTTGGGAATTGATGATCAGGGCTTTCATGGCTTGAGTATCCCCATGGTCTGGATGCTTGCGCAGTATCTGGTCGGCAGCCTTCAGCCCTAAAGATCTAGGTCAGTCCATGCTAGGAAAACCATGGTCTGAGAGATACCTTTCTTGTACTGCTTGTTCTCATAGTGCTTAACCACTTGTGTAAAGAGCGAGCGCTCTTTGGCCCCTGGTAATTGGTGCATGACTGAGTGATAATATGCACGCTGGCGAGGTTTCGAGGCCTAAGCAGATTCACACCCGCAACAGTCTTGAAAGAATGGTACCTTAGGCGATATGAGTGTTTAATTGGGGAGTATGTAATTGGCTTTTTGCGCGAATTCCATCGATACCAGACACAACGGTGTCGAAAATAAGAGAAAGAATGTGAAGATGCTCATTAATCCTAGTCCTGAGGATGCCGCAACTGGTGTTGAAATGTGAAGACGAGAATGGAAATGTATGCGGCCTAGACCGGATCTGTCTTGAGGGCGACCATGGAAGAAGTCTAAAGTCCGAGGCATGCGGAATTGCATTTGGTCCACAGCTTATAAGAACTTATACCACTGAATAATATATTGGTCACGAACATCACTAGAGGCTCTCACACTTTAGACAACGCTGCTGCAGTTACACATTGTGGTGTATCGATTGGACTTTGAGTGGACTGGTTAAAATGTGACAGTATTTACACAACGCTGAATCGCTTGAGGTATACACGGGTATCTTGCACCTATTCATCTTCTTCTCCAACTAATCCCATCTCCCAGCCTTTCATCCCATTCACCTTCCGCAGACCCAACCAAACCGTCAACTTATGCGCAAAACCTTCTTGTTCGCTTCCTTTGGTCTGCATTTGTGCTTCTGCATTCTCGAGTCGTTCGTCCCTTTCCCCGGCTGGCAGGTCAAAAGCACACATCCGAGCCCCAATTCGCTCGTCAACGACCATTTTCTCCCGCCAAGGGCGTTCGCGGTCAGGTGCGTCGTCTGCGTTTGGTGCCCAAGCAGACTTGTGCCACTCGCTTTCTTCTTCGAACAGAACTCTTTCTTGTTCCCAAGCGGTTTGGGCTTCTACCACCTCCGTTGGCTGAGCCGGGGGCGAAGCGTCTTCATCCAGATCAGCATTAATTATAAAATCATGTCCACGTTCAAAGCTTCTGGTACTGCTCGCCAGGACTAGGGTAGCTACCAACTGGCCCGTGGTATCAGTAAGGTATCTACGTGTAAGAAAGCGGTAGACACGGATCGGTGTGTTGAAAAACCCAAGGAGGTGAGGAAACGGAAGAACTGTTGACGGCGGAAGTGGAGAAGGTGTCGAAGCTGAAAGCGGCGAAGTTGAGTAGGCGGCCGGTCGAATATATGGCGGTGTTGGCGAGGGTTTCGTGGGAGGCTTCTCTTGTGACTTCTCAGAGGGCTGTGAGGGGAGTAAGGCTTCCGGAATGGACCCCCCTATTTCGTTCTGAGTGTCCAGAATATCTGTACCTTCAAGTTGTCCATCGTCAGGCGCTGGTGTCGGATTGACCTGTGTTGGAGATCCAGCTAAGTCTCGTGCTTCTGCGTCCAAAGACAGTGAGGCATCGGATGTCGGTGCTCTAGGACTTTGCGGCTCGTCTAGTGGTCCTAACCAGCCTTCATGCAGACCACGAACATACTCTTTCCAGGTATGCCGACCTAAAATAAGATCGCCTTGCACACCATCCCAGCTCCGGATTTGAGCTCCTCGCCGGAATGCCTCAAGCCGATCTTCGGTGGTTTCTTCGGTTTCTTCGAATTCTCCCTTTTCACCGTTTCGCCTGCGCATTCTTCTGATTCTCGCAGCAAAACCTGCTCGCACTTCACCCTCTTTACGTCCTTCTATCACCTCCCAGTCAAGGGCCCCAGCAACAAGAACTGGTTTGACGTATTCATGAAAATGCTCACGTGCGGCCCTGAGCCCATCTCCTGGTGGTGCAGAGAGGAAGACAGTGATTCTACGAGGCATCTGGGTAGTTGGGAGCGGCTCTTGCGCGAGATGAGAGACCGCATTGCACCATTTCTGCTGAGCTTTTCGCCTTTGGTATCGATCGTAGAGTAACGCTGTAGTAAAGGAGCCGGTCACTGACAGGAAAATAAGCCAGCTTCGAGAAGGAAGACGAAGGCGAAGGTTGGGTAATCCTGCTCCGAGTCAGTTTGATCCGTACCTTCTGCTCGTGAACAAGGGGCAGTATCCACCCATCATCCGGAAGACAGGGTTTTGAGGTGGCTTAGGCACCGCTTTCGGCGGCGTTGGAGGAGAAGCATGTTCCACTCCATTGGCAGCAGTAGCAGCTGCAGGCTGCTCGGCCATAAAGTTCTGGAGAAGTCACTGCGTGGATGGGGCAGACATTAAACAAAAATTACTCGAACAACTTGTTGGGCTTTCGGGGAAGATTGACCTTAGCGTTTGCTCTCTTTCCAGCCCTAGTTCAGCCCTGACCCTGCGAAGCGCGCATCAAGTTGAAAAAGTGATTCTGAACTTCTTCAATTCTACTTAATGTCTCCCAGAAATTTGGATAAGCCATGGATGTTCAGAATTTCACATCAAACAAGCCTAGCTTCCCCAAGAGGAGCTGTGGTGTCTTAGGTGCAACAGGTTCCGTAGGACAACGATTTATACTGCTTCTCGCAAATCATCTACATTTTGAATTGACTGTGCTCGGTGCGAGTCCACGCTCGGCAGGTCAAAAGTACAGGGAGGCTGCAAGATGGAAGCAAGCCCATCCAATGTCAAAGAGTTTGGGCATCTAGTGGTTCAGGAATGTGTTCCAGAAGCCTTCAAGGACTGTGACAGGACCTTCTCAGGGCTCGACAGCGATGTTGCCGGAGACATTGGTGTGTACAGCTGTTTTTCAGCCGAAGCATCCACTAAGGTTGAACCTCAGAGACCGCATTCTTGAAGTCAAACCTGCGCGTGTTCTCAAACGCAAACAACCATCGGATGGATGTCCACGTCCCACTGGTTGTCCCTACAGTCAATCTCAAGCATCTCGATGTTCTCGCTCATCAACAAAAATCTCTTGGTCTTGATAATGACTTCTTAGTGTGCAATAGTAATTGTGCTGTTTCCGGAATTGTCGTCCCTCTTGCTGCGCTCCAGGCCCATTTTGGAGCTATCGAGTGTTGCTCTGTAGTAACGATGCAGGCGGTATGCCTTCCCCTAATGGGTTCCATCTAAATTCGTGCTGATGCAACAGAAGATCTCCGGGGCAGGATATCCAGGAGTCAGCAGTATGGACATTGTTGACAACGTTGTACCATATATTGCTGGAGAGGAAGAGAAGCTGGAAAGCGAAGCGCGAAAGATTCTAGGCTCCATGAACGATGGAATCACCGGATTTGTGGAACAGCATATCCCAATTTCGAGTGCCTAACAGAGTGATGGTACTGGATGGCCACATGGCTTGTGTATCCCTCAAATTCAAGAACCGGCCTCCACCCAATGTTGAGCAGGTTAAAAATGCTATGAGAACTTCCGTGTCTGACGTGCAGAAGCTTGGGTGTCCGTCGGCTCCTGAAGCAGCTATCGTCGTCACGGAAGAGCCCGATAGGCCTCAGCCAAGACTGGATCGAGAGACTGATAGAGGCTATGCGGTAAGTGTGGGTCGGGTACGGGAAGATGAAAGCAAAGTATTCGATATCAAATTTGTCGGACTCAGTCATAACAGTATGTCCGCCAAACTCTAGTGTAACAACGAGAACTAATATCCTGCAGCAATCATTGGTGCCTCTGGTTCTTCGTTACTGAATGCTGAAGCAGCAGTATTGAAAGGATGGGCTTAAGCGGTAATCCTAGATAGCCGGCCAAATGCCGTCTCGGAATCGAGGTACTTGAGTTCGAAAACCCACTTTCATCGGCGAGTATATCGATAATTAGTACTGCAGGAATCTCGATATCTTTTCAGAAGCCATCCCAGGCTCGTCTCTTTGAGCGTATACGTACCAGAGTGACCATGAACACACACCCACACTCACACACTCACACACATATCGAAGTGCAACCGGATTCAACATTCATAAATGATCACACCGGACGCCTCTACCAACGCATGCTCAAGGGCAATCCGTCAGTCCACTTTTTCCGTTTTTCCCTTTGACTTGGTCAAAGCGTGGATGTTACAAGACCACTTATTCGAATGGCTTAGCCTTGGCCTCGGGTTCAAACAAGCCGCACAAAATCCCCACATCGAAAGTGGGGACTGACACTTCATGTACTCTTTATAGTGGACCCGGAAATAGCAACATCATCGCCAAATGCCCGATCATATTGTCGAGTATTCGGGTCTAGTAGGCATGTCAAATATGACGAGATGCCTTTTGGACCCTGGATCTTCGACCTGATTCCTTCCAAGGATGACTGGCTAACCGGAGACATCGTTATCCGGTAAGGCATGACATTGCTTGCAAAGTACATCAAATATGCTTGATAGTCGACTCTCCAGGGAGCTTTAATTTCTATATGAAGTACTTCTAAGGGGGAGAAGTACAGTAAAGCTTCGAGAGTACCTTACTTTAGCGCTGTCATGCCACGTGCCCCTGGAGATCCCGGCCCGCACTGCAGGGATGACTTTCCCCCTGCATAAAGTACATGAAGTGGCTTTCCAGTGGAGACTGTGAAGACCGCTCCCAAGGATGCAGAGTCTGCTGTGTCCACTGATGTTACGACTTGAACGCAGCACGTATCTCTTCCTGGATTCTTTAGCTTGCTAGAGAAGTCGAATTAAGCTGGATTGGGATTGCTTGTCTTTACCCCTGATGGCCCCGCACACAGACGCTGATTGGCCGCGGCAGATCTTCGGGATTAAATAACCCCTAATCGATTGATCGTGGAGCTCAGAATACCTCAGTGTCTTTCTGCTTTCCTTGTCGCCGACGACCTTCTTTCCTCTACCTGCTGGGCTTCTGTTCTTCAGCTCTCGCGTAGAACCATCCTCATGACGTTGATTAAATCATTCACTGGTGCTGCTTGATGCTCAGCTACCTTTCATGAAGCCCACAAGGTAAACTTTAGAGGCTCCCGTGGAAAAGCTTCAACCGCCCGGGTACAAGCCCCCATCAACTCAATCATGGATCCCAATAATCGCTTCCACCTGAACCTCCAGGGCGCCGGAGGGTACAACAACGACCGCCAGTACTCTGCCACCAATGCTCGTGTTTATCCCACAACTCCTTCAACATTCCCGCAGCCAGTCTTCCAAAACCAGCAGGGTGCTCAGCAGACCGATGATTATCTGGGCACGCAGATGCAGAGTCAGACCCCACAAAGCCCGGTGGCCTACGCGGGAGGCCAGCCAAGTGGCTACTTCAACAACAATTCCTATCAGAGTCAGTACAACCAGTCAAAGCAAGATCAGTACCAGTCGCAGTATCAGCAGCAGAACGTCATGAGCCCGCAGCTTCCTTACCAACAACGTCAACCCCAGTACAACACTAACGACCCTAACTCCGGACTCGCGCATCAACTATCCACCCAGAATCTTGGGGGCTCTCAACGCCAGGCTAGCCCGTTTGGACGTCAGCAGTCGCCCATACAGCGACCTCGTCCAGGCGGGACGCCCGTGCAGCAGACCTACAGCAATCATCTGATACCTTCGGCTTCGACCGCTTCTATGTCAAGCCTTCTGTCGGGTACCAGTGGGGGAGCAAACGTCGAAGAGCCTCCAGAAAAAAACCCCGAGAAATATTCTTCCAATGTTGCGAAACGAGGTCAAGGTCTACATGTCCTGGTAGAGGCCTTTTTCAAGGAAAACATCACTCGAGCCCGTGATCGTAACGTACGGTGAGTACAAATAATGAAGGACTTTGAATTGTCGGATGGCCCGTGCTGACAACGTCGCCCTGCAGAGCTCGTGAATTGGAGGAATACCTCAAAGATACAAATGATAACGACTACAACAAGAAACGACAGTGTGATCGCGTGTGGAAAGCAGAAGGTCAATATCTTCGTTTTCTCCGCACCAACGAAGGACCACAAAACTTTACCACGATGAAAGTCATCGGCAAGGGAGCATTCGGAGAGGTCAAACTAGTTCAGCGCAAGCGAGACGGCAAGATCTACGCTTTGAAATCGCTAGTGAAGACAGAGATGTTCAAGAAAGATCAGCTGGCCCACGTACGTGCTGAGCGCGATATTTTGGCTGAATCGGACAGCCCTTGGGTGGTGAAGCTGCAGACCACGTTCCAGGACAAGTCTTTCCTATATATGTTGATGGAATTCTTACCGGGTGGAGATTTAATGACGATGCTGATCAAGTATGAAATCTTTTCTGAGGATATCACGAGGTTCTACATGGCTGAGATTGTGTTGGCGATCGAGGCAGTCCATAAGCTAGGATATGTCCATCGGTAAGTGACTTCCGGCTGTTGTTTCGCGTGCATTGTGCTTTGTGCTTGGTGAGTAGGCGAGATCTGTATCCAATCGTGTCGTCCGATTTTACGGGGATGGCAGAATGATCCATGCACTTGTTTCGACTTCCTTTCCATATTTTCCATCACTGGCTGTCTGCTATCCAGCTTTTCGTACTACATATTGAGTCTACCCGGTGCCCACCACTGCTTGTTCTAAAGGCACAGCGAGGAACCAAAACCCTGAATGCTTGTTCATGAGCCCTGTTGTCTGAGCAAACCCCTGGCTGTACTTGTTTTCAGTGAAACGAGTCTTTGAAACACTGGATCCAATGCTGACATTAGATCTCTCGCGACCATAGTGATATCAAGCCCGACAACATTCTTCTCGATCGCGGTGGCCACATCAAACTCACCGATTTCGGCCTGAGCACAGGTTTCCATGCCCAGCACGAAAACGCCTACTATCACCAGCTCATGAAACCACCCAGCAAGCCCCGCGACCGCAACTCCGTCAGTCTCGACCAGATCAACCTCACCGTCAGCAACCGCTCTCAAGTCAACATGTGGCGCAAATCCCGCCGCGTGATGGCCTACTCCACTGTCGGCACTCCGGACTACATCGCCCCAGAGATCTTCAGCGGGCAGGGCTACGCGTTCAGCTGCGACTGGTGGAGCGTTGGTGCCATCATGTTCGAATGCCTAATCGGCTGGCCCCCGTTCTGTGCCGAGGATAGCAGAGAGACGTACGAGAAAATCATCAACTGGCGCCAGACGCTCTACTTCCCCGACGACATCCAACTCGGCAGCCGCGCCGAGAGCCTCATCCGAAAGTAAGCAAACACATCCCTCGCCCCCCCTCCCCTCCCTCTCCACACCCAACTAACGCAACCCCCAGCCTCCTCTGCGACGCCACCTCCCGCCTCGGCACCTTCTCGGGCCAATTCGGCAGCACCGACATCCGCGCGCACCCCTTCTTCGAAGGCGTCGTCTTCGAGCAGCTGCGCAAGATCCGCGCGCCCTTCGAGCCCCGCCTGACCTCCAACGTCGACTGCAGCTACTTCCCGACCGACGAGATCGACCAGAACGACAACTCGCATGTGCATCGCATGCAGGTCGAGCAGCTGGGCGAGGAGCATGTCGCGGAGATGAATCTGCCGTTTATTGGGTATACTTATAAGCGGTTTGATGCTTTTAAGGGGTAATGAGATGGGGGAAAGGGGGAAGTATTTGGGGGGGGGTGGGGGGTTGATGCATTTCTGAGGCGAAAGATTGGCGTGGAGATCTACCGACTGCCAGTTGGTGGGCCTATACGAGTCGATGAAAGGGGGATGCATCGGTATCCGAAGCAATGCGTACGAACGGTTCTTTAGATAATGAAAAGTTACCGTAGCGAAGAATTAGAAATCATCTTCCTGTGACACAGCATTCGAGCTTTCAGAGAACCAGCCATGAAGCTGTGCGCTAGCAAGGTATGGTGCAACATTCCGTAGCACGCTTTGAAAGCACGCCTTGTCGTTGTGGCGATGGACTTACCCACTGCGAGTGTCCACAGCAAAATAAGGACGAACGGCTACTCGATCAGTTGCACTGAGGACAGTGGCACCGAAAGAGTCTTGCCAAGAATAGGCTTCTCCTCCTCAGCGCATCTCAATCCTGACCCTCGCTTCCCTCCCCTCAACCCAAAACCCCACGTCCTTCGTCCCGTCCACCAGCTCCTCTTCGCGCTGTACCCATCTCCCCTTGTCCCTCTCCTCTTTCTCCTCTCCTTTCCCCTCCGCTTCCCGCCTCTCCTTTTCTGACGCCACATCCTGCTCCAGATCACTATCCTCATCGCGATCATCCGCTCCAGCGACAGGATCCCATTCCCCCGTCTCCCAGACTAGTTTCAGGCTCATGGGCTTTAGACCAAGCAGCCGGCCGATGATACCTTTCAGCGCGTAGACCCCGGTGGTGCGTAGGAGGGTGACGACGGTCTCGCGGGCTTCCTGCGCGGTGTCGCTGGAGGGGCGGTAAAGTGTGAAGGTAATGAGTCTGGCTGCTACTGATCCCGGTGGCGGTTCGCCTCCTGTGGGCGTATTGCCTATAGGTTTTCGCTTGATGGTCGGGGCGCCATGAAGAGCGCATAAGTCCGCGTAGCGGGGATGGTCTTGGAGGATCGAGGACTCGGCGTCGGCGGGGGTGGAGGAGAGGGACGAGGCGATGGTGGAGAGGTAGTAGAGCTCTGCGTTGGTGCGTTCGGGAGGGGAGATCTTGGAGTGATTGAGGGATGTGAGCGTGGGTAGGCGGGCTATGGTTTGGAGGTGGGATGATGGGGTTGAGTGGAGGGGTGTGTGGGTCGTTAGGAGGGAGGAGAGTTTCGGGGTGGCTTCGAGGAGGGGGTTGAGCGATGAAGGGGAGGGGACAGAGGTAGAGGTTAGGTCGAGGGTTGAGAGGGATGGGAAGGGCGTGGGGCTGGTGAGGGAGGCGAGGGGGTTGGAGCGGAGGATGAGGGTGTGGAGGTTAGGGAGGGTGGTGAGGGGCGTGAGGGAGGAAAGGGAGGTTAGGACGTTGCCGGTGAGGGTGAGGGTCGTCAGGTGGGGTGTTGGCAGGGGAAGAGGTGGGGAGGAGAGGTTGTTTGAGGCGAGGGAGAGGGAGGTTAGGGTGGGGAAGAAGGGGAGAAGGGTGATTGTCTATACGCAGTATTAGTCACTCCTGGAGCGTAAAATGGAGAATAGAGTGTAGGAGTGTAAGTACCTTGTCCCAGGTTAAGAAAGTTGAAGCTAAGCTCAGCTCTCTTACGGTAGGAAAGGCGTCCTTCCATTCTTTTTTTTCCGGCAGTGATAAATCTCGAAAACGGTTCCCACTGCTAGTAGTGAGCATTCATCACCCTTTCAAGATAGAAAGAACAAACTCGAGCTTCAAGACTGTCAGGAACCTTAGCGCACTGCATATTCCCACCACGTCTGCCCACTCTTCTATTAAATTTCTACTTAGATCAAGCTCCTGAATTTTGAGCGTCTGATCCTCGATCCTCTGGCGTTCCTGCAACACAAGCTCTTGCACGCTAAGGCAGGGCCGGTCGAGAACTCCGCGAACGCACAGCCCGTCTAACAGGACGATCCGGAGTTCATGCAATGTCGCAAGTTGCGCAGCGACCTTGTGAAAACCAATTTCTTCGACAGTCTTGCCGCTGATCTGAATCGTCTCTTCGGACGCAGACACGTCAGGCGAAACATATTTCCTTCTGAGGGCGTCGAGAAAAGAGAGGGCTCCATCAATGGGCCTATTAGGTCGGACGAAAGAGCCGGCTGTGGGTGAGGGCGATTGACCTGGCTGGAGCTTGAGCTTAGCTTTCGATACAACAAAGGGAGCTCTTGGTGTACATACAGTCGAAGTATCTCACTCCATCATGGCTGCCGTTGTGTTTCCCTCGGCTTGGGTCGTCCCATTCTACGCCGAGCCAAGAACCCTTAGTGAGCCGGACAGGTCCGGTGTAGCGCACTGTACAGGTAGCGCCTGCGTAGGACAGGCGGCACCCGGGGTAGAAATTTGTCGCCATAAAACTCGCCAGTACAGCTTCAAGTGGTGTTAATGGGTTGATCAGCGCGCAAAGTGAGGGGCTTTGGGAGAAGATCCGTCCTCGGACAAAGATATCGTGGGGCTGCAATAATAAGCGAGCCAATGAAGCGTTTTTGAGTGTTTGACAGCTTCATGCACACGATTCAGATGTCATTATCCGACCATAGGTGGAATCCTGTTGGCGGACCACGCATCCTCCAGGTACCGCCCTTTGTCGTGAGCTTGTGTCCCGGCGCGCAATGATATCGCGGGTGGGCAGCTTCGCTTTCATCGATGTTCTAGAGTTTCCTGGGCTGAGGACTTCGACTCGAGAAGCTAGCAGGTACATTGTCTGTACAGAAAAGGACTTCCATAACCATCCCGCACCCTGTAAAGACTACAATAACCAACGGCCCGACGGAATCACGAATCACCCTTGAAAGCGCAATCGGCGATCTACTTCCATTTACTAGTAATCGCCACCTAATCTGTGGTATCTTCCCGTCACCCCTTTTAATACTTCGTCGTCTGCCTTGGGACCTTACTGTCGCCGTCTACCTCAATTGTAAAGCGATAACCACGTCGTATATTCTTCAAGGAGGCTATCTAGCGATGTGATGTCTGCCCGCATGGCTCTCTCGATCTCTCGATTGGCGATAAATGCAAAACGTCGTTTGCGCGATCAATTTGGAGCTCAATTTGGAGCTTTGAAAGCTGTGTCTTAGATTTGCAGACGCATAAGAAAGCTAGATAAGATGGTATATCGAATTTGGTGATATACTGTTAATGCTAGATGTATCTTCCCATCGCTGAGGGACGTTACATAACCTCTCTTCTAAACACGGTGCCATCGGGATGGTACATCAACATTGGTGGCGCTCACTAGTAAAGTGATGTACCTCCCTGTTGGCGTTGGTGCCAAGGATGATTCGTGATCCCGTCGGTTATTGTAGTCTTTACAGGGTGCGGGATGGTTATGGAAGTCCTTTTCTGTTGTCTGTAATAGCAAACAGAGTGATTTTCTCAGTCTCCTGATAACGCAAGTACTCTCTCTATTGTGCAAATGCTCCCAGTCGACCTCGTTGCCAAGAAATTGCGTAAGGCAAAGGATCAGAAAAGTTTCATTTCTCCTACTTTATTCGTGTACGTCATGTCCTTGACCATCTCCGGTCATAGCATGCAATCTCTGTGCCATGTACCTGGAGCTTTGCCGATCGAAGAGCACCGGGGGCGATGAGCTGAAATATGAAACGAAGGATGGTTTTGCCGCTGGCTATAAGGCGACGACCTCTTTAATCTGGCCTTTGGAATCCCTAGGACAGCAAACAAACCAGATTGTTACTCTTGATACATCAGACGGTCAAGCAATGTATCATAGCTACGAATCTGCCCTCGTTCGGCCCCGTGTTAGCGTCATCAATCTACCAACATACCCTACATTTCGTACCACCATCTTCGAAGGAACGCTCCACAGCCACCACATTAGTGTCATTCCCGCTCACTAACGAATGGGTGTCAAGCGATCTCGCAGTGTCCAATGTACGGAGGCTCAAAACATGTTTCTTCCCAGTTACATCAGACTTGGCAGCTGGCGGACCAACTGCAAGTGCTATGAATCCCGCTGCAAAACGACATAGTGATGTGTTTGATGGCCTCATCTGGGGATGAGCCCTCTACACTTGCAGGTTTTTCGGTAATCTTATTCTGCTACAGTATGCATGTTTGATTGTCTACAATAAATCCGCCGTGGAGGCAGTGAGCACGTCATTGATGTGCATTCTCTAGTCTGGCTGGAGCATCGAGCTGTATATAAGTGAAGTATTTCCCTTTTCCAAACATCATAATCAACAGTTTTCCATTTCCTTGTGGGTAATAATTTCCTAGCGTTTACATTTTGTTTGGTGTTTTTTGTTATCAGTCCTTATACAGATTTTGATTAATAGTCCTTGACGGAAAAATGTATCTTTCTGCATCCACCGCAACCCAGCTGGTCCTGGCGACCAGTCTTCTAGCCGCGCCATTCGCTCAAGCACTACCCCGAGGCGGTGGAGGTGGGGGAGGCCGGGGTGGAGGGGCGGCTCCTAGTGGAATGGCGGCTCCTAGTGGAATGGCAGCCCCTAGTGGAATGGCGGCTCCCAGTGGAACGGTGACGAGTTATATACTCCCTAGTGCGATGGATGAAGATTTGGATAGAGAGGCTTAGGAGCTCTAAAGGAGAACAGGGGGCTGCGGTCAGTGGGCTGCGGGTCAGCTGCTTGGTACAGACTCTGTTGATCGGAGTGTGCGAATGTTGGAGATGGGGTTTGTTGCTGGGCAATGATTAATATTAGAGCAGCTCGAAGCTGAATACGCCCCTTAGAAATGGAAAAGTAATGTTGATTATTCATGTCTGTATCTTCCATGCATACAGCTCTTTCTCTGGAACAACGTTATGACGACAAGGCGATTGGTAGAAACACCAGTGAAGACCCATCGCTAAAGCGGCAAAACGTTGAGGAATGTATGATAGAGAGGCTCAGGGGTTCTAAGAGGGAAGAGTGGGCTATGGGTCAACTGCTTGAGACTCGACTCTGTTGATCGGAGTTTGCGAACGTTGGAGATGGGTTTGTTGCTAGGCAATGATCACTCTTAGAACAGCTCGAAGCTGAATTACGCTCCTTAGAAATGGAAAAGTAATGTTGATTAATTATATCTATATTCTCCATGCATACAACTTTCGTACATGTTATCTCCGCCCAACCACGCCGGGAGTTGTATCTCTTGCGCTGGCAGGGTGTTAGTTCTAAAGCTTATCTATGGAGCAACGTTATAACGACAAGGCTATGGGCAGAAAGACCAGTCCAGAACCATCGCTAAAGCGGCAAAACGTTGAGATATGTAAGATAGAGGGGCTTAGGGCCTTCGAGAGGGCAGCTGCTATGGGAGTGGCGAACGTTTGAGATGGGTTGTTAGCAGCCCACAGCTTGATATCCTCCTGGAATAGCAATGTAATCAATTATGTATATTTCTTTTATACATATAACGTTCGCATCTATTATTCGCACTCGAATCTAGATAAAGTATTGTAACTCACTGTATTCTCTAGATAATAGATCAAGGTAGCAATCGACTAAGAATACTCTACAAATTGCAATCTCCTAACGACTATAATCGCACTCTCTCTCGATAACAAGAAAATGTTCTAGGAGTTAAGGAAATGCTCCGTCTCTAGATGCAGGAATAAAATGTTCTTTCGGGCGGAAGCCAACTTCAAGGAACATCCCACATGTTCATGATACCTCCGCCGAACCGGGAGGTGTACCGCTTGCGTTAGCAGGGTCTTGCTTCCAAAGTTTATCACTAGAACAACGTAATAACAATATAGCAATGGGCAGAAAGACCAGTAACGACTTATCGCCAAAGTGACAAAGCGTTAAGAGGACAGAGAGATAGAGGGGCCAAGGGGTTCCACAGGAGGAGAGTGGGCTGTGAATTCTTAATTGATTGACTTCTGTCGAAGAACGCCGGGAGATGTATCTCATGCGCTGGCAGGATGCTATTTCAAAGTGAAACAACGTTATAACGACAAGGCGATGGGCAGAAAGACCAGTAAAGCCCCAACGCCAAAGCGACAAAACATTGAGTAATGTGAGATAGAGGGGCTTAGAGGTTCTAAGAGAGAACAATGAACCTACTTTTGTCAGAATGGCGAATGTTCGAGAAAATGTTGTTGTCGAGCAATCTTGTAGCAGCTCAAAGCTCAATACACTTTGTAACAATTGGAGAATCAATATCGACTAATTATATCTAAGTCTTCTACCTATTCAGAAGTTATAGAAGTAGCGTCCGGTCTTCGTTCGAGCGTTCTAGAAAGCTTATCCCTTGGGAACGACGTAATAACGACAAGGCGATGGAGTGATAGATCAATGAGACCCACCGCTAAAGCGGCAAAACGTTGAGGAAAGTAATGAATCCGAAGGTGATGGAGCAGCATCGAGTCTTCGTTCCCGCGTTGTGCATCAGCGCAGCATAAGCTCCAAGCCTGCAATTGATCAGGCTTGTCGGGCGAAGACAGATGGTATCGTAGGGTCTTTGTCTTGAGATCAGCGAAAGACCAGTGAACCGTATGGTAAACGGGACTCGATGTCGTGTCTATCGCGTAGACGATTTCCAACTGTTCGTGCTCTAGTGTCCCATCCACGGTACTGTAGAGCTTTATCAGCTTGATAGTCCCATACGAGGCCTGAGGGATTGGTGGATGGCAGGCACTAATCAAAAGGGCTATGTCGTACAAGCCAAGTTGATTCATCGAAGCTAGAAGCAAAGCCGCGATGGCCTGGCTGACGGCCTGATTTCTGAGCTTGTCCCGTGGTAATGTACCAGCAACCAGCGACCTCAGTACCACTGCCTGCATGGATGCGAAGACCCGCATGAAACTGTCTATCAGCTCGTCATCTGTCAGCCGTGGAAGTAACGGTCTTGCCTCTTGGCCATGGGTTACAAGCAGGGTTGCAAGAGGTCCAAGTCCTTGCATGACTGTTCTTCAGTCGTCAAGCTACAAGAGTGGTTTGAATCCAATACCATTTTCACCATCTAAGTGAATAATGATGTGGCTGTTGTGCGTTCCTTGGCGGCCTTGTCCGGATTTTCCGGTGAAACATGCATCGTATTGACCTTCAATCATCTCACAGGCTATAGTCAATTGAATTTCTCCGTCCCTGCACCGTCCTTGCAAAATCGTATCAGCTGTTTACTCATTCTCAAAGCCATCTTTAAGTTCCCAAGTCCATTTGCAACGAAAACGGCATCCTCTCACGCTCGGCGTCACTTACCGATTTCGAGATAATGAGTGCAGTAGCGTATTACTCAGAGTGAAAGTGGTCTTTTGAGAAAGCCAAAGAAGCGTTCAAGAAAGTATATAGTGTTATGATAAGGATTCAAACATGTCAGGCGTGATCGAGAATTACTGTCTCTTGTGCAGTCGGGTGGATAGTCCGTAATAGTCATTGACTTGGTCCAACTGGTCGATCCCGTGCTTCGTAGGCTTGACGATAGTTTGCTCGGGAGGGCCATCGTGTGTATCAGAGCCGTGACCGTCGGACAGCAGGATGGAAGGACGGTCGGCCTGGTTGCCTTGAACGACCCTTCACTTTCTCGGTTAGTGTAACGAATCCAGGACGGGGGCAAACATGAGGTGTATCGCTATCACCGTGGTGGTGGAGTGGAAGGGTAGGTATCGGTCTCACCATTGTGTTGGAATGGAAGGGGTGTATCGGTCTCACCAGTGCGATGGATTGGAAGGGGCGCCGTTTCTGTCCGGTCAGTAGGCTTGGATATCACCTTCTTGGCTGCCCTACACCAGCTTTGGCGATCCATTTGGAGACTGTAGAGCTTGGGAGTTTTGAATGATGCCATGCTCCTAGCTCTTTGCCTCTTCTCTGTTGCTTCGTCAGTGCGATGGCGTTACGGAACTCTTGATCTTCTATAGCTGCCTAGTTTACATATCTGAAGCGTTGATCACCCTTTGCACCATTGATATTCTCGTCTCTCCTGACGGGGACTCGGGAGGGGTTGCGCAGAGGTGAACCAGTAGAATTGTGGTGGTTTGCGAGCCTCGTTAATATCCTCTTGGTCCGGTTGTCACTGCCTTTAGAGCCTTCAGCTATGGTGTTCACATCACTGCCTGACCTATCCAGAAAGGTATGGTTCCTGGTACCGAATGAGTGGAAGTAAGCCACGTACACAATTGGTGGCACCTGTCCTGGAATATAGTCGGGGATCGTCTCAATTTTGGGTAGATATCGATCCTTGGTAGCTGGACTGGTCGGAAAGTGATATCCCGAATTGTCTGAGTATTCCAGGGGTCTGTGTTCTGTCTTAGGCGCTGGGACGGATGTGACACAATACTGTCAAGCAGTTGCTGCCACCCATGGGCCTGTGCGACGGTCACGTTACCAGGGATTATCTCCTTGTATTCCTCATACGAGTTCTCTCCAACGGGAAGCCAGCATGGTTGAAAGCTTTAGACAGCTGAAGTGCGGGTGGAAGGTTTGTGTGGATGGTGTATATATTGTATATTGATAAGGTAGCGTTGTTCTGTACCGGATTTGGAAGCTATATAATATATAGACAAATCATCTCCACATCGACTACGACCAACGCCTCGAGGAAGGACGGCGGGGTAGCAGCCTCAGCGAGGAGTTTGAATTATGGCAGGTGGAACCATTCGCACCACAGGTATATTTAGCTTTTATGTTGTAAAGAGTGATATCAGGAATTGCTAATGGATTCAATGGAGCGCGGGGCAGCACAGCATGGTAAGCTGACATGATAGCAGTGAGGGCTGGGTACTGCATAGGAGGTGCATCAAGTCCGAGAGCAGGGGAAAAGGGTTGATATCCATGTTGGCCATGACTATTGAATTGAAGTTTAATGTGATTTGGTAAGACGGAATGAGAAAGATGACGGTGATAGTGACAGGTCGACTGCAGAAATTCGTATGGAATTGTGGTGGTGAGAAGTGTGCACAGGTGGTGGAAGAAAGATGGAGGGTGGAGAGAGACGGAGTAGGAATAGTGAAAGAAAGGGGTCAATGGTGAGAGAAAGGAGTCTATGGTGAGGGAAAGAAGTTGATGGTGAGAGAAAAGGAGTCCACGGTGAGAGAGAGGATACCTCCGTCTGTGCAACCGAAACATGCGTGGTTCACACAGGTGAAGTAGTTCTTCTGCTTCTTGAGCTTTATCATAGCACACCTCATGCTGGTATCACGCCCTTTCCTCTGCCAACGGAACTTTGTATGAGGTTGACCGAGTTTGTGAACGAAAACCGCGATTTCGGTCTGTAGCAACTTGGTCGTCTCTTGGTGCAGGATTGACTGCTCCATGTATTGGAAACCTCATGGATTAGTCGGGTCTGGGACCAAGCATTTGTAGTACCCATCACTTGATCCCTCACGCAAGGTATGCGGCACTAGCTCCACTAGCTCTTCGGAGGAACCAGTATGAAAGCGTTTAGAAGAGGGCCCGGACCTGCTGGATGCAGGCCGTTTGGCTTCGGTGGAGAATGCGGTGGACTTAGATAGTGTTCCGTCCCACAATTGAGCCTTTAGTGCTTGGATCTCTTGCTTGTGCGCTTTCCTGTCCACACGGATAGACTCATAGGTGCCTACCAGTTCCTTCTCGAGCTCTAGGATGCGAGCCGCCGCCGCCATGGTTCCGTTTGTGTGAGCAACCTCGGTCTCGATTTAGATACCGAGAAAGCAACCCACCTAGTAACAGTAGCCTAAGTATGGTATTGCTCATTTCAGATCTTGGGCGATATTGTCAGCCACCCGGGATTCAGATGGGTCCTCAATAATCTCGTGTATTTTGCCACCATTATCTCTAGGCGCTGGTATCGCCGACTATGATTCGAATTCTGCAGGTTCCCCTTCCCCGATCCTGTTTCTTATCGCACTGTCTTTCATTGACATTCCCCTCTATTGCGGTGCACCTTATTCAAGAGAAAATTAGGTATTTTGGGAGTTAACAATCATATTCCTTTGTCGACTTTCTCCAGAGAAAATGACAGCGTCTCTTTACTGCCACAGTAGTGTCCTTCACCTTATCTGCTCACTTGTGCTTCGCAAGGCTATGTGAGTCCACACCCTGAAGAGCCACGTGATCTCTGTCGAAATTATGAGGGGTGGTAACATGGTGAGGAATTTAGAAGCGATCCGCCAAAGTCTTTAGAGCAGCCATACGGGGTACGGAGCTTAGGGTTATCATAGGAATTTCAGGCGCGCGGCTGCCGGACAGCGGACCCTCTTTAGAGCGCTGGCCTTTATGGGAGACCTCATGCAGTATTGTATTGGTCCCAAAAGAACGTTTCCACGGATTTGCGAGAGACTCTCTGCCCACTCGGCACCCAACGCCAATGCGACAAAGCGTGTAAGCCTGTTACCTCAATGAATGCGAATGAATCAGAAGATCTGGTGTACTGCGCTTTGGCTTCTCTGTTCGCTGTTACCTTCGCCATTGTGAGAATAGCTGCCACCATAACGCTTCTGAGATTCTTACTATGTCCGCTTGCGTTCCCGGAGTCTTTGAACGTCTCTGTATTGCACGTCGTGTGTGGCAAGATGCGGACGCACGCCGGATCCGCAGAAGCCAGCCATACCCAGGTTTCCTCGATCACTGGCGTCAAGTCCCGCATCACTGGAGCACGACGCGGCAGGGGTTGGAATCGCTCCTTGATATGTGTTGCAGTGCTATGGATCGCAGCTTGTCGACACGAATCGTGACAAATTGAAAGGAAGACTCGGCTATTCAAAGGCTGTTCAAAGAATATTCAAAGAATATAAGGAGTTCGTGGATGGTTGATATAACTCTCAAACTTTTTTGGGGTGGAATGTGCGGAGTTCATGATCAGTCCATGTCATGTTCTGTGATTTCACGCCCCTATGTGGTTGTCGAAAAAGCGTTCAACTACAAAGCTAGTGTGCCGCTCTATCCTAAGCCGGTACGAAGTGGTGCACTCGGATTTTGCCATTCAGGGAAGAACGTAAAGACGGAAAATTGATGGGCTGAACAGTGAAGACCCAGTTGAAGAGGCAAATTGTTAAAGTACTCCTCTCACTCAATCAAATTACCAGAAAGCAGGGCCCTGAGCTGATATATGACACAAGGAACCCTGAGGAGTGCACCGTACCGGCGCATGGGATAGAAAGTCGCTTTCTGATCAGACAATTAGATGGAGGATAATGACACAGGCTGCTCAACAGAAAGCCACCTTACCCGAACGTTGGGAATTTCGAGAGATATATTGCAAAACAAAGTGTTTGAAATCACTTGCAAGGTTTGGTCGAGTGGGTTTACCACCGCGGTAGCGAGGTCATGTCTCCTATCCCTGACGAGGGAACAGGCCCTTCGGGGAATGTGCCGCGGATCGTCAAATTGCCCCGGGTTCAAAACCTTGCGAGTGTAAAACACCCCTGTGGATAGGTCATGCTCTATCTAGAAGGGGGTTTTCGTAGGTTCCTACCTCTTCCTTCGGGAAGATCTAGGTTCTGAGCTTTTTATTGTTTCAATCATCCATTTTGTTTCCATGCTTTCTCTTTTAATGTATGTCCCTCATGACAACACAATTCTTTTAATGTCGGTGCAGATGGTGAAGCGCTAGGCGCCTCCTACGCAACGCCGGCCGGAGAGAATATTTTTTCCATTTACGAGTAACACTGATAACAAAAGCTTCGATTAGAGGGTAACTTTACCAATTCCTTGCCTTATATTGATCTCGAGAGGTCAACATTCGGGGTCTTGCTTCAGGTCAAGGTATATTTTTCACAGCTGAATAAGGCATCTGATCCTGAATGTCCAGCCTTTTCCAGTGTCAATACCCAATTATCGAGACGAATCTTTGGTTTCATTCCTACATCAATCTCCTTAAGTAGAAAATGTTACATCATGGCCAGATCAAACAGGGTGTGATTGCAAATCAATTGCATCAGTATCCTAAGATCGACTGCGCACTTAAAGGCCCCAGTTCGTCTTCAGCTAAAGATCCTTATACTTAAGCGGCTGTACAGCACTCACAGTACGTTGCAAGATGAGAGCCCACAATATCGCAGAGTGCCGAAGGCCCAGTCCAGCCATCGACAAAGAGCCATAGAGCCTTGTCCACCTTCAATTGATGCGCAATCTCTTTGAACCCGACATTCCATTACCAGGGAACAGTGGTCAAGAGACAGAGAAGGATCGAGATACGGTGATCCTGTTCCCGCTTGCTGCGTGCCTACCGAAAATCCCGGTAAAAGACTTGGCTGATACTCGACTTTTGCAATGTTACAAGCGGTTCACCTATATAGGTGCGTGCGTGCGATCCGAATTCATGGTGAACTCATATCCTCATTTCGCTGGTATTGTTATCTGATGCTTTGGCAATCAAGAGATGGCGGCGAAGATCGCTACCCTATTTTCTCACTCAACAGGCGAAGGAAGTAGTGCTCTACGAGTAATGTAGAAATGTTTTGTCGTCTTCCTTTTCATGTTGTCTGTATTGCCTCAAGTCTGCTTTACGAAGACAATTTCCATTGGTTCTATGCGGAGTAGATTCGAACGGTGTCAAGTCATCGACAGCGACTCCCTTTGCAGGTATTCCACTTCTGCTCGTTACCTCTGTTTGAAAGGCCAACATTCTTTTCTCTGGATCTCACAACAGGTATCAGATAGCTTATAGAAGTGGAAGGAGTCTACGGTCGCCAATACATAGCATCAACAGCGCAGGTGAAGGGCGTAGATCCAGTAATACTGTTGTGGGCTATGACACTCCTTTTCTCGTATAGTACATCGAATATTAACGTATCTTGTGTGTTCGCTCGCTTACGAATGTAATTCTTTGCTTAGCATCAAACTCCGTGGCAATGACGCCAATGTACAGTGGTATGAATCCAGATCGAGTTATATCTGCTCCTCGATATCCCCTCCCAGTCTCTTCTGCTCTCAAAGCGCAGCAGCAACCCCCAAGATCCCAACCACGCCGGCAATCCCTGCCGTGATCGCCCCTGTCTGCTTCGCTGCTCCACCGCTGGACAACTTGGAGGACGCAGTCGAGCCCCCGGCCGCCGTTGCAGAACTCGTTCCAGAAGTCGACATACCCGTACTGCTACCCGTCGAACTCGTCCCTGTCATCGACCCTGTAGACATCGCGCTTGCATTCCTAGTAACATTGTTGAACTCTGCCGCCGCGGTGGCAATGCCTGCGAACCCCGTGTATGTGTGCAGATAGCTACGGACATCGGTTGGGAGCGATTTGAACCAGCTCGGACTGCTACCGGCAGCGAAGGCGCTCTCGAAGCTAGAGGCGTAGGAGGGATCGTGCACGATGTTGCTAAGAAAAGACGGTGGAGCTGCGGTTTCGAGGACGGAGAGGACGGAGGAGGTGGGAAGCGCTGCGGCGAGTTGCTGTGCTACAGGGCCGAGTGCAATAAGGACGGTGGGATTGGTGGGGAGGGCGGTTATGCCGGCGAGAGAGGCGAGGGTGAGGAGTTGAGGGAGGTTTTGTTGGCGTTTCTCGAGGTCTGGGTTGGGCTCCGCTGTGGGTGTGGGTGTGCAGAGGGAGGTTGCGGCGAGGAGGAGGAGAGGTAGGGTGTGGATGTACATCGTGGTTGCTAACTTGAAGATCGAAGTCCAGAAATTAATGAAGAATGAACGAGATCGAGTGGATCTATGTACAAGTGAAGGGCTTGCGACGGCGAAGATGGTCGCCTGTAGTGCATATTTCCTTCTTGTTCGCGACCGGTGAAGATCACAGCTCAGCCACACTTCAAGTGTGGCGCAGGTGGCTTGGCGCCGATCGATTTGACGGACTGGCTTGACATCACTCGAGTCAATTGTTGCCGGTCTGCCGAGACGCAATATCTCACGGCAAATCGAGGATGAAAGTTTCATCCAATCACGCTGTGAAGGTGTGTGAAGGTGCGACACGAAGGGACACAGAGGACCTTCTTCCGCTTCGCATTGTTCCGAAGAGAGCAGGTCGGCCGTCTCCTCGGCATTGCATCATAGCGCTTGGGTGCTTTGATGAATATCTCTACGCCAGACGAACGCCTTAAGTACCAGAGCATTCCTTAATTCTTCCTGCCGCAATGTTCGCTCGCACACAAAGAATCGCAGCTTCCAGACTTTCTCAACTTGTCAATCAAGTAGGACTCCGGACACGAACAATGGCTACATTAAACACAAAACTTCCTCTGAACACTGGGGTTAAGATCCGTAAGCACCGCCTCGTATATATACCCGTGGGGTTGGCAACTGACTATGGTCTGCAGCCGCTGTTGGTTTTGGCACATGGCAAGACGCTGATGCCCAAGAAGAAGCCGTCACCGAGGCCCTCAAAGCCGGCTACAGACACATTGACACAGCCCGATTGTTCGTTTTCTTCTATCCACCCTCCATCCTACCACATTAACGTTCATGACAGCTATGGCACGGAGCCCGCTGTAGCCCGCGGTATCAAGAACAGCGGCGTGCCTCGCCATGAAATATTCATCACGACCAAGCTCTGGAACAATAGCCACCATCCCGACGATGTCGAGCCGGCCATTGATGCCTCCCTCAAAGATCTGCAGACCGATTACCTCGACCTGTACCTCATGCACTGGCCTTCGCCATTCGCGCGCAGCGAGAAGCTTATGCCGAAAGACGACAATGGCAAGATGCAGACCGGTGATACTGATTATGTTGACGTTAGCCTCCCTGGAAACACCATCTTTGAGACTTTGGCTAACCCGAAATACCAGACGTGGAAAGCAATGGAAAAGGTCTTCAAGAGTGGTAAAGCACGCGCAATCGGCGTTTCGAACTTCTCCAAAGCGGAGCTCGAGCGCCTGCTGAAAGAGTCCGACGTTGTACCCGCGGCGCACCAGATTGAGTGCCACCCTTGGCTACAGCAGAAGTCTTTCACCGATTTCCACAAGGAGAAGGGGATTAATGTCCAGCAGTACTCGCCGTAAGTCCTCTCCTTTTCTATTTAAACGAATCTAGCAGCTCACAACCCGCCTCCAGCTTCGGCAATCAAAACGAGATCTACTCCAGCGGCCAAAATATGGGCAAGCTAATCGAAGACCCCACCCTTGTCGGAATCGGTAAGAAGTACAACAAGAACGGCGCGCAGGTGGCGCTGGCGTGGGGTATCCAGAGCGGACACTCGGTGCTACCCAAGAGCAAGACGCCGTCTAGGATCCGAGACAATCTACAGGGCGACTTCAAGCTCCAAGCGGCGGAGATGGAGAAGATTGCTGGGATTGATAAGAAATTACGGTTCAACGACCCGTCAGGGAACTTTGGTTGGGTCTTCTACAAGGATCTGGACGGAAAACAATAGCAGGCTCTTATAAGCAGGCTGTATGGGACGATATAGGGCCAGTCCCTCGGCTAGTCTCATGATGTCGATGTCGCTATCGAGGGACGCACACACTTCTCAGTCGTCCGCTCCACGGCTTATGGCCTAGATTGCGATGTCCCAAGGGACTTGGACAGAGTCATATCTCGGCAGCTTCTCGTGCATCGGCTCCGGCCGTCTCAAACTGAGCTCACATACAATTCATAATGTTTTTAAATAATTAAATTGGAAAGCCTACCTGCACCGGCGTTCATCGGCTCCCGAGTGAGTCTTGGTGGATTGCAACATCTTCTGCTAGTTTTGTCCACGCATCGGCACCTTCAGTGATGGATACTCAAACGATCTTTGATATAATGTTCGAAAACAAGGGCGCACAGGTTCTAGACTAGAGACATAAGCAACGAATTCCTTATGCGACAGCTATACTCTAAACGAAGGATAACAGCATAACATAGAGAAAGAAATACGAAGACCATCAAGTCACATATTTAGAGGGAGTCCCTACTGCATGTCTACTTTGACTATCCAAAGATCACTTTCACTATCCCGCGACCACTTCTATTATTCCAAGACCACTATCAATATTCCAGGACCACGTCAACCATTCAAGGACCACCTGGTTGTACCCTACTCGACAGTTCACAACATGATACCTCGATCATATTAGCATAGTCGAAGGAACAGACAAAGAAGAGCACCATCTCATACGATCCTCATTGCACTCGCAGTCACACGCGTATCTGCTGCTGCCCGGAAAATTCACTGGTCTGGGGTAGTAAACAGACCTCCACGGTCGTGCGAAGTCTGTTCCCCCTTTTTCTGCGCTGAATTCGCTCAAGTCTGACCCGATCGAGGTTTTGTTTTGTGGATTGTCGAGTAGGTAGCATAACCATTTCTATGGTCCTGGAATGGTAGGAGTGGTCCTGGAATATAAAAGATGGTCCTGGAATATTAAAAGTGGTCTTGGATCAAGGGCTCCCGATCCATATCCCATGCGCTGGCGAAAGTTGGTGCACTACTCCTTTGCCATCTCCATAAGAAAGCAATTTGATGCGAGAACGCTGGGCTATTCAACCAGTAAAGATCCACAGCTAAAGAGGCAAAGCGTTGAGGTACTCTATTCACCCAATGGTGGCCAGACAGTGCGCGCATTTCTCCCTCCATACACCCAAATCCAACCCCACCCAACCTGCGTCACCTCCCCTCCACCCCTCCAGACACCCCTCCCCATCACCCTCGCCACCCCCCTATCCCCGCCCCGCCTCCCCATCAGGAGCCCTCGTATACAAAACCACCCCATTAACCGCAAACTCACTCACAACCTTCTGCCCGCCATCCTCCCGGACCATCCATTCTGAAAACGCGTTCGCGGTCTCTTTGTGTTTCCCCCAGGTGCCGACGAGGGCGTGCGCGGGCTTGAGGAGGATGGGGTCGGGGTCGGGGTCGGAATCGTGGCCTTCGAGCTGGTGTGGATGTTAGGGTTGTCGCTTGTTGGGTGGGGAGGTGAGTGGGAGGGAGGTGAGAGGATGGACGGGGGGGGGGATGAAGGGGGAAGAAGAAAGAAATGGGGAAAAAAGAGAGAACGGCGTCAGGCTAAGGAAACGAAAATCTTCTGTGTGCTGAACTAAACAAAACAACGCACAAAGAAATGCAGAACCCACAAAAACCACCATCCTCTCCCTCACCCACCCCTCCACGCCCCACCACGTCCCCCGATCCACAAGCGTATACTCCCCCAGCCTCGCCGCCGCCTCAAGCGCCTGGAACGGAAACGCCGGATACCGATGATACAAGTCCGCGGAGTCAGGGTCCACCCATGGGCATTGCCCGATGGAGGTCCAGATCAGCGATTCCTTGATGTTGGTGGCCGACTTGTCGTAGCGCGAGAGGAAGCGCACGGCGGATGGGTTGGCGACTGCGCCGCGGAAGAGCTGGGCGAAGAGCGTGTGGATGGTTGCTGTGGGGTTTGGGGACAGATGGGCGGGGTTGGATGAAGGGCCTGGGTTTGGGGGAGAGGTCAGGGTGTGGATGATGGGTGCTGGACATGGGGGATCGAGGGCGTGTTTATTGCGGACCCACGAGCATGAAATGGTCGCGCCAGGCGTAGACGCTTCGTTCAACGAAACCCTGCTCGATGGCGATGACTTCGGCGGCGGGGTGGTATGTGATGCTGAGGTCGGCGGACCCTTGAGCCAGGTAGTTGAAGGAGCCTGCGGTGTCGGATTTCAGCCAGGCGACGGCGAAGGGCGCGCAGCCGGTTTGTTTGGCTTGGGCGTCGATGAAGGCGTCGGCGAGGGCTTTGATGAAACCGGACTGGCCGGCACCGCCGGTGGCGATGCGGAGCTGGACAGCGGGGTGGGAGTCTCTGAAGGAACCGTAGTAGGTCTCTTCGGGCTCGATTTGAGGTGGGTTTTTTGGGCCGGCGGAGGGGTCAATGTGGATGGTAGCCATGTTGTTAGTTAAGAAAAGCACCTTGAGATGGATTGAATGGCTATGGGAAGATGACGGTGGTTTTCGAGTTGGAGAAAGCTGCACGTCGGTTCACATACTGGCGGGAGATAGCAGTTGACCAGTCACATGTGAGACCGCCAGCTAAGAACCGGGCGGAGCGAGTAGATAACCTTCGTGAACCTGGCGAAGCTCGGTGATGTATATACGGTGCAGGATATTGCAATGGAGATCCAGAGAAGCCGAGAATCTACATTTTTGTTTGAAGAATTGCAGGAAAGCAAGGCACAACGGTTGGATGGAGATGGTATAGGAGAATATGGGAGGCAAAACCAACAAGCGAGTGCAATGCCTCAAAGATCTGATGGTGAACGAGTAGGCTGACCGAGACCGCCAAGGAGCAAGAAGCGCAGTAACATGAGAGGTTTCCGAAGAGATGATATTTTAGCGTATTTAGGTTTATCCAAAGCGCTTGGCTTATGAACATGCGATTCTGCTCATGTAGATAACGCCTCCCATCAAATCTTCAGACATAGAAATTCAAACATCCGATGTATCCAAGAGGCCAAGAGGCCAAAATGCAAACATCATAGCCATGTTGCCGTCTGGACAATTGCTTATCATCAAAATTTAGATTCGGCTGGTGGAAGGCGGCGTTCAGTCACGCCTCTTTCGCAGACCCTTGACTCACCATCGACTACCACCAAGGCGTGTGAGACCAACAAGAAGAAGATTTACTGGACAGTCTCTCACAGAGCTTGCGCAGGACTCGTAGATGACAACTCGACAAGGTCGTTTTGAGTACGGTCAGGCCGTGGTTGCTAACCACGGTTTCCGAAGCCTAAACCGACGAGCGTTAAGAATATACTCGTGACTTCAGCGCTTTGCTGTCTGGCAAGTCGTGTGCCAGTGGTTGTCGATGATCATAACATAGTTGCATGTTACAAGGCCTCTGTGCAGGAGGCAGCGCAAATACCAGGAGACAGCGTCTGGGGTTTGGGAATTCGCAGGAACAGCTTCAATAAGTGATAAGGGAAAGCTTGGTATGACTGGCTGCTGCCCCTTTGGTGTTTTGCGTTGTTGCGTTCACGGTAGGCACGAAGCGCCGTTCAAGACCAGGTCTGTGCTTTCGATGCAGGGGAGGACATGCTGCGCACGGTTTCCGAACGACCGACCATCGGAGAGTAACAGTCCACGTAACTTAAGCTTCGAGAGTGGTCGGAACCTGAGTCTCGAAAATTACCTGTAACAATCGTCCTGATATATCAAGCAGACCCCGTTTTAAGCTTAGTGCTTTTCTAAGACAGTTGGGCCTTTATCCAGTGTGGAAGGGGAGTTAGTCGGTAATGAACGTCTGTTCCCTGGGAGCTTTGGTCATGCATCCTGTCGGAGACATCGTCTCTGAGCTGAGTTCCTGAAACACTAGGCGCTACCCTTGAGAGATGCAAGAACTCCGCTCACAATGACGGTACTACATATCATACAAGAGCTTTCCACGCCGTGTTATCAGTACCCCAATGTACAAATATAGGTACGATGCTCGAGCGCGATGTAAGCAGCCGCCTCCTCGCCAGAGTCTTGATAGAACTATTACGTTGGATGGTCGATGAAGTATAGATATAAAAGACTAAGACGTATTCTTGCGGCAAAGGAGATACGTGATGTCGCAAATTCACTTCGCAGAATTCCGGACTATTGATTATATCAAATGTAGAGACGCCAAAGCCTCATTCGCGGTGGTAAGACCAAGACAGGGCCTAAACCTCAGTGAGGTCCGGATGCTTCCGTTCATCTAAGATATAGGCAGGGAGAAAAGTGTGCTTGGTGAAGCTGATCGAGAAAGTAGAGGTTCGAAATCTTCAAAACATATATTTTCACCGAATCTAACCGTCGAAGATTTCATCCGAACATTGCTCCGCGCGATATCATTGCTTGACCGAAACAGCAAGATACGTAGCAGCGCGGAGCAAGACCAAATGGAGATATATAACAAGCGTACTGACCAGAGACAATGGCGGAAGCATAGAGCCCGGAGAACACCCTACAGTCCGAAAGCGTCCACGCTGAAAGAAGTTCATCCAAAGTCGAGTATTCCAATTTGGCCGTCAACCCATAATACCACCGCAATCCAGCCGCTCCCGGGATTAGGACTGCGAAATGAAATAGACCTCAGCATCGTAGAAAGCCTTGGGCCTTCCTTCTCTTAGGGCTTCAGTCCTTTGACTCTTAGGACGGTATAATTTTGCCTGAGTCTTCGTTGCCAATTTTTTTTCGGTCCTAGCTTATCAAGGCGGACAGTGGCAACGAAACCAGTCCTGGCGGCTGAGTCCACGTATATGTCCACACTGTTCCGCCACCATGGTAGATGGACTTCGAAATTATCGGACTCTATGCCAAGAATCAACCACAGCAGGAGAAAAGGAGTAGATCGACTGACTGTCTAATGTACTGAGATAGTCCGTCGATAGCTTGTGATTCGATGGATCGTACACAAAAGCCTTTGAGGGGTTTTTCTCCCAGCTGTTGGTCCGGCTTTCAGAAGAGCGGTGTCCTGACTCCTGTGCGGTATTGGTGCCCATGGACTGCCTGTTGGAGCTGATTTATACTGCCTGTAATTCACCAATGTGTGGACGGTCACCCTGGATCAGGGCTAAGAAGAGATTTTGAAGGAATACGATGTATCTTGAAATGCGATAGAAGCATGATGGTAGCTTGACCGTAAGAGATCAGCCTTCCTTATGTAGATAAGACGGAGTGCATGACAAGGAACGGAATGTAACAGGTTTGGTGCTGTGCGCGTAATGCACCGACAGGTGGGTGCCGCAGCCGAAGAGGACTTGCAGGGTGGCCTCATGGTGACTACGAACTAATAAAGGAATAGAGGATGTGTGTAAACTTCCGTGTGGCCTCTTAGACCATTGACCACAGGAAGACGAAAGGCTCTAGAGAAAAGCAACATTAGATGAATACGACGTTCAGAGCGAGGCTCGAAGAGGGCGTAGTTGGGTCTCGTGCGTCAAGCGCTTTGTGTAACCACACCTCGGAACATGCACTGTGCCATTAGCCATTAATCGTCGTACACCCTCTTTTCCCTTTTTGTGTAACGTCGCCAAAATCTGCTTCTTGCAGTATAGCTCTTGCCTGTTTGAGAAGTGCACATTGACGGTCTGGGCGTGACCTGGGGTAGTACAAGAGACTCAGCTACCACTTCCTGCTGAACGAATATCTTCCTTCTTACTCCCCTCAGTGAAAAGCCAGTCATGCATAGCCGGGCTGGGGACGCCCTCTTCACCTGAATGCTGCACGTTGGCGCTCTCCGGTAGAAGGTCTTTCCGCTTTAATGCGATCTCTGCCTCCATGAAGTGAAAATGGGCGTTCTTTGCTTTTCCAGCTGTGTTATCTGTGTCGAGCTTATGGCCATGACACCGTCCGCCGAGCCGCACTACAGTCCCTCAGAGCGGATGGGGCCCAAAAATGATGGTAGTAGCCTCGTCAAAGTCTGTCGCAGTTGGAGCCCAGTTGCCTCCCCAATGTGGTCGTGCATTGAGGACATTTCCGCCTTGATTCCTTATAAGTGGTGTCCAATTGATTCATTCTTCAGTGATTTGCTTCATGCGATCGGCGTCCAGTGCTTGCGTGATGCAAAGTGATGTCTCCTAGCCCCAGGCCTGTTTCAGCGCCTTCAGACCTGCGGAACGCCCAAGTCGAACCAGACAATGCCGCCAATCACCAGCCAGCCTTTGGGCTGTGGCCATCAACACGTGGCAGACGTCCAGAGCTTCAGTTACCTCAGAAAAGTCCGACCACAGTGCAACTTCAGGATGAAAATCCAGGATCAAACGATGAAGAAATATCGCCTGCATCCCAATCGACTCAGCATGCCCCGGAGACAGCTGATGGCTCTACAGCCAATCACGCCTTCTCCGAAACCAAGAAAGCTGATCCGTGGAAAAGAAAGACGTTACTGACTTTAGGTGCCGTCGCCATGTAATGTATCCCTGAAGACAATACTGACATTGGAAACAGACGGTGGTGGCGTTCGGGGCTACTCAAGCCTTTTGATACTTCGTGAACTCATGAAGCAAATAGCGGCTCTGGAACAGCATCACCCCAAAGCTCCATGCTCTGTGTCTCCTTTGGGCATGCGCCACCCTCCACCAGTAACATTGAATCACACAAAGAGCTCTTATACCGAGGAGTACGGCCCGACAAGAGCCTCATCCCATTATCTGCCATGTCACTATTTCGACTACATTGCTGGTACCAGCACTGGAGGGTGCACCTACTCTACCCACGCCGAAATCTGCTCGGATGGCTGATTGAGCTGTAGACTTATCGCCATCATGCTTGGCCGCCTGTCCATGAACGTCGAAGAGTGCATCGAGGCGTACGAGCAGCTCGCAGACCGAGTCTTTGGACATCCACGTCGTTTCCATATAAGAAAGCCACCTTGGGTTCCACGCGACAAATACAATCACAAAAACCTAGAAGACGTGATCAAGGAAATTGTACGGCGCAGGAGCCCTTTAGGGCTACCAAGTACGCTTTTCCTTCAGCCTGATGAGTATATGTGTCGAACGTAAGTTGCAATCCAACGGATTGGAGTAGACCTGACAGTGTTGAAGGATCGTGATAGCGTGGCAGAAGTTCTCTTTAGGGGGCGTCAGAATTCCTTATCTAATGCGCTCCTATCGTCATCCGAAAAGCCACAAGGACGACCCGCTAGAACGAAACACTGGGCGTGAAGACAACTATCAGATATGGCAGGTTGGCCGCGCAACATCGGCAGCACCATTGTATTTCGAGTCCGTGCGCTTGGAAGAGGACGACGAGAGATTCGAGCTGATAGACGGCGGGTTCGGCGCCAACAATCCCTCGGAAGAAGCGTACAGATCCATCAAGCAGCTGCACAACAAACATCCAAAGGCTGTCAGTGTCTTCGTCAGCATTGGCACCGGAAAAAATCTTGAGCATGGAAGAAATCCAAGCAAAGGATACCGTTTATACCTCAAATACGTCAATGCCGCAGCAAAGTGGGCAACTGACTCCGAAAAGACGCACGAGACGGTCCTCGATATGACGCATGGTAACGCCGAATACTTTCGTCTCAACGTCGAGCACGGCATTGGAAAAACGAAGCTCGATGCTTGGAAAGGTAGAAGAGGCATCGAGACTTTGGATCTGCTTCGTGATAAAACCGATGGGTATCTTCTGACAGAACAAGCACGTCGGGAGATCGCCGAAAGCGCAAGGCATCTTGTGCTGATAAGACGCTTGCGTAGCGGCGTAGCAGACCTCGAGGAACTCGACCACTGGGAGAGGTACTGCCACGGTGTCGAGTATGCTTGCTCCTTTGACGACTGCGAAGATTCAGGCCGAAGGTACACCAGGCAAGACCTTCACCGGCACCTGAAAGAGACCCATAGTTGTGGTGACCGAAACAACATCCATACCAAACTTGAGTCGGGGAAGCGTTTTCCCCTTTACGACTTTGCGGGCTGATGGTGTAAGGCACTTGCGGTCGAGTATAGACTGAGAATCCTTGCGAAGCCATGCCTTAATAAGGGAACTGTGCTGTTGATTCCCCGCGATCTGGGATATTGCAAGTTGAACGGTCAATGGTCAGTCATCACCAGACGACGGATTCTATCTGGACTCCGTGACCACTAGAAGCCTATGGTTAACCGCTATCCCATGCACTGGCAGCGTGCATTTTCCGAAGACTGGTCGAGGTGGCTAAATCACCGATCCTTGTGCATCATCGCCTCCGAGGTCTTTTATCTGTGCGTTTCCATCGAGCAACGCTTCCCCTTTTTACTATGTGTTATCGGTACTCGATAGGCTTATCGTCGAAAGATTACTTCAAATACAGTGCCGGACGCAGTGCACCGTTCCTATAGAGTTGGAGAGGTATGATCGGGTCGACCAACAAGCGGTACCTCTCACTTCCGATCGCATTTCCATGTTCATCGCCGTGAGAAGCGACGGTTCCGGTAGGGTGGCCAGTCCCTAAACGTACAGTCGAGTAATAAGAATACTTTGGATCTCGACTCGCAAGCCAGTGTCGAGGCGTGTACGCCACACATCTTAATTGTCAGGCGACTGGCATACTGAAAGGTGTAATGTCGCATCGGCTCAAGCGCATTAAGTACAAAGAAAAGCAGTTCTAGCGCCTGGCTAATCCTCGAGTGTCATTACGTGTTTTCAGGCGAAAGGTGTATCAACACCATGTTGGTATGATGGCATAGTGTCAATAGGACTAGACTATCACATAGATGGCATCGCTGCTGTCGAGGCTTTCAGGCTTCCAACGACAGTAAAGCAGATGAGCGGGCTTATAATGTAAGCAATCTGCGCACAATTCACTCGTTAGCCGTCCAGATTCATCTATGCTACTTCACTTATCCAAGTGGACTCACGCATAGGAACTTAGCTATTGACATCTTCTCGCCTTCGTTGCTGCCGTTGACATCGGCAAGAGCGGTAAGCTTCATGGCTGGGGGTCCAGTAGGCATCATCATCATTGTGAACCACAGAATCGGATCTGCAGAGAGCCAGGATGTCCGAGCTGCTAGCAGGTATATGAATGAGATTGAAATGCTGTCGAGCATTAGCCTGCGCCCAGAAATTGATGTCGATTATTGGATATGTCATGGACAGCAGTAGACCCATGCCGTAAAGGACGGGCGAAAACAGGCTAAAGGTGGAAGTACTTACGCGGGCCACAGAATGAAACGGACAAATAGAACAAATGTAGTCGGCACCCACGGAACGCGTCCACTTTCCTCGCCTTTTTTCATTTTGCGAAGGCTCGAGCTAAGCTTGACACCGACCACCACGACCTGTAAAGTTGCAAAGAGTCCACCAATTTTACTGACGCTATCGGTCAGCCAGGCAGTGAAGATACCTCCTTCCTGAGGCGAGTTAAAGAAAGCCTTGTGTAAGGGAGGTGCCAGCCCAAGGATAGCACCAATGACAGCTCCAATAAGGGGGGCGTTCAGAAACGAATAGGAGAACTCTAGAAGATATCTAGTCCATGGACGTAGCTTATCCCACTGCTCCTTGCCAATGCCGTAGCCAGAACGTTCGGCTTGCTGCACTCGCCGCACAACGGGCTCCGGGAGTAGTGACGTCTCCTCATGGGCTTCCTCAGTGTCTTCAGCTTGCTGATTATCGGCATTGCCGTGGCCATTTCGCTGTTCTTCCGGTCGCTCCGAACTCTGGTAGTAACCCTGCTGGGAGTCTTGCCGCGTTTGTATAAATCTGCCATCCGCCTGCTTTTGGTCCTCCTCAACCTCTTCTGGCGATTCTTCTCCATCAAGGAGTCTGGGCCCAAGGGCGAACGTCAACGAATTGCCCACAATGGCATTGACTAAGAAGTAAGACTTTGCTCTAAGCAAAGCCGCAGATGAAGAATCACTGTCACTCATGATCAACTTCTCGAGAATCCCAGTCGTCTCTAGAGACTCAATAAGCAACAGGGGGAGTGAGGTAGTGTTGTTGAAGCACAAAGCGGGCGTTATCCATGAAGGCAACTTGAAAAGCCGTGTAGCTAACAATCCCAAGCCCATTGAGGTAAGAGTGTAAAACAATGCCCATACTATTGGAAGGTCAGCTGGCATGGTCCGTAGTCCTTGCAGTACTCACTGAGAATTGGTACATAACGGATGCCAGTATCAGCATGCAGCTGACTGCCCACGTTCGTGATTAAGAGGGCAGGCAGGAACATTCGCACGCATAGTGTACTGATCTGCTTGGTACTGCTGCCTTTCAGCAAATCGAATTGGGCAGCTACAACGCCATAGCTAATGACGAGCAGAACCGACAATGAGGCCTGGAGAGCACCCAAGAACGAAGTCTTCAATTCCGACATCACAATTTTGTTAGCACGACTGACCGACGTAAGGAAGCATCAATGTCCAAAGTATGTTTAAGAAGCAAAGTTTCCCAACTCGGCACGAATGACGTCAATCGGAGATTAGATGTAAAAGCCGCGACCCTTGACGACAAGCTGCATCGATATCGACTCGGGTACCGGATTGGGGCCATGGCGGACTAGGAGAGGAATACACTCAAGGCGTTGAAACTAAGCTCCTCGGGATCAAAAAACAGTAATGCTCCTTCAGCTCAATGTATAGTGGCGCTATATGAGCTTGCTGTCAAGGATTCAGAGCATGCCCAAATCAGAACACCGCACCTTTGCTCAAGGCTAGTTCTCGAATTTATTATACATCAAGTTGCAATGAGCATGATTGTCATTCGAAGCCACTCTGTAACCTCCGCGACTGTCTAAGCTGCTTTGCAATCGTTGGCTCGGTCGAGTCCATGTTGGAGAAGATTGAGGAGCAACGGTCATGGCGTCTTCATATAATGGTGCTCCAACGATGGAATCTTCCCGAGCGTCAAGCATGCTGTCCGTATATGAAACTTATCTTTTCTCGGAGCCATTTGGCCGGTCCCCTCATTCCACAGAGCAAGGATCAACGAACCTCGAAAGACAGCTCGAAATGTTTCGGAAGTCCACAGATCATTTCACGAGACACTCTCGAACCCGTACGGTAGAGCGGCTACGGCTCGACATGGCACGGCTTAATATTAGAAACGGCGAAGCAAAGGCCGCCATACAAATATTGCTTCCTCTATGGCAGAATGTGAGCTGGCGCCGAGAAGGCTGGTACGACCTGATGGCAGAGCTTGATTGGATGTTGAGAGATTGTGCTCGCCTTTTGAATGATGAAGCAACCGTGATCGCCGTCGAATGGGAGCTCTTGTGCAACCGTGAGTGCCAAAATCCCCTTTTGGCGTCATATTCTAGAGTTAGCATGGCTAATCTCACATTACTAGGCCTACCGTCAAGCGCCGGTCACTGTTACGATTTCTCGAGCTGCCTTGATGAAGTAGAGAGCTCTACAACCAGACCCAAAGTCAGCTTATCGAGCGACGAGGTACTATCTTGCAGTGAGTATTGGCCACATGGCTGGTCGGCACAAGAGTGACGTTGACGTAGCTCGAAGTCTCTGCGACATTTGCGTTCGAAACGCCTCAAGGTCATGTGGGTATAGGTCTACCTTTCCAGGTTGTCATATCATCATTGGCGCATGAGAAGTCTACCCCCATTCGGCTAGCGGAGATTCATCTCAAATTCGTGGGAGGCTTGCGAGACACCAAGATCCTACACGACGACAGCGCACAATACCAAGCATCCACAGCTAATTCGCAGCGTCAACTGTACGAGGTCTCGCTACAAAGATCAATGGACGATATCCTGGTTGGGAAGGGTGAATTGACTTTTGCCCCTGGTTGTGCTAAGGTCTTTTCGCTTGCTGCATTGCCTCTTGATGCGGGAAATGCAGAGCTGTCCAGCGTCACGCTCCATTTCGTCAATGAGCGTTTTGAACTGGCAATCTTATTCTCCGGTCGTGAACAATTAAGGCAAAATCATAGCTGGGCTGCAAAAGCTACCACGTTATCCAGAACGCCGCTTTACAGAGAGCGGAACTTGAGTGTCGAAGTACTCCCAAAGCCACCGAAAATGCAGATACAGCTGCCAAACCTAGCCAAAACATACTTTACCAATGAGCATATAGAACTCGCTGTGCACGTGATCAACGACGAGGAAGAAGATGCTATCGTCGACCTCGATGTCCGAATGCTAGGTCTAGAGGAAGAGATGCCTACCGCAATGCGTTGGACCTCAGTGGCAGACCAAAAAGTAGTTGTCGAAAATCAAAAGCATACAGAAGGGGGTCCAGATAGACGTGCAAATCAGCATCTACTCACGACCGCTCTCGGAGAGATGACCTGTTCAGAGACCCGGAAGCATACTGTTCGCTTCCAGGCAAGCTCTCGGACTGCAGAGTGCTCGCTGGAACTCAAAGCTCGCTATCATTTGGCATCGGAGCCGGAAACACCGATCTCGAAAGTTCTATCAATAGACTTGCACTTTATGCGGCCATTTGAGGCCAATTTTCAGTTCAGGCCGAGAGTCTCGGATGAGCCATGGCCGAATTACTTCCATTTTCCCGATGCATCAGATGCTCTCAGTATAAGCTCGAACAAGGAGATCTCAGCAGAAGGACTCAAGCAGAAGTTGGTACTGACTGCAGCCATAGCATCATTCGCCTCGCACCCTCTCATCCTAGAAGCAGTGGAGCTCCAGGTGGTCAACATCCACGAGAAGGCCGTCTGCCGCGTATCTCAGGATCCCTATGGCGCATCTAAACCGGTCAAACTCTCCCCAAATGATATCTATTCAAAAACCTTCGAGCTAGACCTCCAAAAATTGTCCCTTGATGACCGACTCACCACCTACTTCGACCTCCAGCTCCTCCTCACATGGCGCCGTGACACCCCCTCCTCGCCAGCAACTACAACCATTCTTCCAGCACCCGAACTCGTGGTCCCATTCGGGGAGCCTCGCGTGCTCGCTTCTGCCGAGTCCTGCAAAGCTAAACCTCATCTCATCAACCTTGACTACATCATCGAAAATCCCTCAGTGCACCTCCTCTCCTTTAACGTAAGTATGGACGCAAGCGAGGAGTTCGCATTCAGTGGGCCGAAAGCTACAGCACTACAGCTCGTACCGCTGAGTCGGCATACTATTCGGTATCGGTTGCTGCCGTTGGTGAAGGGGAAGTGGATCAGCCCTCAGGTCAAGATTGTAGATGTGCATTGGAACAAAATGTTGAAGCCTGTAGCCACGGGGGAGATGAAGAGTGACAAGAGAGGGATTTCCTTTTGGGTTGATACTGAGGATTGACGGTTTTCCGATCTTCTGTCTCTGAGCTTGCAACCATGACTGGCAAAGCCCAGACATTCATTGAGATCGCCAATTCGCCAGCTCGGTGCGGTCTTGTAAAACATAGAACATGCTCTTCGTTTTCCGAATTCGGTCATCCTGCTTGCTTTCACAACCTCTTTTTCCCCTTCTTTCGATCACTCTCCACGTTCCTGAACGGCCAACCACTGACCCTCCTGTCTCCACCCCGCTTTATCCTCCCCTTCTCACTCCCAAACAGCAGACACCATCCTCCCATCGCAGCTAGCAACCCATATCCAGCTACACCGAGCAAGAAACCAGTATTCGAGGTCAGTGGCGAGGCGTAATATGTGTAGCTATACACTGCACAGACGCTATGGAACATGGTTGAGAGTATGACTGTCGGCACCGCGTAAGGCACTTTCGGGTCTTCTGGATCCAAGGCATCGGCAGCGCTTTCCGCGATCGAGGATGTTAGTGGTATCGATCCTGTGAGGAGCATTGTGAGGAGGGCGAGAGCGAGGAGGGAGAGGGCGGTAGATCGGGAGAAGTAGATCTCGAGGGCTGGAGCTAGTCAGCTTGATGTTCTGCGGACCCCTGTATAGGTAGATTGATCAGGGAAGGGTTAAGGCCTTACTGGTGGGTTTACGGGCTTCATTGGAGAGGAGGGTGATGATTAGGCTTGGTGAGAGGAGGAGGGGGACAGCTTGGAGAGCTAGCCAGCCTGCGGAGCTGTATGTGTAGGCATAGAAGACATCCATTACAGAAGCTCAATCAGTTTATGCCCTTCAATGGCTATCGACAGCTTCACAAATGAAGAGGTCTTGTTTTGTAAGGTAGCGTAGAGTACGACCTTGCTACACGCGGATATAAGTTAATGTCCTATCTCTAAGTCTCGCTAAGTCCACCAATGATCATAGAGTGACCATATTGAAATAGAATGCCCAGCATCCTTCCATCCGCACATTCGAAACCAACTTCTGCCCCTGTCTAATATCCAGGACGACCACGCCTCAAACCTTTCTAGCTTGGTCGATGAACGCATGCTGCCTGTTTCGACATGAACAGAATGCGAGAGGACAGATGTTCAAGCACACAGCATCCATCTCACCTTCGTCCCGGTGCTACAGTCCGTCGTACGAGATCTAGCATCTTGCAGCTGCAAGAAGTCGCGCACAAAGACATGGGATAATGGGAGAGCGACAAGACATATTCCGTAAGGCAGCGCTACTGCGGCAACACGAATTGAGAGTGGATTTTGACGTGAAACGCGCAACCAACCATGGCCAAGTAGAGAAGCCGATGGGATGAAAAGTCCCACTCTACACAGATAAGCGACAAAAGAATCCGATTTCCCTTGCATGCTCGCTGTCCAAACAGGCCGCATCATGAGGTAATTGTCACCCAAACAGATCCTGCAGCGTTCTTCTGGGTCTGGCCCAGCAGTAAGGTGCAGCTGTACTTTACGTGCGTGTTGCAGGATACGAGTTTGTCGACCCACATGCTTCCGACCGTCTGGTGCTGTGTAAGGGACTCTACTTCGCCACGCCTGAATTCGGTTCTCTTCATCCCTCTGACTTTCTTTCCTCTTTCAATACTTTGCTTTCCTTCCCTTCTAGAATCAAGCGCCACAACCTCGTGATTACCCGCTTTCCCGGGTTTCCGCAGATCAAACACGGTAGCACCACAGCTATCTTACTTTGACTACAGATCTTGAACAACACCCAAACGTCACACAGCTCCAAGCTGAGGCACTTGCCTTACTGGTCATAGTCCACCTATTGAATTTTCAATTCACCCTCCAGGCTGCCGAGTCGCCGAGTCACAGCCCTTCCTCACACTTCTCAACATTCACTTTCTTACCTAACCACCTCTGATCCCGAAAGATCATGCCAACAACTCTGACGAGCCCCGCCTTCCAGACGTGAAAGTCTGATATAATTATCCTTCGCTTCGAAAAAACCCTTGCAGCCATGGTATTCTTCCAATCATGGCAGCTATGGCTGAGGATGACCTTTGTGAGTGATATAATTCGAGGGCCGCCGTAGCGAACGCTGATACATTTTCGATATAGGTCCTCGCCATGGCCATTGTAAGGCAGCACGTCTGCACTCCACCTGACTACCTCAACTGACATATGTAGGTGGCTGTGGCCGCCATTGGCTTCACCGTTCGCTTTTACAATGCCTGGAAGCTGCGCAAGTATGAAGCTCTTCAGCAGGTCTCCGAGAGCCATCGCCAAGCACTCCAGCACACTCCCAATGTGACGGCACGCCGCGACGCGGAAATTCCATTCGGGATACGCGCGATCCAAAGTGGGATACAGGTGGATGGGGTATGGATATCGGGATCAAACACCCCAGTCCAGAGTGGCCCAAACAGCCGCGCACCATCAATCATACTCGGTACCGATCTTGGTAATATATCGCAGGCCCCCGAACGTGCGGCTGCGGCGCCGAGCAAGCCTCGCTTGGAAATACCTCAGCCTGCCCACCGCCAATCTACCCATGGACAATCGTCTACCTCATCGAGGGATTCGACCCATCCTTATGGTGGACCTTCTGATCGCTTGTCTGCGGAGTACCTCCCTCGCGGGCGGCCTACTTATCAGCCCCGCCGCTCCTCTGGATTAAGGTACAGTAACATCGACGAAAACTCGGATGCTCTTGATGCACTGGAGGGACGCCGACAAAATGGGACCATCGCAGAGGCAGATGTGTCTCAAGGTATGCGAACTTTCATTAGTCGAATCCGGAGGGAACAACCCGGAACCAGTGGCCCAGAACCCATTGAATTAACGCTAATGCCGCCCAAACCAGGCTTCCTATTGAAGGAGCGCTCCAACGGTAGCTCCAATGTCAGCTCTGCGTCAAGCAGTGGCGACGAGCAGCACTATGCTTTACGTCATCCACGTGCGGTCAGGGTATCTTCTGAAGCCACTGACGGCCCTGCCCACCGTTCATACACCAGGCAATATCATGTTGATCCCGATCAGCGCAGCAGCTTTGATGCCCTTGCCCACCATCGTCGTTCTCAAGGCGCCGAAGAAGGTCAGCTTCATCCACGGAACCGCCTCAGTGGCACCACTGGTATTGTGAAGCTTGGGACTCCTGCTGAGCATCGATACTCGTTCGAGGAGGAATATCCAGTCGCAGAAGCTAGCGACCCATTCATGACACCTCTTGGGACCCCGATGGCCTGTCCCATTCAGAGCATGGAAGAGCCACCTTCGTTTGCGAACTTTGTCAACGCCAACCCTCTCCCAGAGAGCCACATAGCGTTAGTCAACGATTCAGAAGAGACTTCGCCCTTCTCCCAGGAGAGCGCTCCCCCTCTTCAGCGTACGGACGGCAACCGTCAGCCACACCGATCCCAAGTTATTCGAAAAATCAACTCTGGCTTCGAAATCCTTCAGCCTGGTTCTCTCAGTCAGCCACAGAAGAACTACGCTGGTGACTGGAATCGGGATCTGGAGAGAGGGAATGAGCAGGATCTCAGTACAACAAAGGTCGAGCAGGCGCCGAAGAAACTTCAGAGGAAGCGTGCGGACTCGAAGGAATCTCGCTTCAAAGAGCAGGTTTAATATCGAGCACGAGCAGTTCTGGTTCTGAGGGCAATTGGCATCCCGGCGACTATGCACAGAGGAAAAGTGATTACGAAGACGATTTGCCAGTGTAAACTGTTAGCGAAGCATCTCCGGGAGTTAACGATGGTCAGAATTCACACAAGGGTGGTCAGGGCGCTGTCTACGTGCCGGATAACATGGTCTGTCACATGGGCTTATTAGGTTCGGTGTTACTCCAGAGTGGATGCACCTGCTTGCGAGGTGTACTGCGGGAGGGTTCCAGCATCGTGCTACGTTCATCCACTCGAAGTGAGATGCATTTCCAGGTGCAATGCGGCTAATACTCTACGCTGATTCCAGGCTCGTGGAAGTCTCGAGCGTTGTATGGCTGCTACCACTCCAGGCATCAGCATGGCGTGAGTCATTTGTAGCGGGATAGAGCGCATTAACAAGTCCTATCAAATGCAATTAAGACACTCCTGTACCACTCACTGTGCCTGTGTGAAATAAACAAGATGATACCTATGATGAAATATATCCTCGCAAAATCCGGAGTCCCCTGATTGATCACTCCACGCCAAGCGAATCTGCCGTCACGTGCATAGAACGGTGTACCTAAGGTATCCGCGTCCTCTGAACTCTCCAAATTCCAACCCTGCCAGTATCCATCCATGCCACCGCAAACATGTCCATTCTCGCTGACGAGCTGCTCAACGATTTCGAGGACAACGGCTCGGAGGACGAGAGCGAGCAGCAGAACGGCTTTCTTCAAGACTCGGCCAGCCCCCCAGGGCCGAACGGTCATCAGAGGGTCCATGGATCCGTGCTCGGGGATGACATGGAAGAAGACGATGAAGATGAGGAGATGTTAAATGGCAGCAATGGGATGGATGACGCGCAAGATGAGGAGGAGACCAAGGCCAAAGTGGAGAAGATGCAGCTTGGTGGTGTGAGCGATGTACGCAATGTGGCAGGCCTCATGAAGACGCTGGAGCCAGTACTCGAGGTATTACTCTCCCCCCTCTGGCTCTTCCCCAGTCCTATGCGAAGTTCAAGATTTACATCTGTAATGAAAATAGCCCTGACCTGTCCTCGCCGCCTCCAGAAAATCGCCCACTACCAAGCCCTCCCTACCGAAAAGCAGACCACCTTCGTAGGTTCTATCGAAGACAACCCCGAATACCACCTTCTCACCCAATCCAACACCCTCTCCACTTCTATCGACAACGAAATCATCCTCGTCCACAAATTCATCCGCGACCACTACTCGACCCGCTTCCCCGAACTCGAAACTCTCGTCGGCAACCCCCTCGATTATGCCAAAACCGTCGCAATCATCGGCAACGGGCCCATGGATAACCTCAAACCCCTCTCCCAAACCGCCTCCAACCCTGTCGGCATCTCCCTGAAATCCATCCTCGACGGGCCCACCCTCATGGTCGTCACCGTCGAAGCAACCACCACCAAGGGGCGCCCCCTCTCCCCCGCCGAACTCTCCACCGTACTCTCCGCCTGCACTATGACGCTCGCGCTCGACCGCGCCAAAACCACCCTTACCACCTACGTCCAATCCCGCATGACACTCTTCGCGCCCAACCTCACCGCCCTTATCGGCTCCCTGACCGCCGCCCAACTCCTCAACTTCGCGGGCGGCCTCACCGGCCTCGCCAAAACATATTCCTGCAATCTTCCCCCCCTCGGCTCCAAGAAACAAACCCAAACGGGCTTCGCCACCAACGTCGGTATCCGCCAGCAAGGCTTCCTCTACCACTCCCCCACCATCAAAGGCATCCCCCCCGACCTCAAACGCCAAGCCATGCGCATCGTCGCCGGCAAAGTCCTCCTCGCCGCGCGCGTCGACCGCGTCCACTCCGCCACCGACGGCTCCACCGGCGAGCGCCTCAAAGACGAATGCCTCTCCCGCCTCGAAAAGCTCACCGAAGCAGCCCCCAACAAAGGCCCCCGCGCGCTCCCAGCCCCAGACGACAAGCCCTCCCGCAAACGCGGCGGGCGCCGAGCCCGCAAGGCCAAAGAAGCCACCGCAATGACGGACCTGCGCAAAGCACAGAATAGGATGGCGTTCGGCCGGGAGGAGCGCGAAGTCGGCTACGGCACGGGCGAAGGCACAAAGGGGCTCGGCATGATCGGCGCGCAAGACGACGGCCGCATCCGCGCGCAGAAGATCGATCAGCGCACCAAGGCCAAACTCAGCAAGAACAACAAGGGCTGGGGCACGGCCACACCGTACACCGGTGGGGCAGCCAGCTCGCTGCGCGGCTTCGGACAGAATGCCGGGGCGGGCGGCGGCGCTTCGGTGCTGGGACCGGGCGGGCTGAGGAGTAGTGGGGTTGGTAGTGGGGCGATGGGCGCGAGTGGCACGGCGAGTAGTGTGGCTTTTACGCCGGTGCAGGGGCTGGAGCTGGTGGATCCGAAGAGGCAGGAGGCGTTGAAGAGGAAGAGGGAGGAGGAGCAGGATCGGTGGTTTAAGGGGGGGATGTTCACGCAGGTTGGTGGTGGTGGGAGCGGGGTGGGCGGTGGGAGCGTGGGAAGTGGGACTGCAGGAGCGCCGCAGCAGGCAAATGGTGGGTTCAAGGTGCCTGCTTTACCGGCGAAGAAAGTGTAGAAGGTCGTGCTGCGAAGGGAAGTGGGACGAGAGGGACGAGATTGCTATGCATAGCTTAGGCGCTCAGGTATGGCGATTTGGCGTATGGCTGGCAGTCCGCGCTGTCAAGCCATAATCCGGTGCAGCTATCTTGTTGTATCGATATAGCTTAAGAAGACACTCATACTCGCTATTGACGACAGTTATAAACCAAGAGTCTTTCTTGAAAAGGCTAGGTACTCCCAGCATGACATCCCTCCTTTGCCCCTCAACCATAACCACAAGTCGCTTGTGACATTTGTCTAAAGAATATATAGAAATAAGACAACTCATTGGTCAAGGCACTTTGGCGGAGTGGTTAACGCGCGCGCCTGCGATCTCCGGAGATCAGCGCGTTCCTTCGGGAGCGAGTCTGCGAATCACTCAGGTGTCGACGAAGCTTTCTGTTGGCGAGATACAACTACATGTCGGCGACGGGGATCTCCATTCATCTTCTTGCCGGCGACGGAAATTTCGTACGCGGTGCCGGCAGGTGTTTTGTAAGGGGTATAACAAACCCTCTTTAAACATAGCAGATGATGTGCGTTTGATATTATGTAAAGTGCAACTTAATTAATTCATGAAGAAAACTTATTCAGAATCTGGCACAATGCTTTATTTACAGGTAACAACGTCTTTGCGGAAGGTGCAGATGCAACCCTAGTATAGAAAGGCTGCTGGTTTGTTTTGTATCTAGCTACTCACGAAGGAGACGTCGCCTCCCCCATTTGTAATACAACAGAATACGAACCCCAGATTTTGGTCTGGTAGCCTAATGAACGCGAGTTATTTCATGAGAGATCATCAAAGTCGTTCCAGCCAAGAGTGTCATAAATCGAAGTGTCGTTTCCTGCAGGTGGTGGTGAGGAGGTGATGGTAATACTTTCCGGAGGAGGCTTGTGGTTTTCTGCTGCCCTAGCTTGAGATTTCAAGGGCGTTTCTTGGATGTCTGGGTGGTTGGTGTTCGATTGCGGGACTGAAGGCGGGTCAGGACCACGATGGCAGAGTAGCAGAGGAGCGTTGTGCGCATTAGAGGTTGTTTGTGGCTCTGAAGCGTTCACTGAACGTCTGAGTTTGGATGGAGTTAGGAACTTGAGGTCCATTTTCGAGCTCGGGCCCGGATCAAGAAGGCTGGGCGCAAATTTGGAGGGACCGCGGGTGGGTGTCTGCTCTATAAGTGGCTGGGCCGATCTTGCCAGTGAAGGAGGCAGATGATCCCACGACTGCGGTATCGCAGATTTCTGGAAAGATGGCGGTACTCGGGAAATACTTGACGGTGGTATCTCATCAGGCTCCGGCTCGAGATTTTGAGTCGGTTGCGGTAGACGGGGTAAGCCACCAAAAACGTCTTTTCGCCTGTTGCCTTTTGGGGTTGCCATGACTTGGACACCCTGCGCGAACAGATTTCTGACTGGGTTCTTGGTTTCTAGAGCAGGTCAGTGACTGCAGATCAGCGATGTAAAAGTGACGGTTACTTCTTGAATGCGATCCAGCGACTCTTCGCTCAGCAGCCTCTACCAGCTCTTTGACAGCCATTCGCGGATTTGGTCGCTTCATTGTAGCAATAGCACCCCTCAGCTCTTGCTCAACGCTTGCCTGCTTCTTCAGCTTCGCTTCAACAGCTTGAGAGACGCCGTTCAGATCGACTTCCCGCTGGCTGTACCGCTTAGACTTGTGCAATGCTACCCTATTCAAGGATATGGCAGTAAGCGACGTATCGCTGACCTCACGTTTCAAACCAGGAAGAGCGGAGTCTGTGTTGGACCTCGAGAGCCCGGGCGCCCGTCTCTGCGACGCGCTTTTCTCGTCGGTCAGTACACGTTCGAGTGTGGCTCGGGCCTTGCGCACGCCAGACCGCTGTATGGTCGTGCCTGGCTTTTGGGCTAATTGGGATGAGCTCGCGGCTTTGACCAGGGGTGGACGCATCGGTGATGGTGTCTTGGGGCCACCGAGCTTTTGGCGGAGCATATTCGAGGTCTCCGGTAGGCGGCTACCGTAGCTGACTTGGTCAGTACGAAGACGAGCCAGCATCGAGGGTAAACTTACAATGGCAATACGACATCCACACAAAAACTCTTCAGAGCATCCGTCCCGATGCCGCTATGGTCACTCGTGCTTGGCTGGGTCCCCGCAGCCTTGTTGAGATTGCTGTCATCCATTCGCATAGATTGCCAAATGCATAGCCTATCAACAAAGAGGTCCAACAAGACGTGAAGATCCTGGGGCTTTTTGACCTTCCTTTTATTCGTATGCGATGCTTCGTTCTCCCATTCAGTAGGGGCCTTGGGTGCGATATTGTCAGTCCCCGCAGTCGGCATTGAAGCCTCAAGAGCAAGAGCTTCGAGCAAGAAGATGATCTGCATCTGGGTTTCCCTAGCCCTGAGCTCGAGCAATGATGCCCTCATAGAATCTTCAGCACTGTCTTGGGGTTCAAAACCAAGAGCGAAAACGTGTCTGCTTAGCCACCACCGGGATATGTTCAATTCTTCGCCAGGATAAAGCCCTTCTTTGCCAATCTTCAGCTTTTTTGATTTTCGTAATTTCTTCTGGAGCTCAGCAACAACGGTAGTAACGTCGTCCGCCGCAAGCGTGTCAGCAGGTAGCGTATTGATGATCGACGGAATAGCCTCCTTGTATTTTTTATCCATTGTGGCGGTAGACATTATACTAGATCTCAGATGTGTAGCTAGCTCTGGTAGACCGGCCGAAGAGGCAGCTGTGTTTTGTAGAGAGGCTCGCGCACGGGACAATGGCCCTTTTGCAAAATAGGCCAGGGAGGTCTGCACTGATCAGCCTCGTCCGACCAACAACAGAAACCGAGTAGCCTTACCTTCGAAATGTAAAGGTTTTCTTGATATTGAATTTTAAGCATAGATAAGATATCCTCCGTGTTCTGTGTTGGAAGTAAACAAGACTCTTCTTCGTTTGTCAAACCCTCTGTGGTCTGCGTCGGAGGCTTATGAGAAGCGCCATCCGTGTAACCATCCACGATCCTAGGGATCAGTTCTTTGTTAACAGGTAGCGGTAACTGCAGCGTATCCAGCACAGGCGTATGTTCTGCAGGTCGCCGAGCCTTCAAGCACATTCGGACATTCCGTGGTATCTCAATCTCTCCCCGGTTAGATCTGAGTTGGATAGCACCGTCATCTTTGATTGCCAAGTCCCGCCACCAGTCGCCATCTTGTGAATCGACTCGCTCATGACGAGGCTTCTTAGGCGCGATTTCATTGACGCTTACAGCATGTAGCTGTTCCAGTGCCTCAGTCGTGACCCATTGTCCCAAAGGACACAATGCGTACAAGCCTGTGTCTACTTTTTCAATGGCGTATAAAGTTGCCGTGATACTGCAAGCTCTTGCAATCAGAACCGGATGATCGTTGAGGTTTCCTTGCAAAACACTCTCGAGCGCAGATAGGCGCGCACTGAACAATTGTGTACCAGGAGCGCGATTGGTATTTCCGGCAAGATCAAGGTATGCTAGTGGCAGGCAGGAGCGAGGTATCACCACGAGAGGACTGAGCGTGGTGGACGGGAAGGGTAGCCCTCCAGGTTGTGTCTTCCACCCATTCTCCACATCAGCTTCGTGTATCATAGAATAATGAGCAGGCCACTACCTCTATCGTGAAAGGTCCCCCAATGGCAGCATTCTTGTTGTCTCCATCGCGCTTCCTCTTGCAACCTCGCGGCCCCCACTGAGCAGCCACAGCCTCTACGGAATGAGTACATGAAATCGACTGCGAAGGCTCTTGTAGCGGTTTCTGGACGAGGATTCCGAAACTATTCAAAGGAAACATGACGACAAGCCGTCCATGGCGACATTTCTTAAAGCCTAGAGAACGCTCCAAGACGCGAGAAACGCGCAAGATCTAGGGCGGGCTAACTATATTCCGAACCTACTTTATTCTTTGCCAAGAACTCCAGTCTCTCATCCATCTTCCCTGCTGCTACAGTAATTCGATCTCACTGTTGAGAATTTCTGGATCAATGACCATCAATAGGACCGGAATTAGGCGCAGCTACTTGGCCCTCTATCAGAGAGAAAGATCAGCGGCCCAAAGTTTTTTGGGTTGCTAACCAGCTGTCCTTCAAAATCTTGGTCATCGCGTGCAGTACTTGCCAACGACAGTGACCCCGAATTCATCTAGGATATTCGATACTGAAAAGCATCCGCCAAGTGCACTTTATCTCTCAATTACCGTTTGTCGATCAAGCATTTGAACGCTAGGGGAAAGAGATCTCTTGATGTCACAGCTCAATTGAAGCTTCCTGTTTACGATATGCAATCTGCAGATTCTTGGATCATACTTCATGACGATAACGATACTCAGTATTTGTTTCTAGAACAGCGACGAATGGTCTATCTGGCGTTCCGATCACAAAAGGAGTTTCCAGTGCTGAATATGGGGCTCCCATTTGGGTATCCTGCTCTTCTATTGGCACGGGTACCAGCCCTTCGTGATAATGATGATACGAGTGATGCATTCGGGCCAAGTCAACCAACCCGTACAATATACTCCCATCTGGCGACTCAGAGCTAGTCTGCTTAGGCGGTGGAAATTGGAGTCTCTTCTTTGTATTGTACTCTCTATTCAAATACGTATGTCGTTCTTCACTTTACCACGTCAACCACAACATTTTCTGTTGCGTTCTATAGTAACAATATAGGTTTGAATCATGAAATTCTATTCTTCTCGAGAAAAAAGTCCCACGGTAGAATAAAAGCAGTACTGTCGGAGGCAGTAAACAGTGATTGGTATTGATGGTCGAAGGTTAGTACTCATCATTCTAATGACTAGCAAGAGACAAATTATGATCTCAACGATACTTTGACATCATAACACATTTACTATCAACCGTGCAAGGCTTACACGAGGACGACGCTTTGCACGGCATGATTCACGGTCGGCCCTCGAAGTTCATCAAGCCAGAGTTTCCTCATCGGAGCTATCGTCCCACACTCCGGGCCCATCGAATGATCTTGCACAACGTGAAACTTCGAATTGTCGGCGAAAGACAAGGTCCTCGAAAGGCGGTTGCCAATGATCCCACAAGACGAGGAAAGACAAATAGTCATCCTCCTTCGCTAGCACCCATGGGTCACCAAAATCTTCGCTGTGAATACGTCGATACGTGTTTTCCATGTACTTTCTGATCCTCCGACTTAGCTCGATCCGTTTATCAGATCGACGAAAGCTAGTGGGACGCTGCGACTGAGTGTCTATGTCGTGTGGACCATAATGGTGCCCGACTTCCGATCCGATATTGTGCCTTAGGTTGGACATCTCGTATAGTAAGATTATCTGCTTTAACGACACTGCTTCAAGTCTTGACTGCCACACCGCAGGATCCAGTTCCATCAAACTCCAAAGCTGATAGTACGATTTAATAAACCGTGGGCGTTCAGTTCGCGTCAGGCACGGCGGATACCCTCGCGCCCCTGCGCCGTAGGCCTTCTCCGCATCCCAGGGTCCGGCTGTTTGAGATATCAGAGTAATTTTCGTCTACCCTAGGCTCTCAGATATAACATACTCCTCACCTTGCAGACGATTTTCCGTTCGAATCCGGAAATGGATTTCTCCACCACCCAGGAATTTTGTACCAGGCGGCGCACATCTTCCGCTGAAAGCAGGGGAGATTCCTGTGCCGGTGCGCCTTGGTCAGCGAAGAAATTACGAGCATACGGTTCGTATGGAATACATCGCGGCGCGACTTGGCGATAGATGGTGTTCGTGGATTGTCTGAGCCGATGGCATGTGGCTGCCAAGGCAAAGACATCCGACAATCGAGGTAAGAGGCTGAAGATCTTCTCTAGCAGCTCTGTTGGGGTGCGCGAGAGCGGATCGTAGCCATGGCTAACAGCCATTCTCGCTCACGGCGCAGTAGCTTCTAGTCTACCACAGGACTCGAGAGAAGACGGGCCTGGCTGAGTGCGGTTTCAATAGACGCCAGACTGTGTGATTCATATCGCGATGGTCAAAGATCAGGAGGAGATTGCTGTTAATATGATTATTGTTATTCTGAGTAGCATTACTGGGGGGTTAATCCAGCAAACCGGTTTGCTGGCGCCAAATGCCAAGAAGCGAAGGCCCACACTCCGACCTCACCTACACTTACCTTTACAACGATAGATTCGAGTTGAGTAAGTAACAGGAGTAGATGATGAACAACGTCCGAGCGATGAATCGTGTCGCCGTTCTTTGTGCTCTCAAAAGCTTCGACGGACTAATATTTTGTCCTGCACCGTGAAGTAGGCGTAGCCCTGCTGCCTACACAAGCTGGCTTGCGCACGCACCAGGTATATATATGTATTATATACACCCCGAACTTAGGATTGGGAATTGCCGTTCCGGGTCGGGAAAGGGAGCAGGGCCGCTTTAGAGGGAGCAGCGAGGGAGCAAGGGGGAGCACCGAGGGAGCACCGAGGGAGCACCAAGGGAGTAGGGGGGAGTACAGATGGAGTACTACGGGGCAGTGTAGGGGCGTAGTAGATGGGAGCCTGAATTGGCAGCTGTGAAAACCCCGAATACCGAGGTTCCACCGAGCCCCGAGGTTTAACCGATACTTCGCTGGGTTACGTATGGATTACGTAGGTGGCTGTAAGACTTGAAGCCTGGTGATCGTGGCTAGGATAAAATGAATAATAGGGACTTAGGGATTCCCCTCTTGCTTCCTTAGTGATTAGTCTTTATCTAATAGACCTCCTCTTCCTACTGCTCTCACATTGCCACAAAGCCTAGCCTTATGTAAAAGGTTCACACGTACTCCATCGATCCACCAATAATAGGGTCTAGAATCAACCAGAAAAAATGGCCACACCACAAACCATCCACCTCGCAGTCTGCCAATCGCACACTCTCTCCACCACTACAGAAACGCTTGAGGCTTTATCACAGCAATGCCGAAAAGCGACCAAGCAAATCCCCTCTCCCGATCTGATCCTCTTCCCCGAAGCCTACATAGGTGGCTATCCTCGAGGGGCTAATTTTGGCAGTGCGGTGGGAGGTCGTGATCCGAAAGGTAGAGAACAGTTCTTGAGCTATTTCAAGGATGCTGTGGATCTGGGTGATACGCCTGAGGGCGCGGGAGAGAAGTGGGTGAGGAGAGAACTAGAGGGGCAAGAAGGGAGTGCGAGTGGAGTCAGAAGGGGCGATGGTACGCGAGAGGAGCTTGAACTAGTGGCTAGAGAGACTGGAATCTTTATTGTCACGGGATTGGTTGAACGAGCTGGAGGAACTCTTTACTGTGCTGTTGTTTATGTCTGTCCTAAGTTAGGAGGTGAGTACTATATACCTTGACATGGCAAATTTCGAGGAAGAGTAGAAGCTGACATGATGCTAGTGATTGGCAAAAGGAGAAAGGTAATGCCGGTGAGTCTTTCCTGGGATGATATCTTCATGTCGGATATGATAGCTCAGCATCTCCAGACAGGAAGTGAGCGCCTGATATGGGGTCAGGGACAGCCATCCTCGCTCCGAGCTGTGACAACCAGCATTAAAGGCGTGAAGATAACACTAGCAGCTGCAATCTGCTGGGAGAACTATATGCCACTTTTGAGGCATTCACTATACAGCCAGAACGTCAACCTCTATCTAGCACCGACAGCTGATGCACGCGACACTTGGCCGGCTCTCATGAGAACGGTAGCCTGCGAAGGGAGATGTTTCGTCTTGAGCGCCAATCAATGCGTCAGAAAACAGAACCTACCAGCTTGGGTCTATGGGGAGAAGTCCCAAAGTGAGGAATTTGTGTCTAGAGGTGGTTCTTGTATCGTATCTCCGCTAGGAGAAGTCCTTGAAGGGCCGTTGTGGGAGGATGAAGATGGCATGCTGACCATCGAGGTTGATTTTGATGATTGTTTGAGAGGCAGATTAGATCTGGATGTTGCTGGGAGTTATTCGAGGTATGGCAGCGTCCTGCTGGCTTTTTGGTGTGTTTCTAACATGGTTGAACAGAAACGATGCGTTCAAGTTGACCGTAAATGGACTTGATATCAGTCCCCCTATCTGAAAGAACGGTAAGTAAGGTACCTTAGCTTACATTAAACAACATGAACCTTGTCTGGTAAGTACTATGCAACGAGAGGCTACTTTAAGAAAGCATGTAATTTAAGTGGATAGGAGAAAGATATCAAGATAAGTTATCGTGCTGGTGCGTATGCATAAAGAAGCGTGATGTAAGGCTATGTACGGACGTGTGACAAGACGTCGCTACACCGGCGTACTAAGGCGGGACTACGTAGTATGTAGGACTTAGACTGACCGCCGGGCCGGGTTTCGGTACCAACATTCTGGCCCGACCCGAATACTCGATATCAATCTCTTGACTCGACTCGAAATCGACCTCGAGTCAACGATTTCTTGACTCGACTCGATCGACTCGCCAAGCAATCGAAAATGACGTCAAAATACCAAGATTTTCTATTTTTAAAAAAATTCGCATTATTTGAATTACTAAAAATAGTTTAAAAATAATAACGCACAAATAACGTACAAATGCATTATCTAAATGCATTACCTAAATGCATTACTATATAATATTATAAACAAATTAATTAAATTAATCAACTTGATTAAGTTAATTAATGCACTTTTTCAAAAATAATCTAAATTTTTCGAGTCTTGGCGAGTCGAACCAAGTTATACGCTAAGTACTTCATATTTATTCTTTGACTTGACTCAAATATTCGAGTTAAGATTTTTGACCCAAATTGAGTCTTGGCGAGCTAGAAACTCGATTTGAACTCGATGACTCGATTCGACGCGACTAGTCTAGTAGAATTGCAATTCAAAGAGGCATTAATTCGTGAGAATTCTAAAAGAGAATTCTTAGGAAGAAAACTTTGTACGATGCCAAGTCGCCACTACGATAACTTGACACTAATGACGTGTTTGTTGATCATTAAGAATTGACATCACACGTGAACTTTTTCTTTGACAAATTTAGAAAGAGAATGAGTCTTAGTTGTCATACTTGCTATTGACGATAAGCTACAACTTGGCGTTGCAACGACGTGACAATCGTATAATAAATTGTTGACTCTTAAGATTGTTAAAACGTTTAGCTACTATAGTTGTTTATTCGTCGTACTTAGTTAGTGACAAAGTGACGAAAAAATAAAATAATAAAATAATTTTTATTGTTCGAACGATAAGATTGTGTACGACTTGAGCTTCAATGTAATTATACAAGTGTGTATTTAGCGCTTTTACAACGATTGTCGCCCCTTGATCTTATTTTTAGATCTTCGACCTCAACTTCTAGCAAGACGATTTGAATCAACTTTCGCATTTCTTGATTTATTACTATCAAAATCTTATGTTTAATAGAGTAGACTTTGCGTTCTTAATAGCACAACCTTGATAGAGTTTAAGCTAACGTTAAGAAAGTTATCTAATTGCAAAGTTTTTATGTTTCGAAGCGTCTCTTAAAAACAAAAATCGACTTGAACTTTTTACATGTTAACGAACTTTGTAGTTTCTATAGCTTTAGCAATTCTTGATCAAAATTTATAAGCAAAGCAGTTTTAGAAAGCGCAAAGTCCACTCTATCAAACGTGAGTTTATAATAGTGATAAATCAAGAAATGCGAAAATTGACCAAAATAATCTTGTGTGATGTTAGCTCTTAATGATCAACGAACACGTCACTAGTGCCAAGTTATCGTAGTGGCGATTTGGCATCGTGTAGAGTTTTCTTCCTAAGAATTCTCTTCTAGAATTCTCACGAATTAATGCCTCTTTGAATTGCAATTCTACATACTACGTAGTCTCGCCTTTAGTGCGTCGATATAGCGACGTCTTGTCACACGTTCGTACATAGTTATACACAAATTTATATACTTACAATTACAAATTTAAACTATAATATTTATCTAAACAAATATCGAATATCTATTTGTAATAATTAGTTTATTTAATTTGCAAATATTAGTTACTATTTAATATTTTCGAATTTTGTCTAACAAGATTTGTCAAATTACAAAAATAGAAAATTCGAACAACAAAAATTTAATTAACTATATTATCTTATTTTAAATATACAATTTATTAAATTCTTTATTAACTATCTTGCAATTACATTCTCTTAAAAAACAAATCTTATATTTTATTTTCGATACTAATATAGAGTTTTAATTGCTATTTAATAAAATTGATATTTAATTTTTCTTAACAAGATTAATAGTTTTATCAATATTCTCTTATAAGATATACAACTATTTAATAAAATATTAAAGCGCAATAATTTTGTCTAAACTACTATAGATATAAATACTATTAATTAAATCTATCTAACAACTATTACTAAATATATTAATCTTAATATTTTCTTTAATTGCTTAGCTCTCTTTATCAAAGCTAATCTAATAACAATCTTGCTTTTTAAATTCTAGTAGATATCTTAATATTATATATTGCAAAATGCCAAAAATACAAAACAATTGTTATAAATATATATAAAAGATATTTCTTTATCTACAATATAAAAGTATGCATTAAATAAAATTAACTTAAAGAGATAGTTTCTATTAGACAAAATCTTGTCTTGTACAATTATTAAAACTTCGAGAACAAAATAGATAGCAACTATAGAATTTCTTTTAATCTTAATAACTTGTTTTACTTAAATATTGTTTTCAAATTTTATTTTTAGTTTTGTCTTTAGATCTTAATAGTTTTTAATAATTAGTTTTTGTCTATTTGCGTTAACAACTATACGTTCGAGATCGATAATATCTATCTTAAGTAGCAACTTTGTTCTTAGATTTTTTACGATATAAATTTTTTAATAGAAGTAAGAAATAGCTATCTTGTTGTCTATTCTTCTTTAAAAATATATTAGAAGTTAAAAATATTTGTTAATTAAATATTTGTTATCTCTAATATTGTGTATAGATACAACAACTCTAAACTATCTTGTAAAATACTTTAGTTTTAAGTTACTAAAAAAGTTATTGTTAATTAGTAATATAATGCACTTGCTATCGACGCAAACAATATATAAGATATCTTTCTATAAGAATACTATTTAATATATTGTATAATATTTAGACTAATCGTCGAGTCGAATTTCGATATTAACATTCTAGCTCGATCCAAATACTTGATATTAATCTCTTGACTCGACTTAGAATTGATTTTGAGTCAACGATTTTTTAACTCGACTCGATCGACTCGCCAAGCAATCGAAACTCTATAAAAGAGCGTTAATCTTCTTTATACAATATAACTTGCAATTAATCTAGATCGAAAATTGCAAAAAATAAAGTCTACTTAAAAGTTGCAAAATTAAGTTGTAAAATCGAAGTCTACTTAAAGATTGCAAAATTGAACTACAAAGACAAAATCTATTTAAAAGTTACTAAATTAACTTAAGTATTAAAAGATTGTCGAACAAACTTTTACTATTGTTGCGAGTTCATATTATTAAATATAGCTATATTTAGATTGATCGTCAAGTCGAGTTATAATATCACCTCTTTGATTCGACTCGACGCCAAGATCGAGTCGTAACGATTTTTTGGAATCGAATCGCTCAAAGTAGTTTAGCGCGAAGCGCGCTAAACTACTTATAGTAATCGACTACACTACTTTGAGCAATTCGATTCTTCGAATTTTTTTTGCCTCAAGTCTTGGCATTTGCACGTGATATTTCTGGGTCAACGCGACCAATCTAGCTATATTTAACTAAATTAGCAAAAAATAAATAGACTAAATATTCGATTGTAAGATATTAGATTCGATATTTTATTATTAATTGTATTAAGTATATTGCTTAGCATTAAACAAGTTAAATAACTATAAATTGTACAATTGCTTAACAAGATTAAACAAATTAAACCATTGTTAATTATTCTGCAGAAAATTGTTAGAATATAAATCTATTATTTTGAATTTATTGTTTATTTCGAAACTTGTCCAATTAATTTTAGATTAATAACAACAATTTATACTATCTTTTTTAAAAAAGAAAGTTCGCTTTCGATAATATAAATTGTTAATATTTGCTAATATATTTCTGCGCAATTTATTGTTGTTTAATTTGTCAATCTTGTTGTTTTTTAGTTTGTCGAAAGAGTTAACTATTAATTGTTCAACTAAAAATACAAATAAAATATAAAATGCAAATAAAAAAATAAAACTCGAGATACTTAAAAACGTAGATCTATTTTGTTAAATAACAGAAACTTTGTCGAGATACTCTAAAATAACAATCGAACTAAAAAATTCTAAATCTAGAATATTATTAAAATATATATTTAGATTTTTTTGCTTAGATTGCTTGTTTTAATATTTAGATAATTGTTCTACTAATAGCTTTAATAATATTTTCGAAATAGTGTTGTCTAATATAGAAGATAGTAATATCTTTAAAATAACAATATTAATTATAGCAGATTATAATATCTTCGAAATCTAATAATTAAGAATAATAGACAATAATATCTTTATTAAAGATTTGTTGTAAGCTATAGCAAATAATAGTTTCTTTGTCGAAACTTTATTGTTAATTATATTAAGTAAAGCTATTTGTTGTAATTTTTCGAATTTATTAATTACTTGTTTAAGTAAAATCTTGTTAATTATCTATTTAGCTAATTAAATTTGCTTATTTTTACTAGATTAAATTGACTAAGTAAAACAATAAGTTCTATCTATTAATTTGAGTAAAGATAGATAAGACAAAAGTTTGAAGAACTTCTTAACTCTTAGTCTAGCTAACTTACTAATACAAGAAATATACTAATATTTGGTAGTGCAAAACTGCAGAATTTAATAGATAAGAGCAAAAAAAGCAAAATTAGTTAATTTAACTAAGAAAGATATCTCAATATAATTAGATAAATATTTGTAAAAAATAAATAAATGCTAACTCTAATACAATAACTTAGTATCTAATAATTGCAAAAAATAAATAAATGTTAACTCTAATATAATAATTTATTATCTAATAATTGTTAAAGATAAACAAATATTAACTTTAATGCAATAATTTAGTATCTAATAACTACAAAACAAAAACAAATATTAATTCTAATATAATATTTTAGTATCTAGTAATAAATGCGAGACTAAATAGAAGAACTAACAATTAGTATTGTTTGTCTAAATTAGACAAGCAATTAATTCGAATTGTTAGTTGAAATTACTATTTGCTAGATAAAAAATAACAATTAAGTAGACAAAGCAACTAGACAAAACAACTAGACAAGATAAAAAGATATGCAAATAAACAAAACAAACATCTATAATAATTGTAAAAATAATTTTTAAGAACTAAGTTAACAATTAAGTTATATTTGATTGTTTAAGAGCAAACGCTATTAATAGACGTCAAATGCTCTCTTGTTATTTAACAAGAGTATTAGACACAAATCTCGTAACATTATAGTTATAATTAATTATTTAATATTTTACTATATATAGCGTGATCGTTGGGTCGAGTTTCAATTCGATCGAGTTAACTCGCCCAACCCTAACCCTAGGATTAGGCGAAATTTCCTAGCCCAACAGGGTGGAACGAACGAAGAATGCGCGTCGAATGTCCAACCCGACCCACCCGATCACGTGACGTCACGTGACGCGCTAATCATATGCGGTTAGAGTGGACCCTGCGCTAGCCCAATCGAGTTAGCGCTAAGATAAGATAAGATAAGATAAGCGAATGCTAACGCGACGAAGTTAGCTTGAGTTCTTGGCATTGATCCAACAAAACTCGACTCTAAGATTGGGTTCGCGCCTTAACCCTAGCCCAATCCTACGAGATTCAAGAGAGTGGATCGAGTTAAGAAAAAAGTGTTCGACCCAACTTAACGATCACACTAACTATATATTTTTAATAGAATTATTAGTAGATTTACTAAAATATCTTTATAATAAAAAATTAGTATTAGTAATATAGAATAGTAACTCTAATTACTAGTAATATTAGATTTAGTATAATATATATCTCGATATTATATTAATAGTAAGATATAAAGATCTATACTATATTATATCTTATTATTAGACTAATCGCGTTAACCTAGAAATGTCACGTGCAAATGTCAAGACTCGAATTAAAAAAATTCGAAGAATCGAATTACTCAAAGTAGTTTAGTCGATTACTATAAGTAGTTTAGCGCGCTTCGCGCTAAACTACTTTGAGCGATTCGATTCCAAAAAATCGTTACGACTCAATCTTGGCGTCAAGTCGAATTAGAGAAGTGATATTATAACTCGACTCAATGATCAATCTACTTATTATTAATATTTCTACTAAAGACTCTACAAAATACTAATATAACTTCTCTATATTAGAAAGATAATAATCTATTATAGTAGTACTTTCTATATAGTTTATTAAATATATATTTTATATCTATATAACTATATATATCTTTGAAAGATTCTACTCTAAAGTAAGTATTATATAGTATTAGCTAAAAATAATATAATATTCTTAACGTAACTTTTTTACTTATTTTTAAATAATTCTATATTATAAAAGTATTATATAAAATACTAAAGTAATTAATAAAAGTTATATTACAAAGTATTTAGAATATATAGACGTAAAATAGCTAAATATAGTTATATATATTCTATATCTAATAGTAAGATTAGATTGATCGTTGGGCCAGATTATGATATCACCCCTCTAGCTCGACCCGACGCCAAGATCGAGTCGTGACGATTTTTTGGAATCGAATCGCTCAAAGTAGTTTAGCGCGAAGCGCGCTAAACTACTTATAGTAATCGACTACACTACTTTGAGCAATTCGATTCTTCGAATTTTTTTTGACCCAAGTCTTGGCATTTGCACGTGACATTTCCGGGTCAGCGCGGCCAGTCTAAGTAAGATAAAAGAAAGACTAATTTCTACTCTACTCTTACGAAGGAGAGCTATAGTTTTAATAATAATACTAAGCCGGTATTTAAGACTCGGGATTCGGGGATTAATCTTAACCCGATATCTTACCGACAGCTCTATAAGGAAACATTAGACGGTGCCACCCTAGGCCCTGACAAATTTTTAGTGGATCCACTGAAATTATTAAGTTGTCTTCTTCTACTTCTCCTCCTTCTCTCCTTCACTCTTCTCTCCTTCTTCTCCTTTGCATCATTATATAGGTATCAAATGGACGTATGCCTCCCTTCTTATCAACTGTGCAATTGTGACCGCCAACTATCCCAACAGAAGCACATATACGGGAAATAGCTAGGTAAGTTGACTTGTTGTTCTGAAAAATTCAAGAATGCTGATTTGGTACGGCAGTTTCATTTGTTTACCATCGAAAAAGAAGGCGATTTGCGATCCAAGTGCATTAGCATATCCATAGATTCTAGTGACCAAGTGGTACAAGCTCATCGACCGACAATTATCAGCTTGACCGAGAAGGGAGATGTTGAAGCATATCCAGATGCTGTGAATGATCCTCAAAATGAGACAATCAAAAATGAGACAATCAGAGAAAGAAGTCTGAGAGTACTGTCGAGAACGAAGAGTGCTGCGAGTTGGAAAGATCCGGGTCCTCCCCCAGATGGCGGAGCCTTCGCGTGGACGCAGGTCTTGGTAGGACATTTGATCATTATGAATACCTGGTAGGTTTCAATGCTTTCGTACGCGTAAATGCTCAGTTGGTTCCTCTAAGAGCGTGATTGCACTTCGTGCTGGCCGAAATCCTGCAATTATGCTGATATTGGTCCAGGGGCTTCATAAACTCGTTTGGTGTCTTTCAGACTTACTATATCGACTTCCTCGGTCATTCTCCATCGGATGTATCATGGATCGGGAGCATCCAGGTCTTCCTAGTGTTCTTCATTGGTACGTTCACAGGCCGTCTTACCGATGCAGGCTACTTTCGTCCGGTCTTCTGTGAGCAATAGTTTCTTTTGTCCTTACTCCGCGCTACTCTCTCAAATGATATATGCCCCAGCGCTTTACTAACATTTCAACTACCTCGGCTCTCGCTGCCGAGGAAAATATAGCGCTAATTCGTTGTAGTAGTTGGGAGCGTGTTTAGTGTACTCGGCATATTCATGGCCTCCCTATCAACGCAGTACTGGCAATTATTTCTAGCCCTCAAAAGCTGAGGAAGAGCACTCAATACTCGTGGAGGAAGAGCACTCAATCGCTGGTCGCAGCACTTCCATTCAAGACTCAATCAGTGTGGCCACTATGGGCTCCTCCAAAACCTCGATGGGAGAGGTCGAATCCAAAAGCTACAAAAGTCGCAGTGGTAACAAGTTCAAGTCTCCATTGTTACAAAGCCCGCATACACGGCGCGACTATGACTCTTCCCAAGACATATATGATGACGTACAATCGCTTGCCTCAGATAAAGATGATATAGAATCTCGACCCCCTCGCACAAGATCTTCGTACGAAGTTGCAACCGAGGTTTATATAACGAACTTATTTGCAGAGAACCAACAGCTTTGTCCCTTGTATGAGGAGGTGTTGTCCGTCTTGGGAAGAGACCGATTCATAAATAACTTCCCAAGATTGTTGGAGCGGTATTATGCTGATCTCTCTTTAAATGCAGAAACAGAGTCTGAAAAAGCCATAACCCAGCTGCTGAAAGGTCGGTGGCGTAGAACAGAAATAGCCATGCAAATAGTGCACATATTCCGACCGGCAAGCGAAGAGACCTGTGCCGAGTGGGACCGAAATGTGAAACTTGTTCAATACGAGGAGCGCACGAAGGTGGAAGATTGGCTTGCCGACAACAACGATGTACCACCGCCTGAACTAGAGAGCCAGAACTGCGGGAGCGATGAAGAAGACAATCCGAAGGAGACCAAGCACATTATGAGTGCGAGGCCACATACTGCGGCAATGGAGAAGTTCCTAATCGAGAGTGAAGCGTTCCGAAATTTAGTGACTAGATTTCGCATGCTTCTACTACCACAAATTTTGCAGTCACTTTTACGAGTTATAATGACAATTCCTAGCGATCAATTGTGGATGGAAAAGAGTGCGCAAATCTTCGTTCTTTAATAGGTTGAAGATTTCAATCGAAAAATTTACACAAGAGAGTTGGAATTGGTGGCCTTTTCGTCCGACATTGCAAGCATTACGAGGGGACCAGACACGCCTACACTGGAATTGTGTAAGTACTTGTCTACTAAAGCACTAGTACAGAGAAGAGAAACTGAAGTGCTTGCAGCATTGCGGAATGCATCTCTGGACGGAAATGTCTGATGCTCACGCAGATGTGTTCAATCACATCATAGGTCAAAGAAGCTCTGTGAACCAACAAGCTCACCTTTGTGCACGAAGGCAGCGGAAAGGTCGCAACTCCTGGGCTAGTACGCTAGAGGGGATTAAGAGTGCTGCGTTTTCTGCAATTGGCCAAAGTGGCCGGTCCGGTTCAGGCTCAATCGCACCTCCAGTAGCTCAGGGCCAACAGACAAGGTCTGCTGGGCACATACCCCAAGCTAGCGCCTCCCAGCAAACACCAAAACCACACGGAGCAATGACAAGTCAGCAGCAAGCGCCTCGAATTGATATTCGAATGCCAGATCCTAGCCGAGCATTTGTTTTCTTCGGAGTAAAAGGGTCGCGCCGAACTCTAGAGCTAGCGCAGATTGATACGAGCCAAGTGAATGATGACAGTCTTTTCTTCGCAAGCATGAAACGAGAGTATAAAACGCTTCGGGGGGGATTGAGATATTGGCTGTCAATCTGGCGTCTAAGTTACTGCGATTTTGTCAAAGTGAATGTTTAAATGCTCTGACTACGACGTTTGCTAACAGACGATAGTTTGAGAAGATCAGACCCAATCGAGTCGTATTTCGAGGCAAAAAGATACCGTCGGATTTGATATACGAGTACAACCCGAGACCCTCTCAAGCCAATCCGCCAATCACTCCTCACGAATTTGAGATGGCGCTCGCATCTTCCAGTCCCTGTGGTAACTCCTGTATGCTTGCTCCCTTCCATGATTGTGCAGAGCCTCTGTATGGTAAGGATGCGCTAGATACCATACCTAAGAGGAAGACGCCTTTGGCAGTGGGGACTTTTGGGCGGGAGCACGCTTGGGGCATACAAGCGCAGCATGCAATCTCGGTCAACCACGTCGTTCTATACCACTTCCTCATAATTGCAGGAACTTTGGGGTTTTGGGGATGGTGGCAAGCCAGACATCCTAACGACGTACAGAGTGCAGCAGTCCCAGTGACTACGATGCTTGGCCTCTTCTCTCTCTTTTGGAGCTCGGCTGGGTTTTTCAAACCCTTTCGCGAGCCATCGTAGAGATTGACACAGTCAATTCTGCGGCTTCTAATGACTCGCTTTCAGGGGGAAGGACCGCATACGGGACATCTGATATGGTGCACTCTACCGGTTCATCCTCAATCCCTTGTATCCCGACAAAATCCAGTTTGGAAGCGACCAGAGGAATCAAACATCCCCTAGAAAGAGTTGCGATATTAAGTAAGTATTACTTCTTATTTTGTTTCTTAGTAATCGAGGGGTATTTGATAAGAGCGCTATTGTTGCAAAACAACCTTGTATTATCGACGCTATCGCAAGGGAATGCTTCTCTTGGACGTCTAGTTGACACCTCTCTATTGGCGCAGCATTGAGAGAGTCTAATTCTTCCTCTTCAGCGAATGCTCGGCGGATCATGCGATACATCTGCTACAGAGTGAGTAGACTTGATCTCATAGAGACAACAGAAGGGTATAATCAAACGGGATTCTAGACGGTATTCTGGATTGTAGTGCGTCCAAGTAGGAAATTCCGCAGCGTAGGAGCTCCATCAAGGCTATGAAATACGATCCGTGCCTAATCGATGTAGCAGAGAGCATGTGTCGCTGATGACAGATAGGGCTCAGACCAACGAGTGCCTTGGTATTGGAGATATTGATTGGATTCAAAGGTGCGTCCTTCAGTGTATGAAATAATGCGTAGCCTGCACTAGCGGATCCTGGCGGCTACCGTAGCGCTTCGAAACACCTGATGAGAGCTTTGAAACGTGGAGTCTTGTCATTGGGTCACGTGTTTAAGACTTCAGTTCTCTTCCTCAATTCTGCTTCGTTGTAATCTCCTCCTACTGTAAACCCAAGCCCATACTGGCTTGCTTTGTCGCTATTCCGGCGAAACACGCAGCAAAAGATGGCGTCTAAGAACTTTTTTCATCTCATTGTAGCACTTTGGATAACCCAAATAACCCAAATGGGTTTCTCGACCCCTAATGATTCATACCGTGGGTGACAACTCTAATTGTTGCGCACCGCTAACGAAGTTGCAGCTCTGGGTGTCGGTCTGGGCCCAAATCAAATGTAAGCTGTCCCAAGCGTCGGGAACTTCTGAATTAAGCACCTCCATTCTTTGACACCTATTAGCACAGCAGCCCGCTTCAACAGCAGGGGACAGCCAGAAGAGGTCGCTCGAATAACGGGTAGTCGCGCATATCAAGCCTACATGGTCGACGTCCTTAAGCATGAGGGCAAGAGAAAGTGAGCATTACCCATCCTTAGGCGCAGAGTTTTCAATCTATGCTAAGTATACCTATAGGCAACGACATGGCGAATGGTACATCCAAGAGGGCGATTCATTGGTTCCTGCACCTCCAGATACTCATAATGAGGAATACGCACGGATCATTTTCACCGAGGCTCTAGTTTCGTTGAGCAAAGCAGCAGAGGGGAATCTAGGTGACCAAAAAGTCCCTATTGGTGCTGTAAGTTCGCCTCAGTACTTCAATGGATCCTCTAGAGGCGCTGTCATGCTTGCTCTGCAAAGTGTTGAGCCGGAGCTTCGTCAGCTCCACCAAGTGGTTGTCGGCTCCCATGCGATACGACTAGCCTACGGGCTTGATTCCTGCGAAGCTTTTGGCTTTGGCGGTCAGAGATGCGATATCGAAGATGGCACGCACTACGTCCTAGTTGTTGAGTTCGAGAAACGCTATCTGCAGCTTTCTCTCTTGGATGTGGCAAGTGATACCGTCGGAACCTTGAATCGGACGCGATTCAATGAGTTGGGAGAAGAGGAAGGCGTTACTCAGGATTCTGGCGAGGATGAGGTTCATTATAGGCATATTCAAGATGAGCTACGTGCGTTTATGGTAAACAGCGACGTCGGTCCCAAACAGAAGAAAGAAGATTTCCTGCAAGCTGTCATTGTCAGCGGCGAGGCGTCGGATGAATCATTTGAACATCTTCGTCGGCTCATCAAAGAGCTTCTGGACGACCAAGGCAAGTGCAACATTCTCAGGGAGACCGTCCAACCAGCGTTCGTGTCAGCAGTCGGGGCAGCTTATCAGTCGATGCTTTGGGTGAAGTCCCCAGAACTACTGGATGATGTACTGGATACAAATATTGATGACTTTGCCGGAGAGGTTCATGATGAGCTGTGAGCTGTGGAGACATCTTATTTCAATACACTACTCGCTCCGCTTGGACCATGTTTGAATTTGAGACTAAGGTACATGTGGGACTACTTCCTATTCGGGGGGTTAAATGCTATTTTGGACAGGGTTTATTACATGTACATTATGGTGAGGGCTAGGCAAAATGAACCTTGTCCAAAATAACATTTAACCCCGTGGATAGGAATTAGTTGCCAGTTAATAAAGTACATAGATAGAAGAGGTTGGGGCCACCAAAATCTTGGCACTTTCTTGGCTGCAGAGCATACGACCTTACCTAAGGTATTCGGCCATCTTTACCGACGATAAAGTACGTTTGACTCAAGTACTCAAAGTGAGTCATAGAAGACAATAACAAACAATGTTCAGGCGGTAGATCGTGTCGTCGTTGTTCGTGCGTTTTAAAAGCTTCGAACGACTAACAACTCCTTCGGCATCATGGAGTAGGCACAGCCTTGCTGCCTACGCAAGCTCGCTTGCGCGTGAACCAGGTATATGTATATATGTATGTGCAAAGCATTGTCGATGCTTCTCAAATACGCGCTGTTATTCTACGGTTCGTCTCGCGATGATGGCAGACTCGGTCCGTGCCTGCTCTCTACTTGATACTCCGCGAGAAATCCGAGATCATATTATTGGGGAGGTCCTTTTCCCAGGGGAGGCACAGCCAATCGATCTAATTCAGAATACCCGAGGAACTGCATCTACTGCCGTTCGTCAAATTCATCCGTACAACACGGATGAAGATAAGAAGCCGCGCTTCGATGTCGCAATTATCAGGACCTGCCGTCAGTTACAACATGAGGCGGAAGCTGTCCTCTACGGCTCTTCATCATGGAACTTGATGTATGAAGACTGGTTGGACCATGACAAGGTCTCGTACGACTTCTTTGAGAAGTTGCCCCGAAGACTGCGGAAGTTGATCCAAAGGGTCGAGCGAAAATGTTATTCGGAGCCTTACTGGAACTGCATAAGCTTGTATGATTGGAAGCTTTTTATGACATTCCTAGCACGGGAATGCCCAAATTTGCATTCACTCCGTCTTTGGGGTCCCGGCGACAGAGTGGAAGGCCCACCATGGGTTAGGTCTTGCAACAAAAATGGAGAATGGGTGAAAGCCATCTTACAAATCAAGTCATTGAGATACTTCGACATCCCCGTGATCTCAGGCGGAGTTATATACGACTACGCCGAATTCCGGGATGACTTCTTACCATGGCTGAAGTCAAACATTACTGTAGCTCGACCCGCTTTGCACAAGCTGCATACTCAAGGCCTGCCGGTAGGAGCGCTGGATTTTCAGGACCATTGCCATTCCGTCCGCGGCCATCAGCCGAAAGCAAACAGCCTTGGGAACCACAGCCATTCGCTCAGCAGCCCTTCGGAAGACGCGCTTGTGCCCGATCAACGGAATAAAACCTTCCCCTTTCTGCGGCTCGAAAGATCTGTCCGTGATCTCATTTACCGGCATACATTGCTTCCCCCTGGCAAACGTGTTCATCCATATATCAAGTCCTGGTACGATCTCACAACACGCGCGGTCCTTCCAGTTTTCCTTACCTGCAAGCAATTGCACAATGAAGCCGAAGTGGTCTTGTATGCGGAAGGAATCTTCACCGCGCCCTCTCTTCAGAAGTACGAGCAAAGAATGTGCCGCTTCCTAGGAGGAAGATTGAGGGAACCCGGCACGGGCCTCAATCCTCGACTGTTGGCAATGATTAGACATCTAAGTTTCGGGTGGCACAAAGTCGGTCAACAGCGTTTCTTCAGCATTATATCTAGCTCTATGCAGCTCGAGCATCTCGAGGTAGTGCTCTCGAAAAAGGACGTTGAGTACATGAACGCCGAATGGCTGCACAGAGCCATCAATCCAAAAGCATTGTGGAGGGCCGGCTATTCGGGTGATTTTGCGATGGTGAGTTGCAAAATTTGAGCATCTGAAGACGATCTTCGCCCTATATTCGATCCGCAGAAGGATAGGCTGATCTCGAACCCATCTAGCAAACCTACTCTCGGATTCCTAGACTGACGATCATTACGCCAGACAACTCACAACTCGAGCAGGAATGTTTCCGCTGGTGGACGTCTGGTCTACGGCAAGAGTTTCTGCACCCAAGTGGTGACCCCAGACTAGCCTGGCTTCACACAGACCTGAAGGGGATATCTGCCAGATAATTGAAAGCTAGCTCAGATGACGATATCCTGCGTAACGCCAACGATGAGGTAGAAGATTGATGTACTGATGAGCCTTAGTATTCTATGCGCTGAGGGTTCTTCGAGTCAACCCTGTCCTCTGGAGGCTCTTCATGGACCCAACAATTATTGGGCAAGTGAGATGCTTCAAGGTTTTGCTTGTTTGGCCATGAGTCTTTGCTGGTTTACAGCCATCCCCATTCCGTCGAAACGTGTTTTACGGGAGTGCTGAGAGATAGCGCACCATCTGTTACTAGCACATGAAATCAATCGCCGTCTTTCACTATTTCTACAGAAGGATGTTGCCAATCAGCATTCGTTCAAGCCGGGCCTTCAACGAGGGTAGAAAGCGGTTGACGCTGCACATCGTAAACCATAATGTGCAATCTAGGTAAAGCAACAGAGTGAAAAATCTCCTTATGCTCCCAATTTTGTTTACCTCTCCTTCGTCCTACATATATTTATGTCAACAAAGTCCTAGTTCCTCATCTGACAAGTCAGGGCAACACCAGCGCCACCAGAAGCCTCTGCCCCCCTTTGACTCGCCAATTCAACGAGCCCTGAGCTCCTCGGTTGGATATCCCTCACGATACCTTTCTCCACGAAATAACACGTCGTACCGACTTGCTATACCCGTGAACACCCTGGAGCTACTGCGCACAGTGAGGGGGAGGTCATGCACATACATGTTGGGCAACATACTTTCTCGACGCCGTCCACAACATTACTGGGAGCGGTTATACTCAACGGGAAGCACGCCATTGGAGTTCCAGAGGCTGGTAAGCTCGTTTCGAGTTCTGCACTGCTAGCTGATTCTCTTGAGAAGGAACTCTACGAACCGCTCTGTGAAGAACTTTATCCGAGACTGGAAGAGCGAGAATTCCGAAGACGAGGGATATGGATTGCAGATATGGCCAACCTGGGTCTGAGCTCTATGCTCAGCGAGTCGAAGCTGGGAAGTGACGGCACGTAGAATTCAGTTGACTTTGTACTTACGTACTGACTAGCATCATTGACAGTGTCATGGATGGACCATCCTCGAGATCAGCTTCCTATGGTAACCATCCCCGCGTGAAGATGCCCCGGCCATTGGTTGGGCTTGGTCATAGTCAGCGCCCGCCATATGTAGGTGTCTCTTCTCCCAATGGAAGGGGTCTTGAGCATATTTGCTTATCCGTCAAAGTACAAACCTATCATAGATACATCCGAGACTCTTCTTCCCGCTGATTCTTGAGCCTGGGATCCAACTCAGACCCATATAGATGCTACCTATCAGCCCACTCGACATGATAAACGCTGTCACATACCGACGCGACATCTGGCCCTCCCGCAGAGCTGCTACTTCAGGCCTCAAGAAAAGTCCAGTCTTTGCAGCCTGGGACCCACGCGTCTTTGAGCGCATGATTGAGCACGGTTTGCGGAAATTGCCGACGGCTCTGTATCCGGAAACACCTCGGTCAAGCCCGATAGTGATGGTTCCTCGGTAAAGTTCATAATATTTAAGCATCAAGAGGTCTGAACCATGATGCGGCGGAACTTCAACAACCGCGATGCCTCGACCGCAGTCAGGTTGATCGGTCGGCGCTCGCTGAATTCGATCCTCTAATTGGCTACAGTCCGTTCTATCGGCCTGAGTCATGAAAGATCTGGTACAAACTCCCTGAAGTGCGATCATTGGTGTTATTCCTGAAAGGTACAGTAACGGAAATGGCACTCGACGACATCAGGGAGGGCTCCAGAATTACCTGTACAGGCATTGGTGGGAGCAGCGGTATTGTGGAGGGTCGCGTTAGAAAAACAACGTTTTCGAAGCGCAGGCATCTTTTTCCGTTTGAGGTATTCAATGAGACTGCGACTAAAAGTGCGGTTCGGCTCGGAGAGGAGCTGAAGCTGTGGAGAAGGAAAGATGAGATGGGAGGAAGAGAGATCAGAGGTGGATGAAATGTGCACGGGCGAAGCTCTCAGTAGCATCGTTCGACCATCGGTTTGGAACCAAGGGTAGACTGAAAGAATGGCAAGGCTCTATTCAAGCTGGGCAGGAGAGTTCTATCGTTTCACTGGAGGCGTGGGAACTAGCTTTTGGAAGAGAGTGACCGAGTCAATAGCATCGAGAACGTCAAGCGCTTTCCCGTAGTTCAGCAGGCACGGCGAGACCTCGCCAAATACGAATCTCTACGCCAGTGAACAAAAACGATGCATTCGAGTTCCCGTGCGTTGCCTGACTTGCTTCGCTCCTGGAGGCTTGGAGAGCTCCTGTCGCAACTCTTGTGCAATCTCAGTACCCTCGAGCCTTGCTGCCTATCAGCTCTATCACTGTTTACAATCAATCTTTTGTCGTACCACTTATCTCTTTATCTTTCGCTTTGAAAAGATCATACCCTTTGCTGATCTTGAGCCTTGCTGCCTATCAGCTTCTATCGCCATTTGCAATCGATCATTTGTCATACCTCTATCTCTTTGTTTTGCGTCTTTACAAGGCTACACCCTTTGCTGACCTTATCGTGCAGTTGCTTATTTTGATCTCGCACTTTCGTGACTTTTTTGTGCAACTTCTTGGCAAAATCTTCGCTTCCTGAATAGGTTGCTTGGTCGGCTCGGCTCGAGGACCTCATTGGCGGGTCTTATTGTGGATATGTTACATTGACGCTGTTGATCGAGGAGATGGCTGACTTAAATGGTGGCTGGATTCGAGAATTCATTATTCGACGATGGCATTTCTCAAGTATATTTTCAAAGACGGGCCTATAATGAGCGACGAGATTGATGGGTCGGCTGGATTGATGAGTGAGGTTTGATGAGCGCTGTATCATTCCCTTTGCCGTCTTCACCGTCGACGTCTGTGGATCGTGCTCTTTCGTGAGCTTCGCATACCCAATAGTCTTCTCGTTGCTCCCCAAGATCATTGGCCATAGCCTCTCGATGGCTTCCGCCTGTTATTGTATTCGAATCTGTGCTACGCTTGTTCTCATGACAAATAGTGCTACGGCTTTGAGGCCGTCGTATCCCTACAAGTAGCGCTTCTTCTACCTTAGGAGACTGGCATTTGTGTTTCCCTACGCTGGCAGAATGGAAGTTGTCGCCCGAGGAGGAGATTAGCATGTCGACGGCGCGGTTGTGTTGATGTGGCTTTGAGGGATGTGGAGAGGAAAAGTCTTTATGGCTGAATGCTTGCAAATAGGGGAAATGTCTTGACCACTGGCTGCTCTTCGTCCAGTTTCAAAGATCTCCAGATATGACTTTTTGACAATTGTTCTGACTGGTACCGGATATTAATCTGCGTCAAAAGATGGACGAGCATGTATATCCATTATAAGCCCGACCAGGTTCCACATGGATAAAGCATCGGCCATATACCCGAGCCACCATCGTGAAGCGTCTGATCTTCACGCAGATAATGTCGCCCGCGACATCAGCAATCCCCCTACTGACCCAGAAAAGCGTCTCGACCTTGCCTCAGAGGAATGCCGATAAACCGGGATTGCGACCAGTCTTTTCAACTTATAGAGGGACTTGGGTCATTGCATATGTTGTTGTGTATTCAAGGGCATTTGCCGCCGAATTGACAGCGAGCGGAAGCCCTGACAATGGGTATATGACCGTGGTCGAACAAGGAATGTTAGTATGATAGTGGCAGATAGATGTCCGGCCTGTGTCCGGTCAACAGGGCTGTAATCGTGAACGTGGCTTTGACGTCATGGCCAATCCTCGTGGAATGGCGGACAGCCAAAACCGAGTAGCTGCGAAAGTGCACCAACACCACGGTGCAAATAATCTGCGTCAGTCGTGTGACCGTTCAAAGGCGATTTTCGGGGGGGTCTTGTTCGGGATCCATCGTTCGCCCGCTGCTAATTTACGCTTCGCTCTGGGGCTAAGTTCGATGGGCCTTGGATTGAGGATTCATCTATAGAATCCGAACCGTATTTAGTGAGGTATATCTCATGCAAGGTTGCGCCTTTACGGGTAATCGATAGTGTTCGTGGTTTTTGCGAAGGGGATATGTTCAATGGAGAAGAAGTTGCTTGAGTCGCGCAAGTCGCTCTTCCCATATAATGGGACCTGAACGATCCCCAGTGACTTGGGTCTCTTGATTCCTAGACCCTGCTCGCGGAGCAAGTGATGGACATAGTGCTTATATGCACGCAGGACCATAGTACTCTCGTCTGCGCACTCAATCATCTGGCAATAAACGCGAACGCCCGTGAGTAGTTGTTTTGTTCTCAGCGAAGACGACTCTGCGGCGACAGGTATGATCTTCTCTCTTATCGTAGTTGTCTGTCCACTTCAGCCTTGGAAGCTTGTGGTCCTCCTTACTCAATACCACAGCACTACACAGTCCGCTTGCAAGGCCACTGTGCGTTACCTCGGTGAGATCCATCGCCACTGCCGCGAGCGTAGTGTCACGGACCGTCTTTGTTGTGCTGAAGTTCTGTGCCACAGCTACCAGTAAGGCGGATAAGGAGAGCATGGCGCTCATTGCGAGCCAGATGCCAAGTCTGGTGCGATCAACGGTGGCGCGGACAACGGACTCGGCGGATCTGACGGTTGTCGGCTCGCTCGCGTTGCCCAGACCTTTCATCAGGGAGCTCCATGCCGCGTCGTAGCCAAACTTCAGCATACTAGTGGTGTAGCTATCGAGGTTGTCATGCATGAACGGTTGTGTAAGGTTGAGCATGACGATATACTTCATGGTTTCGGACATGAAGTCCAAGGACAGGCCAGAAATCCAGTCTTCTTCGACTGCACCGAGATCGGGTGCAATGTTACATGCAGCCATGTAGCCATTGGCACCAGTGGGAGACACTGTGAAATCCTTTCCGTTGTACTTTCCGGCCGTAATGGAGGCCTCGGCAATGAGGAAGCAGTCGTTCGCGGCCCACGCGCTGTTAGGCCCACCCCAGAAGTAAGACGTTGTTTGCTGGCCGACGTCAGGCAATCTGCCAAAGACATCCGAGTTTCTAGAGCATGCTGATTTCTGTGTAGGGGCAGAGCCATTTGGAAGCAGGTCCCAAATGTTCAAAGTGTTGACTTTGACAGAAATGAGTTTCGTCCCTGAGAAGATCGCTGCAGCCTTGGATGTGGCATTTCCTGCGTCCCATGGGTCACTTCTAATCACCGACACTGTACCGTTGTCTCTAATCGCAAAACTTTGGTCGGCTAAGTCGCCGTACTTAGGGTCATCAACATTCTACGATCGATTATCGCTTGCAGCATCGATCCAGCGCAAGCTGACGTCGAAGTATGGAAGCGTGAGATTCATTGTGCTGTTTTCAGGTATTTCTTGAGTTAGAGGAAAATATCTCCGTAGAGGCAGCTCGGTCGAATTAAAGGCGGATGTGGGGTCTTTGCTAGCCATCAAGGCTGCGTTGACGATGGTGACCATGCGCATATGGTCATAGCCGAGAGACGCCCAGTCTGCGAACTGGCCAACAGCTCCCAACGAGACTGGCCTTAGCGTATCTGATAATCTTATTGAGGGGATCCAAGCCACTGACGAATTGGCAAGTGGAGCAGCGAAGCCTGACGGCCACAACAGGACAATCAAGGTCACTGCCCAACAAGACCAGAGCATCTGCGCTCTAGAGCCTCCTTGGGGTACGATCTGGATGCTGTAGTTATCCAGACGCACCAGCTCTGTAAGCGTAATCCCCCTCTTATCGAGCAGAATAAAGATCGTTCTCCAAACGAGAAGTGCCGTGCAGCTGCCGGCCGAAAGTCTGATGATGACGAGTGCGAGAGATATTAGACCGGTGACTTGTGTCTGATACAGATGAGACGTGAAGAGTGAGGGGGCGATCCCGTCTTGAAGTTGTGGTTCTCGACCCATTGGTCTACCGTTATGAAGAGGAGGACACATGCCACTAAATGAATGAGGATAGGTACCATGCTTTGAGGGTGTCCCAAATTCCGGAGTCGTCGGCGCGGATAATACATATATCTGGAGTCCTCTCGCTTCGCTCTTGGACAACAGCCTGATACTTTTTTTTGCTATTCCTGTCGTCCCAAGCCATGTTGAAGCTGTCACGCTTGTTTTCACAGGACTAAGATGCAACTTGAGAACAGTCTTATCTTATTAATTGGTTGAGCAACGTACTAGGCCACGGCTGAGGGACAGCGAACGCCGCGCGCAATATCAATCCGAATCTGCTGCTGATGCCGTTGAATGAGAGAGTCTCTTCTGTTGTGATAGAAGTTAGAGGCCGCATTTGCCAGACCTTTCCCAGAGCAAGTCCACAAGTGAGCATCAGCAATTTATGGAGAAGCAGACCGCTACAAAGAGAAGAATCACTTGCTCTCAGCCTCGCCAGCGTGGCGTTATTGCGAAGCGCCGGAACTAGAAGATCTAGCAAAAATAGGCCATAGTGTTTTCCTAAGAGGGCAGGGACAGCGTAAGCCCCGAGAGAAATGAAATAGCTCAGGAGCCTATTAATTCAGCCACTGGACGCCGATAAGCACCCCTCGGCCACACCTCAGATAAGGTCAAGCCAACCACCCAGCTGGGAAAGCCTCGCCATGGACAGCCTTGCACATAAACAGGAACCCACCTCGCTGGGTTCGGGCATCACGACAGTCGACGGCTTTCCCGCTCCGAAAATTACAAATTTGCGAACGAAGGTACATCCCAATCGCATCATTTTCCTTCCTGGATATTAAGCCCGCATTGCGCCAGGCCAGTGTCCTAGAGAAAAAAGCTCAGTAGAGGTGCTAAAGCTCCCAGTCAGACTCGCTATCGCCCCAGTCCGCCGCATCAAGGCTACACACAATTATAAAACAACTGCTTCCCCGGGCTGCAACTGTAATGTTACACACTTCGAGAAGGGTTGAGCCCAGCTTGCTCCGCCGGTCGTTTGTTTCCGATTCCTTCAAGAATGAAGCCTGATGTAGATACGGTCGATAAAGCCTGTCACGCTCTGGATGTGAGGGAAACGGCAGCATGCAGCTGGGCTGCTGGCTGTGGAACATGCGTACTTCGATGCAGGCCTCTGCCTGAGCTCTTTGGGGTGCGGCCATGCTGATATCCGTCGGGGGTGTTCTTCTCTACTCCAACATGGTTTCGAGGATCTGTTGTTATGTTTCTGCAATGCCTACCTGCCCACAATGCCTCTTTCCCCAAGGCACTACGCTCCCTGTACCTTTGACGAGCGCAGATTGGCCTCGAATATGACACTTGAGCGTCTGCGATTTAGGCGAGAGTGGAAAGTAAGATCTTACAATGTTGGACGCTGTTCTTTTGCTTAGTCTCTTGACTGGTCAGCTGTTGTGCAAGTTGGATGGTGTTCTCGAACGAATTTTAATTCTAGATTGTTAGCTAGTAATTGATATTGAGCTCTTCCGATTTATACCTAGTGTCTAGTTGTGAAGAGATCAAGCGTCTTGCATACGCGAATAGCGGAGTTGTCGTGGCTGAGAGAGGGGAAGGATATCTATACATGACCATAGGATCGAGCAATACCTGGGGTCTAGACAACGATTTTTCGATATCCCATGCGTCGGCTCGTGCCGTCACTCTCTCGTTTCCTTCCTTTCAACGCCCCCGACAGAGCATGGACACCATTGGCTTTGACAGTTTTCCCCTCTAGCTATGGGTCCTGAAAGGGGTATCGATCTCTCGTCATTCAATCAATGCGTTTCTTGAATGTGCCCCAAAAGAGTGAAGGTGCATTCTGAGCCCCTGAAAAGTGCGCCCTGCCGGTGCCACAGTATGAAAGTATAGATAATGTCCATCGCGGACTTATAATTACCAGGCTATAAACTGCCACCAGCAGCACCAACGATCTTCACGCCCCCTTGATCGCCCGAATACGCTATCCAGTAGCGGTTCGGATGCCAGGCAACGCAGGACGCCGGCGCGTTAGTGGGAATCGTATGGATATACTCGCCTGTTTCGACATGTGCCTGGAGGAACATCTGGATTAGTGACTTTTCCCTACCTACCAGAACTGAAACATTCAATGAGATGCCTTAGACTGTACTCCTAAGCCAACCTCGCAAGAGAAGTAGGTGTATGGGTTTTTTGGCTCTCTAAGAAACCCAAGAAAGCAAAGACTCACAATCTCAATCCCATTCCCCTCATCACTGCTCCCAGCCACAAAGCTCCCATCCCAACTAAACCCCACCATCCGCACCCCTCCCTGCATCCCACTCAACGTTCTTCTACACACCCATTCCTGCGTGTCCCACAGACTGATCAACGCATCGCTGCCGCCGACCGCGAGATACCGCCCCGTCGGGCTCAGCGCCAGCGATAAGCAAGCCGAGGTGTGTGCGTGTAGCGAATGCAATGTCTGCAGTGCAGGCGGTGACGAGGAGCTGCTAGATCCAGTAGCAGGAGGCCACGCCGCGATCTTGACGGACCCATCTCCCGTAGTGAGGAGGAGAAGATTGGGGGCTGCATCCGTGGGTGCGTGCGGGAAGAGAAGCTGGTTCGTCTGTATGTTCTGCTTTAGCGGCGCTCCAGCCACTGGTTCCCCTTCCTCAGGCACCGCGATGGCGATCAACGCATCGTCCTATCCCCCCACTCATCGATCAGCCTACCCTGCACCTCGATACCTCGAACCATGGGGGTATAAGGAGATATTACCGCCCCTACCTTCCGACCCACCACCACCGTGCTTCCATCCGCGCTCCAACACACACTCAGGCCTTCGCCACCCACCTGCACAACCGCCCTGCAGCTCTTGCTCCTTACATCCCAGAAGCGACATGTTCCGTCGGAGCTCACCGAAGCGAGTTCAGACTCTTTGACAGGGTTCCAGGCTAGCCGCTCGATGCTGCCGGTGTGGCCGCGGAGTTCGGTGCTGTGCTTGGCAGAGGGTTTCTCGGGGTTCCAGATGCGGAGGGTGCGGGAGGAGGAGCCGGTGGCGAGAAAGACGCCGGTGGGGGAGAAGGCGAGGCAGCGGATGCTGTGATGGGGGAAGGGAAAGGTTAGTGGAGAGGTTTCTGAGGGGAGACTGGGAGAGCAATTGGGCGGGGGGAAGGGGATCCAAAGAGGGAAGTAAGCAAGAGAGGGAGTGTGGGGGAGGGGACGTACGCGTGCGAGCCGGGACCACGAGCGGAGGGATCGTAGTAGGTTTGGGTTTTGAGGGTGGAGAAGAGTGCGGAGAAGCGGTCTTTGGCTACGGATTTTCGTGGTTGGATGGGAGCCATGGGTGGGGGTTGCGGTTGGAGGTGCACGGCAGATTGTGGGCCGGTGGTTATCTGAGCTTGAATGCCCGCATGTGATACTTGGACTTGGCTATTTTGGGTTTCGGGAGCTGGTTTTTGTTAGACAATCAAGCTGTGATCTAGACGAATCCATGAGCTATGTAGAAATTTAGAGACGTAAGAAGATCACCACTGGAAAGAGCGGCTACAGGCCGAAAGACCATAACAGACTGGATCTTCGATTCCACACAAGAAGCTTGGCATACAATGTAGGCTTAGTTGACTCATACTCGATCGCATTTATGGCCACCTGCGAAAAATCGGGTCCCAACCTAAGACTTAGGACCCGCGAACGGATCTTCCGAATCATTCTTGGAGACGGGTCGGGTCGAAGCGGGTATCCGCCCGAAGTAGCCCGATTCGATTACGCGCAGTCGGCATATTTGCGGGCCGGGAGTCACGTAGTGCGTTAATCTTGACAGCAATCCTTCTAATCAATCAATGATCTTCGCTTGAGTTGCAGTACATGCACAGTCTGAATCGCCTTCTTTTCAAGTCCTTGGCAATATCGGACTAGCTGTTCTCACCGGCCGAAGAGAGTTGTGAGAAGAGATTGAATATGGAATAAAGGAGCGTTAAATTTGGCGTGCTTGACGGGGTATAACCGAGTGGTGGGTCTTGAGTCTCATAATTTCGACCGGGATCCGGGGAAGAAGAAGGGGACGAGTGATTAAAAGGTCAGGTTGTGCTCTGTGCCCTGTCAAACTGGAGGCTGCTCGTTGGGAGCTGAGGTGGCAAAGCATGGAAGCGGAACAAAGGATGCATGGGTACTGAGTAGTTGAATTCTCATGTCTAGTGTTGCCTGGCCATTCTAGTAGTCCAAACGAACGTACTGTATCATATGAAACCGTCCGGCTGAAAAGCAAAGAAATCTAGTCTCACGAGAAGGTCCAAATCCTCATGCCCCTAAACACCACTCTTGAAATCTTCCCCTCCAGCGGCCATGTCGACCTCCATTGCCTCCCGAAGACCACAAACCTCAAACAATTTGATGGGACTCACCCCACACCCCTGGTTACCAGTCACGCCTTCCGACTTCAGTTTCTCATACGCAAGCTTGATAGCGCCGAACGCTGGAGCGATGGCTGCAAACGAGAAGATCATGATACGGAAGCCCATCTCACGGGCCTCCTCAACGGTGATCAATGGACTATGACCGTTTTCGACGATGTTTAGCAGCAAGGGCCATGGCGCAAGGTCGATGACGGCTTGGCGTGCTTGCTCTTTGCTCTTGAAGCCTTCCAGCAATCCGCAGTCGGCGCCGAGGGCGCGAGCAGCGCGTAAACGAGCAACGCATTCGTCGTAACCGAGTTGTTGGTTGGCGTCCGTGCGGGCAATGAGCACAATGTCGGAGCGCGCCCGATCCTTGGCTGCCTTGGCAGCACGGATGCGGGACAGAAAGACATCTTGGGTGACGACTTTCTTCCCAGAGAGGTGGCCACACCGTTTTGTCAACACTTGGTCCTCGATGTGGAAGCCGGCGACGTTGGCTCTGATATAATGTCTGACCGCCGAGGCGACCGTGATAGGGCCTAAAAATATTAGATAAGGTATGACTTAGTGCCGAGAGGACGGATACTCACCACCGTATCCAGTGTCCATGTCTGCTATCAGGGGTGGACCTTCGTAATCAAGGTTGGCGATCATGTCTGCTTGCCGAACCATGTCAGTAAGTGTGGCCACACCTAGATCTGCCATGCCGAGCGCTGAAGCGGTGGTCCCAGCACCGGTCTAAGTGGTAGTCAGCTCGACGATCCTTAAGGGCTAAGGGTTCTAGTACCATGTACATGGCGTCGCAGCCGACCGCCAAGGCAATGCGAGCAGAGAGCCCGTCGTAGACGCCGGGACAGACGATCAAGTCTTTCGTGTTCTCAAGACGACGCTTAAGTCTGGTGGCCGGCGAAGCGGGGATATCTTCAACAGCCCCTTCGATAATGGTGGGTGGAGGGGCAACCTTATCCATGAAGCCAGCCGAGGAGGAAGAAACAGTGTCTTCGTCGACATGGTTGTTCAGCTCCTTGGTGAGAGGGTCTGCTACGGAGAGAGAGTGCGCTTCGTGTTGCTTGAGATCTCTTGGGGTTGCATCGACAACAGAGTCTGCCCTGGACAGGGTGTCCGTTCCGGGTGGGTCGCTCTTGATTGCTGGCGAAATCTCGTCAACCTTGATTCTTAGATTGGGCGCACTGGTGATTCCCGATTTGGAGCTATTTGATGCTGGTGGAACGACCAATCCTGGTGCATGGTCCTTCGAGGCTTGTTTGAGGGCGACGTCGACGGCAAAGCTTTCGCTTGGGTGCATGGCTCCCAACTCCGTTCGAGGCATCGTTGGTGTCAGCGTGAGAAACATTCGTCTTTTGGGAGGTTTAACAGATGGCAAATCGATGCTTGGATTGAATATGAAAAAGGAGGTAATGAAGAACAAGTGAAGTAATGTAGAAAGCGTAGCTTGAGTCGGTACAACGCTCACTGTCCATGAAGACCCCCCCTTATATACATTTTCAGTATATCTTAGCGGGCCGCGCGTTCTAAAGGGGCCATGTTTGACCACCGCACCACATTCGCTCGATCTGTATGCGTGTCGCATGCATATGCACGAAGTTCGTCTCGGAGATTTTTGCATGGTCAAGCTAAGATCCCTACTCTTTTTGCTGACCTCCACTATCTTTCCCCTCTCTTCTCTTTCATAGCCAAGAACAGATCGACACGAACAAGCTCTCAACAAGCTCAAACACTGAAAGCCTGAATCCCCTATCACCAAACCACGTGTTTTTACACTGGGGGCGAAAATGACGACTAATAATACTACGAAAAAGCGAAGTTGAACGAAGCATAGAGAGATACCGGCGAAGGAAATAATGAACAGAGTCTCACAACAGAAATGATTGATTGAGGCGGCGTTCATACTTGACTAGGGTAATCAGCTAAACACAATGAACTTACTATACGGACCGATGACTGACAACACGGACATTGTTCTTCTACGTATTCGGCGGTGACACCATGGCACCATTGAAATATGCAGGGGACATGCTTGGTTGCCAATGTGGTGTGGTGGTCAAATGTGACTCCCCCAGGACATCCCATTGGCGGGCATCATGGTTCTTCCTGGTATCATCATGAAGCAATTGTGAAGGGCGTACGTGGCCTTGTTCGCTGGAGGCTCGGGAAAGAATTGATAGCATTCTGCGAAGGATATCCGTACTAGTCTTCTAAGTAGCAGTCGCCGAAGACATGGCAAGATGATAGGAGCGGATGAGGAACGCGAATGCTTTCCCCTCGCAGACGCTTGAAACATTGCTAGCACTCTGTGAAGGACATCCGCGCTAGTCTTTGGCATCTGGAGTAGCAGTCGCCGAAGATACGGCAAGATAACAGGAGCGTATGACGAACGCGAATGCATTTTTCGCTCGGACGTTTGATAGCACGCTATACGAGCGTTGAGGGACGGGACGGTCCTGCGCATCGCGGCACTTACTCTAGCCTTTCGGCAGTGGTTTCATGGATCGGTATCTGATCCGAAGCGTCACCAGGTGGCAATGCCGGTTTGGCCTTGTACAGCATCGGTGACAGTTGATGATGGTCAAGCAGTAAGATTCTAATATTATTCCGTGTTCCTCCACGGCGCATTTTCCTCACAGGTTCTTGACAGCATTGGAAACGTAACAACTACTGTAAGTTCGATGAGATTGCCATCTTACCTGTGTCTCTTTCGTCAAAGCGCTTGGTTTTGGGGACCTTGACTCGTCTCGCAAGCGGCCACGCTGTCGAGAACGGCTTAACATAGGCCAGCTTTAGTGCACGATTGTCTAGCGGGAGCTACCTTTGGACATGGGCGCATGCAACGCTAGAACACACAGTTTCCTTCCTCAAGTCATGGAAGCCAGCCTTTAGAGCTATCACACATCGCAGTCATCGCAGTTAGTGATTAGTTTAGAGAGAGCTCAACGCAATTGTCCCCCAGAAAATTCGTCGAAGGTAATGGTTAGGGGCTAGAACTCGGGAAAGAATGAAGTCAGACTTAGATATGTATATATCTTGAGCGCGAGAACGAGCGACGACGAGATGCGACGAAAGGTGATACATGCGACAGACCGAGAGGGCGATATGTCGAAGAGCAGGGCATCCCGGGCAAGCGGGTAGACTAGAAGGTATGGAGGTTCTAAAGCCCGCAAGGGCAGATTATCATACAGGACTTGGCGATGCAGCATGCTAGACAAGCGCACACTACTCCGTACTAGTACTACCCTGAACCGATAAGAAGACTGACCTATCAATCAGTGAGACAGCCGCCGAGCTCTAGGCTACATTAAGCTCCGACGAATCCCCATAAGGCCTAGAGCTCCGCTGCAGTCTCACTTATCGGTCCAGGGGAGTAGAATCGGCCCATGCCAAACCTCTACTCCATGCTTTTGCTTCGAAATGCTTCCCAACGCTAGGCCATGGAAATTTGGGGATTCTATGAGAGTTGCAGTCTCTCACTCGTGACAAAAAGCTATGTACTGATTGGTGCATGAGGCATTTGTAGAGGGTTGCAGATCTCCTCAACATTTTCTGTTTCGCTCGCTAGGAAAATTGTTCAGCGCCGTCGATGACGAGCGAAACGTTGGCTTGCTTCTCCAAATCTCTCACGGCATTTCAGGCTTCGGACATACCCAACACCTTAAAAAAAAAATTGCGTGGCAATCCCCATGACTGATATTCTTCACCCCTTTCCTCATCCATTCGATTATCAGAAGGTTGTGCACCAGACATGGCGGGCGTGAACCTCCAACTCGAGATGGAGAAAGGCGTGGGCACTTCATCAAGAGAATCTCCCACGAATATTTCCGGAAATGATTCAAGGCCAACGCAGCGATTGAGACAATACCTCGCTACGGAAGTTGACCCGAATCACGCAGACATCCTCTTCCTCTCCTGTTGCTTGATCTCTGGACTAGTTGACAGTACGATATACAACGCTTATGGGACTTTTGTGTCTATGCAGACAGGTGAATTCAGCCCTCCCCCTCCCTTCCGCAATAATTTGATATCCTAAGCACAATGCTAAGCAGTCATCACAGGCAATACCATCTTCCTAGGTCTTGGTGGTGCCACCCCTCACCACACATCCAAACCATTTGGCTGGGCGAAATCCCTCACCTCCATCGCTTGCTTCTGCTTGGGATGCTTCTTCTTCTCGCACACATCTCGCTCACTCGGGCCCTCCTATCGCGGCGCCCTCATTGCATCCTTTCTTCTCCAGTCTATCATGATTTTCATTGCCGCAGCAATCGTACAAGCCGGTGTGGTCAACGGAGTTCTCGCCACCATCACCGGTGACATAGACTGGCGATCCGAAGTCCCGATCGCGCTGCTGAGTTTCCAATCCGCCGGTCAGATCGTGGGCAGCCGTGCCTTGAATCTGGCGGAGATCCCAACCGTTGTTCTTACATCAATGCTTCATGACGTGTTCACGGACCCAAAGCTGTTGGCTTCGCCGCGCTCGAATGTGAAGAGGAATAGGAGGGTGCTTGCGTTCTTTGGAATTCTTGTCGGCGCTGTTGCTGGAGGCTTTATTTCCGAGGCGACTGGGAGGATGCAGACTCCGTTGTGGATCGCTGGAGGCTTTAAGATAGTCATCACGATCGCATGGACCGTGTGGCCGGAACGGAGGCGTAGTGCTGAGCAAGGTACTTGATGTTGTTTGGGGCAATTTCCGCTGATGGGGAGATCATATATTCCCATTCAGATAGATACTGGAAGGTGCAGAAGGTGTTCAATGTCGACATGGAGCTTGAAAAATAAAGGTTTTAGATTAACCCAGTCTTCCAGTGACCGGCTACCACCTCGTTCTCATCGAGCTACCATACACACAAGCACATATTCCAGCAGATAATGCATTTTCATCTCTTCTTACGCTCCAGATGTAGCTTATGTTGCAAGTAACTATCTCCTATCCAACGACGAAGTGTGCAAGTCAGTAGTATTTCTCGCAACCAAGGGTCCTGACCCTACATCTGAAACTACGCGTCTTCCTTCTTCCCTCCTTCCTGCTTTGAGCCCCCTTTCCACCGACTCATGTCCTCGGATCGACATGATGCTATTCTTCATTGACGTCTTGCCCTTCCCTTATTGAAGAAACTCTAGACCATGCAGCCGTGAAGCTGCTTTCGTTCTCTCTCAATCATGCAACTGCGGAGCTACTGTCGTTGATAATCATCAAAACCAGTTCTCCCAACCTCCAGCTGAGGTGAATCTCGACAATTAAGGCTTCGCTCTGTATACTGTCAGCTCATGAGATCGTTGAGCTGGAGTATGGATAGTAGAAGTATGATAGCATGAGGGACTCGCCATAATTACTCAAAAGTTACTCAAAGTGTCGCGACAATCGCTCCAATCGCGCGACGTCAAGTGCATACTTACTAGGTGCTCGAGAGGGAGTGAGATCGGGCCAGATACCTGTCTTCTTGGCATAAGCTTTTGAATTGAGCAAGCTATGTACAGATCTAGTGTCCAACCTTTCCTTAGGTTCATTGGCCCCAAAGACGGCAAGCCAGAAATTGCTTCAAGGGACAAAAAGCCATGCTGCGAGCTGAGAGGCAGCCGAGGTTGCAGGCAACAGCTTCATAGGGAAAGCAATGCTCCGTCCACATGTGCGCTTTAGCTCAGTGAGACACTTCGTTAATCTCCAATGTTTTTCTCAATGCTGCCTGACTTATCCATACCATCATTACCGCCGATAGACCTTGGGTAAAGGAGATGACCGCTCCTTGGACGCCCAAAGATCGACGGATATGCCCAGTCTGCCAAACGCCACGAGAAAGGAAAGAATAATAAGAGAGAGACGGAATGCAGATGACAGGGTGATGACGGACTCAAGGCCAATGCGCTACTAAGTCAATGACTTTAATCGCTAATGGACCATCCATCAAGGATTCTGCTGCCACCTGTTGTGGTGCATGAGGGATATATTCTGTGCCGGCGTGAAAGACGACCTGGATCGGGGGCGGGACGGGGTCAGAATGAAGACAGGGCATCCCAAAGGTGCCGACTATCGGGACCTGGGGGCTGGTGTGACATCCAGGATTTCCCTCGCACCAAGAACATTATCGCCTCCGAGGTAGAGAGGGTGATACTTCTTGGCCCACTGTCGCGTCAGGATGGAAGCTGTGGGAGGTGTTAGTATGTGCTTTGAAGAAATCATACGGCTTGACTCACCCTTGAGGAACTTCTTGCTGGCATACTTCTTGAAGAAAGCCTCATGGTTGACCGGACGACGCAGGTAATCCACCATCATCTTACAGACAGGCTGAATCTCTTCCTCGGTGTACCCGGAGTAATGTGCCAAGGTTGCATCCTGCATCTGTCAGCGAGTCGGGAGAAAGGCAGGACCGTGGGCGACTCACCCATTCACCACGCTCAAGAATGAGTCGCGCTAAGTACATTGAAGCAGCCGCAATTTGACTAGGGCTGTACTTCATGAACCTATGATCCAGAAGAGAAATCTCGAGTAAGTACTTTCCCAGGGTACGCGTTTGGATATCGTAGTTGTCGGCCTTCGATATTCTTCGGAGGAAGTTCATTGGGTTTGGGTAGCTTAAGTCGTAATTGAGGGCAGACAGGACAAAGCGCTCAGCCTTGAGGATCTCTTCTTCCGAAAAGCCATCATCGGCGACATGCTTGAAGTTCTGGACGTGGGGCGAGAGCACTTCCTCGTATTTGGATGCGATGAACATGGCCGTGATACCTACCAGTTGTAGCTTGTCCAGCTCCACAACGCGAGTGGAGAGGAAACGATCAATGATGTTGACAGCAAGGAACAGAGTTTCAGGCAGTAAGTGAAAGCGTGTGTGGACCTCTATTAGCCAGTCGACCAAGACGCCTCGCAGGTGCCACTCCAAATGCTCTTGGTGATCCATGTAGTCTGGGTTCGGCATTGTCGTCTGCTCAAGGTTTTGGAGATACTCGAAGATTTCCACCACATATTCAGCGACCATCAACGGGTCGTCGTGGTCCTCGGCATCGAGATCTGCGACTGCCTCCTGGAATGCTTGCTTAACGTCGGCTGCTTGCGCAGTGAGGTTGTTGATGACGACTTCCTCTTTGGCTTCAACCTTGGCTTTCTCCTCAGTCTTCGGCACGACCTTCTTGGGTAGTTCAGTGCCTGAAGCTGGCGTGTCCTCCGGTATCGACTTCTGACTGGCTGTGGAACCTGAGCTACGTTTCTTGGCAGGTCCCATTACTCCCGACCCACTTGCTGGTCGTTTCAATTGTTCAGCTGCGGCCTTCTTGTTGGTGTCCTTCGCGCCCAATATCGTACGGGGCGACTTCGCCTTCGTAGCCTTTTGTACGCCAGCGTGCTGTGTAGCCTTGGACACCAGCCCAGGCTTGTTCAACAAGGACTTCTTTCCATCCTTGGCTTCCACCACCTCATTCTTGGTTACATTGCTGACATCTCCCAATGCTGCTCGTTTTCGCTGCCCTTGCTGCGCGTTCGTGTTTGAGACGTTGTTCGCTGACTTCTTGGTTGCGAGAGGTTTCTTTGCTACCTTGGCAGAGGACTCGCCTGGCGCGGCTAGAGCAGCCGCCTTAGCTCGGGTTACACGCAATGTACCACTATTCTCATCATTCTCGTTGATCACAGCACGCTGGCGTCCCATCCGAGCCTTTCGTCTTTGGTTAGCATATGAGCAACACAGAGAATCGATTGGCGGCAGGTAAGATCTGAAAAGAGGTTTCCCAAGGCATTGTCATTCGTGAACTTACTGGAGGCATTGCGATTGTTTCTTGTTGACAGACCCTTGACTTGTTTGAGAGTAAGGAGGGTGTCAACGACACTTGGAAGATGCTAGTGAGGTTTCCCAAGGGACTTGGTATAGCCTGCTGATAGGTTAGCAACATCAGCACTGTGTGCATCCGTCCGCCAGGACAAGCACTGACCTGACGAATAAGAAGCTGTATCAAGTTTGGCTGAAGCTGTGGTGAGCTTCGAAGACGACCTCGATACTATGAGGTGACGGATATCATGGAGGGGGACCAATTGTTGATACAAGCGACGAACAGCTCAAGAACAATAACAAGATAGGCGAACACTTTCTATATGCTCCTCAACGTACAAAGCAACAAGGTAGTGAGATGTCCTCGAAGCAGTGTTTGAGAGGTGAGAGTAGAGTAGAGTGGAAGTGGAGGTAAACAGGCCAAATCACGTCGATGTTTTGCCGCCAAGCGATCCAAGCTTGGTAGTTCCAGCTCCAAACAATCGATGAAATGCTGGTACAGTATGATGTAAAAGTGAGTGTACTTTCAGAAAGTGATCCTTTAGGTACGGATGCTTGATTGAGATGCAGCTCGAGGTTCTGAGCTTTTCAGAGCAGGGAGGAAGAGTTGAAACTATGGACAGTAGCAACGTAAACAGTATCCAGGCGCGAGTTTTGGTGCAGCCAAGTCTTCGTGAAGCTGCTAACTTGAATCAGCGTAGACTGTCCCGCGGACGCAATAATGTTTCACCGTGTCCGATGAATGGAATCACTTTCACCTCCGGTTTCTCAATACATTTGATTGTAATCGGAGCCAGGTGTTCCAGACCTTGCTTTTCGGTGAAAAGGGTCCAGATCAATCGAACTTCCCCTAGTTCTTATCAATAAGCTTGATCCCTAGAAAAGCCAGAGGGTATTGCGTGGAAGCTTGTCGGTATACACTCCGGCATGGATTACCAGGTTCGTACCTCCCAACCACATCGCCTAGCACTTACTGATTGTACATGAACGCAGAATCGTGCGGGTAGCAAATTTGGTGGTGGGGGTGTAGCATCATACTCAAGCACCAATGCGGACAGAAGAGAGAGATTACGGAAGCTTGCCCTTGAAACCATCGACCTCGACAAAGACCCTTACTTCTTCAAAAATCATGTCGGCTCTTTCGAGTGCCGTCTATGCCTCACAGTCCACCAAAACGATGGATCTTACCTTGCGCACACTCAAGGGCGCAAGCATCAAACGAATCTTGCGCGACGAGCTGCGCGGGAGCAGAAGGAAGGCAGAGCGCAGGATGCCAACATGATGGGGGTGAATATGGGGGTTCAAGTGCGGAGGAATATGGTAAAAATCGGAAGGCCAGGCTACAAGATCACGAAAACTCGGGATCCTCTGACAAGGCAACATGGGCTGCTGTTCCAACTGCAGTATCCCGAGATCACTCCTGGGGTGGCACCTCGCGTTCGGTTCATGTCAGCCTTTGAACAAAAGATTGAGGATCCCCCGGACAAGAATTACCAGTACCTTCTCGTCGCGGCCGAGCCCTACGAAACATGTGGCTTCAAGCTACAAGCGAGGGAGGTGGATAGGAGGGAAGGCAGATTCTGGACGTGGTTCGATGATGACAGCAAAGAGTTCTTTGTGCAGGTGCTCTTCAAGACGGAGAGAGAAGAGAGGTATAGCGGAGTACCCGGGCTTGCCCCCTCAGGGCCTCGCAGATAATGCGCCCACGATGGATGAGAGCTGTAAATTAAAAGCATGGTGTCTGTGGAGTTGTTTGCTTGCAAAGTATTGATTCTCAGCCCTCCTCGCAGGCTCTCCTGGCTCTGCTATTGTTTAAGGCCAACTCCCGTCGCTATGCAGACTCGAAATTTCATTCCTGTCCAGCCAATCACTTCGTCATCTACGATCGCTCGTTCGTCTCGTCAAAAGGGTCACCATAGTCTTCTATGTACCGATCAGCAACGTAGTGAGTCACGAATCTACCTCAACCTACTCAAATTGAAGCTCTTATCCAGTACCTGGTCCATAGCCCTGGAGTAGTCCTCCCTAGCCTTCCTGTTCTTCCACGCATGCCCTGGCTCCACCGATTTCTCAGACCCCTTGAACAGGATGTTCGCAACAGTCATCGAATCCCTCGTCCTCCCGCCGCCTGGGACCTGACCCACTGCCGTGTCCATGGAGTCCACGTCCAAGCGTGAATTAGGGTCGTTGTGACTGGGAGCATCTTGGGAAAGCGGCGGTGATAGATCAGACGTGTTCTGCAAGGCGCCGCCGCCGTTCCGTAGCTGATGGTCGGAAGACGGAAACATGGCATCGGAGTCATTGTCAGAGAATGAGGAGTGCATTTGCGAGTCTCCATCTGCGTCTGTACGGGTCAGCAAGGTATTCTTGCATCAGTACCAGGTTCTTTTCGATATTCATGTTGTTTGGTTAACCACTTCAGAGAGTTAGTGGAATGAGGAAAGATACTCACCCGCCATCGTGGTACTAATGTGAATTAGGTACGGACGTGCAAATAACAGGTATCGAATTGAATGTCGAAAAGTAAAGATCTTCGGAGCTACCCACCCCTCTTCATGTTCTTTCTGAAATGGAATAATCCGTGAACCCAGCCCTTGTCATTTCCATTCCGATCGGCCCGCAACTGCAGCCTTACGTACCCCACCAAGGGGCCAAGACCCTGGGTTTCGGAACGGCGCTTAATTGAAGTTCTTGTTGATTATCCAGTCCTGCCAGTCACTGGTCAAGCCTTTATAAATCTTCACATCTTACCGACCATCACCACTCGCCCATGCTGAAGACTCACTCGAAGACAGGTCAATTTCGAGGAGCAGCTTGTAAGCAAGGCTTCTTATACTTTCTGGATCGTTCACAGGTCTTGATTCGTTGTGATGAGCGGTGGGGAAAAGGTCCCTAATGCCTGGGACGATGACTGGGTAGAAAAGACTGATGTGAGTTGTCTAATTTGAGATGTCTTTCGTACCTTGCTGATTGGACTACTACATAGACCGCAACTGTTGATGCCGAACCAGCGCCAATCAACAAGAAACTATCGAAGGCGGAAAAGCGAGCCAGACAGGCTGAGTTCAACAGACAGATATGGGCAGATGCGTAGGTGACCCTCATTGTCTCTTGAAGGACTCATACTTAATTTCATAGCGATTCTACGACCGACTCATACTATGTGCAGACACGCGATATTGTGCCTCTAAAATCCGATTACAGGCCTACCATGAAAGTCTTGAGTCGGAAACCTGCCAATACATCTACAGTGTCTGATTCAGCATCTGGTCTTGGGCAGCTCAACGTTGATGACGACGAAGATGACGAAGAAGATGGAAAGCGAAAGCCTACGATGACGTTAGAAGAGAGGCAGGCAAAGGCTCAAAAAGATAGGGAAGAAAAGCAACGCAAGTACGAAGAAGCCCGCCAACGATTATTTGGCGCCGAAAAAGCAGGAGAGAAGAAGTCTTCTGGCAATGTCGGTCTACCAGCACAAAAGGATGGAGATTCACGACGCCAAAGCCGCAACAGAGATGGCGCAGACAGCCGACCAACATCTTCAGCGGGGAGCAAGGCCCGACAATTGTATGACCCAAGTTACACAGCTAAGCCAGACTCTACACACATACAGAAGAAGGGCGGGCAGGAACTGTCTGGTCGATCTACGCCTAGTGAGCAGCTCCAAATCAGAAATCCGAGGGGACCTGATGGCAGTGGCCGAGGAGGGTTTGGCTTCGTTCCTCGAGAGAGCCGGTGACTTGAATCACGCTATCTCGATCCATTCGTAGATTGCTGCAATTTTTATCGTCATACTCGGTCAGTCATCAATCATCACCTATTCAGACTCCCACTCTACCGCCAGCGATTAGAGCTGTGGGATAGATGAAGAGGTTGTGTCGACGGACCAGTCACTCAAGCAGAGCTACCACGAAGCTCAAGCCACGTGCCTGTCAATTTGAAGATATTCTGCAGGAATGCATTCATAAGGGTCTCTGGAATGCTGCGATATCGAAAAATATAAGTATATTTACTGAGGCGAGCTTTAAGGTCTACGGAGAACTGGCACTGCTCCCTACCGGCCATACAACAGTCAATACGCTGTTTCACAAAGTCCCAAGCCACCTTTCAGTCAACATGCGTCCCATGAGCTTCCTTACTATCGCCTCTGTCGCCGCAACGGCCTCAGCATCGGCCCTGAACCTGCCCGTCTCAGATCCAATCCCAATCTTTGGGAACTCTACACTCCCAATCAGCCTTCCAAGCTCTGTGCCAACAGGAGGAGCCTCACCATCCTTACCGGTCTCCGAAACCTCCGTACCCGGCATAGGTGCATCACCATCTTTGCCGGTCTCCGTAACCTCCGTACCTGGCATAGGTGCATCATCATCACTGCCGGTCTCCGTACCCTCTGTTCCCAGTACTACCGGTGCTCCGTCGGTTCCAGCGGTCCCTACTGATCTCACTGAGCTGCTCGCGAACATTCAGTCGGCGATTCAGATCCTCGAAGTTGTTACTGCACTTTTGAACAATCAAGACCTCCAGATTCCCGAATTAGGAAGTATTGGGGTGGACTCCGCTTTGATAACCACTCTATTGGCGACTGTGGAAAGCTTGTTGAAGGTTTAGGGAGCTTCCTTGGTCATTTGTGGGAGCATCCAGAGCGGGGACTTGGTTTGGCTCTATGAGATAGGTTTGAACAGAGGGAGCAGTATCGGTTGTGTCAGCTTCAAGAAGGCATCGAGAGCATTACCATCGGCCTGTGGAGATGAATTCGAGTATAGTATGCTGTTGACATATCATGGCTACAGCTCGGTATCAATAATTAGAAGATAGATTTCTTGCTTCTACTTTGTGCTCTGGCATGCAACATGTTAAATATATAATCGCCAATATAATTTGGAATTCATAGTGACCGACTTCTCACCTTGCGATCCTATTCGACGTTTCGCCGCTTTGATACCGGGCTATCACTCGTCATTCGACCCCTTCGCCATCTCCCCTGGTCAAGACGTTGTTCCAGAAAGCAGCCCTAAGTCACGTTCTCGCTTAGCAAGGCTAGTCGGGTATGCTAGGGCGGTGTAATTTTCTGCCGCATTCGCCACCTGACTTTCGATTGCAAAGCAACGAGTTCGTCCTTTCCGACCAGAAGTTGGTCTACTGTGCTTCCTGAGCCTGATCCTCCGCATTCAAACCTCTCGACGCTTTCTTATCCCGAGAGATGAGCGCCATACTATCAGCCGATGATCTGAACGACTTCATATCGCCCGGCGTCGCGTGCATCAAGCCCGTCGAGACGCTGCCCTTGCAGCATCCTCAAAAGTCAGAAGTCCGTTTCTTTCCTACGTCTAGTCCCTTCTATGCTGATCGACCTCAAGAATGCTTACGAAGTTACACACGAGGACAATCTCACTTCCAATAATCACGCCCCGGCGCAGATCTCCCTGACAGACTGTCTTGCCTGTTCAGGATGCGTAACATCGGCAGAAGCAGTCCTCATTTCCCTTCAGTCCCAAACCGAAGTCCTCAATGCTCTCGACTCACACCCGCCCTTTGAGCCTTCGAGGTTGCAGGGAAGATATGCCAACTCCTCAACACAGACCATGGATGAGAGCATGGAAGCGCCGGAGAGCCAACCCAAGCTTTTCGTAGCCAGCGTCTCGCCACAAGTTCGCGCCAGCATCGCTGCGACCTATTCTATCTCCGAAGTCCAAGCTGGCAATCTAATCTCGCAACTCCTCAGTGGCCCTAAAGGTCTCGCCTCAGGCGGCAACTATCACAACGCCTTCACCTGGATTATCGACACCAACGCCATGCGTGAAGCCTGCCTCGTCCTCGGCGCCGACGAGGCTTTCTCCCATGACTCTCACAGCGACACCCTATCGCCCTTACCTTCGCCCAAAAAGCCGGTCCTTACCTCCGCCTGCCCCGGCTGGATATGCTACGCTGAGAAAACGCAGCCCCACATCCTCCCTCACCTCTCACGCCTCAAATCGCCCCAAGCCCTGACCGGCACCCTCCTCAAAACAGTCCTCAGCCAACGTATCGGCATCCCTCCCGCCCAGATCTGGCATCTCGCCATAATGCCCTGCTTCGACAAGAAACTCGAAGCCTCGCGCGAAGAGCTCACCGACATCTACTGGTCCCCCAATCCCTCATCCAAAACCAATCCGCCCGTCCGGGACACGGACTGCGTGATCACTGCGCGCGAACTCCTCATGCTAGCAGACACCCGCGGCATCTCCCTCCCCTCCCTGCCACTCACCCCTCTCCCCACCAGCATCCCCTTCCCCGACCCCACCCTCTCCGCCTTCCTCTTCCCCACTACCACCCAACCCCCCAAATCGCGCACCTCCCCCCAACGCGGCCCCGAGACCGGCACCTCCGGCGGCTATCTCGCGCACGTCCTCGCCACCTACCTCTCCACCCACCCGTCCCACACCGTCCATACCCAACGCGGGCGCAACGCTGACGTCGTCGATTTCTCGATCCTGGACCCTAGCGGCGAGGCCGTCTTCAAAGCAGCGCGGTACTACGGCTTCAAAAATATCACGAACCTGGTACGCAAACTGCGGCCGCCGAAGGGGGTGGGGAGCAGGATGCCTGGGGCTACTGGGGCGAGAAAAGCTGGTGCAAGAGCAACAGCAGGCGGAGCGGGAACGGGGCTGGATTATGTGGAAGTGATGGCGTGTCCCGGCGGGTGCACGAACGGCGGGGGGCAGATTAAGGGGTCAGACACCGCGATGGATGTCACCCCCAAGGCGTGGCTTGCCAAGGTCGATGAAGCGTACTGGTCTGCTTCGGACGAGGAAGTCGAGGCTGAAGCACAAGTCCCATCAGGAGCACAAGTCTCATCAGAAGCACAAGCCATGGAGGATGGAGGCTTCCCTGATGGGGCAGCAGCTGCGGAGGCTCAGCAGGGGGATATCGTCAATGGCATTGACATTTCGCTTGTCAGAGGTATTCTGGATTACTGGGCTGAGAGCACGGGGATCGAGTTGCGGAAGTTGGCGTATACGAGCTATCGGCTTGTGGAGAGTGAGGTTGGGAAGGGGGATAGGAGTGGGGGGCAGGAGAGGGTGGTGGAGCTGGCGGGGAGGATGGGAGGGGGGTGGTGAGGTAGCGGTTGTGCTTAGGACACAGAAGACGAAGCATTGAGGGTTCTGTCGATGGTAGCTTGCTTTTAGATAGACGAGTGAGGGATATCCAGCGAGCAAGTTGTGACATGGATTTGTTGAAGCTCTACACCTAGAATCGACTCAACGCATCTTCCCTCTCATGCCAACCTACTTCTTGTTTAGCATCCAAAAAGTAACCGCTGCCCACTCTCCACCAAATCCCCTTTTCATCCCACCAATCTACCATCCCCCTCACTCCCCCACACTCTCCATATGCATCCACCAATCCCCACAAAGACACATCCTCACCGACTGCAGAATCCCCACATTCCTCGTCGCAGGCGGTTTATCCTCCATCAGCGCAAAACACCTCGTGCACCGCCTCACCCTCGCCTCCGGCCCCAGCACCACCTTCCTCACCGCATCCACTCTGACTGTCTCCCTCCTCAGCCTCCCAACCCCATCCCCATCCTCATCCTCATCTGGCAATCTACTTTCCTCCCCTTCCCCGCCTAACCCCAGCCACGCAAAATCCGCAAAATGCAGCTCCGCGACATCCACCTCCTCCCTCAAGCCCTCCACCCCCTTCCCCAACAACGTCCGCACAGCCGGCATCAACACCTCCGGCACCTCCCCCCCAACCAGCATGCGCTTCTCTGTCGCCTTCCGATCAGTATCGCTCACCGAAGCGGATTGGTAGGCGCTGCGGATGCTGCTGTCGAGCTCGGAGAGGATTTTCTCAAAGTGCAGGACTTGCACGGGGGACTCGCGGAGGGTGGAGACGAGGGCGTGGAAGGCGGCGCGCTGGGGGCCGGTGTTGGGGGCTGAGGAGCGGGCTTCGTGGGTGAGGGCGTGGAGGGAGCGGCAGAGGTATTTGAGGAGGGAGCGGGAG
>JAABUQ010000329.1_pt1 | contig 109907 bp, 24 predicted proteins | sample 5560001 | NCBI WGS metagenome assembly JAABUQ01 (sample SAMN10711888, study PRJNA513371) | rock metagenome | isolation source: Antarctica rocks | place: Antarctica: Victoria Land, Finger Mt nord | collected 2015-12-18 | reverse complement strand
ATCTATGCGCTAGCTAGATTAAGTTAGCGCAAAATTAATGCTAACTCGATTGAGCTAGCGCAGAGTCCACACTAATCACATACGATTAGCGCATCACGTGACGTCACGTGATCGAATGAGTCGAGTTAAACATTCGACGCGCATTCTTCGCTCGTCCCATCTTGTTGAGCTAGGAAATTTGCCTGACCTCAAGGTCAAGATTGGGCGAGTTAACTCGATCGAGTTGAAACCCGACTCGACGATCACACTAGTCGCAATAAATACAATAATATAATTATACTTGATTTATAGCAGTTGCAAGCAAACAAACAATAAGAAACTTAATAAATAGATCTTGTGTATATTAAGGTAATACGCAAGTATATTAATATTTTACTTGTCTTAGAATTTACGTATAATAGATAAATATTGTTTGCAAGGAAGAATTAATAATAATAGCTTTAATACTATCTATATAGATAAGAGATATTATTAAAAAGTAACTCTCTAACTAATAACGTCTAAGAAACTTACGTCGATATTAACAAGAAAATTGTTATTAAACTCGAATATATATTTATTAAATTCTTTGTTCTCAAATATAAAGTCGAGATCTATTAATTAATTTCTAACAATATCGATATTTTTCAAGTTTATATTTATAAGACAAAATACAATTTTAATGTTATAATATTCGATCTTTTTAAATTAAGTTTAAAAGATCTCTTTAACTTTTGCAATTATTAGTTCTCTTTTAAAACAATATTAATATTTGTCGATTAACTTATTTGTTGTCTCGAATATATTTATTTTAAGAATATTAATTATCGAGATATTAAGTCAAAGAATTATTTAATAGATATAAGAAAGTATAAAAATTAGATATATATAATTGACTTAAGTCTTGTTACAGAACGTTGTATTGCTTAGATAAAAACTATTGTCAATTATTTTCTAAATTCGAAACTAATTAAAACAACATATTTTGTTAACGTTAACAATTATTTAAATATTAATAAATACAATATTCTTAACTTTTGCGACTTAAAGATTAACAACTTCTTAAGTACAACATTACTGCAATAATTTAAAGTCTCTAGAATATATATTTTTTTACTTTTTTCGAAGTTGTCTCTTATAGTAGAGTATTAAGACTATAAATTAAGAGCAAAAGAAGAAACTTATCTTAACAAAGAAAAAGAAAATTAGTATAGAAGATCTATGCAAGAGTCTTTTACAAGAATTTGATACTTATTTTAAATATATTTATTTCTATAATTTTAACAAGAAATCTTAATACTTTTATTTGCGCAAACTCTTTTGCAATCTCTTTGTTTGTTAAAATTTCAATTATAATTATATATCTAATTGCACAATTCTTAAATTTAAGATAACTTTACAATAAACAAATATTCTAAAGACGTGCGTATCTTGAGTAAAATCAAACAAATTTATAACAAATGCAAGAGATAGATTAAAAAAATATAGCAATATTAGAAAGAGTCTATTTTCTAATAAACAAATTCTAATAGAGTTGAGAAAAGAAAAATAATACTATTAGTTACAACAAGAGAAGACTAATTTTTAAAAGATAACAAACTAATCTAATAATAATAATTGATTATAGTTGTCAAGATTAAAAAGAAAGAAAATATTCTTACAATTTGTCTGTTGTAATTAAAGAAATTGTAGAGATAATATTATATATACAAAGAAAGAAATTAGACTAAATAAAGATTCTCAAAAATTAAAAGATATAAAGTTATCGATAGAGTATATATATAAAATATAATATACGCAGGCTCGAGATTATATAATCGCACTAGTCTGCATTCTGACAAAAATTGCTTGTCAAAATAACAAAATTTTATTGTTATTTCTTTTGAATTCTGAACTTAATTCTTTATTGTATATCTAGATTAACTAATTTATATAATATTAACTTTAATAATAGTATCTACTACTCTAGTCGAGATTTGTTGTCTAGATCTCTTATATCTTAGTACTTCTTCTTTAATATTAATTATTAAAACAATATTTGTAAACTTCTTTTATTTATTAATTTCGACTCGACTATAAACAAACTCGAAATATTTATTATTAGTATCAAGATTACAAAAATATGGCAATATTCTTATGCGCAAAGATTGCAATCTATAAGTTTATCAAACTATATAAATTTAGAGATTTTGATTATAAATTTAAGAAGATATATACTATTAGTTAGATTAGCGATAGCATTAAATATTATATAACTATCTTATATTGCTTTAGTAATCTAAATTTTATAATTTACTATATATAAAGATATGCTCTTAGACGCTCTTAAAGATATATAGTTTAAATAAAAGTAAAAGAATAGTATGCGACAAGAATTGTAAATATATTGTGCTTTAGAATTTATAGAAATATAGCGCTTTTTATAATTATAATTAAGAACATATTCTTAATATATATATATATAAATAGCAAACATACTAAATTAGAGACTTTAGACAAGAATTAGTATATTCTATAGCGTTATAATTGTAATGTAATTTAATAGATTCTTCTTGCGTAAATAAACTTATAACAATTTTTGTAAAACAACAGCTTTATAGAGCAAAAGAAGTTCTAAATCAAGTTTGGAAATATTGTCTCTATTATTAGCAACAAATCTATTAACTAATATTAAATATTGTTGTTGCAGAGTTTAACTTCAGACTCTAATATTAGCAACTTAACAATAATAATATTTGTTAAATAAGCTTTTACTGCTTTTTACTCGATAGTATTTTTTAAATTATTAATAATTGCAGTAAGTTATTGTTATATATTGTAATATTTTTAAAGTTATATCAAATACTTGTAGCAAAAGTTAAAAGAGTTACAATTTTACAAATCTTAACTTTGCAAATCTATTAGATTTGCAAGTCAGAAATTCTAGAAAAATCTATCTAACAATTTTAAGCAGAATCTTATCTAAAATATTTATAAGTTAATCGAATGTTATATTTTAGATTTGTTTTAACAAAAGTTGTTAACGCTCTTCTTATTGTAACTTAGCAAACAATTTAATATTAATTTAATTATATTTTCTAATTTTCTTTTTAAACAAAACTAGCGCTATAACTAATCTTACTAAAGATAGATTTTAATTCTTTCTTTTTGTTTTTTTTTAATATTTATACAATAATTGTCTAAGATAAAAGTAAGTAGTTGTAAATAATCAATAATACATAGTTGTATTATATTATAAAGACTAAGCATTATATTGCAAGTATTACTAAACAGTTCTTTTTTAAATTCTTTTTTGTTTGCTTAAGTATCTTTTTTATCTAATTACAAAGTTGTCGATTAATATAAAGATATATCTCTTTTTTAAAATATTTAAAAAAGTTTTTTTGTCAATTTATCGAGTTGCGAGACTCGTTCGAAGTCGATATAAACAAAGTTAGAAATATTAGATCGAAGACTAATTATAATTTTTTAACACATTATTTATTTGTCTTTTGTGCTCAAATATATTTGCAAAGCTGTTCGTATTAAAGAATCAAAGCATCTATTAAAATGATAAAATAAATAATAAACAAAATCGAAGAGAATAATTAATTGCAATAATAACTTTGTTAATGCAAGAACTTTGTATATTCTACTCTATATTTTTTGATTATTCTTTTGAATAAAAACAGTATATAGCAGATTAATTATAAGCTTTATATCGATTCAACTTAAGAAGAGACTAAAATATAGTAGAGCTATTTTATTGCTAAAAGATTAATTTTTTTCTCTAAGAGAAAGAGTTGATATAGCTAGAAATAATTATAAAGTATCTAGAAACTAAAAAATCAAAATTATTTCGATTATCTTAATTTAGTTAAGTTAAGAAAGAATTTGCATATTGTATCTATCTAAATTTATAAGAAATTTCTTATATTAAGCTAATAAATTTTCTATCTTTGCGCTAAGATTTATAGACTTAAATACAATAAAGAAAAGTTTAAATTTGTTTTTAATTAAATTAGTCTTAATAATTACAAACTTGTACTCAAAGAATTAAAATTATAAAATAAATTATTGTCTAATTGTTATAGAGTAAGATAAAAGTTTGTAGAAGAACTAAAGTATTAGCGTTAATATTAGTCTTGTAAAAATTTGTCTAGTTCTTTGCAAGTAAAGTTACTTATAATATATTATTATAAATTATATAATATAAATCTTAAGATATCGATTAATTTATTATATCAAAATTGCAAAAGCAAAAATATTAAATTCTTTAATCTTAGATTGTTGAATATAAATAATCATTTGTATTAGCTTGCATAATATACTTTTAATTAGAAGATTATAATTCGACAAAGAATCTTACTTTATAATAAGTATATTAGAAAGAGTTAATATCGAGATTAGCAACAAGTTATACAGTATTTTTATTATTAGTATATTCTATTTTATTTTTTATATTAGCTTTCAATATTAATCTAAACAAGTTGCTAACAAATATAATAGATTTACTTTTCTAATACGTTTGCTGCTTAGTTATAAAAGAAAAAGTAATATTATAAGAAGTATAATATTATAAAAGCAAATCAATAATAACCGAATTTTCTAAATAATTATAATATTAAAAAGCTTATTTTCTAAAGATTATATATTGACAACAATGTCTTACAATAAAAAACTAGAAAAAGTAACCTAATTAATTACGCTACTTTAATGTATAATAGCAACAAATATTTTGTATGCAAATAAGAAAATACGTAGTTCGAGATAATTTTAACGCTGTTTTAGACAATCTTTTTATCGATTATTTTTAATATCTAAAATATAAAAGCAATCTAAACAATATTAACTAAAACATTTTAAAACAATTTAGTAATTGTCTTTAAGTATTGTTTAGTACTGTTTATATTGTTGTTGTTTATATTTTATAGAGCAGTATAGAAGCGCAATATGCAGAATTAATTTCGTCGATTACTGCTTAGACTTAGTTGCTTATTAGAGATAGAATTTTTTTCTTATATAAAGTCTCTCGATAAAAATATACAAACTTTCTTATACTTGCTTTTTGTTGTTTAATAAGCAAATTATATAAAAAGCAAGTTTGTATTTGCGATACTTTTTAACTCTCAATATACAATAGTTACAATTAAACAATTCTAATCTTATTTTCTAACAGTATAAAGTAAGTGCTTTGTTTCTTACAAAATAATAATATAGTTAAATTTAATAAAACAAATATTCTATTACTAACTAGTAAAGTTGCAACTCTTAAGTATATTAAGATTAATAACACAAATTTTGTTTCAGAATTTTTTATATATAGACAAGTTAGATTATTATTTCTAGTTTAAATAGAATTAACAAATTAAATAGCTGTTCTAGAAACAACAATATTAATACTCTTTAAATTTTTATAAGTAAAACTTACAATTTGTCTTTGCAATATATATAAAAAAACTTAGAAATATATTGTAAGCTCAAAATATTTTAAGAACAAAAAACAAAAATTGTTTTTTAACTCGAAACTATTACAGAGCACTTATTTCGATTTTATTTCAATTAAACTGAATTACTTTTTAAGAAAGATAGAAAATTCTATATTAAAATTTGTTTATTTTGTAATCTGCTATTAAATAAATAATACGTTTTTAAAAATATATATTGCGAATCTTTTAATTATAAGAAGAATTATTACAATATATAAATTTCGACTTTTATTAAATATATTAAATATCTTTTTTTAAATTATTATTGCTTTTTTGCGTCTATTTTTGTGCATAATAAATATAATAACAATATAGATTTTCAAAAAGCGTCAGATTAATAAAGTAACTTTGTTACTATATAGTTTAAAATTAATAACTTAAATAATAAAGTTGATTTTGTTATTGCTAAAAAAAATACTCTCAGGAATAATTACAAAATAAGTCGACAATTTATTAGATAGTAATTGCGAATATTGTTTTGTACTCTATTATTTTAATCTAAGTATTAACAATTTTTATATTAACAAAGACTTTAATATTATATATATAATTAACTAAATATTTTGTTTTGCTATACTCTTATTTATATTTTTTATAATTTCTAATTTTTTATAGTTACAATATAAAGTAAATGCATTACTCTTCTCTATATTTAAATATAAATTTCGAGAGATATTTAAAAAAATTATAGTATTAAGAAGTCGATATTGAGAGCGTATTTTATTAAATATTATATTGTAGTTGTTCGATATAATTGCTCTTTTGTATTCTAAGTTTTAATTTAATTAAAAATTATTATTCCTTTAAAAATCTTTAAAATCTGATTCGAAGTTATATTAAAATATAACAAATTTCTTTTATTTAAAGCAGTTGTCGAAGAATTATGTATTATTATATAGCGAGCTAAAGAAAGACAATTAGATAATAAAGCAGATTTCTAGACTAAAAAGAAATTACTTTTATAACAATATCTGAAAACAAACAATTTCAAGAAAATTAACTTTAATTTTTTAGTAATCTTTGCAATATTAGAAATTACAAACTTATAGAATTAAAAGCAATAATTGTATCTTTATTGCAAATAAAAGATTATAGTTCTAAATTAATAATTGTTAAAAGTTCTAACAATATATATTAATTTTCTGTTATAGCAAAAATATTCTGAGTATTATATCGAGATTTTCGTATATTGTAAGCAGACTATTTTGTAGATATCCGAGTAATAAAGTTGTCAAGACAGTATTACTTAGACTTAAATAAATTAAAAGTCTTTAACTTTTGTTTTAAAAGAGAACTAAATCTTTTTGCATATATATTTTGTACTAATATTTTTCTTCTATTTAGAAGTATTATCTAGAATTTAAAGACAATTAATATCAGATACTCGATATAGCAAAGTATATAAACAATTACAAGATATATAATATATTATATAAAGTTAAATACTAAAGATTGCATTACTTATTGTTTTTGTTTGTTATATAGTATTTTGCGAAAGTAAGTTGCAACCTAATTGCAAGATTTATCTATAAATTCTTACTGCTCTTTTAACAATAATATATTTTGTTCTTAGCAAAATAATATATCTTTTTTCTAAAGTCTGAAGAAACTGTAAATAGATCGAGAGAAATTAACAGTTAAACTCTTTTTTTAGATATTTGAAGAAGCGCTTTTACTAATATTTAAATTTAGTTTTCGAAATTAATATTTAGTTGTTGTAGACTAACTATTTTCAAAAGATTATCTTGATTTACTAATAAAGAATTAAAATAATTACTAAAAATACTTTATTCTGCTTTACTTGCACTTTATTCTAATATTGCTAATACTTCTACTCTTTTATACTAAGCTAAATTAGAAAGACAAGATAACTTGTAATATATATAAAATCTAATAATCTTTAGCAGCAATTAGAGATAAGAAGAAGAACTTATATTTATTGTTAAATTATTATTTTATTTGTAGAAGATAAAGAAGTAATTTAAACAATCGAACGCATACGATTTTTAATAAATTCTATAAAGTATATTGTTGAGCTTAACAAAAATAAGTAAAGTATTAGCAGAATAAAAAAGTGCAGGAAAAGTAGAATAGAGTATTTTTAAGTAATCTTTATATATTACAATATCAAATCTTCTATTATATTCTGTGCTATCTAGAATTAAATATTGATAGTAAAAAGTCTTACAAACAGTTTGAATTTGCGCGTAATTAGATTATTGAAATATACTTTCTATAATACTTATTTTATTTAGTTTGCAAATAAAGTTCTTGCTTGTTACAATTGTCTCTTAAATACAAGAATAGATTACTTAAATATTTTTCTTAAAAGTTTAAGTACAAGCTATATTAATAATACTAGAAATAAAATGTTTGTTAGTTATTTAATCGATATTGTTGTAATCTTTTTAAAACTTTCTATTAAGTTTAATAACAATTTTTAAGTGCAATCGCAACAATAGTATTATTTTATTAATTGCAATAATATAAGTAGTACTTATTATATTTTTAATTTATATTGAGAATCAATTAGCGCGACGTTATATATAATAAGTTAACAACAAATCTGTCGATTATTTACTTTTTTTCTAAATAGTTAATCGAGATTAACAGATATATATTCGACTTAATTCTTAATTGTTGTAATCTTCTTTAAAAAACTTTCTTATATTGTTTTTTTATATTTAATCTCAAAAGTTTGTAATGCAATATTACAAAGATTTTGCTCTAAATTATATTATTAATATTCTTGACGCAATTAATTGTAAGAATTATAATTTCTCGATAGTACTCAAGTATACGCAAGAATATCAATACAAGAGCGTTATATAAGTTGACAAAAAAGCGTAACTATATAAATACGTCGACTTTATCGAGAAGAAGAATAGTCTTTCAATAATAGACAATGCGAAAAATAATTAACAATTGCTCTTCAAGTATCTTTATATTTTGATTAAGTTTTTCGATCGATATTTGAAAGATTAGAAGAATTAGATAAACAAAAAAGAGTAAAACTTATTGCGTAAAGTAATTTCTTAAGATATTTAAACAATTTTTTTATAATTAAAATCTTATTTACTTCAAAAGATTTACTAAAAATATATATCAATCTTTAATAGAGAACAATATGTTAAAATAAATACTGCAGAAGTATTATTAATTTTGTTTCTTTCTTTTTATAAAGTTATCGATTATATTGTCGAATGCGCAGAATATGTAAGCTTTTGCAAGAGCAATAATAATCTTCTTCTTTATAATAGAAATATCTCCTCTATAATAGAAATAACAAGATTGTCGAAAGAAGAAAAATTTTAAACAATATTTATAATATTGTCGATTACAAATTCTACTTTCTATTATTAGCGCAAGTTTTATTTTGTATACTGTTTTAAGAAAGAAGACTTATATTATTATTTATTGTTAAAGCTTTACTTATAAATTGTCTAACTGCAAATTATAAGATTATCTTTATTTATAATTGTTGTCTTAAGATTATTAATCTTAACTTCTTCTGCTTTAATTTTATTAGAGAAGAAGATATAAATATTAATTAACAAACTCGATCTAATTGATTTATTAATATGCAATTAAGTATAGTTAAGATTGATTTTGCAAAAAAAAGTTATATTAATTATAATACAACTGTTTACAAAAACTTCGACGTATTTGCTCTTTTCTATATAGAAGATATTGTTACAATATTAAATATAATATTAATTGGTAAAAGAGACAAATTGTCGATTATATTTTACAAAGTATTCTTTTATTTCTTTTTAACATATATAAAACTCGATTAAAAAGATTTTAAGTCTATTACCTTGCTTTATCTTTTAAAAAATTTCGATTTCTAATACTATAAATACCTTATTAAGTATTTGTTTATTAAAGTCTAACAAACAATATTCTATATAAAAGCATAACATTTTGCTGCTTGTTATTCTTTTTTTGCTCGAGTTATATTGACAACAAATTGACTTTTTGGCGTTAAAAACTATTGTGTAAATCTTTATATTTAACTTAAACAAAATTTAGAGTAAGTTATATATAATCTTGCAATTTTTAAGAAGCAATGCAAAACAAGACAAAGTCGAAATATAAATAGTACAAATATACGTTATTAGCAGATTAAAATATTTAAGCTTAATATTATTATCGATATTGTTTTCGAATTCTGTTTGATAAATTTTCAATTTTCTAATATAATAATATAATAGATTTTGCTTAGGCTGTTTTGTTGTTAAATTACGTTTCGAGCAGATAAAATAAATTTATACAATAATTTTCTTTTCTTCGAGAGAGAGCTTATGCACGTTTTGCAGAACAATTTTTAGAATATCTCTTAGTTTGTTAAATTTAATATCGACGTAAAATACTTATTCAGAGATTTTTTTTTCTGATTTTTTTTGTTTTAGTATCGAAATATGTTAACTTTTTATCAATTTATCTGTTTGAGTATAAACGATAAATATATATTTGTTAAAATCGATTATCTCTTTAAGCAGAACTACTAAATTTACAAGTTTGTACTTAAATATACTATTATCTTAACTTGACAAAAGATATTAGCAATATTGTAGCAACAAACAAGTCAATATATACGTTGTTAATTAGTTTATACTTTAATTTTAAGATTCGAATTTTTGATTTCTTAGCTTTAATATATTTTGTAATCTTAAGTTAAGTATCTTCAATTTTGCTTCTAATATTTAGCTTTTCTAACGCTCGAATTAATCTCTTGACAGTATATTCGAAACAATCGATATTATCAATTTGTAAAAATATATATATATCTAAGCTATTTAGAGACGTATATATAGAGCTATCGAAAAAAGTGTTTGACAATTGTAAAGAACGAGCGTTTTTAAAACAATATCTGTTAATATTATAGTGTCAATAATAAAACAACAGTTAAATACAAAATATTAAAGAATATAGTTAATTAAAAACAATGCTTTTTATTTGTAAGATAAGCTCTATAAATTTATCGATCTAAACTGTAATATAATAAGTAAAAAATCTAAATAGAAGAGAAAAACTAAAAATAGCTAAAGAAAAACAATTTTTTTTTCTAAACTTAATTAATACTCTCTTTGTTCGAATACTCTAGCTACGTTTTCTGCAATAACTTTTTTTATTTTTGTATTAAAAAGTAATCTTATTAAATATAATATTGTATACGCGCATATAAATCTTAGATTTATTGTTAAGTTGCTTCTCTTTCTGTTTTAGAAACCAATATTGCAATAATTATTTTGTAATTAATTTCTTAGATTTAACAATATAGAAAACAAAGTTTACACAACTTTAGTATTGCACTTATTCGATAAAGTATTGTTAATATTAATAATTAAGTTAAAACAATTTAGTTTTTAACAAAGTAATTAATAAGAGTTGCAAGAGATTTATATAATTAATTGCTAAATATTTGTCTTAATATGCTAAGATAATATAAAGTAAGATATTTTTTAAATTTTGTTAATTGTCTTTAAATTCTTGCTACTTCTCTCTCTATTATTTCTTAATTTACTATTATTTTTTTTGTTTTCTCTTATTAATTACGTTTGAATAGATTATCTTATATATACTAGTATTTTAGAATAAGTATAGATTTAACAAACATAATCTCTTGTATTATATATAAGAATTCCTGTTTTTTTATTATAAAATTTAATTGACTAAGCAATTCGAAGTTAAAAATATTTGTTTAGCAAACTCGCAATACAATATTATTAATCGAAGTTAAGCTCAAGAAGTATTACAGCGCAATACTGATTGTTTTGTTAAACTTAATTAATAAGTATAAGAATAAATTTCAAAAAACTCTTTAGAATTTTAAGATTCTCGATCGACTTGATATTAGAGCTGTTAAATTAATTAATTTTGCTATTAGTGTTCTTATAAATAAGCAGACAATTTGTGATTTTTCAAAATATATCAGAATTTTCTAAATAATATAATATATTACTTTAATTGCAAACTTGCTTTGCTATATACTGTTAGCTTTAATAAATATAATATTATTAATATAAACGCGCAATCTCAAATCAGTCTTGTATATTATCTTAAGTGCAAGAAAGCGTCTCTTTCTTCTTTAGTTCTGAATAGTCTTGTTATACAATACAAATTATTACTCGAGATTAGTAAGTTACGCAGTTCTAATATATAATTAATAGTTGATTAGATTGATAGATACAGAGCTTGACAATATAATCGAACAATTTATAGAACGTGAGAATAAAAATTAAGTTTTAACAGCTACAAAATAGATAAAGACAAAAGATACTGCACAATTATTAGTAGTATAGAGTAAATATAAGCGAGAAGACTTTTGTTATATATAGAGTACTGCTAATAATATTTACTTTAGAAATTTAGTATATGTTCTCGAAAATATTAATTAATTAAATATTATTTTTGAGCAAGCTTTTTTTAGACGTAATTCAAATCAATTATTATTGATAAATAAAAAGAATACTTAAAGAAGAGACAATCGACTGTCTAATTACAATAATCTCTTAAGATTAAAATTAAAATATCTTTTTTATTTTATAAGTTAATTGAGAAGTAAAACTTTAAATACAAAATATTTTTAATCTAAGATCGACTTAATTATCTTTATTTAATTATCTATTACTTTAACTTTAGAATTTGCAGATATATAACTTTTTGTTACTTTTATAGTATTTTTGTACTTCTAATAGACAAGAGTATTCTTCGCTGCTTTAAGATTATAGACTCTAATTAATATATTTTTGCCTGTTATTTATCTATTATAATCTGCTGCGTCGAATAGATGACTTAAAATATACTCTTCTTTTTTATTCAGAATTATATTGTTGCACTAAATATAGCCTGACCGTCGGGCTCGATTTCGCGGGGGAATCGCTGAGTAATCGGGCTCGGGAAGCTTAACTTTAAAAAACTTTAAATTTTAAAAAATTCATAACTTTCTTGTATTTTATACATATTTTATCAAAATTACGTTGTTTTGTAGAGATTTTAGTGTGCTTTCAAACAAAAAAATAATTACTCGATTTGGACTAGTCTACGTAGCGCAATTAATTAATATAGCTTCGGGTTGAACGAAGAAGTCTGTCCGAATCCTCGGGTTGGACAAAAAAAAAGTGTCCGACCCGGTCCAACGGTTACACTAACTAAATAAGAATTCTGTTAGCTACAAATATATATTTAAAGATATTTAAAGTATCTAATATACTTTCTTAAATATAATTAACAACTAGTAATATAGAGACGCTTACAATAAGAAAGCAAATCTGTCTTATATCAATATAAGTACTTTATGCTTTAGAGAGAATTCTTACAATATCTTTATTAATGCAGATTGTAGCGCAAGCTAGATATTAAGATTTTCTTAACAACTTAATATATTCGATAGATAATATAGACAATTTAATTTTGTTTACGTTAATAAAATTGTTAGATATTGTCTTTGTTCTTAATTAGATAAAAGATAAATTCTAACTTCAATTATCGAGATAAATACAGTTATTAAGCAGCTACAGAAATCGATTGTAAATTGAAAACAATTGTGTAAGAAGATAGAACATAAGAAATATAACGCAAGATTAAATAATATATCTGTTGTTTATTTGATACAAGTAAGCTCTATATACTGTAATATATATAAAACAGCTCAGCTTATACTAATTTTCTCTGTAAGATATTTTAACTATATTAATAGAAAGTTGCAAAATAAGATTAAGTTAAACAACGTAAAAAACAAGCTATGCAATTAAAGATTTTCTATGCAACATAAAAGATAAAGCAGAATAAAAATGTACAGCACAAAAAGAGATAGAAGTAAAAATAATTAAAAGTCTTAGTAGTTCGAACATTAATATTTAACAAATATTAAAAGCTATCTCTTAGCAAAACAGAACAAGCATTATTAACAAGTCTAATTAAATTAAATAAGCAATATTTACTGCTATAATCTGCGTTAGACAATAGAATAATTAGAGAGACTAATACTAAAGTAAAAGTAATTTGCGATCTTTTATTAATTAAGACGCAAACAATCTTCTAATACTATATTAAGTTAAAGATAATAACACTTAAATAATTAGATAAAATATTAAGAAGCGCTTTATATTAAATAGTCTTTTAAAATATTACTTGTTGCAAAGATTTCTCTATAAGTAGTTATAGTACTTCTTGCAAATATATAATATTTTTCAATTGTTAGATACAAGAGTTTTCGATAACTAGACTGATCGTCGGGCCAAGTTATGATACCACCCCTCTGGCTCGACCCGGCGCCAAGATTGGGTCGCGACGATTTTTTGGAATCGAATCGCTCAAAGTAGTTTAGCGCGAAGCGCGCTAAACTACTTATAGTAATCGATTAAACCACTTTGAGCGATTCGATTCCTCGAAATTTTTTTGACCCGGGTCTTGGCATTTGCACGTGACATTTCCGGGTCAGCGCGGCCAGTCTATCGATAACTAGTTAGTTTGTTAAGAAACTTTTAGACTATTGCATTGCAATTATATTCTTTTTATTACAATAACGTCTTATTAAAATATAATTGAGCTTTTGTAGAATAAGCTAAAAGTAATTAAAGCTTATTTTCTGAAAAAGAAGCTTAAAGCTTTTTGTACAATATTTAAATTAAAATATCTTAAAAGCAAAGATATAAATTTAATAGAAATTCTTAATTAGTGTATATTCGATATAGATAAAGAAACTATCTATAAATTTACAAGATTGCTAATCGAAGACAAAAGAAAAGAAAACTAAACTTAATTTTATGCTAATACTTCAGACTTAATTAGCTGCTCGAATTATTTGCTTACAAATTAAGAAAAACTTTCTCAGTAATAATACTATGTTCTTTTATACTTTTTGCAGACTAAGCAATAGTAAACAACTTTTATAATATCGAGAATTTATAGTTACTCTTGTTTAACAAACTCGTTAATATTTACTTTTATTGTATATCGAGATTGTACAATTATATTTATCGAATAATTAAGCAATATTAAGTTGCAAATCGACTTCGAGCTTAAGAGATTTTTGTTCAAATTATAACAATTTAGAAGACAACAAATAATATAATAGCTAATTAACAAAAAAGATATTATTAGACTTTTGTTACTTTATAGTAAGATGCTGCAATTGCTACTTTTACAAGACTATAAATAGCTTGTTTACAATAGCAAATAAATATTGTTTTAAATAAGTATTTTTTTAATTCTCTCGAACAAATACTATATATCTTTTATAGTAGTAGAAGATTAGCTAATGTTCTTGTTATATAATCTTTGCTTCTTTGCATTAATTAATAAATAACTTATCGAGAGTTTGCAATTAGATTGATTGTTAAGTCGAAATTCGATTCCAAAAGTCGAAATCGAAATTCGATTCGAATTTTTAGCGTAAAATCGAATTGTTAAGATTGATAAATCAACCTACTTGATTAACTTGCTTAGAACAAATTCTTTCGCTTAATTGTCAAGAATTCGAATCTAACGTTATAAAATTGAGTTACGTAATAAATTCGGATTTTCGCGATCAATCTAGTCTGCCACTTACGCTTAATATCTGTACTTATTAAAGTCTTCGACAATTCTATATTTTACGAAATTCTATCTGTATATTCTTAGCATATAAAAAATTTAGTCTTTGCTTAATAATTAATATAAAAAATAATAGATAAAAAAGTAGAATACAAAATATTAAAGAGATATATAGCAACAATAATATAAATAATTCTGATAGATTTAAGTTAATATAGTTAATAACAATCTTGTTATATTTATATAATAGATAACAGTAGTATTTTGAAGCTCGAATTTGTGTTTATATATTTATAGTTATACTTATTGTAAATTATATATATTCTTTTTACATATATCTCTACAGCTCTCTTATCTATATTTTAATTATCTGCGTAATCGAATATAAAGTTGCAGCTTGTCGAAATATATTGCTAACAATATATTAACTATATTTGAATTACTTTTTTGTTGTACAATAAACGCTCTTAAATATTTTAATTAAGCTCGAAATATTTGTTATTCTTATTATTGTTATATTAGCAATACTCGCAACTTAAATATTATTTACAATTGCTTTATTTATAATTGCACTCTAATATTAAGCAAAGAGACTATTAGTTTCGATAGCTTTAATTAACACTTATTATATTGCAACAACAAAGTTAATTGCTGATTTTTTTATAGTAAATTTAACAATATTAAGTACTAATATTGTTAAAAATAATATAGCAGAAAGAACAAGATCTATTACTTAAATATCAGTATATAATAAATAGACTTTAGCGTAATTTTGAATTATTTGTAGAATATTAATATCTTGTGCTTAAACTATAAGCAATTAGTAACTCTTAGTTAATATAAATATTAAATTATACTCTGTTTATTTAATTTCTGCAAGAATTTCTTACTTTAATTTGAGTAAATAAGTAAGAAGTTAAGCAAAGAAATAGTATTATCAGAAAAATTTGCATTGCTAAAACAATATTGCATCTTAATATTAATTAACTTCTTAAAAAACTTTGTATCAGATAAAATTTTGTAAAGAAGACTAATTATTGCAAATTTTTTAACTCTTCTGATCTTTTTATAATAATTAAGTTTACGTAGAATAACTAATGATATCTGAAATTGCACAAGATAAACTTTACTTTCTAATACTAATATTAAGAGAAACTTAACAGATTTATCTATTCTATTAAGAAAATTTTAAAATCGCATAAAATTGTAAATAATTTAAAATACTTTACTATTTTACGCGCTTATTGTATTTGTATCTCGATTTTTATTTTAGAACAATTTTTTAGATTGAAGATTGCAGAGTTTTTTAATTATTTAGTATCTATATTATAAATTTCGATTATATTTATCCAAATTTGACAAATAAGCTGTGCAGATATTATATTTTGTTAAAATCTAAAGATTCTTTACTAGACAGCTTATTCTATTTAGATACTAAAATTAATTAAAGCTTTATGCTTCGAAGCAAAATAAATGCAAAGTTATTCAATTACTAATTAAAGATCTAAAAGCATCTAGTCTTCTTTTATTTTGCAATAAAGTGCAGAAGTCAGTAATTAATTATCTTAGATATGTTTTTTTATTTTTTTATTGTTTCTGAGCTCTTTTTGTAAAAATTCGAATAAATTTTACAATTTATTAATAGATTAATCAGATATTGCAATATATTAAATATAGATTACTTATAATATATAGTATTTATAATTAAGCTTATTGATATTACTTTTTATCTACTGTTGATTCTTCTTAAATAGCGCAATCGATTTTTTTTTTAATATTTTTAACAAAAATCTTTTGCAATGCTTGTTCTTTTAGACTTTAAACTTTGTTACTTAGCAATCTTAGTTTATCTTAATAAGATAGAGTTTTAATTTAAGTATACAAATCTTGTTCTCTTGCAATAGTTTTTTTATCTTTAGCTTTTTAATCTCTTTTCTTTTTTGTGCTAGCTTATCTGAAATATCTGAAATTTTCTGAGATTTATATTTAATACTTTTAAAAGAGTATAATTTACAATTAAACTAAATAAAACAATATTGTAGAAAGAAGCGACGCTTCGATCTTGTTGAACTAAGAGTATAGAATCTTGCAGAATTCGTTTATTTGCTAATTATAAATTTGATATTGTATTAATAAAATTTTTATATATTTAAAATCTTTATATATATTAAACAGTTTTTCTTTACCATAGTTAAAGTACAAATTAATGCGTTATCTAGACAAGAAGTTATTTATATAACTGTAAAGATTGCAGAATAATATTGCTTGTTAAAAAGACAATCGACTAAAGATAATTTGTTTTTGTTGTTATGTACGTCTTGTATTATAAATCTTTAAAAAAAGAGTTCGATTACTTAAATATTATTTTAGAATCGAGTTCTTCTTTACAATATCGAATTATACCTGTGCTATAAAACTTATTTCGATTGCTCTCTTTTTATAAAAATTTGCTTTAAAAAATATAATAAAATGTGTAAAGATTTAAATTATATTATAGATTATGTCTTTCTCTTTTCAAAATTATTACAAAAAAATAATAGCAACATTACAAAGAATACTTTGTTAACAAAAAAGATACTTACAATATTAAGATTGCTTCAAAATTATATTTTAATACAAAAATACTTAGAATAAATCTTTTGTATTAAGATAATTAACAATATATTTTAGATACGCGATTACTATAAAGAATTAGTAATTAGAAAAGTAAAAATAATACTAAAAAGAATAATTAACAAAGATAGAAATATTACAGTCTTTAAAATTAAAAGAGATATCTAATATTGTTTTTGTTAATTTAGATATTTTTGCGTTGCATATTTGCAGTTAGAATACAAAACTTATTGTTCGAAAATCTTTTAATTAATATTTATTCGAGTTTCTCGAAATCTTGTTATTTATTAAGATTGTTATCGAGATTAAAAGTAAATTGCAACAATATTTCTTAGACTTAGTTGTAACAATTAATAGAAATTGAATTGCAAATATTAGGTTTCTTAAGTTACTAATTAAGTTATTTGTCAAACTCGATACTGAATTATTAAAGAAAATATTATTAATTGTAGAATATACTCGAAAATTGTTAAAATTAGAAATACAGTAAATTTAAGATTTGTTACAAAAATGCTTATTAATATATTGCAAACTATAGATTAGTTATACAATATTTCTTATATTTACAAGTATATACGCAATAACGTTTTGTAAAAGAATGCGCTCAAATTGTAACAATATTATTTTTTATAACTTTTTCTTTGTATTGCATTGCAGACAAGTCTTATATATATTAAAATTAAAAAATCACATATACAATACAAGTTATTTATACTATTCTTTATATTATACATTTTAAAATACGTTCTAAAAGCTTCTCTCTTAAATAATATACTCTTTATAATAATAGTTAAAATTAGTTGTTGTATATTAAAACTTAACGCAATAAATAGAACAATCTAACTGCAATATATAACAACAACAATAAGAGCTACTTAACAAGAATTAAATTGCAGATAAGTCTTGATAGAGAAGTATTTAATTTTTTTTATTATGCAACAAAACTAAATCTTATTGTAGCTTTTGTTTCTTTTAAATAGTAAAGTAATACTTCTAAGACTATAGTTATATCTGAAAAAAGTAATAACGCAACTAATATTATTTTTTATTTATTATACTTTTCTGTCAAATTATAATTAGTATATTTTGCAGTAAAATATAAGTTTATCTGATTCGAGTCTGTTAACAATAAAAAACAAAAATTAGATTTGTTTGTATCTAATAGATCTAAAATTCTAAATAAAGAACTCTCTTAATAATTGATTGCGCGCAAATATAGAATATCAAGATATTGTTATTGCTTTTGCAACGTTTATTAATATCTATACATTAATAGCTTTTTTTGCTTATAAAGATATATCGAAAGAAATCTTTCTAATATTTTTTATCTTAATAAATTTGTAAGTTGCGCTTAATAAGTACGCGTTATATTACTGCATTTTATTACGCAACTATACTTTCGATTTTCTGTTATTGCTGTTCGAGTTGTTGCTATTGCTTAAAAAGTCTTAGATAGAATAATTTCTCTACGTTAAGCAATATCTTGCAGAAAAATAAGCAGCAATTGTATTAAAATTTCTGTTTATCTTTTAATTTATTAATACAATAAAAATCTTTGCTATATAATATATTTAGCAATTCTTATATTACAAAAAATTACAATAAAGAATTAAGACAAAAACAAAAAACAATTAAAATTAAAAAATATTCGAATTTGTAGAAAAATATTACAATATTGTAAGCTAATTAACAAGTCGAATAAGATAAATTGTTAATATATTTCTTAATAACAAAAATATAAAGAAATCTTTGTACATAACAATTTCTGTTAAAAATACAAACTAAAATTACAAATTAAAAAACTTATTATTAATATTTACAAATAATTATTTTCGAGGAAAGACTTAAAAGCAAAGATAACAATATTTAAGCTCAATATACTTACTGTTGTGTTTAAATAACAAGATATTATATATTATATATTTATCGATATATTGTTTGTTAAATCTGATGCTAAAAACTTGTATTAAGATAAAGATAAGCAAAAAGAAGTATATAGTCTTTATAATTATAACAATTTGCAAAAGTTTATTAGATTAGTTGCAGACAGAATAATTTTAGCTTATCTCAATAACAAAGCTCTTTGTTGTTTCGTACTATTAATATTAGAAAATTTCTTAGATTAACAAAAGTAATATATGCGTTAACAACAACTTGCATTATACTATATACAATTCGAAAAAAATAAAATAAACAAAAAAGCTTCTTAATTATTGCAATATACGCAAACAATATACTTGCAATCTTTTAACTAAATTGTATACAAGATTGCAGTATACTCTAAATAATATAATTTATATATTTAATTAAATAATTGCAAGTTAAGTCGATTGTTCTGAAATACTAATAATATATAAGTTCTATACTTTTAAAATATTGCAATCAGATTATTAACTACAATAGCAAAATATTGCTCGCAAACTAATTGCTTGTATTCTTAATTTTAATTGTTACAAAATATATATTTTAATTGTATAGATTGCTTAATAGATCGATTTCTCTTATAAAAGATAGATCTATTAAGAATTTTATATCAATTTTAACAAGATCGAGTTTGAGAAATTATTAATATCGACTTTGAACAACGCGCTTAAAACAATCGAAGATAACTAACAGAATATCTTAGCAATTCGCATATTTATTGCTTTTGTAACTTGATTGCTCTCTCTCTTATTATACAAGATAATATATAAGAATTGCTTTTGTTTTTTGCAAAAAATATAAGCAATTTTGTTGCGTTAAATTTGCGAAGTAAAACAAAAGTTACAAAAAGTACAAAAAGAGAAGAAGCTAAGAAATCGAAATATATAAATATTTAAGATAATCTTAATTTATTACAAAATATTTAATATTAATTTATACTATCTTTGTAATCTTTTCAAACAAGACAAGAATATTGCAATAATAACAGAATACTTAATTATTAGATACAATTGATGCTTAATAATAGTAGAAAATTAATCTGCATTAATAATTTTACTATTATATTAATATTAAACGTTCTTGTGTATTTTCGAATTTCTTTTGCGTTAGCAAATTTTAGAGACTTGAAATAATTTTAATAAAACTATCGATTAACTTTGAGCAAAATATATATCGAGATTCTTATAAATAATCTTAAAAATATTTAGCAAGCAATAACTTGTTATAAAGATATTAAATAAAAAGAATCTTTTGTTAATACTAATCTACTACAATTTGCTTAACAAAAGTTTGCTTGTTAATAAATTATTGCTTACAAGACTTTTTTGCTTATACAAATTTTATCTAACTTTTTAACAACTGTTTAACAAAATAAAATACTCTGTTCGATTAAATGTAAAAAGAAGAGATATCTAATGCTAAGCAAAATAGAAAGTTATCGATATTGTTCTCTTAACTATAAGTAAAATAATTTTTGAGATTTAAAATAAATAATTTAACTATTAAATAAGCATTCTCTAAATTTTTTTCTTCTTCTTTTATTTATAGAATTATATAATAACGAAGTTGCTTATAATATTAAATAATATTGTTACAATTATACTTTAATATATACAACTTCGAACTTATTATTTAAATAAGAAAAGAAAAGGAGATTTACAAATTGCTCTTAGTATATATACTTAATAATAACTTTTCAGAGACTTTTGTTAACAATTACGCGTATTAACTAAATATTATTACGCGCTTTATTAAATAGCAATTGTTAATTAATACTTAAATATCGATATTATAGAGCTAACAAATGCAATCTTGCAATTAAAAGACAAATTTAATACTACTTTGTAATTTGTTAAGATTGATAGATCTTTATACGTTAACAGCAAAGACTATATTAACAATTCTAAATTCTTTAAAACAGACAATTTACATACATATAATACTAAACTGTAAGACAGAAGTATTAAAAGTATATTTGTTATATCTAAAGCTTAACTTTTTTTTGAGAAAAGATGTTATATAGTTTAAATTAAGGTAGTTTCGTAAAATAAGTATAAATTTTAATTAATTAATTAATATACTAATCGAATTAATTAACAAGCTTGTTCTTCGAAATAATACTAACTTGTTACGAAATGTTATTGTTTTTTACAACAATATTCGATTCGAATCGAATAATTATTATATACGTGTATATATTAACACTTTTACGCAATATCTTATTTATTATTTTTGTTATTTTAATTTTTAACTTAAGCAACTTGTTGACAACAACAATTTTAAGAGCAAGTTGATTAAAAATTATCTTTACGCAATTATAGTTTACTGTCTAATCGACAAGCTTATTGATCGAATCAATACTAAAGAAGCGCTTTATACTCTAATATTTACTATATCTTCTTTAAGTTATCGCATAGTTATAAGTTAGATAAAAAGAAACTAATAAATATAACAAACAACAAAGAACAAAGAACAATTATATTATTTGTGTTCGAAATCTAATTTGTTTTAACTTTCTTTTAAGACTTTCTTAGATATCGATAAGCATTGTTAGAACAAGTATCGAACAACAATAGAGAAATATATTAATTAATTTATAAATACTCTTATTTGTTAGTAACTTTAGAAAAATATATGCAATTCAGTAGATATTAAATTTAATATCTATATATTTGTTAATAAGATTACAAAAAATGCACAAATCTAACTTTATAAATAATATTGTAATATTAAGTTCGAAGAGTCTATTAGCAAAATACAGAATATACTAAATAATCTAAATGTCGAAAATTAAAAATTACTAGATTATTTCTTTTTGCAACTTTTCTATTATTATTGTCGAAAACAGAATTATATTAATTTTAATAATATCATAAGAAGATCTATATTTAGTCTTTCTTCGACTTCTTTTAAAAAATTCGATTTCTAAGTTAATTAACAAGACAAAGATAAAAGAAATTGTAGCAATCTCAATTTATTCTTATTGCGTTTTTATTCGAACTCTTTAGATTGCTATAAGTAACTATATATTATTAATTTAATAAAGAGCTTTAACTTGCCTTATAATTGTGTAGAACAAAAACTTAGCAAATTAATTAAAATTCTAAAACTATTCTTAAAAGAATATCTAATACAATACAAAAATTATATCGATAATATATATAAAATAATTTGTTAGCATTTTTAGACAAAAACGTTTATTATATATTAACTAACTTGCAAGACAAAAATATAATCTTGCTTGTTAATTATTTTGTTTCTTTAATATCTAATACGTAACAAAGTTGCTTTGTTGCGCAACAACTAAAAATATTCTTTAATTAAGTATAAAATATTTATATCGAAGCTGCAATAAATCGAGCGTCTTCTTATATATCTTAAAAAGAAGTCGAAATTGCTAAACAAATTTGACAACTTAGACTATTAAAATTAAGACTCGATTTACTATTCGAACTAACTATTTCACGAAATCGAGAATAATATTTTAATTTAACAAATACAAACTTAAATTGCTTAGAAAATAATATTATTATTGTCTTATACAAACTCGATCTTGCAGCTAACTATAAATAAAAGAAAGTTGTTTATTATTGTTTTTATCGTAGTCGCGATTCTAGTTAATAAAAAAAAGCTTATACAAGTTATTGTTCTTAAATTATTGTTCAATTAGATATTTTAGATATTGCTAAGAATGTTCGATAATATACTTGAGAAATGCATCTTTTATATATCGATTTTACAATTAATTCGAGTAAATATATATAAAATAAGACAAATTTAAAGTCTGTATAAAAAATATATACATATTAAGAATATTTTTCTTATTTCATCGAAATATCTTTTTTTCTTCAATTAATAAATTTTGAACAACTTCTATTCGATAAATTGAAGCTAGAAAATGTTCTAATCGAGATACAGCATTAACTAAAAAATAACTCTTATAATATTTTCGATAAAAGTAATGAAATCTTAAGTATTTAATTTAAGCTAATTTATATTATAGATATATAACGCGCAATTGAGTTTAATTCTGATTAATAAATTATTATTAAGTATATCTTAGAATTTGTGCGTTGCTTTGCATCTCAAGTTCTTTAACTTTTCTTATAGAGCTTAAAGCTTCGATTAATATACTCGAAAAGTTTTTTGTATATACAAATTCTGCAGCTTTTTGCAATTAATAAATCTCTAAAGATAATAACAATAGAAGTATATAAAGCAAATCTATTAAGAGTTTTTGTATAAAATTTCTCTTAATATATACAAGTTGTTCTGTTAATCTTTTTTAGAGATTTTAATATAAATAAAATTAATATTAAATTATTACAATATAGTGTTTTTGCTATAAGCTCTATAAAAAGAAGTTTGCTTCTTTTTAGAAATTTGATTGCAAATAAAATTCTAGTATTTACTTTGCAGCAAAAGCAATAATGCGTTAATTACAAGCTTAATCTATTGCAAACTATACTTGCAATACTATATTATACAAAGAACAACTCGATTACGCAAGCAGAATTTAGTTATTCTGATACTATTATTGTTTTTATTTGTATTAGTTATTATTACAATAATCTGTCAAATGCGCAATTATATACTATCTTCGAAAAGCTGCTCTTATTCAATTATATTTAGAAGAAATATAAAGTTTAAATATAAGATACTTCGAAATTATTATTAATATTTCGACAATTAATTAATATTAATCTAAACAATTCTGTATAGTATTTTCGAATAATTTTTTCTTTGTTGCAACTTGTTAAAGACGCAATCGATTTCTATATATTACAAATTGTTTTTTCGAAAAAAATAAAGAAGCTTTTATACAAGCTATCTTTCTTAAATTAAAATATTGTACAAACAAAATTTTATTCGGTTACAAAATTTAGTAAGACAAACAATAGTAAATATATCTTATTATTGTTTATCGAGCAATATAATTTCTTAGTACAATCTTATACAAATACAACAGTACTCGATTATTTGTTATAATTCGAGAACTTGTTTAAATATATTATACAGAAGTTCGAAACAAAAAGTTTTAATATAAAATTGTTGCTGCAAATAGTTGTAGAATCGAAGTTGCTTATATATATTATTCTCGATATAAAAATACAAGTATTAAAGTAAAAAAACAAAAATATTGTGCGCAAATAACTTTTACGTATTTCGAAAGCACAAGTTATTGTATTCTTCGATAATTGAAACAATCTATTAATATTAAATTGTAACAATATTATAGAATTGCTAATAATTTTATCTTTTGCAAAACAAATAAACTAGTATCTAATATTTTTTGACAAGACTTATATACAAGAAACAAATTTAAAGCTATTAACAAACTATCGAATTGCAATAATTCTAAAATCTAATTTTATCAAAAATTAACTTGTGCGAAATATAATCTAATTTCGATAAATTGTTTCTTACTGCTAATTAACTTAAACAATATATATATAAATACAAAAATTAGAAAAAGATTAGTTAGTTATATTCTACAAGTCTATAAAAGTTAAACGTAAAATTCTCTAATATAGCAATAAAAATCAATATAATATTATCGAGATAGTCGACGTATTACAATAAAGCATTTCGAAAATCTGCATTTATACAAAAAGATATATTTTGTTATAAGCGATACAACAAATTTTTATTAGCGTTGTTATATAATATAAATAAAGTTGTTAATCGACAAAGATAAAAATATTGTTCTAGAGATAATAGAGTTGTTGCTGAAAATTAAAATGCAAAATCTGAAAAATTAATACAATTTAAGAAAACAAAAATCAGAAAAACAACTCTTGTTGTATACCAAGCGCAATAAATTATTCTTTAAACAAAAGATACAATTAAAAGCTATTTAAGCTAAGTATTGAAAATTCGAACTAATATTATTCAACAGCGCAATACTTTGTAAGAAACAGAAGCGCAAGCTGTTATTAGAGAACAAACAGAAATAACAAGTCGAATATTTGCTAATATTTATATTATATAAATATAGCGTATATTCGAACATAAAAAGATTTATTAATTAGAGTATTCTTAATTGTAATTTTTATACTTTTTAGTCTGCGTTCGAGATTTTTAACAGTACAAGTATTGTAAAGTATCTTAAAGTAAAAGCATAATTAATAAATTTATTAATCATAATTAACTTTTTTCGAACAATATATATCTTAGAAAATTATAATTCAAACTTGTTTCTTAGATCTATTTACTAAATTGCAAGCAAAGAGAATTGCAAAACAATTAATTGCGTAGTCTTAAACTTATTTAAAGCTTATATATTACTGTTATTTATATATTAGTATAAGATTGTTACTCTCTATATTTACTTATTTTGTGTCAATACATTTGTGCGCATACTAGAAGATCTTTTGTTTTGCGCAATTTCTGCAATATTTAAATGCTTACTTAACTCTTCTTTAATTATACTGCTTAATCTATTGGTTAATTAGCTCTATCTAAAAAGTTATAAAAAGTATTTTTCAATCTATCAATTTTTAGAACTTAACTTTTGTTTATTGTACAAGCAAATTCAGATTATATGCGACAAATTTATTAACTTAATAAGTAGATCAAATATTAACGCAATTATAGAAAAAGACTGTTTTTCACAATTAGTTCGATTAAGTTTTTAAGAATTCTAATAATATTAAAAAAAAAAGCAGAGTTTTTAAAAAATTTACTTGAGTAAAATCTTGTATAGAAAATTGCTTGCCAGAAAAAAAATTCAAGAATAAACGCTTATAGACTTTTGTTCAATTAGTTAAGTATAGTATCTCTAGATTACTTTATAGTAATCTTCTTTGCTAGTTAGTCTAATACAACTTCTATATATACAAGCAAGCTTAATATCGAATATTAATTCTTAAAATAACTTCTAAAGATATATTTGCTATATATTTGCGAGTATATAGAATTCGAGTTGCATATTATATAGTAATTAAATAAATAACTCTAGTCTTTTTCTTCGAATTTACGTCTATCTTTATATTATTGTTCGTATATTTTAATTTAAAGATAGATATTATATAAGACTCTTATTTCGAGATAGATTGTTATTGTAGATAATAATCTAGTTCAATTTAAGAAATTTGTAACTTTTCTATACAAGAGTAATCTTTGATTATTAATCAAATCTTATCGAGTAGAAGCGATCGAATCAGATTGATCGCGTCGGATCAATTAATCGAGTTAAATCTTGGCAATTGAGTCAATCTAATTCGAAAGTTTTGACAATTTGATTTCAAGAGTTGAAATCGACAATTTAAGTCGATTTCTAAGTTTAAGATCGAAATTCGATTCGAAAAATCGACTTAAATTATTAAAAGTACTAATTTAATGTAATTATAATTAATATATAGTTAATAATTGTAAATTTTGAAACTAATTTACTATTTAATTGTCTAAATTATAATAGAATAATATATAATAGTAAGATAATATATAATAGTAATGCATTATTACTTAACAAATTAAATAGAGTCTATAACTTATATATTATAGTAATAAATAGCATCTATAGAATCTATAGAGTCTATAGATACAAATTATACACTTTAGTAATAAATAGCATCTATAGCATCTATAGAGTCTATAGATACAAATTATACACTTTAATAATAAATAGCATTTATAGAATCTATAAATGCTATTAATGCAATATATTAATAACAATTTGACTAAAAATAGTAAATCTTAACACAATAACGTAATTTTCGATTTCTTGACAATTCGATTCGATTTTTAAGATTAGAATCGAAAATCGACTCGAGTCGAATTAGATTAATTTTAAAATACTAGAAATCGAATTGAGTTTTAAGTTAATTTCTAAGATTAAAATCAACAAGTCAAATCAATTCTAGAAGTTGAAATCGAAAGTCGATCCAAGGATTAGTCTAGATTAATTAATAAAAGAATATTAATAAATATAAATACTTATATCGAACGTTGCGTTTATAGATTAATCGAACAATATTTAAGATATATGTAATTGTTTATATATTAGATAAACTATTTATTATCGCTATTAAAATAATAAGTAAATAACAATTAGTAATAAAAAACATTATATAAATTTTGTACGCAAAGATTATAAAGAAGCTAAAAGTAATATAATTTTACAAGTTTAAAAAGAATACTTATAGAAAATTTAAAATTAATAATAATAGTAATAATTTAGCTATTAGCAAAGAATATATAAATAGAGAAGATGAAAATCTTAATATTATATTATTTGCTAAGATAAATTTTTAAGAAAAATTAGAAGATTGTTAATTAACTAAATAGTTATAATTTTATTCCTAAATAGAGATTAACTATTTAGAAATATTTTTAACTAATTTTTTCGATTTATTCGCTCTAAGACTCTACTCTCTAAACAAGTTAATAATAAATAATACTATTTTTAGCTCTTAAATAATTTAAGTTTTATTGACTAATATATTTGTAAATTAAATTACTATCCAAAGATATTATACAATATACGTTAAAATAACGCTAGTTAAGAAAGAAACTTTCGAAGAAAACTTAAAAATTTATAATTCGAGTTTTAAGAGAAGTTCTTCTAGCGTTTATTGTATATTACTTAGTATATTTTATATAGATTAGTACTTGTTAAGTCTTGTAAACTAATTAAGATAATATATATATAATAATTACTATTTAATAATATCTTTTAAGAGAAATCAAAGTATAGAAATATTAGTAATTTTGAATAATTAATTATTATTTAAAATAATAAGTTGCACTTATTATAATCGATTAATATAGAATAATTAAACGCTATAATAATAGCTTTATTTATAAATATGTACAGTACTAGGACAAAAGTATCCGCGAACCTCGCCCTCATCTAAAAAACATCTTCCCATTTGCATCCATTGTATACCACGCAAAGAACTAGGAAGCTACATAATTTAGATAGTGATTTGCACTCAATTGACAAGTATCATTCCAAAATTTCTTAGTTCTAATACTTGGTATATCATTCCTCGAACGCAATAAGTGCTTTAACTCTCCTTTTCATACTCCACACTAGATCATGCAAGTAGTCCTTATCTAACACCTCCCACGCCTTATATAATGCATCAAATAAGGCCTCTTTGATCCTATCCTCATCGCCAACCACGTCGTTTATATGGGGGTTGACTTTATAGACGTGTTCTTTGAGTAGGAACCAAAGGTGCTCAATTGGGTTCATATCTAGACTATAGGGTGGTCATTCCATGACGTTTATACCATGTTCGCGAAATCACAACGCCATCGCTTTTGCTGTGTGTATAGGGGCGTTATCTTGCATGAAAATAAGACCTAGTTGATAGACACTAAGAAGGTTATCGTCGAGTATGTTGAGATAGGACTTGGCAAAGTATCCATGCTTTTTCGCCTCAAAGTCACGCTCTAAAGCATAGAGGTTTGAGCGTTCTAAATCCCAAAAACAAGCCCACATCATGATGCTAAAGTCGTGTCCTTTTTTGTATGATTGAATCATAGCTTTATTTCACTTTTGTGAAGGCGTACGAAAGCATCATTGACGTCGTTTGCTCGTGCCTCTTTCGACGAAACATTCGTCGCTCCATATAACCTTCGTCCAATCGTCAAAAGTTCAATGTTCGTGAGCCAACGCTCATGCGTAACGTTTGCCCGCAACCTTAGGCGTCAATAGAGATCTTTTTTTGCATAGCCAATTGGTAATACTCTTCTCTTTTAGTATGCGATAGATGGTTTTAGTGGAAACGTTAATTCCCGTCTTTGTAAGAAGATTTTTGTAGATAATCTTTGAATCTAAACGCACAATTCTGATGACATGACGTTCATCACGTAATGAAAGCTTTTTAGGACGTTCTAAACGAGGTTTAGATTGATCGTGATGTTGCCAAACGACGACGTTGCAAATGCCTCGAACGAAGCTTTCTAGAATCCCATGAAGACGTTGAACCTTTGATGGCGTCAAATCATCACTAATGGCCCCATGAATTAGTCCTTTTTGATAGAGGGTATATTTCTGTTTGTGAACGCGATTTGAAGAAATTGGACCTAATGGACTGCGAATCATCGTATAATAGTTGAAGAAAGTAGATGGTTTGAAAGGGAAATTTAATGCGTGACGCGAATTTCCGCGTTTTCGCGAAAACTTTTGTTCGGGTACTGTATATATTATTGTTTAATAATATCTAAAATTATTAATTGTATAATTCTTGCAAATCTTAATATAATAAATAAAAATTTTGTATTGTTATCAATATATATATATTAAACATTTAAAAGTCTAATATTATAATTCTAAGTTTATTCGATTATATATATTTTGTTATATTTTAGAATAAAGTTAAAACTTAATTGAAGAAGTACTACAAACATTAAAACTTAAGAAATTTTTTGTTCAAAAGATATTAAGTTTTGTTAGATTAGAATTATTCTAGATAATAGTATAAAAATTGCAATTTTTTCTATTAAGATTCGCAAGAATTATATAATTAATAAAAATAGAAAATATATTTGTCGATTTCTATCAATTTATTGGGCAATTATACTTACTTCGCAAAGTCTTAATATTAGAACTTAGAAATTTATCTAATAATAAGTTTTTATAGTCTCGATATAATAACAAAAGTTGTTGCCAATTCTTGTTCGCTATTATTATTAATTTGTAAAAGAGAATATTTATAAACAAAGATCTTATTAATATAAAACTATTCGAAACTATATATATTACTTTGTTAATTTAAGAGTAATTGTCTCTTTTAATAGTAAAATATTATTATATAAATTGAACGCAAAGTATTTAATAGCTTTGTTATTGCTCTTTGTAAGATAATACTTTTTCGAGATTATATTCTTTATAGTTTACTAACTATACAAAAGAGTATTATTCTTAAAGAATAAAATCTAGAATATATAGTTATTAAAACTTAAAGATTAAAATCTACTTTATAAGAAAACAATATATATTATAAACTCTAATATATAGTAATAATTAAGAATTTGCAACTAGACTAATTGTCGAATCGGATTTTAATTTTAACTTTTGCAATTAATTCAATTTATCGGTTTTAACTATAGAAATTGACTTAAAACTCGATTCAATTTCAACTTCTAAAATCGAATCAAATTGTCAAGAAGTCGAAAAATATATTATTATGTCAAGATCTACTATTTTTATATCTACGTTATTATTATTTTGAAATTAAGCTAGAGTGTAGAATAATATGCTTCGAGACTATAACTACACTTGCTTATATTATTATATAATAGCTTGCTTAGATTAGTTGTTGCTTGTATTATCTAATTGTATTATTGTTCTATTATAGATATATTTTTTTCGAACTATTTAAAAATATTGTTATACTATTCTTGTCTATAAAATGTCGAACTCTTTAAAAGTTTTAAGTTAACAATTATTTTCGACTAAAAATAATTCTAGCAAATTTATCTTTTGCAACTTATTATTTAGTAATTTATATTTCAACTAATTTGCAAGTTAATCTAATTAAGATTCTCTTAGTTTTACTTTTAATACTATAAAAAGAATTGTTTACAAAGTATTAAACAAAATATTTAACAATTTTCTATTGTTTATTTTAAGAGAGAGAAATAGATATGTTAAGTAGAGTAAAAATATTGATACTTAATTTAAAGAATAGTAATTACAATTGAAATTGCTATTAAAAAGAGTATCTTAAACAAGATTTAATTAAGACTTATCAATTTATATTAAGCAAAAAAAATTAACTTAAAAGTACAATTTAAGCTTTGAAACAAATATATTTAAATAGCTTCGATTGTAAAGAGTATATCTAAGATTATTTGCAAAAGTTGTTACAAGATTCTTAATTATTCTATTATTTACAATTATTTAAATATATCAAATATAAAGAAATATCTTTAATTTGCTTTTTGTTTAAAACAAAAAAGATCTAGATTGCAAATAATAATTGATCTTATTTTTAATTGTATAAATTATAATTAATAATACAAACAAATAATACAATACTAATATATAATTAGAAAAAGAGTTATGTCGATTTGTTGATTTTCTTTAATTATACAAAACTTTTGTTAATTTTAATTTATATTTTCGAATTATTAATAATCTTAATTTTCGAAAACTATTAAAAATGTTTTGTCTAAACTTAGTACTTTTAGATTGTATAAAACTATCAAAAATAATTTTTTCAAATTTCGATTAAGTTTATAAGAAAATTGAGATAGATTTTAAAGATATTTAATATATTTCTATTGCTTTAAATATATAATCTAGTTCTTAAAGAGTTGTCTATCTAAAAGTATTAATATATTAAGTTAATATTGCATTTTAATTTCGAGAACATTTTGTTTAATTTACTTCTTTTAATATTAAGTATATAGATTGTTAATTAATATTAAAGCTTATAAAGTTTTTAAAGTTTTTTAAAATTAAAAACAAACTTTTTGAAATTATTATTAATAATACAAATAACAACAATACTTTCAAAAGTAAACTCGAAAAAACTCTAAATCGACAAGAATATTATTAATTTTGTAACTTAAAATTTTATTATAACTCAAGAATTAGAAGCAATAACTAAAAATATTGTTGTACAATTAAAAAATAAATGGATTTAAAATATTGCAAAAAGCATAAACTTATCTACTATAATTAAAAAGATATTTATATCTATAGTAATGCAAAAAAATAATATACTTGCTAAATTCTATCTAGATTTGCGCTCTTATAGTTGCTATCAATAATTCGATTTAATATTTACTTCGATTTAGAGTTTTTTAAGAGCAAATCGATAAAAAGTTACAAAAACTAATACAAGATATTTGTATTTGTTGAAATTCTATCTATTTAATGCTTTGTTATGCGTATTAATTGCGCAATTTTATTGATTTTTAAATAGAGAAATATTTTTAAAATTAAAAAATTAAACAAATTAAACTAGATAAAATCAAATAGCAATTAGTTTTGTTTGTTAACAATATATTAAATTCTTTTTACAAATATACTCTTATAATTTCGCGAACAATTAATATAGATATTTACTTGAAATTTCGAATATTGAATATAATATTTAATTATCTCGAATATTTAAAGAAAACAATCGAAATTAATAAGTAAAAGTTAAATTAAAGAGTAATTCTAATTCTAACGCATATATTTCTTATTTTGTTTTGTAAAATTATCTCTCAATATACTATCTATAATTTTATCAATTTTTTGAACATTTTTATCTTCTGAATTCTATAATACTTTATTAAATATTAAGATATATTTATAATCTATTGTACAACTATATTACTTCTATATATTACTAGTAAATTAAACTAAGAAGACGCACAAAAAATAGAATTACTATTAATCAATCTTAAAAGTATTGCAAGTCGCAATTGCATGTAAAAATAAAACAATAATTAGAAGAAGTTGTATTAAAAACAAAACAATAATTGCAAAACTATTTCGATTCGAATTAAGAAGCTGCGTAAAACGTCTATATAGTTGGAAATTTCAAAATCAAATTATAAAATTATAAAAAACAATTTTAGAAGTAAGATTAAGAAATATCGAATTAATAAAAGAATTTATAATAATATATCTAAATAATACAATAAAGTATACAATACTAATATTCTAATAATATAGTTCCCAAAGATTAACTTAGACAAAAAATAGAGAAAAAGTTTGCAACTAAGAAGATAGAGTTACTAAAAATTATTAAAAAAGCGCAAAAAATGCATAAAAATATAGATATAATAATAGAATCCTTATTTTAAAATATATATATTATCTAAACATATTATTTGTATTTTATATTTAAGCTAATTAATACTATAATTAAGCATTAAAAACGCGCTTAATATTAATAGAAGTTTTTAAATATTTATAAAATTAATTGTAAAGATTATATAATAACAAATTATTTGTTATAGTAGTTTATAAAACTTAAAGAGAACTAATAATATCGATTCTATAAGATTGTTTAGCAGCTTTGTTAAAGAATTTGCATTATCGAAACACGCAAAAGAGAGAGAAATTTCTAATTCTATTAATATCAAAATAAAGAATTCCAATAATATTGTTAAAAAAATAATTAAGAAATTCGATATACAACTTAAGATAATGCTAAAACGTTAAGTTATAATTACTATAAAGTTACAAATGCTAATAATAATAGCAAAGAGAAAAATAAAAACAATAAAAATTAAGATAGTAATAACAAAAATAATAACAAAATTGAAAATAACTTAAATCAAACTATTTAGAATAATAGTACAACGAACAAAATTACTAAGATTTCGATCTAATAACTTTATATACTTAGTTTAGAAAGCTTACTATTACAAATTATTATTATTATATATTATTATATTGTATTATCTAGTGTATTATTTGATTGTAATTAACAAAGTTAAGTAATATATAAGATTAATATTTTTATTATATTATTAATTGTAATCTATAATAAAATTAATATTTTAATAATTCGAATTAATTTTTCGAATCGAATTTCGATTTTAACTTTTGAAATCGATTCAAATTGTCAATTTCAATCTTTAAAATTAAATTGTTAAGACTTTCGAATTGAATTAATTCGAATTGTCAAGATTTGAATCAATTAATCGATTCGAACTCGATTAATTGATTCGACGCAATTAGTCTATTTGCAACTAATATTAATAAAGCTTTATAATCGAATTAATAATTCTATTAATAAATTTGCGAGATTAGTAATAAGAAATTTCGAAAAATTTCGAAGAGAATACTGCAAAATATATAAATAAAATATTATACAATCTAGATACTATTGCGTATAAGAAGAAAAGCTATAGTAACTTATTAACAAATAATCTATATTTTAATATGTTATTAAGATTATTAAGAGATTTATAAGTAGTAATCTACTAATAATAATAATAATAATAATAATAATAATTAAAAGACTATATATTTATTGTAAACTTAATAAATTTATAATTAAATTTATTTAAGAGTATTAGCAAGCAAAATATTTAAAATATATATAATATTCTTTATATATATAATTATATTTTCTTTATATATAGAATCGAGATTACAGGCAAGATTAAAAAACTATTTAAAGTAAGTTTATCAATTAAAATAAAGAAAGTTAATATTATAATAGAATTAATATCTATTTAATTAAATACAAATTCTTTGTTCTTATTGCAAATTATAAAGTTTTATTGATAATATTTAATACTCTTTAAACCAAATAAAAATAAAAATAAGTAAGAATTATTTTAAGTCTTATAGTAATAAATTAGAGATTTTTAGAGTAATTATTTTTAAAATTTATTAGATTTATCTAATAATATCTTTATATAGTCTATCTAGTTTATTAAGATATTTTGTTATAAGAATTTTATAATTTGTAATATTATCTTATAATAATTACAAGATACATTCGTATTATACTTATAATAGTTTAATAACTTAATTATATAGAGTTTTCTCGTTCAAAATTCTCTTTTAAAATTCTTATAATTTAATATCTTAGTAAATTATTATTTTATATTTTATATAATATGATCTATATAGCAAAGATATAATATTATCTTAGATTTAATTTAAATAATAATAACAAGAAATACTCTTATAGTACTAATATAATATATAGAAAGTATAATACTCTCTTAATTAAATAATAAAAACAAATTTTTTGATAAAAAAATATTTTCGAATTTAAAAATATTTTTAATCGAAATAATTAAAATTATTATCTTAAAAAAAGTTAACTAATATTCGAGATTCGCAAAAGATTTGCGATAAAAAATTAACATAATAGTATCTTTACTATATTATATTATAATTCGAATAATAAAAGTAGCAATATATATATTAATAAATAAAACTAAATATATTATAAGAGATTACTTTAAATTACTTAAAAATAACTCTTTAATAGATATAATCGAAAACTTTTATTAAAACTTTACTAAAAATACGCAAAAAATATTATTATCTTAATCTTTTATTTAAGAGATTTTCGAAAACTTAAAAAATTAGAAAGATTTATAAATATTATTATTGTAATTGCGAGTTAATAATATAAAATAGAAGTACTTTTTATATATATAAAAATCTTGTATAATTATAAATAACAAATAAAAGAATCTTACTTAATAGCAAAGTATATAAAAAATTATAAAAATGTTTACAAAATATTATTCTTTATATATAATCAACGAATATTAAAGAAATTCAAAAGCAATTAATTTATAAAAAAAAATTAACTCGAGATAAGATTGCGTTCTATTGTTAATATACTTATTATTTCTATATTAATTTAAGACTTTATTAAGAAATTTGATACAAAACGCAAAATATGAAAACCAATACTTGTCTATTGTTTTAGCTAACAAAATTCGAATCGATTAAATAGACAACTAGAAAAACAAACTATTTGTTAATTTATATTATATATATTTTGTTTAATTTATTTCTCTTGTATACTCTTCTATTAGCAATTTAATTATATATATTTCTCTTAATAATAGTTCGCAAATTACAAATACTCTAAACAATTTATATAAAGTTTGCAAAATTTTAATGAACAAATTTGTCAATTAATACAATAGATGTCGACACAGTTCTAGATATTAAAGTTTTTCGCAAAACTTGCAATTACAACAATAACAATTTTTTTTGCAAATAATTAAAATAAAAACCCTTATTATTAAAAATAAAAAATAAAAAATAAACAAAAGAATACATAACAAAATTGAAACAACTATTAAAATAAATATTGCAGAAATTATTGCAATAGTTATTAAAACAACTACAAACAAATAACAATTTATTAAGTTTTTATTATAACAATATATTACGCAAATTTTATAAAATATATAGAGTTTATTTATTACTTTATGCTCTTCGAAAATCTTGCAAATTATTACAACAACTCCTGTACAAATACAACAATATATTATATTGCTAATATTTAATCAAAAGAAATATATTATATTAAAAAGAAAATATTAACAATTATTTATATAATTAACTTATTGTAGAAAGCAATTTATTAAACAAATACAATATATATTAAGTTAATATTGGTATTACTTCTTGTATTTTTTAAATGCAAAAATTGTATCTTAATCTTTTTATTAAAAAACAAGCTTTTTTAGGATATTAAAGACAAATATAACAAATTTTATTATTAAAAATTTATTAAAATATTTTATATTAATCTTGTTTTTGCTAAAACAAATTTTATAAATTTAGAGTAAATCAAATTAGACGCTTTATTATTGTATTAAAATAAATTGACTTTTAGATATTATTACTATACAATATATTAAATAATATTCTTATAAAAAGATATCTTGTATACTATTTGCGTTAACAACAAATATATTATATTACTAATCGACAATAACTTTTTTAATAATTCTAGACTAAAGTATTTAAAAAAATATTTAGCGTTATTGTATTTATGCGCAATATTAAAAACAACAAATATTTAATTAACAATTATCTTTAACTTTTAATATATTTTTAAAATAAAATAAACAGTAAAACAGTTTTTGCTTACTTCTATTAAGAACTTTATATTATAAAAAATCTAAAAGTAAAATTGTTGCGTAATATAAATATTATTAATCTTATTAATCTTAAATATATAGTTATTAACGCAAATAGACAAAAATTAATTATTAAAAACTATTAAAATTTAGAAACAAAACTAAAAATAAAATTAAAAAACAGTATTCGAATAAAACAAATTATTAAAATTGAAAAAAGATTTATAATTATTATTTATTTTATTTTCGAAATTTTAATAATTGTACAAAATAAAATCTTATTTAACAAAAATTATCTCTTCGAATCGATTTTATTTAACGCTTAGTTTTATATTGCAAATAAAAAAATATCTTTTGTATATATTTGTAATAACTGTTTAATGTTTTTTTGTATTTTGCAATATATAACGCTAGAATACTTACTAAAATTTAAGAAATAAAACTATTATTAAATTAGTTTTAACAAAAAAAGCTAAACAATTAAAGAAAATATTAAAATTAATATATTTAATAATAATTGTTAAGTAAATTTGATTAATAATATTTATATTTACAATAGTTTAAACAAAATTATTGCGTTTTAGTATTTTGCCAAACAATTGTATATCTTATAAAAAAAAATTAAAAAAATTAGATATTAATTTTATTAAATAGCAATTAAAATTCTATATTAGTATTAAAAATAAAATACAAGATTTGTTTTTTAAAAGAACGCAATTGCAAGGTAATCAATAAAGAATTTGACAAATTATATACTTAAAATAAAATAATATAATTAATTAAGTTTTTGTTGTTCGAATTTCTTGTTTTTGTAATTTAACAAATCTTGTTAAATAAAATCTAAAAATATTAGATAGTAACTAATATTTGCAAACTAAATAAACTAGTTATTACAAATAAATATTCGATATCTATTTAAACAAATATTATAGCTTAAATTCGTAATTGTAAGTATATAAGTTTAATAAATAAATAAATTATTTTTTTGCAATTCTTAATTACGTTTAAAGATAGATATAAATTTTTCTTTATTATTTATCGAAGCAAAAAACAACTTAATATTGCTATTATAAAATTTAAAAATTTATTTATTTACGTTTAACAAATAATAAATAAAGAACTTCGTTAATTTAGAAACTTCTATTGTATTTATATTAACAATATTGTTGTTTTCTTGTAATTGTTCAATATATATTTAGTTTATTTTGTTTAATTGTTTGAAAAATTAGTCTTACTAAATGTTATACTTAATTTAAAAAAAATTTAACTATTTTAGTATTATTTTGCTAAAGCAAAAAGTAAATATTTTTAATTTATCTATTATTAAGAATTATATTATTGTTATTAAAACAATGACATTTTCTAAAAATTTAAAGAGAGTTGAAATTTATTTTAATTTTGTTAATAATTGAAAAGATGAAATTGTTTAATACGTCTAGCAAGTTAACACTTTACAACAACAAAAACTTGTCTTCTAAAAAGCTTTTCTATTATTGACAAACGAAAGCAAAAAATGTATTTAAAAAATACGTATATTAAATACTTATTTACTTTTCTTTAATTTTTCTATTAGCTATAGCAATTCTTAACAGCTTCGAACTTCTTAATTTATTTTAATAATAATTGTTATTTATATATAGATTTAGACATCTCTAAAAAATGCAAATTTAATATTAAAATATATTATATTTAAAACAATTTAACTAGCAACAACTTTAAACAAAATAGTATTTAGTATATTTTATTTCTATTTAAAACTCTAAGTTTTGTCGAAATAAATTATTAATTAATTTAAGATAAAAGTAATTTATCTTATATAAACAATATAAAAAACTAACTTTCTAGTAGAAGCAATCAAGAAATCTATTATAGTTTATATTAATTACTTAATTAGAACAAATATTGTTAAACAAATTACGTTAGTTTTTTTTATTAATTAAGAAATTTAATCTTTGTCTTGTATATATTTTGCAATATCTTTTACAATTTTTACTAAATATATATTATTGTACAAAAAGATTATATATAAATTCGAATACATTATTTAAACTTTTTGTACTTAAAAATAAATATAACAAAAATAAATTATTAATTTTAAATAAGATAGATAATTTTGCAACAAATATATAAATTATAACTAAGTTAATACAATAAACTTTTAAAGACAAATCAAATTTAATTAATTAAAATACAATAAATAAAATAATCTTATTTTATTTAAATCTTGTTTAAATAAATAATGTCTTTAAGAAAAGACTTCTTAAGATATACATTAAATTCATTAAATAAACAAAGATTCTAACAATAATTCGAAAGTTATTTATATTTTTTAGTATTTAATTTTTTAAGAAAGACGATTTACTTTACTTTACAAATTATGCAAATTGCAAAAAACTATATTTATCTAAGAAATTTAAGACGAAAATCTTTTACTATATATACAATATAAATAGTTATATTAACTTTACTTGCATTTATAAGATAGTAATTGTTAACTTTTATTTTTGCAAGTTTATTTTTTAGCTATATTAATATATTGTTTATTATTAAAAATGCAATCGTTATTAAATTAAGCAGTATTAATTGTATAGAAATCTTAATTTAATTTTAAGTTCTCTTATATTTTTTTATATAATATATATTAACTTTGTATTAAGATTGTTGTTATATTAAAACTTCGATACTATTTTAATAACAATATATAAATTGTTAAAAAAATTAATTGTTTTAATTAACAAAACAATTTATATTATAACAAAGTAAACAAGTATTCTTTTTAACAATTTTGTTAACTAGAGAATCTTAAAAGCGCTTGTATATAACAAAAATTAAAAATTTATGTTTAAATTCTAAATAACTATATTTTAAAAGCTAGAAATTTAGTTTTTAATTTTAACAATATACTATTAATAAACAAACAAACAAAATAAATATATAAATTAAATAATTATAATAGTTTTACAATATATTGCAACTAACAACTTTAATCTAAATTAAGTATTTTGTTTGCTTATATTTTGCACTTGTTTTAATAATTTACTTAATATATTTATTAAGCTATTATTAAATAAAATAATTATAAATTTGAAGATATACAATTTTTTATCTTTTTTTAAATTAACAAAAGTTCTAGCCCAATCGGGTAAGTTAGACGCATGGGGCGCGTCGAACGTTCAATCCAATTCGCCCAATTACGTGACGTCACGTGACGCGCTAACCATATGCGACTAGCGTGGACCCTGCGCTAGTCCAATCGAATTAGCGCGTAGATAAGATAAGATAAGATAAGCGAATGCTAACGCGACGAAGTTAGCTTGGGTTCTTGACATTGGCTCGACGAAACTCGACCCTGTAATCGAGTTCGCGCCTTGACCCTGGCCCAATCCTACGAGATCCAAGAGGGTAAGTCGAGTTGAGAAAAAAGTGTTCGATTCGACTCAACGATCACGCTATTTAAATATAATTATAGTTTATTATTTTATATAAATTATAATTTTTTTTAAATTTGCAAATTTCTATTAATAATTTATATAATAATTTGTTAAAATTATTTATACTTTTATAAAGTTATTAAAGAATAATAAGAATATAATATAATATAAACTTTTTATTTTTAATAAAAGCATGATAAAAATATTTAAATAATTTACTAAAATCTTTATATAAATCTTTATATTAATATATTTTAATTCTTAGATATATTTTATATATAATATAATTATACAAAAATAATTATTTGAATTTGCAATAAAAATAATAAAATTAACTACAATTGCTTTTAAAATTGCTAGACAAAGAATAGCAACTAGATAGACAAAACAACTAAACAAGATAAAAAGATACTCAAGGAAACAAGACAAATATCTATAATAATTGTAATTATAATATCTAAGAAACTAAGTTAACAATTAAGTTATACTTAATTATTTAACAGTAAATACTATCGACAAGTAATAAACACTCTTTTACTATTTAGTAAAAATACTAGATACAAATTTTGTAATATATACTTTTCTTTAGAAAAAAATATTAATATTTTTGTTATATTGCAAACTTAAACGTTATTTAATTTCTAAATTCGATTACTAGTCTATTTAGAACTTAATAGTTTACTCTATTGTAATAAATTTGTTGTTCTTGTTTGCTTGCGCGTTATATTGTTAAATAATCTTAATTTAATTTTTCATAATATCTAGTTTGTTGTAAAATTTCTTGTTACATTAGCAATAAATACTCTTTTTCGCATTTAAGTACGTTTTGTTTATTTTAATCTTTATAAAGTTGTTCTAAAAACTATGTTTAAACAATTTGATAATCTTAATAATTTAAATTGATTTGCTAGCAAATTTAGAAATATTTTTTAAGAAGAGTATAAATATCGATTACAATAATAAAGTTAATATTAAAAATAAGATTGCAACTATCTTGTATAACTTAAAAGTATATTATTGTTTTGTTCGAATCATTTACTATTTTGTTTAATATTTATTTAATAATTGTCGCAAATTAAGTTGTCTAACAATTAGTAATTAAGAAATTTATAAATCTACAAATTGCTTTTTAGCAAACTAATTTATTTTTCAAAACTAATGTTTAATATACAATTAAATTTGTCTTAATTGTTTCGAGCTTTTTTATATAATACTTTAACAACTTTGAATCTTGCAAAACAGAAAATAAAACAATATTAAGAAAAATATCTTTATTAGCTAAGACTTTTGAAGTTAATTTGCTTGTTTTTATTGTTAAAACTAAATATTTGCAAAATAATACTATTGTTTTAGATAAAACTTAATTAATATTTGTTTTTTATATTTTTTGCATTTTAATTAAAGTTGCATTTTTGTATTTAATTATTTAATAAATTTTAATTAATATAATCTTTAAGTTAATTTTAATTGTCTTGAAATCTTTTTTATAATATAAATTTAAAAATTAATTGTTTAATATAACAAAATTTAAACCAAATTTGCAAGTTTTATAATTTGTAAAAATTTAATCTTTCTTTATAAATAAAAACTTATTAAGATATATTAGTATAATATAAAATATATACAAAATTGTTTATTTTAGTTGTTTTATACTTCTTTTGCAAATTAATAATTTAAAAAAAAAATTAATATTATTTTGCAAGATTCTTTTTTTTTAAATATAAACAATATTTATAGATACAAAAACAAATTTTAGAAGTACGTATAATATATGAATATTATTGTTTTTATTAAAAGTTGCAAATTATAAAACAAAGCGTTTGCGTATTATAATATTAATATAAATAACACAATTTATATTGTAATTAATAAAATATATATAAGTTATTAAATAAATAAAATAATTGTCGATCTTTATCTCTTCTTTAAATTAAAATAGAGCAAAATTGTTTTTAATTATTTTTGCACTTAAAATATTAAAATTGAAAACTAAATAAATAAAAGATACATTACTATTTTTGCAAAGCATAAATATAATAAAATAATTATTAAATATAGATATTTTGCAAATAAGTTATTCGACGTTTGCTATAATATATTTTTAAAAAAACCTATATTTAAGTTTAATATTTATTTAATATAATTTTATTATTATTATTTTGTTAATTTAGCGTTTTTGCAAGATTATTTTTAATTATTTAATTTGCAATCTTGCGTTTGCAAGCTTTTGTAACATTTTAATTAAAATAAGTTTTTTTATTTTTTTTATCGAAAATTATATTGTTTGCTTGCTAAATAATAATAATAAATATATGGTTTTGCAATACAATAACAATAATAAAAATATTATTATTAATAATATAAAAATAATAGTCGACAATAATAAACAAAAATATATATTAATCGAATTAAAAATAATAAGTTTTGGTAATATTGTTAATATTAATATTAATTGTATTAGTATTTTAGTAAATTGCATTTTATAACTAAGAGTTATAAAACATCTATTATAAACAAAAAATAAATTATAATTGTTTAATACTCTATTTAGATAAATAATATATTATTATTAAATCTTAAATATTAACAACAATAATATTAAGATAAAATCTTAATATTATTATCTTTTTTGTTATTTGTAATAGTTTTAATTTTAAATAATTTTTTTCTTTCTTTAAATACAAATGCGTTATTTGTTATTTTAGACAATCGATTGCGTTTCTTTAACAATAATACAAAAACAATAATATTTATTAAAAGTATTAAAATATTTATTTTAAATATTATAGTAGTTGTTTTAAAGTATTTTATAATAAAGTAAATAAGTATTTTGTATTTTGTTTTGTAGTTGTTAACAAAATTTGCAAAATTATTTAACAGATTTTTACTATATTATTAATTTTACTTAATATTGTAATTCTTTTATCGAACAAAATAATTTTCTTTATATTAACAAATATAATATTTAATAAAAACTTTAATTTTGTAAAAATATTATTCGATATTTAATTTAATAATAGTTTTTAAATAATTAGTTTTAAATAATTGTATAAATCTTTATTGCTTAATATTAATTTAAGATCAACAATAAATATAATTAAGTAAATTTGTTAATTTGTTAAAAAACTCAATTTGTATATTAGATTGCTTTTTTGTTCGAAAATCTTAAAAAACTTGATATATTAAATTAATAATTTGAACAATTTAACAAATAGCAAAAAGTAACTCTTATAAAGATAAAAATATATTATATATTGTTTTAACTATTATATTAATCTATACAATTGTTGTTTCTATTTTAAAAATATTAATAATCTTCTTTTGCAATTAATTTGTTTAAATATTGTTAAATTTAAGAAAAAACAAAAAGTTGTATATTTTAAAGTTTATAATTATTTTATTTAATAATAACTTAATAGATATATTAAACAAGTTATTAAAACGAATACAAAATACAAACAAGAAAAATACTTAATCTAAATTAAAGTTATTAATTGTAATATGTTGCAAAACTATCTTAATTATTTAATTTGTATATTTACTTTGTTTATCTATTTGTAAATAGTATATTATTAAAATTAAAAAATAAACTTCTAACTTCTAAAATATAGTTATTTAAAATTTAAATATAAATTTGCAATCTTTATTGTGTATAAACGCTCTTAAAACTTTTTAACTAACAAAATTGTTAAAAAAAAATTTGTTTACTTTATTGCAATATAAATTGTCTTGTTAATTAAAACAATTACTTTTTAAAAAAATTTATATATTGTTATTAAACCAATATCGAAGTTTTAATATAATAACAACTTTAATACAGAATTAATATTTATTATAAAAAAAAGAATTCAGAATTAAGTTAAAACTTCTATATAATTAATATTGTTTAATTTAATAAAAATTGTATTTTTAACAATAAGCATTATATTGATACAATTAAGAGACAAGCTTGCAAATATAAAAATTAACAAGCTTGCAAGTATAAAAATTAACAATTACTATCTTATAAATGCAAATAGGATTGATATAACTATTTATATTATATATCTAATAAAAGATTTCTATTTTAAATTTCTTAAACAAATATAGTTTTTTACAATTTATATAATTTTTAAAGTAAAGTAAATTGTCTTTTTTAAAAAACTAAGTATTAAAAGATATAAATAACTTTCGAATTATTATTAGAATTTTTGTCTATTTAATAGATTTAATATATATTTTAAAAAGTTTTTTCTTAAAAATTTTACTTATTTAAACAAAACTTAAATAAAATAAAATTGTTTTATTAATTGTATTTTAATTAATTAAATTTGATTTCTCTTTAAAGTTTGTTGTATTAACTTAATTATAGTTTTTATATTTGTTGCAAAATTATTTATTTTATCTAAAATTAATAACTTGTTCTTGTTATATTTATCTTTAAATGGAAAAAGTTTAAACAACATATTCAAAATTATATATAGTCTTTTTGCACAATAACGTATATCTAGTAAAAATTGTAAAAATATTACAAAATATGTACAAGACAAAATTAAGCTTATTAATTAATAAGAAGAACAATATAATTTGTTTAACAATACTTGTTGTAATTAAGTAATTAATATAAACTATAATAAGTCTTTTAATTGCTTCTACTAAACATTTAGTCTTTTGTATTGTTTATACAAGACAAATTGCTTTTATCTTAATCAATTAATAATTTATTTTAATAAAGCTTAAAGTCTTAGACAAAAACAAAATATCTTAAATATTGTTTTATTTAGAGTTGTTGCTAATTAAATCGTCTTAAATATAATATATCTTAATATTAAATTTGCGCTTTTTAAAAATGTCTAAGTCTATATATAAAAAACGTTTGTTATTAAAAGAAATTAAGAAGTTCGAAGCTATTAAGAATTGCTATAACTAATAGAAGAATAAAACAAAAATAGACAAATATTTAATATATATATTTCTTAAATACGTTTTTGGCTTTCGTTTATTAACAATAGAGAAGTTTTTTTGAAAACAAGTTTTTTCTTGTTGTAAAATATTAGCTTACTAAATATGTTAAACAATTTTGTTTTTTTAATAATTAACAAAATTAAAATATCTCTTAAATATCTCTAAATTTTTAAAAAATCTAATTATTTTAATAACAACAATATGCTCTTTAACAATAAACAAATTAAAAACGTTTACTTTTTGCTTTAGCAAAATAATACTAAAATAATTAAAATAGATTTTTTTAAAATTAAATATAATGTTTAGCAAAATTAATTAGTTAAACAACTAAGTAAAATAAACTAAATATGTATTAAACAATTGCAAGAAAACAATAATATTATTAATATAAATATAGTAAAAGTCTCTAAATTGACGAAATTCTCTATCTATTATTTGTTAAATATAGACAAACGAATTTTTAAATTTTATAACAACAATATTAAGTTGTTTCTTGCTTTAATAAATAATTAAAAAAACTTATATTTGTCTTTAAATACAATTAAGAATTGCAAAAAAAAGGTTAAGTTATTTATTAAATTTATATATTTACAATTATAAATTTAAGCTATAATATTTGTTTAAACAAATATCAAATATTTATTTGTAGTAGCTAGTCTATTTAGTTTGCAAATATTAGCTATTACTTAATACTTTCGAAATTTATCTAACAAGATTTGCTAAATTACAAAGATAAAAAATTCGAACAATAAAAACTTAATCAATTATATTATCTTGCTTTAAATATATAGTTTGTCGAATTCTTTATTAACTATTTTGCAATTGCATTCTTTTAAAGATAAATTTTATACTTTATTTTTAATATTAATATAGAGTTTTAATTACTATTTAATAGAATCAATATCTAATATTTCTTAACGAAATTAATAATTTTGCTAGTATTCTTCTACAAGATATACAATTGTTTGACGAGATACTAAAGCGCAATAATTTTGTTTAAATTATTGTAAATATAAATATTATTAATTAGATTTATCTAATAACTATTATTAAATATATTAATTTTAATATCTTTTTTAATTATTTAACTCTTTTTGTTAAAATTAATTTAATAATAGTTTTATTTCTTAAACTTTAACAAATATTTTAATATTGTATATTGCAAAATACCAAAAAATACAAAACAATTGTTACAAATATATATAAAAGATATTTTTTTATTTGTTATATAAAAGTAAGCGTCGAATAAAATTAATTCGAAAAAATAGTTTTTGTTAAACAAGATTTTATCTTATACAACTATTAAAATCTTAAAAACAAAATAAATAACAATTACAAAACATTTTTGAATTTTAATAATTTATTTTATTCGAATATTGTTTTTTAATTTTATTTTTAACTTTAATTTTAAACTTCGACAATTTTTAATAATTAATTTTTGTTTATTTGTATTAACATTTATATATTTAAAATTAATAATATCTATAATAAATAACAATTTTGTTTTTAAATTTTTTACAATATAAACTTTTTAACAAAAATAAACAACAATTATTTTGTTATTTATTTTGTTTTAAAGATATATTAAAAGCTAAAGATAGTTGTTAGTTAAATATTTGTTGTTTTTAATATTGTATACAAATACATTAATACTAGATTATCTTATAAAATACTTTAGTCTTAAATTACTAAAAAGATTATTGTTAATTAATAATATAATGTATTCGCTATTAATATAAACAAGATACAAAATATTTTCTTATAAAAATATCATTTAATATATTATATAGTATCAATATTTAAAAGTTAATCTATTTTAATATAGTAATAAAGCATCTAATCTAATTAGCTTCAAGTTTATAAGATTTGTTTTAACAAAAACAAAATTAATATAAAATATTTTAATAGATTTTTAACAATATATTTTGTTATATTTGTTTTTAATATATTTAAAAAACTTGTTTTTTAATAAAAAGATTAAGATACAACTTTTGTACTTAAAAAATACAAAAAACAATATTAATATTAATTTAATATATATTGTATTTGTTTAATAAATTGCTTTTTGCAACAAATTAATTATATAAATAATTGCTAATATTTTTTTTAATATAGTATACTTCTTTTAATTAGTTGTTAGCAATATAATATATTATTATATTTGTACAAGAGTTGCTATAGTAGTTTGCAAGATTTTCGAAAAATATAAAATAGTAAATAAATTCTTTATATTTTGCAAAATTTGCGTAGTATATTGTTACAACAAAAACTTAATAAATTATTATTTGTTTATAGTTGTTTTAATAATTATTATAATAATCTTCGCAATATTTATTTTAATACTTGTTTTAATTTTATTGTGCGTTATTTTGTTTATATTTTGTTTTTTAATTTTAATAGTAAAAAAATTTGCTTTAACTATTTGCAAAAGAATTTGTTATTACTATAATTGCAAGTTTTGCAAAAGATTTTAATATCTAGAATTACATTAATACTTGTTATATTAATTGACAAAATTGTTTGTTAAAATCTTGCAAATTTTGTATAAATTGTTTAAGATATTTGTAATTTATAAATTGTTATTAAAAAAATATATATATAGTCGAAATACTAATAAAAGAGTATACAAAAAAGATAGATTAAGCAAGATATATATATTGCAAACTAACAAATAATTTGTTTTTTTAATTATCTATTTAATTAATTCGAATTTTTTTAACTAAAGTAATAAACAAGTATTATTTTTTATATCTTTTATATTATATTAAGTTTTTTAATAAAGTTTTAAAATAATATATAAGCAATAGATATACTAACAATAGAATATAATTTTATTTTAAACTAATTCTATATTTAAATTAATTGCTCTTAAATTTCTTCGATATTTAATAATTGTATATAAAGAATAATATTTTACAAATATTTTATAATTTTTTGTTTGTTTTTAGTATTTTTAATAATAAAAATCTCTAACGTTAACTTATTAAATGTTTTGCTAATTTTTATTTTAAAGCGATTCTACAATTTATTAATAAAGTTTAAAAAAAATTAAAATATTTAATATTTAAAGTTGTTTATCTTTTTAAAATATTTAATATTTAAAGTTGTTTATCTTTTTAAAATATTATGTTATAACAAAGTTGCAAAAACAAAAAAAAAGATTGTTTTAAACAATAGCTTTGTCAACAATATATATATAATTATTTATATATTTAACAAAAATAAAAACTTCTTTGTATATTGTTTTCTTATAAATAGAAATAATATTGTTTTCTTATAAATAGAAATAATATTGTTTATTTTATAGTTGTTTGAAATATCTAAATAAAAGAAATCTAAACCAAATATTTTAAATTAACTAAAAAACATATTTGTATTTTTTTGTAAAAACTTATTAAAGTATTTAGAAATGCAATAAAAGTTAATTAATTTATCTCGAAACAATTATTATATTTGCTTTATTAAAGAGTATTAACATTTTTTATGCAATATAGTTTACAACTAATCTAGATTAAAGATTGCAAAAAATAAAGTTTACTTAAAAGTTGCGAAATTAAATTGCAAAATTAAAGTTTGTTTAAAAATTACAAAATTAAGTTGTAAAAACAAAATCTATTTAAACATTGCAAAATTAACTTAAATATTAAAAGATTATTAAACAAGCTTTTGCTATTGTTGCGAGTCTATATTATTAAGCGTAGTTATATTTGATTAAATTAGTAAAAAATAAATAGATTAAACATTTAATTGTAAAATATTAAATTTAATATCTTGTTATTAATTATATTAAGTATATTATTTAGCGTTAAATAAGTTCGATACTTGTAAATTGTACAATTGCGCAACAAAATTAAACTAATCAAATTGTTATTAAATACTTTGTAGAAAATTGTTAAAGCGTAATTTATTATTTTAAGTCTATTGTTTATCTCGAAACTCGTCTAATTAATTTCAAATTAATAACAATAATTTATACTATTTTTCTTAAAAGAGAAGACTCGCTTTCGACAATATAAATTATTAATATTTGCTAACATATTTTTGCGCAATTTATTATTGTTTAATTTGCTAGTTTTGTTGTTTTTTAATTTGTCGAAAGAGTTAATTATTAATTGTTTAACTAAAAACGCAAATAAAATAAAAACAAAAACAAAAAATCAAGTTTCAAGATACTTAAAGACGCAAATTTATTTTGTTAAACAACAAAAACTTTGTTAAGATACTCTAAAACAACAACTAAATTAATAGATACTAAATCTAAAATATTATCTAAATAAATATTCAAATTTTTTTGCTTAGATTGCTTGTTTTAATATTTAAATAATTGTTTTGTTAACAATTCTAATAACGTCTTCGAAATAGTATTGTCTAATATAGAAAATAATAATATCTTCGAAGTAACAACGTTAACTATAGTAGATTATAATATTTTCGAAATCTAATAATTAAAAACAATAAACAATAATATCTTTGTTAAAAACTTGCTGTAAACTATAACAAGTAATAATTTTTTGGTCGAAACATTGTTGTTAATTGTATTAATAATAGTTGTTTATTATATTCTTTCGAACTTATTAATTGCTTGTTTGAGTAAAACTTTGTTAATTGTTTATTTAGTTAATCAAATTTATTTATCTTTACTAGATTAAATAAATTAAGTAAAGCAATAAGTTTTATTTGTTAATTCGAAAGAAGATAAGCAAGACAAAAGTTTAAATAGCTTTTTAACTTTTTATCTAGTTAACTTACTAATACAAAAGATATATTAACGTTCAATAATGCAAACCTACAAGATTTAATAAGTAAGAGCAAAAAGAGCAAAATTAACTAGTTTAACTAAGAAAGATATCTTAACACAATTAAATAAATGTTTGCAAAAGACAAATAAATATTAACTTTAATACAATAATTTAGTATCTAGTAATTGCGAAAGACAAATAGATATTAACTTTAATATAATAATTCAATATCTAGTAATTGTAAAAGATAAATAAATGTTAACTCTAATATAATAATTTAGTGTCTAGTAATAAATGCGAGACTAGATAAAAGAATTGACAATTAATGTTGTTCGTTTAAATTAGAGAGACGATTGACTCGAATTATATATTGAAGTTATTATTTGCTAAACAAAGAATAGCAACTAGACAAACAAAATAACTAGACAAGATAAAAAGATATACAAGTAAACAAGACAAACATTTATAATAGTTGTAAAGATAATATCTAAGAAACTAAATTAACAATTAAGTTATACTTAAATGTTTAAGAGTAGACGTTATTGATAGACGTCAAACGCTCTCTTGCTATTTGGCAAGAGCATTAGGCAGAAATCTTGTAACAAAAATAATTCTAATCTTTTAAATATTATCTTCTTCTAATAAAATATATCTTATTTGCTTAGTTAGCTCTTGCAAAGTTTTGATTAATTAAAATATCGAAATTCTTAAACAAATTAATAAGAATTTCGTTACTCAATTAGAAAGTCTCGATAAAAGTTAATAAAAAATATCAAAGTTGTTGCTTTGCGTATTCTCGATTTTTGTAGTTCTATCTATATAGTATTGCGACTTATAATTTACTATTATTAAGCTCAATTTGTAGAACTAATTTTGCGCTTTTTAATATTGCTTTGCTGATTTGCAACAATTATCAATTATAAGAGTTATAATTAATTGAAATTTTTCAATCAATATTATCTTTTTTTGTTACTTAACTTGAAATTATTTCGATTAATATTTTGTTTATATATAGAGATTGTTGTATTTTCGCAATATTATTTTATATTTTTATAATTAATTATATTCTTTTTAGATTAAAGTTGTTTTAATTTAAACAATTATATTATTGTCTATATTAAAAGAGTTGTCAAAAAATTTGCTCGATATATAAATTTTGAGATTTTTTATAATTCTCTAGAGAGCAACAATTGTATTAATAATTAAATTGTTTATATTGTTATTCAAATTTCAATTATCAAGCATTTTTTGATCGAGATATTTGAAATTGCTAACAATAAAGCAATTTTTAAGAGATAAATAATAATAACAAATTCGAGTAAAATCAAACAAGAATCGAAATCTAAACAAGATTGACGAAAAATTGTTTCTTGTTTTTTCGCGCAAGCTTTCAATATAAGATTTTCTCTTTTATCTACTATTTTGCTTTTGTTACTTGCTCGTCGATTGAAGTATTTTCGAAACTATTTTTTATTGTTTTCTCAATTTGTGTCGATCGAGAATTTGTCTAACTTAAACAATAGATTCGATATTAATAAGAACAATTCTAACAAAGACTTTAGAAATATTTTCGAGTAAATTTTTTTTAATAATAAGTCAAAATTATCGCGATTATTTGCGTCTCTTGTATCTCGACTTTTTAAATCGCGAAAAATAAACTCTTACGCGTTTAGACGTAATAACAAAATTTAGAGTATTCTTATACAATAGCTTGCACTTTTAATACGTTTGTCGAGCTTTATATTCTCTTGTTGTTTCGAATCGATTAAAACGTTTGCTCTTATTGCAAAATATATTAATATAAGAAGAAATAACAACAACTTAAGAATCAAAAATACTAACAATATTGTTCTAACAACAAAATATCGATTAATATAATAAACTTAAAGAACAATTTTGAAAATATTGCAATACTATTAGATAAAGAAGAGATAATTAAAATTCGACAATGCGAGATTGCGATTAAAAAGCTTCTTGATAAAGAATTATATAAAATAGAGTAAATATTACAACAATTAAATAAGAACTCTATATTCTTTTTATATTATTATTTTATTGAGATTTATTGAAATTTTCAAACTTATATTTATTTTTTACAACAATATATTGTTGTTTACTAGCAAGAGAGTTAAAGTTAATCTTAAATATAATAACTAAACAATCTTTTGTATTATAAGTAATATAAAGCATTTTCTCGATTTTGTATTGATCAAAAAAAAAGACAAGTCTAAGTTTTGTTAAATCTATAATATTAATTTGTCGCAAAATGCTTTTAGATATTGTTTAAAAATAAATATTAGTATATAAGAACTTGCTACAATTAAGCTTTATTCTTTGCAACAATTGTCTATATAATACAATTTATAGTTTAATTTTTTTTATTTTCGCAAGAAGCAATTTAATAATGTTGCTACAATTAACGCTCGAGTTTATTTGAAATAACACAATCTTAATTGTACGAAAAAGAGAACTTATAACAAATCTACGTTTAATAAGATTGTTGTTATTATAATTATATTTAAGAGAGAGAACTTAACTATACTTATTAGTCGCAACGTTCTTGTGCAATCTATTGTACAAAACAATACATCGACATTTATTAACATCTTTTCTTGATATTCTTTCTATATAATCTTTTACTACTTATTGATTTTTCCGCAAAAAAAAACAAAGTTAGACGAAAAATTTGTTATCAATAAAATAAAATTGTAATATCTATTTAAGAGTTCGAAAATATACAAGTTTTTGCACTAATATCTCGAAATAGATTTAGAGTAATAAGAACTTTAAGACAAAGTAAATCGAGAGTAATAAAATTGTAAAAAAGAGAGATATTTTTGTCTCTTAATACAACAAAAATAAGTTTATACAAATATCTATAAAAAAGTTCTATCGAATATAAATACAAATTAATTTTCTAAAACTTCTAGATTATATGCAAATTTATCGATAAATTTGTATATATATAATCTAAGCGAGATTTTTCAAAATTTAATTAATCTTTTTTCTTTAAAATCGAAAAAATAAATTTAATTGTTTGTTGTATTTCGATTATCTTTTTTAGTATTTTCTTATAAACGCAAGCTCTTATTGCGAGCTCAATAATTTGAATTAAATATACAAAAAGTAATAAGTGTTGCGTGCAAATTTATACGTCAAGATAATAAATTGCTTGAAACAAAGATACAAACTTAACAATTTCGACGTCAAGATTATAATATTACTCTTTAGTTATATTGAGAGCTTGCATCATATAAAAACAAGAAAGTAAAATACTTTTGCTTTAATACAAAAGATTATAGAATTAATATTTTTTCTAATAATAACTTGCAACTCGAAATAATTAGAGTTTTAAAGAGATTTGCTTTTTGAAGTTTCGACTAAATATTACGCAAATCTTATTGCTCGTATTTTTTAATTAAAATTGAAAAAGTTCTTGCAAGATTTAACAAAGTATTATATATTCGAAAAAATAAAAATTTATATCTACGTAATTGAATTTCAAAAAAAAAGATTTTTTATTTATTTATATTTTTATTATTGCGAATCTTTTGAATATTATAATTGCTACAAATATAAATATTGTTGTTTAAATTATTATCTCGATTAAAACGAAGAACTCTATATTATATAGATTAATTATTAAATATATAATTTACAAGAATTGCAAAAATATGCTTAAAGTTGTTTATTACAACAAATACAATTGTTATATTAAGTATTTTTTAAAATTAAAATATACAAATTCGAATATAAATTATTTCTTAAGATATTCTTAATATCTTTGCTCTTTTTTTGATAAGCGCAAGAAGATATATAATGTTTAAGACAATACTTGAGTAATAATCTATAATATCTATTTATTGAAAAAATATAATTGTTATTTAGACGTCGAGACGTATATTTTTATCAAATTGAATAAATATTTTTACAAATATATTTTCAAAAATAGCGATTTTGTCAATGTATCTATTGTAATTATTCTTAATATTATTATTATTCTTAATCGACAAATTAATTAATCAAAAGTTTATTGCAACAAATTAGATATGTTTGGTTACAAAATAAGAATTTTATAATACTAAATAAATTGATTTTTGCAAGATTGCGTAAAGAATACTTGAGTTACTTATAGAAGAGATTAAATCTTTTATACAATATTTTCGAATTTATTTGCTAGATTAGCATTGCATTTTAATCGATTTAGAAAGATTGCAATATATTAAAGATTTGCTTACAACAAATAAGCTTTATTAAACAACTCTTAATTTATTTTGATTTAACATTCGATTATAGCTTCTAATGCTACTTTCTATTATTAAATTGTTTATGTTTAGTTCTCTTGCATTGCTATCAATTTTGTCGAAGAGAGACTCTAAAATACTCGACTTATTGTTTTTGCTTCTTAAAGTACTCTTATTGTTGTCAAAGTCGATTACAAATATTGTAATAGACAAGAGCTTATTATCTTTAAATTCTTCTATGTTGGCGTTTCTTAGATTTTCTACTATAATCGATAGTATAATCTTTGTATTCTCTATTGTATTATTAGCAAATTAATAAGTTCGTTTAAGAATTATAATATTCTTAACGATATTGCAAGCACATCTTTAATTATGCGTGTTACTATTAGAAAACGTAGCTCTAGTCGATGTTATACTGCAAGAATGTTGTTATTTTTTGTTAATTCTATTGATTCGACAAATTAAAGTACTATTTTGTTAATCTTTGCACGTAAATTTAAATTATTTTGTTAATTGTCGATATTCTATTGTTGATCGACTGTGTTTCGACAAACAATTAACACAATTATTGCAAAACTTTGTTGCTAATTTGTTTGCGTAATACAACGCAACTTGTATTCGAGTTGTTGAAAGCGCAAATAAAAATTGTTGTAATATTGCTTAAACCTCTTAATATAGTCTTTCTTCTCTTTTTGTTTTTATGTATTAAACTATAAAAACAAATTAGTTTCGACAAGAATAACTTAAAGCATAATAAGAAAGATAACTTATATTGTAGATATCTTGCTTCTTAAAAGAATTAAGCAAGATTCTTAAACTGAAATATATACTCTATTTATTGTATATTATCTTATAGTAGTCTTGCAATCTTCTTTGACTAGTCTCGATTACATTATAAAGAACTTAAGTTTAGCGTACTTTTAAACGCAATTCGATAATCTCGCGTAGACTAATCGCGTCGAGTCGATTAATCGAGTTCAAATCAATTAATCGATTTAAATCTTGACAATTCGAGTTATTCTAATTCGAAAGTTTTAACGATTTGATTTTAAGAGTTGAAATCAACAATTTGAGTCAATTTCTAAGTTTAATATCGAAGTTCGATTCGAAAAATGGACTCGAATTGTCAAGACTACTAATTTAATTATATTACAATTAATATATAGTTAATAGTTGTAAATTTTAAAACTAATTTTCTATTTAATTGTCTAAATTATAATAGAATAATATATAATAGTAAGATAAATATATTATAGTAATATATTACTACTTAACAAATTAAATAGAGTCTATAGAGTGCAAATTATATATTATAGTAATAAATAGCATCTATAGAATCTATAAAGTCTATAAATTCAAATTTTACACTTTAGTAATAAATAGCATCTATAGCATCTATAGAGTCTATAGATACAAATTATACACTTTAATAATAAATAGTATTTTAGAGTCTATAAATGCTATTAATGCAATATATTAATAACAATTTGACTAAAAATAGTAAACCTTGACATAATAACGTAATTTTCGATTTCTTGACTATTCAATTCAATTTCTAAGATTAGAATCAAAAATCGATTCAAGTCGAGTTAAATCGATTTTGAAATACGAGAAATCGAATTAGATTTCGAGTTGATTTCTAAAGTTAAAATTGACGAGTTGAATCGATTTCAAAAGTTAAGATCGAAATTCGATCTAACAATTAGTCTAATCTCGCGTTTTTGCAATTTTATATACTCGAAAATTGCATTATATATTTCTTATATCTCTAGAACTGTAGAACTATAAATTGTATTTAAGACTCTAGTAATCTTCTCGAACAATCTAAGTAGTGTTATTATGTATTAAATTTGAGCCTACTTATTTCTAAGTTTCAACTTTGTTTATGTATCGAGATATTTGTATATTGTATTTTTTATTTGCTTTGCGTAATTTAATATAACAAAAATACTATCTTAACAAGTCTTAATATTCTAAATAAGATTCTTGATATTTTTGATAAAACTATTGTTTTAAAAATCTCGAAAACTTTTGTATCTTTAAGCTAATATATTAATAATAATAGCAAGTAATCGAATCTAAAATTCAATTATTAAATTTTTAGCATAAGAAAGCAATGTAAGAGCTTATCTTTTTAAAAATTAAATCGAGAGATTGATTCTTTCTTATAATTAATTGTAGATTTCTATCTTTTAATTTTATTGTAATATCTTTATTGCGAGTCTAAATCTTAAAAGTCTTAAAAAGAGTACTAAATTTAATTAAAAATAAAAATTGGAAAAATATTAAAATAAGGAAAAGTGCAAGTTGCATTATATAACTTATACAATTAATTATTCTTAAATTAATATCTTGTGTTATACTCTTTGATTGCAGTTTAATTATTAGTAATTTTTTAAAAGTGCTATTGTTGCAAACGTTGTCGACAATAATAATTATAAGTCGATTCTACAAATTGTACAATTTAGGAATATTAAAGATTATATTAACTAGCATCTTATTAGTGTGTCGATCTTTTAAAGACTTGAATATAAACAGCATCTCTCTATATTGTTAATCTTTATTAATAAAATAGATTGTAATCTCTAGAAAAATCACATAATTAAGATTGAATTAATTATTTAATACAATAAATATATATATAGTAATCTTCAAATCTTCAAGAACTTCTATCTTAATCAAAATTGCTCGTGCTTTAATTATTCGAGCAAACTTAATTTGTTCGAACACTATAATACTTGTTCGGAGAAAACAAATTAAATATTGAAAGCTTATTCTTTTAATACTCGGAAAAAAAAATTAAGATTTAATATTATTTTGATAAGTTGCTTATCGAAGTCTTACTAATTGTAAAGTTTTGTTTTGCAAGTTGCTTTAAACTTAGTACTCTAAAAGTAATTAATTAATATATTAGTATTGTATTTGCATACTTTAATAGCAACAAATAGAGAGTATTAAATTTATCAAAGATTATTTAAATGTTAAAAAGTTGAATTGATAGATATTTGAAATAATAGAATCGATTGCAAAGTAAGCAATAGAAAATAACATTAGAAAATATATATAGCAATACAAAAAAGATATTCTAGAGAACAATTTACTTACACTCTATATGCTTTGCTCAATAGTTTGCTATAATAGACTATTTTCTTTATAGTACTTGTTATTCTTTTTTTAGAAATATTGTATTAAGAAATTGAATTTATTGTTTTTAAGCGTTAAATAATTTATTGTTTTCTTATATATTTTGCAAATAATTTTAGATAATTCGATAATTGTAAATGCAACTTTATATTAATTTTTTCAAATATAAACTTTTTTTGTTTGTTGTCTTAGATAATGTTGTTGTGCTTTTCGATTCTATTTATTTCTATATCTTAACTTTAAGAAGTCTTATTAATTTATTATTTCTTAAACAATTCTTAAGTTTCGAGTATTTAAATTATTACAATACTATTGTTAAGTACTATTAATTAATTTAAAGAAGACTCTACAATATAGTTGTTGCATTTGTTGAGAATAACAAAGATTTAATAAATTCGAATAACTTTAAAATTAAAGAAATCGAATCTTTTTAAAATATTATAAATATTGCTATCTTCGACGTAATCTAACGCTATTTTAAATTTGTTGTCAAGTATTGCCCAAGATAATAAAGACTTTAATTAAGATACTATTGTAAGTCAACATCAAGAGATATATTGTTAAATAGATGTTAATTGAACAAAAATTACGCAATTTGAATCGAACAAGAACTATCAAATTATAGAGAAATAGATTCGATAATAAAATATATAGCAATAAAATTAAAACAGAGCGACTTAATAAAAATAGAATAATAGAGAATTTATATAATCGAATCTAGTTTTCTTAAAAGTACAAAAGATTCTAATATTGTATTCTATTATTAAATGTTCTAATTTTTAGCAAAAGTTAATCTTGTTAACGAAATATTCGACAACCAATTATATTATATCTACGAGACTTCTTGCTTACTTATTAAAGATAAGATTTATTGGTTAAAATACAGTTGTTATTAGTATATTAATTGCAATTGTCGAAGATTAACTTATTGTAAGTAGAATTAATATTTTCTAGCGTTCAATATTAAATTAATTAAAGATTATTTATCTTTTTTAGTATTAAAATGCTTTAAAAGTGCAGCTCGAGAATTGTTGCAAATTAACTATATATTCTTTTGCTAGTATTTGAAGTCTAATTGTATTGTTGACATATTAATAGACTGTCTAAAGCGCTATCTCTTAGACTAATTTATAATTCGAATCTTTATAGTTTTAGCACAAGAATTAACTTATTAGTATTCTATTAGAAGCTCTTTAAGCTTGCATTTATTTAGTTAATCCTCGAATAATTGTCTATCGATAGATTGTTAAAAGTACAACATATTATTAAGATACAATATTTGTTAGACTTAAATATGCTATTATAACTATTATTGTTCGATTATTTCTTTTATTTCTTTGCGTAACTATCGAAATTACTTTATTAAAAATTTTAATACTTGCGTTCGAGAACTTTTAGACGCTTCTTAATAATTTGCGCATTTTGTAAGTATTCTTTGTACTAATATTAGTATTCGAAATTATTTATCTATTTAACATCTTTATTAGACTATATAAAGTAAATTCTATTAACTTACAATAGTATGTTAGAAGAAATCTAACTAGTGTTCTTTAATATTAGTGCATAATAATAATGTGTTATAAAATAGCATATATAGCTTAATTTTATTCGACGTTAACATAATTATATAACAAGATTCTTTTAATTAAAAGAAGTCGAAGTCGAAGTAAGAAGTTTGTCGATATTGTAGACTTGCAACTTGTTTAAAATCTTTTTTATTTTATCGAAATTTTTTTTTTTTCTTAATATATATTAAACGTACAATAAGTCTGTTATTATATCTTTATCCGTATTTCGGAAACGTAACTCTAGTAGATCTAGAAGACATTTTTTCGAGACTTTTGTTCAAGCAGATTCAACAAATTTGACAGATCTACTAGTCTAAAAAAGACAATATAAGAGCTTACTAAACATTATAAATTACATTTATATAATACTCTTGTATTTTTTGTAATTTATATTGCTTAGTAAGCTTCTATATTGTCTTTTTTAGACTAGTAGATCTGTCGGATTTGTCGGATCTACTTGAACAAAAGTCTCGAAAAAATGTCTTCTAGATCTACTAGAGTTATATTTCCGAAATGCGAATGTTAGTTAAATACGACAATATATAATAAAAACATCTATATATAAATAGAAAGTAATTATATTATATAGTGTTGTAATAAAAAAATAGAATATTATACAAACAAAAATAACAAATAATTTGAAATTGTATAAGCAATCTTGTTATTTTGCATTACCTTAGTTGTAAAGAAAGTAGAAACAACTATAACAATTAGAATTCTAGTTATTCTCTTATATTATAAGAGCAAAATTAGAGCATATAGCTTATCTCGAGTGCAGATTTCCCACCCGGGACGAGCTTCTTCTGGGTAAAAATTTCTATTTGGAAGAAACTTTGTTTATGCTAAGTCTATGCTTAGCATAGACGTTTCGAATTAAAGCAATTTAAAGCGATCTTTGCTCGCGATCGAGATGCATGCTTAATATATATATAGCTTATATAGAGTATAAACTTCTTTATTTAGTATTAAGTAAAAATTCATATCTAGAGTTCTACTTCTTCTCGATATATATTAGATATAAACTTAATCTTCTATATCTATTGCATTCTTAAAATTGTATAAAATTTATAACGCGCAATTAATTAAAATTCAAAAACAAGATTTTCGTATTGCAAATTCTAAATGTTGTTATATTATAAATTGCTTTTAGACGTAGTATAAGCTCGATATAATTTTTTATTTGCGCAATTTAGCTACTTATTTTGCATATATATTATATTTAAACTTAGTCTATATTTAATTCAAATCTAAATAGCAATATATCTTTTGATAATGCTAGCAATTTCTTCGTCTTTAATACTTATATGCCTTCTAGCAAAAAGAATTCTCTTATATTTAAAAATCTTGCAAATCAAGATTAACAAGCGATTTCGCAATAGATAAATAAAATTAAGATTTACTTTATGCTTATTGTATACTAGATATTTGCTAAATATCTAAGCAAACTTCAAATTTTAATAATATTAACGCTTTTAAGTCGAATACAATATTAAGTAATTAAAATATTAACAATAATACTTCTATAAACAATTAAGATATATTAAGATATATTAAACAATTAAGATTTCAATAATTTTGACAAATTATTGCTTATAAGACTTAAGAAGATAGATTCTCTTTTACGCTTTATATTTATTGTATGCTAAACTAATATTTATTATATATAGAGCTTTATTAATATTAATAGAATTGCAATTATCTCTAGAGAATGCAATTAAGTAATTATATTAGAAGTGCAAAATTATTATAATATTCTAGCATATTTATATATACATCTAAAGAAGATTCTTTATTTTGTATATAGAAAAAGTAAAATATTAGTTAAGATCTTAATTAATATATCTATTAGAGCGTTAATTAATATATATATGTTTAGCGTATATTTAATTTAAGTATAGCATAATTTTAATTTATATTAAGACTAGATTTAATTTTTTGTTGTCGCAATTAACTTTAAGATTACTTAAATTGCTCTTTTACTTTTAGAAATTAAGAAAAAAGATAAAAAAACAACATTCAATATTAAAGTTTCAAATGTTTTGAAATTAAATATTGCAAATACGCGCATTCAAATATACTATATATATATTTAGCGTACAATAGAGTTAAGCTTAAGAATATTAACAATTTTTAACAATACTTTACTTAGTTAATATTTACAATAAATATTAACGCACAACTAAAGTATTGCATAGAGATCTAATATTAGAAATTTCTTAAGAAATAATAAGATTAACGCATATGTTGTATGCATTTCAAATTTGTAACTCGCGTATACAAGAATTAAGAGTCTACTATATAAGAAACTTATAAAATAAACTCTTATTGAATTTATACTATTTGTAAGCTAATTTTATAGATTTATTAAATTAAATAATTTTTACTTTTTAATACAAAATTATAATACACAAATTAAACAATTAACGAAAACTTAATATATATTGATATTAATTATCTTTGTATTTTAATAAACTACGAGCTACAACAATATATACAAAATTATATCTTTATTAAATGTCTAACTTCTAGAAACTTTGTTTGCAATTAATTCTATTCTAATACAAGTTTAATATATACTAAATATATACAAAATTTAATTATTCTTAGAAAAGCAACAAAATTAAGATTAATATATAAAATACGCAATTAAATATCTATATTTTTGTTAATTAAGAACAATTTTTATTTTTTATGCTAATTGCACGCAAAAATTATGCTTATTATCTATTATATTTTATTAAAATATTTCGAGAAATTATTAACAACATAATTACGACAATTAAACAACAAAATCTACTATCTTTAATAGCGCGTAAACTAAGCTCATATCTAATATACACTATATTTGCGCTAAACTTTTTGCAAGACGCTTTGCTATCTCTTCTATTATATTCGATTTACGCGTTAAATATAACAAGATTGCTCTATATTATATATATAATAGTTTTAATATAAAAAACTATATAGCAATATTAATTTGCAAGCAAAAATTTAAAAAGTTTTCTATTAAAATATTTTTAAAAGATTTGTCTATATTTAATTTAAGCTTTGTGTAAATCTAATTTACAATTTATAGAAACTAAACAAGAATTTACTTTTAATTAATTATATTCTTTAGAGAAGCAATAAATTAGAAGCATTATTTATTTTAACAAAAATTTCTAACAATATATTATTGTATATTGTATTTATACTTAGACTAAAATTTTTATAAATTAATTATATTTTAAAATACATTTTGTATTTGAATAGATTTAAGACAAAACAAATCTATATAATATTTTAGATTAAAATAAGAATTGTTATTGTAAGTTTAATATATATATAATATATATTAAATATATGCTTAAATTGCAATAAAAATTAATATCTATTACTACGCATAAATTAATATAGAGATTATCAAGAATTATTATATAATATTTACTAAAATATTTAAAGCGTTAAAAGAAATTGCTTATTAAAATTATTAAAATTTTTTATATTAATTGTAGAAATAAAGAATTGCAAACTTTTATAATAAATATAAACAAAAAACAAGCTCGAAACATATTTAGTATATACTAAAATTATACAAATATTACTAACATCTTATCTTAAAAATTTAAAAAATATTTTTACAATTTTAATAACTTTCGAGAGTAATTTAAATATCTCAAGTATATATTAGTTTTTTATTAAGTATATTCTAAGCGTAATTTTCCAAAATATTATTTTAATTATTTAGCAATTTATCTTATTAATTAATTTTAAAAGATTAAGATAATTAACAAATTAATATAGTATATAAATAGTATAAGCACATTATATTTTAAGCTTAAGATATAAATTAAATATCGAAAAACAAAATAGATTTTTATCAAACTATATAAAGAGAAATTAAAGATTTTTTTGTATTAATAAATACTAATTTGCAATTATATTAATATAGAAGAAAGCAATTACTTTTAAAACAATAAGTTTGCAAAACAAAAGCTATTATTATTTGCTTTATCCACGTTTCGAGAGATAGATCAAGCTTGATAGATTAAGATTCTCTCAAGATCTTGCAAATCTTACGAATCTAACTATCCTACGTACTCAAATTAGTATTGTCGAGATAGAATTTACTCGAAGAGCTCGTTTTGTTTTCTTTATATTCGACAAAGTTGCGAAATCTTAATTGAGTTAAACTACGTCTTAACGCGTAAAGTTTTAATGGTCACGATGCGCATAGACGTTTGCAATTGCTTGCTAGTTGTATAATTGCGTCAAATTACTATGTTTTTTGCTTTAAATATTAGATTTCGTCGATTCGAACAAACTTTACTTTTGAGACAAATCTAATAAATCAAGAGAACGTGTGCGCATCTTACGTAGACAAATTATAATTGCTATATAGAACAAATATATTCACGAACGCAATATTAAGAGATGTCAAGGTCGTCTCTCGCAAAGCTTGACTTGAACCTCTAGATTCTCGTAGATAATGCAAGATTTATTTCTTAATCTCGCACAAAGCTTAGATATTAGTAACAAAAAACTACGACTTTTGTTATAACAAATCTAAGTACATCTAGAACTAAAGTTAGAGTTTACCAAATGCGAATGTTCTATATTTAGATAGAACTTATATTTATTCTAAGTTATATTTATACTAATTATATACTAGAATAAGAAAATACGCTATTAAGATATTTGAAAAGAACAATTTCGAAATAGAAAAAGATATTTTATTCACTTGGCGCAATTGTAGTAAATCGAATTATATTGTTGCTTGACTAGTTAAAAAAAATACATACAATTAATTTATATTTAACTTAACTTAATAGTTAATTAAATTATAGATAAAAAAGATCGAAGAGTTGCAAAGCGTTGTTAACAATATTTATATCTTTCTTTTAATTTGAAAAATTCTTATATAATATTCTTTTTTAATAGACTTAATTTTAAGTATACATCTAACACAAATACAACGTCTAAATTTAATAATAAGATTTTTTATATACTTTAAAGTTGCAATTTAAGAATTACTTATTTAACAAGAAATCGATATTAAGTATTAACTTAATATATATTAGATAAAGATTCTAAAATGTCTTCTCTATTATATCAATATATAAAGATATTATTTGAAAGAGACAAATATTAAGTATTAATTCAATATATATTAGATAAAGATTTTGAAATATCTTCTCTATTATATTAGTATATAGAGACACTATTTAAAAGAGACAAACGTTAAATATTAACTCGATATATATTGTTGTTTAGCTCTAATAAGTATAAATTAGATTTAAACTTTATAAACAATATATCAAAATTAAGCAAAGAATACGTAGCGATACTATTAAAATATTAAATTAAAAATTAAGTGCAAAAACAATATATGCAACGCATATGTCAAGAATGTAATAAATTTCTACAAGAAAAAAAGAAAAAATTAACAAAAGAAGTTATTAAGTTAAAGCAATTCGATATTATTAGCAATACAAAGTATATTTCGAACGTAATTTTATTGTAAGCAAATTAACAATATTTATTAAGTAATTAAAACAACAACAAAGATAAACTAGCTTATAAGTTTATATCTTTGTTTTACAAATATTGTATAATATTAATAGTTTAAGAGCTTTTATTTAATTTTAAAGTATTGTGTATAAATCTAGCTTATATCGAGTTTATATTAAATATTAATTTAAAAGAAGATTTACTACTTTACTAGAAAATTCGAAATTAAAAAGAAACAATCGAAAACAAAATTATATAAGATATTTATATTATTTGTAAAACTAACAAGTATAACAATACAATAAGCTATTATAATTGCTTGTTTAGCTTTGTCTTATAAACAATAATATTAAGAATAGAAGAAATAGATACAAAGTTAAGATAATAAATGTAATAAGTATATAGCAAATATAGACAAGATATAGACTAAATATACATTTAAACATAGTTAAAAGTAAAGTCTTAATTTAGAATTAAATAAAGTATATAAAATTTTTATACTAGATATAGATTGAACTTTAATACAAATTGATTTGCAAAAGAATTTTTTTTATTAAATTATAGTTGTTGCAATAGCATTATAAAAACAAATTATATAATAGATATTAATTTACTTTGCTAGATCGAAGTCGAAAAGAGAAATATTTAATTGTCTATATTGTATATGCTAAACACAACAAAGAATATATACTTAGTCGAAACAAATTTTATTATCAAGTACAATATATATTAAGCTTAAGACTTAGTAAATTAATCTAGAAAGCTTCTTTATATTGATACAATCTAATTTTTACTTAATATATATTTAATATAAGCAATAAAAAACAATTTGATTTTTAACTTTTTTAGTTGTAAACATAACAATAGTTTTTGTAGCAATTGTATTAGCTAAACATAAGTTTAGCATAAATTTAGCGTAAATAAAGAGACAATTATATTTACTTTTTTTGCTAATAGAATTAAATTTATTTAAGAAAGAATTAGTTGCGTATAAATTTAGTATAAGCGAAATATGAATTTGTAAATAACAACTTTATTTTTCTTTATTATTAAAATATCGATTAAGATATTAGCATTTATTAAGTATAAAATTAATATGATTTTAATATAGTTAATTTTTGTACAAAACTTGTTCTTCTTCAAATTAAGAAAAATATTATAATTCTTTTCTAAGTATATAGTAAGTATAAGTATAATATATACAACTCTTAAGCTCTCTTATTAGATTTAATTATTATATTTAACTTTTTATTGTTACGCTTAACTTTTTTTTGTTAACTACATATATATTAAATATAAATAAAGTATAAATTTTTGAAAATCTTCGAGATCTTAAACATATTATTTCTACAAAATTTCTTTTCTTCTTTATACTTCTTTAACGCTAGTATATATTTAGTATAAACTTAACTTAGAATATAATTAAGATAATCTACTCGAAGATTCGATATCTATAATAGATATATTAATTTGCATATAGTTTGAGCATATATTAAGTACAAACAAATATAATAGAATATATAAAAGCAAGCTTTTCGATTAAAGAACTAGTTTAACGTTAAAAGTAAATTAGTATAAACTTAGTATAATTTAAAAGTAAACTAAGAGTATATTTCTTGCGAGTACTCTTTAGATTAAAAAACAAATATTCGAAAAAAAATAACAAACAATAATTAATTAATAATACTAATAGTTGTGTTAATACAAGTTTAATATAAGTTGAGTCTATATATAGTTAATGCGTTGTCAAAGTCTTAAAAGACAAAATAAGCATTTATATATAATATAAGAACAAAGAAGTTAAGAGATAAATTAAGTATATAACAAGTTTAAAATAAACTTATCTTGCAATAAAAGTATATATCGAAAAGAGTCGCAAATTCTTGATTGTAACAATTGTCTTATATAAACTTAATATATAATTAATATTAATTTAGCTTATATAATATGCTTTATATTGTTTGCATATTAATAGATAAATATTTTAATAATATTTTAATATTTATACAAAATATAAGTTTAATTTGAGCAATATTTATTAAAGTCATACTTCGACTTTGTAGAGTAATTTGTATTTTATTATTCTTTAAATTTAAATTAAATTTTTAAAGTACTAAACTAGTATAAGCTCGATATATATTAAGTGTAAAAAAAAATATTTCTTTGTCAAATAATATATATTTGTAAAAACATTTTTTGTATCTAGATTTGCAACTACATATACTTAGCTTATATAGTATATATTAATAGCTAAGATATTTGTTTACTTACTTCAATATAATATATTCTTATATAATAACGTAGCTTAATTTTAATTTTAACTTAATATAAATCGAGCATAAATAAAACTACAATTATATATACAAATAGCTAGCAATTAATAACAATAAAAGCTATTCTATATATTTGGTTAGTTAACGTTATTGTACAATTGCATCTACTAATACTTAATATATATAAATTTGTAACTAAATTTATACAACTTATATAATAGAGTTAAACAAGAAGATTCGAATTCTAGAATTTAACGCAATTAATAATATTTAATATATATTAAACTTAGATTAAATTTAATTATAGATTATCTATTGTTTTTCTTAACTTTAACAATAGATATTGCTAATACTTAGTATAAACTAAATTGCAACAAGAAGTTTCTTTTTACTAGACTTGTTATCTTTTTAAATATATTTTACTTGCGTTAAACATAAACTTAATATATATTTAGCGTAGAATTGTGCTATAATGGAACGCTTATATTTAATTACAAAATTAGAATTCGAATTAAAATAAGATTCTTAAGTATATAATTAATATATACTAGACGTAGATATCGTATATACTAAGCTTATTGTAATAATATTTTAGAGAAAACAAATTCTTTGCGTTTGTTATATTAGAATTGTTGTAACGTATTCTAAGATTAGCAAGCTAAATTGCGACAATATTCATATTAAGTATATACTAAGATGCTAGAAGCAATAAAATTAGAGAATATGCTAGATTTATGTTATATATTTGTTAGTAAAATTAGAAGTATATACTAGATTACTACAAATATTTAGAAAAGATAAAGATAGAAAATACAATAATTGTACTTTAATTTTGTAGAATACGTTAGAAACTTAACGCGCAACTTGCATTTAAATCTTATATAGTTTTAATATATGTTATAGCAATATTAAATCTATATTTGAATTGCGTATTATATAAGTGCGTCGAAATTGCGCATTTAAGATTAAGCTAATAGTTTTTATTTTATTTGTTGTTAACTATATTGAGCATAAGTCTAATTTATTTTAAGTTTTAGAAATCGAACAAAATTACAAGTACTCAATATAATAGAAAAATCAACTTATATATCTAGCATATATTAGATATATATAACGTATTTTTGACGTATCTTTTATAGAAAAGAATTAAACTTTTCTCTTTTGAGCGTTATATATATCGAGCATATGCTAGACTTAAAAAGCGCAACTTATCTCTTTATATTTATTTTTTTTGCTTCGTTAAGCTCGATCTATGTTAAGTATAGACTTAGCATAAACAAAGCTTCTCTCAAGTAAGAATTTCTATCTAGGATAGGCTCGTCCCAAATAGGAAATCTGCATCCGAGTTAGGTTGTAATCTAGCAAAATTACAATATATAGAGTAATAGAATCTAGTAATAGAATTGTTATTTTATTTATTACTATATATTGTCAAATATAATCTAGTAATAGAATTGTTATTTTATTTATTACTATATATTGTCAAATATAATTTCGAGAGTTAATTTATGCTATTGCGTAGTAATTATTGCAACTTTCTCTATTCGATATCTAAATAAAAAATACTTATAAGTTGTTCGATATCAAATATTGCAATTTAATAACTATTGTCGAAGTATACGCTTTTTGATAACAACTCTCTAGTAGCAATTATTAATATATATTTGAACATTAATAAATTAACGCATAATATTTATACAAGTAAATAGAAATAGATTTAATTCTCTTAAAAAGTAGTAAAAGTATAATTTAATATCGACAAGCATTTGTAAAATCTTTTCTTTTTCTATACTTCTAAGCTAGAAAATTTGATATCGAAAACCAAATCGAAATTAATCTTTAGTTTTGTTAATATTGCGTAAAATCTAGAGACTTTAATACAGTTTGTTATATTATAGAAACATGTTGTTAGCGTTTATATTTGTACAATTGCTATTTAAAGATATATACTTGTATAAATTCGAATTGTTAAAATCGTTTGTTGTTGTACAAGATATTTTAGTGTTATATTATATTATTGCAATAATAGAATTTACTAATATTAAGAGTTTAAGTTACTATTATTAAAGAAGTCGAATTTCTCGATGTTTCAACTTAACAAATCTTAATATTGCAAATGTTATTATTCTACTCTATAAGTCTTTATATAGTTATAATACAAATTAAGACTATACAACTATAGCAAGCATATAAGCAATAGATAAAAGTTGTAAGAAGATAGACTAACTATTAACTCTTAGTATATTACTATATTATCGAGCAACAAAATTTCTAACAATAGTGACAAGCGTTATAAGTCGCGTAGCTTTAGATAATATAGTCTTCGATATAAATATATAATTCGAAGTCGAATTTTTGAAAATTGAAAAACAACTTACTACAATTATAACTTGCAAGAGTACTTAATTCTACTACAAGTTATTAATATATATCAATATTATTTAACAATTCTTTCTGCGCTAATTAGAGTCTAATATCTTAGAAATGTGTTATAAAAAATTTCAATTTTTTGTATCAAACAATAACTTGTTCTCTCTAATTGTTTAGTCTTGCTACAAGTTCTCTATTTAGATATTAAGTTTAAAAATCGCGCATATTGACATCTATACAAAGTATTTGCTTTATTAAATAAGAAACTTTGAATAAATAATTTTTGTAAGTCTAAATATAGAGAAGAATAGCACTTTAAATATTATTGAATAGCATAGTATTTTTATATATATTTCTAGCACTAAATTCTATTGCTCGAAAACTTATATCTTTAAAATAAGAAAGTATTGTTAAAAAAGCAATATTTAACAAACAAATTTTGAGTAGTTGCTTGGTGCTAAAATCTCTAAGATATAATTGTATTTATACTTCAACTCTTAAAGTATATTAAGTATTGTCGACATTCAAATTATAGCTTAATTTAATTAACTAGCGAAAGCATAACAAGTTAAGACAAAAATATAAGTATATTGTATTGTATAACATCTCTACTAGTTGACAACTATATATAAACTATAAAAGCAGCTTGTCTAATAATAGTTTATAAAGATATATATAGTCTTCGCACATTATAGAAATGTAAAACAGAGATAGTTAAAACTCGACTATTATTTTAAAAACGCAATTATAGTAACTAATTTAGTTGTTAATATTAAATATATAGAAGAATCTTCTTTTTGCGTTTTCGAATTACACTAAGTTCTTAAAACACTAGTGCGCTTTTAAAAGAGATTAAGATACAAATCGACAAAAAAAATTATATATCGAACAAAAATATTGGTTAAGTTAATAATGTGCAAGAGACTTACAACTACGTTAACTATCTCTTATTATGCAACAAGATAGATCGACTAGATGCAATTTTGCAATTAAAATATACAAATTTCAAGTAGAGAAAGATATCTAGCAATAAAGTAGAGAATAATCTTATACTACAGATTAGATTTGCAAAGCTATTCTAATATTGTCTTCCATTGCTACTTGTGCAATGTATATATTGTATTGTAAAAGATATTAATTTTGCTATAAAAAGAATAGTATATTCCTTTAATACTCTTTCTATTCTTTTTGTTTGTCGACAACAATATTATAGATTGTTCCGAAATTTTTCAATTTATTAACAATAATATTAGAGTTAACAATTTTATATTTAATACTATTTTGCTATCTTCGAAGACTTCTTTGTAGAAACTTTTGTTTTTACAAATATTTTAATTCAACTCTTGTCTATCTTGTTTAAAACCTTTTTGAAATTTATCTCGAAAATATTAGTTTTTGTAGCATTAATGTTCTCTTTCGATAATAAATTCGAGAAGTCGACATAAAGAGAGTTTGAAAATGCTCTTACTTATATTAGTTAGAGCAAATTTAATTAAATATAGCAATAGAATGCAGCATTAAAATAATAAGATCTATTATAATTTGTTATTGTTAATATTTTGATTGCTAAGTAAATTAATAATAAAAATTTGCGCAATATTTGCAATATCAATTGTGTCTTTCTTAAATTTAGTTATTAGCTTTTTTAAGATTCTTGCATATTAATTAATTATTTTTGTTACTCTCTAAATTGCAGAATTAAAGAATTTTATTTTTTTACAAATCTTTTTACTTTAAATATAGTTAATACAAAACATTAGCAATAGAAGTTAAAACTATAGAATATATATATACGTTTGCATTATCGAAGAATTCTTTATTGTCGAAAAAAGTAGATAGAAATTTAGATAGTCGTCAATCGCAAACAAAATCTATATTAAATAGAAACAATATAAATACTATCTAATTATTAGTTATCTTCGCTATATTAATAGCGTTTACAACTAAATATTGATCGAAACTAGATTTATCTCTTAAGAGTTCTCTAAAGACAATTATAAATGCTAAAGTATTACAATCTATAGCAAATATTGATTAAATATTAGATATACAAGATATCGCAACAATATTTGTTTTACTAGCATATAAATATAGAAGCTAGATTTTTTTTTTGTCTAACACTCTATCTAGTTGCAAATCTTTGTGTATTACTTAAAGTTGTTGCTCAAACTATTAAAGTTAATGCTATAAACTTTAATAATAGCAAGATATAATATAGTAATTATTCATAATGTTTCTATAAAATTATATTGCTATATTATATCGCTAATATATTATTCGCTAGATTTTAAAATAAAAACAATATTGTTTGCGATATTTATTGCTTCTTGCAATTATTGTAGCGTTACTATTAAATTATTGTTAAATATTATCTTAAAGAATATATTCTAGCTCTACAATATAAAGATTGTAAAGCAAGTTCGAACTTGTTATCTCGAAATAACATCTAGAATAAAGAATATTATTATTGATTTTCTTCAAAATATAATCGAGATATCTCTAATTAAAATCTTTAAAGATAGATAAATTGATACAAACTCTTAAACTACACTAATTAATCTTAGCAACTCAAATAATTGTCAAGTTAGACAATACGCACGTACTAGATAGAGAGAATATACAATATATTTAAAATTATATAGTAGAAACATTTAGCGCAACAAAATAATATAGAAAGTATTAGATCTCTATTTAAGATATTCTTAACTTTAAAACTAACAAGATGTTTCTTTAAATAGATTTTCTAATACTTAATATAAATAGAAGCTTTAATACAATTTCTATGCAATAAATTATAATACATAAATTTAATTAATCTATCAAAATCTAAATATGCAATTTGCAAGTGCAATTACTATATATATTTAGAAAGATAATAAATTGTCAAATAACTTTGTAAGAGAATGCTTGAATAATTAGAAAATTATAGATTGCATTTTATATCTTGTAAAAATAAACTACGCTATCGAAATTTATAAAAATATAAATACTTAAAACTATTATATATATATTTTATATAGTCTAATTAAATTTAACTTGTAACTTAAGATAATAAGTTTATTAAAGAATAATATCTTCTAATAATATCTTATTTTTGCAATATTATATATATATAGAATAGCAATGTTAATAACAAGAATCTTAATATTGTGGAATCAATTTGTATAATACGCAACTTTACAACTTTCTTGAATTAAATTGTAGCTATCTTAATCGAGTCGATTACAAGTTAAAATTACTAAATTCTACTCGAATTAAATTAACTTATTATTGATATATCGTTAATTACTCGAAATACTATTAGACGAGCAAAAACTTATATTGTTAATTTCTAATATTGAAAAATTAACATAACTTTGTAAATAGCTTTGTTGAGTATATTTATATTAAGAGCTTTAGTGTTTCAATAATAAGTATTGTATTTAGAAAATTCTTTAATAATTATTTTAACGTAGATACAAGTATTAGTAATATAATTGTAACTTAAAGTTAATAATTTATTAGCTATAATTAATACACTTGTAGTTGTTGCTAATACAAAATAAAAATCAATTGCTAGTTAAATCTCGATAAATAGCTTGCGCTAGAAGAAAAGAATTAATTAAGAAGCAATACTATTATTATAGAAACAAATAGATTGTTTACTTCGAATTCAAGAAACGTTATTGTCTCAATTATTTGCCATCTTCTTTTTCGAAATCAAATATTGTCTTTTGCGATATTAATAGTAACAATATATTTCTCGAACGCATCTCTCTTATTGGCATTTCGAGTAACTGGCCCCCCAATTTCAAGATGCTAAGATGGTCCAAATAGCTCGAGGTTAATCCGAAGATCGCTTGGGAAACAATTGGAAGCTTGCATTTGAGAAATCAAAAAACACTTAACAAAAAGTATAATTTTGATGTTCGAGATACGCACGAACTCTTGCAGCACTTCGATTAGATCTTTATTTGTTACTTGTTTATACTATAGTAATTTGTATAATAGAATCGAACAATTTGTAAGATTTCTACGCGAGAACGACGTGCATCTAAGAAGCGCTCTATTTGCATAATTGATTGCGCATAATTAATTGCGCGTAATAAATAGTGCTCGCAAATTGCGCTTAACAAGTCTTGACAACACGAGTAATATTCGAGTAATGCTTGATATATCTCTCAAATTTTTGGTAATACTCAAGACCTGTTCGAGATTAATTGAATCTACTAATGTAACTTTAGGACTAAAATATTGACACAACAATTCTAGAAGTCCCAAGTCGCTAATAGAATCTCTAGAGAGTTATTCCAAATTGTCGATGCTCTTTGCTATCTTTGTTTTCTTTATTCTTATTAAGATTTTTCTTGCTATTATTCTTCTTGTATACTATACTTTTTATTTTAAAGATTTGAGACGTTATGTTAAAATTTGTTTTAAATTTGTTATTATAAAGTTATTAAAATTCTTCTTTTTATCTTTATTGCAAATCTTATTAAAAAAAAATGCAATTTTTGTCTTAAATTTAATATCAAATTTGTTGTCTTTATTCTTAATATTTATAAGAGACAAAATATGCAACAAATATTTAAAGATTTATAGTTGATAGCGCTTGTAATAAGATATAAACAACTCGTCTTAATATTGTAAATCTACTAATATTCTAAATTTATAATATTAATAGAATCTTTTATATTATTTAAGAATTGTGTAATTTATTTTTGATATACATTTTTTCAAGAGAGATTTGCGACGCGTAATCGATAAACGTTGTTAACAAAATATTGCTACTTTAAACAACAAACAACATTTAATATATAAATTTTTATCGATTTTAATACTTTTTGTTGCGTTTTATTTATAGTTTTCGTCTAAATCTATATTATTAGTTAGTACAAGAAAGTAATATAATAATTTAATTAATATATACGCTAGCTTTTAATTCTTTGAACTCTCTTTGCACAATTGTCTTCTTAATAATCTTTAGTTTAATCCTTCTCTCTTTTTGCTCCTATTTCTCGATTTAATAACAAACAATTTGTTTATTTTTAGTGCAAATCTTATTTAAGGACTTAACTACACAAACATATTAACAACAAATGCTTCTTTTATTATTAAGATATATATATTTGAGTTTTCTTTATTGTATTGTTTTGCGAAAATCTAAGTTCTTATTTAATTTAGCTCTATCTTTTAATCGATCGAATCTATAATGCTATACTTAAAAATCTTCTTAATTTTTTTCTAGATATTAATAATAGTTTAACAATTATTTAATTTGACGCAAAGATACTTAGTCGCATTTGTATTATTAAGTTTAATTTAAAAAATTAATTGCAAAATATATTACTATAGCAATAAAATAAAGCATTAAGATATTAATTATAAGTTGCGCAATAATCTAACTTAAATAATCTATAAATTTTAATTATAATTTGTCGAGTCTTTTCTTAAAGTAATCTCTAGTTCGAATTTGCGAAATCGATCTTTCTTTGCGAGAGACTTTGATATTACGTTTTTTGCGCTTTTAATTGACTTAATTTTTATTGTTATATATTTAATATTTATTGTATTAAGATTTGTTGTTTGTTTTGTTATTCTTAATTGCTTTGTTAAGATTTTTACAAAGTTTAATCTTCTTAATAAATAATTGACGTAACATTTGTATTAATAAGTATAATCTTACTTAATACTAAAGCTAGTTCGTCAAATATTATACTTGCTCAGACTTTGTTAGATAATTTCGATTGCAATAGAACAAAATAATCTACAATCTATATATCTAAGAGCTAAAATCTTGCGTTTTAGTTAAGAGTTTATCTTGTATTTTTCTATATAAATTAATTTAAATATATAGCAAAAAAGCTTATTAAAGATCGAGTCTTATATTCTACAGAATTAATTTAAGAGAGCTTATCGAGTTTAATCCTAATTAAAACTAGCGACAATATAATTAAGATAAGTAGAATATATTTAATAATTGCGCAATAGATATTATTAATTGCAATATCGAATAAAAGATAGCAATAAAATAATTGCGCAATAGATGTTGTTAATTGCAATGTCGAATAAAAGATAGCAACAAAATAAATAAACTGTTCTTAAATATTATTAATATATTTTATTGTTAACAATATTAACTAAGTATTTTCGTCAAAATTATAACAAACTAATACTCTTGTTAACACTTTTTCAATTGCAACTTATTGTTTATCTTTTTATCTTTTTTTTGCGTACTTTGTTTGTTCTTTTCTTTATAGCTTTTCAAGCAATATTAATATCGAAAGTCTAAAAAATAGACAAATCGATATATAAGTCAAATTGCACAACAAAATCTCTAAAAAAAAAAAAAATTAGAATCGTACACTATAGTATACTTTTTCTAAAAGACAGTAAGAATAATGCGATTAATTGTTGATATACAATAAACAACGTACAATACAAAACGAAAATTGCTATCTTTAAATCGAACTGTCTAAATATTAGAAATTAAAGACTTGTTAAAAAAGTAATCTTAACAATGTAAATAACAAAAACAATCTACTATTCTATTTTGTTGAAAAACCAAAGAAATCGATAAAGAGAAAACAACTCAATAATAAGTAGTAGTAATTCTATAATTGTATTTTAGTACTATGCGTATCGAAGTCTTACTATAATTTAACTACAACGCTTCGAAACATTAAAAGCTATTAAAAGATATTTAAGTTACTTATTTTAGAAGCGTTGTTTATTAGATTGTGTCGAAAAATTCTATTTAAAGTATATACGCTTATAAATTCGAACAGTAAGATTAATAGAATAACAACGTTATTTCTAAGAGCTTTTTGAAAAATTATTAAAACTTTTTTATATTCTTTTATAGAGTGTAGATCAAAAATATTAGCGAGTTGTTACAAAGCTTATCAAATAGCAACAACAAAATATATAATAATCTATATAAAACAAGTAACTTTGCAACTTAAGAATTGCAAGCTAATAAATTACTATATATTTACGCTCTAGCATTTAAACTTTGATATAAATAAATTGCAATATAACATTAGATATTTGAGCAAGCAATAATAGAAACTAATAAATAAGATTTAAGAGACTAATTATTGCAGAATATCTTTATTACAACGTTAAGCAAGAATTAGCAAAAATAGAAAAATAAGATTCGAAAAATTGATTGTTGCAAATAAGTCTTTGTTATTGCGATTTAAGACAAAGAAGATTGTTGCTAATGTCTAGCGTTAATTGCGCATTACTTCTAAACTTTAGCTAGACATAATAAAGTTTTGTTGCTAAATTCTAATGCTTTCGAGCTTAGAGAAATTCTAGTAAAAACTACAATTAATTCTTGCTATTCAATAAATCTAGAATATTTGTGCAAATCGAAATAACGTTTTATACATGTTGTCAAAATAATAGGTAATAGAACACTTAGTTACTATATAGAAGCTAAGAGACTTGTTCGACTATATATATTGATCGATACTACTTGACTCGATTACGTAATATCGAGTCGAATAATATTAAGTCGAGTAGTATTTAATACTAGATTAAATCGAATACAATATTTCGACACTCTTACTTAATCTAAGTTCAAAAATTAGCTCTTACATAAATTATATTTTATATTTTATTAAATTCAAAATTTATTTTAAAATTTCTAAGTCTTAAGCATCTTTCTAGCAAAAGTAAAAAAAATGCATAAAAGTTCTTTGTTAGCAATTTATGTACAAGCGTACAAAATTCGAAGAATATATAGAAGACAAAATTTATATCGAGAGCTATATAGACGTTGTTAATAATGCTCGATAACTATATTAATAAAATAAAAGAACAATAAGTACAAATTTAAATAGACAATACAAAGATCGACAACAATAAATATAGCAATTATTTAATTGCGAGCTGTTTAAGTAATTAAGTTTAACATCTATGTTCGAGATTACAATTGATTAATTATCAAGTTAGTTTAAGAGCTCGTCAAAATACTTTAAATACGTTACAAGAAAAAGCTTTAATTAGCTTGTCAACTATTTACTTCTTAATAAAGATATATTTTAGCTTAATTTAATTATTCGCAATCTTTTCGCGAACAAATTGAATTTAAATATTTATATATTTTGTTCAAATATATTGCGCGAGATTTTTAGCAAATACTATTGCCTTCTAGTTGTTGCAATATATAACAATAACAATTAGATACAACGCAAAAGTTGTTAAAGAAAAAGTCTTAACAACGCGAAAAGCTCTAGACATAAGCAATAATAATAAGAATAAATAAGATAATTGCAATTGCTTTAATAGCACTTGAAATTAAATATTCTTCTTGACAATCTACGTTTGCTCAATGTATTCGACTTCGCAAGTAGATAGAGCAATAATTAATTAATATTTAGATAATTAATTAATAACGACACTTTCTAGATTAAAAATATATTTAGAGATAAAACAACAAGTATCTTAATTCTTGTCTTAATTAACGTCGATATAATCTAATAGAAAACAAATACTCTTATGAAAAGTAAGATAAAGATTAAGAGTATCTCGAAGATAATATAATATTTGTTTAACAATCTTTTAATAAACGTCAATAAGATTGAAAACATATATCGACAATTCGAGATAATTCTTTAGAAATTCTATTAGCGACTCGAGGCTTTCGAGATTATTGTGTTGATATCTTAGTCTTAAAGTTACATTAGTAGATTTAGTTAATTTTGAGCAGACCCTAAGTATTATCAAAAATTTAAGAAATACGTCAAGTATTACTCGAACATTACTTGTGTTGTCAAGACTTGTCGAACGCAATTTGCAAGCACTATCTATTATGCGCAATTAATTATGCAGATAGAGCGCTTTCCAAGTGTACGTCGTTCTCGCGTAGAAATCTTACAAATTGTTCGATTCTATTATACAAATTACTATAATGTAGACAAGTAACAAGTAAAGATCTAATCGAAGTACTGCGAGAATTCGTGCGCATTTCGAACATCAAAATTATACTTTTTGTTAAGTTTTTTCTAGCTTCTCAAATGCAAGCTTTCGATTGTCTCTCGAGCGATCCTTGGGCTAATTTTGGACTACTCGAGTTATCTTAGCATCTTGAAATTGAAGGGTCGATTATCCGAAATATCGATATATCTACTTATTATTAAAACAACGAAAGCGATATCTAATTAGATATCTAGCATTGCATATATAAGAAAATCAACAATCAATTAATAGATATAACAATAACTCGAATCGACAATATAATTCGAATCAACAATATATATTTTGAATGTATTTATAAAAGTAATAACTAATTTACACTTTTATATTTTGTAATTCTTCAATATCTTTTCTAAATATACTTTTTAACTTAAATAAAAAGTTCGAATTGCAAGATTGCGCTCAATTTCGATTTCTAGATATTATCGAACAAAATCTAAGTTAATTATTTTGAATTAATTGATAAAAGTTCTTTTAACAACATTAATAAATTTCTTGTTAACGTCGACAATTAAGAGATTGTCTATATAGATAATAATATTAGTAGAGTTATTAGTAAAGATACTTAGATCGAAGTTCAATAAACAAAAGTAATACTTTTTTAGAAATACTACAAAAATATTATATTATACTTGAGACAGCTAAATAACTTCAATTTATAAAGAACTTTTCTAAACTAACAAATCTTTTTGCTTTGCTTAAAGTTGTAAGACAACTTAATATAGATTTCTTTGTCAATATTCTTGTAAAAAAAGATAGTAATAATATTTATTTGCTTCAAGTTCTAGTTATTAACAACAACAAAAACAAAAATAATTTTGTAACTTATAAACTTAATTACAACAACAAAGATTTCGATATAATTTAAATCTTTGCGTTATTTAAAGTCTCTAACAACTTAATAAGTTTTATAGCAAAGAATCTTGTTATTAACTTTACGTTTAATTTTGTAGACTTATCTATTACAAAGTATGTAACGTTTGCTAGATGTTAAGCAAACAATATAAATATTGTTCTTCTTTAAAAATTTGATTTTGTTTTGTTCAACTAGTTGTTAATTTATTTTGTAATAAAAATTTGTTATAGCTTTAACATAAGTCTTGAATTTATATAACTCTAATAACATAATTTTAAACAACAAGATAAAAGAATTTGCAAATTATTTTAATGCAATCGAAGCTTCGAATATCTTTGCAACGCTAAATCTAGATTCTAGAGCAATATTAAATTTTGAAATGTATTTGATAATTTAGTAACTTTAAAAAACTTATTAAAGTTAGTAGAGTTAGAGAGAGTACTATCTTCGAAGTTAAAGATAAAGAAAAACTTAAAGAGAATAGTATTCTTAAAGTTTAAAGAAAATAAAATTATAAATAAGATAGATAAATTTCCTAGCTTATTACTAGAATTCTTAATTTTATTCGAGAGCAAGATAACTCTTTGTTGCTCTTATAATATTATCGCAAGATCTAGATTAGCTTCTACAAAGTTTAAAAATTTGTTAATAATATTAGTAGTATTCAACTATTTAAGAAAAGATAAAGATTGACAAGTATTGTTGTTTTGACAATTAGTCTTGTTGTAATTAATATTTGAGTAAAATAATGCTTGCTTGTTGTCTAGCTAATAAATCTTTAATATGCGTTAAATCTTGTCTTTATTATTTATTATACAATAGATATACTTTCTCTTATAGTTTATTAGCATCAAGAGTCTAGTGCGATCTTGAAACTTTTATCAATTAATGCTTAATTAAATTTTTTGTGCTTCTCTTTGCTAATCTATGCGTCGAATATACTTGTAGTTATAAAGATATTCAATATTTGTCTTAAAAGAAGTAACAAGACGTTCGACAACAAAAACGATATTGCAATACAAATTATTTATCTAAATTATTTTTAATCAAAAATTAATAATTAAGTCAACATCTTTTATTATAGTATTAATTTTTTGCATTAGAGTTTGATTAAGACGTTTAACGCAATCGTTTATCTTAAGAAAAGCAACAAAAATAAACTCTATTTGTATTTTGCGCTTCTCGCGTCAAGCTTTGAAGACTTTATTTATATTTTTATTTTTATTGTTAACGCAAATGCGAATACATTTGTTGTCTCTATACTTAAATTTGTCAATATAGCGTTTAAAGAAAACTAAAAGACTAACTTTATTCTTATTTTAAAAATTTTTATTCGTAAGCGTTTAATCTTATTATCTAGTCAAATATAGACGTAGCAAGTATTATCAAATTTGTCTAGAAACATAGATTCTATAACGTCGACATAAATAAGAATGTTTTTCTAGTGACTAGACTTAATAGAGACTCGATAAGATATTGCTTTGACTCTTGCGCAAACGCAAAAAACGCAAGCATTATTTGTTAAGAACTTTATAAGATTAAAGATATTCTATTTAAGCAAGCTAATAGACATTTTGCTTGTCTAAATAATTAAGACGTTTGTATTATATAATTATCGCATCTTTATTAATCGTTAGTAGAGCAACAACAAAGATAAAAAGTACAATAAGCGTTTTCAAATTTAAGAAGTAGAAATTAAAGTCTTAGATTGCTCGAGTTTGTTAAGCATTAATAAAGAATTTGTAATTGATAATTCTTTAAGTAATATTAGCGTCTTTAATCTAGCTATAGAAGATTAAATTGTACTAAGAGTTCGATATATATTAGACATTGTAAATAGTAATATATCGAGCTTTGTTATCTTCGCAACAAACGAAAAAATAAATAATTTCGAATATCTATAGCAATTAAAGTGCTCTCTATATTCTCTATTAATTCATACAATATTGCTAAGTAGAATACAAAGATATTGAAATTCTCTATTATATACTAGTCGCATTTAGTATCAAAGACTTACTTGCGTAAGAGATAACTAATAACAAGAGCTAGCATAATATCTACAAATAAAGACAACTTAAGAATTGTAAACAAGATTGTTATAACAACAAAGATAGAATAACAATTATAAGCTATTGCTTTAATAATTTCTTATTCTTTGTTATTGCTATTCTTGTCTTTGTTAAATTTGAACTTGTTCTTATTCTTTTTAAATTTGAACTTCTTTTAATCTTCTTTTTAATTATTGTAATCTTAATAACGTTTGTTTTTGTTTTTGTTTTGATTGTTATTAAAGCTATTGCTTTTTAAGACAAAACGCAATTTTAAATATAAGTCTTAGTAGTTTAGTTCTTAATAATTTATTTTGTCGCAATTTGTGCATTTCTTTTGTTTGATATATACAAAGCTAGAATTGTCAACAACAAGAAGAATGTTTCTTGTAATAACAATCGATTTAGTAATTGTTATTAAGATTAAGATATTGTTAATAGTTAAGATATTTATTGAATTAATATATTAAATTTTGTAATTGTAAATAATAGTAGACAACTTTTGCTTTTGAATTTTATCTTTATTAAAAATTTTATACTCAAATATTTATCAATTAATAAAGGGACAAGCAATGTCGTTAAGATTAATTAAATATTTGAAAATAAGCTAGTTTTTATTTATAGCTAGATCACTCGAATAGATAAATAGTTTGTCAATAATATCGCGAAATTTAATTTTGTACTTGTTAATGTTCTAGCAATTAATAATTTTAAGAAACTCGAATTTAACAAAGATTCTTATTAGTGCATTTAATTTTTTGGACTTGCATATCTTAACAATCTTTTAATAAATCTTTTTAACTAGATCGATCTCCTTTATGTTATAATATAAATTTTTATTAACAATATTTCGAAGCGCATTTCTGTACTTCTTGTTGCCAATATCTTATTTAACTTGTTCTTTGATAACAATATTAAGCAAGTCAACAAATCTAACGTCTAGATTAATATATTTCTAGAGCTTAATTTATTTAAAAACTTCAAACGAGTCTCGTTCTCAAATAAGAAAGTCTACGCTATTGTTAATTTTAGCGATTTGTTCAAGAACTACAAAGAATAACGCAAAAATATTAATAGTTATAACAATATTAACGTAATCTATTATTTTAGAGTTCTATCGATAACTAGTAAGCAATAAGTAATGTTACTAATAAATATAGTAAAGATGCGCGATTGCGCAATAAAGATTTCAATAAAGATAATCTAATTATTAGATTATAAAGGTTAAGCGAGTTAACAATTCTTAAATTAAATACTTAATTTAATAGATACTCTTCGAAGAGTTCAAGTAAAGAAAATAGCTAAATATACTTCTCTTTGTTAATAGTATTAAGTTGATTAATTTTGTCAATTATTGTTTGAACAACGTCTTAATAAATAAACGACTAATAGACTCTTAAGTAAGTCTTGTAATCTTGTTGTTCTATCTTAAGATTATAACAAATATAGATAAGAATAGAATTGATAAACTTAATTCGTTTAATAAATAAAGATATATTAATAACAAATAATTTCTAATTAAATTGTTGTTTTTGCTTGATTGTAGATAAAGCTCTTTGACTATCTAAAATTTGATTAAGTTACTTAATCTCTTTATTCTTCTTCTTAGTGTAATCGTTGAATCGGATCGAACACTTTTTTCTCAACCCAACCCACCCTCTTGGGCCTCGTAGGGTTGGGCCAGGGTCAAGGCGCGAATCCGATCTTAGGGTTGGGTTTCGTCGAGTTAATGCCAAGAACTCAAGCTAACTTCGTCGCGTTAGCATTCGCTTATCTTATCTTATCTTATCTATGCGTTAACTCGATTGAGTTAGCGCAGAATTCACACTAATCGCATATAATTAGCGCGTCACGTGACGTCACGTGATCGGATGGGTCTTGTTAAACACTCGACACGCATTCTTTGCTCGCCTCACCTTGTTGGGCTAGGAAATTTGCCTGACCCTAGGGTTAGGGTTGAGCGAGTCAATCCGATCGGGTTGAAACCTGACCTAACGATCACACTACTTCTTCTTAATCTTAATAGTTATAAAGATAATAATACTCTTTTGCGTCTTTGCAATTGTTAAATCAATCTTCTTAGTTCTTTTATTTTGACAAGACTAGAAGCTAGTCTTTTCGATTTAGATCTTTTGCGTCTTTGCGATAATCAAGAACTTTTCAACCCTCTTATTTAGATAAGATTAAGAGTTATTTGATTAAGAGTTACATCTCGACGTTGCTTTCAAAATAATTAATAAAGTTATTTTAATCTTTGAAGTATGTTCGCGATCTAGTTTATTAATTCGTTTTGTATATTGTAGTAAGAAAAGCTAACTAGCACTTGTTTTAATTATCGAGCTAACAAGTTAACTTGTTTGATTGTTAATAAGGAAATTTTTGCAATAAATAGAATAACAAAGATTGAAAAGATTAAATAACTAGCTTTCTTATTAATGCGTCAAAGTAGAATCTTGTCTCGCTTTAATAACGCGTCTTCGATTAATTACTAGTTATTCAACTATCGATTCTCAATTGTATAATTGTTATATAACTAATTCTTTAATCTTTTTAAAACTTATTATTGATAAATATTTGTTAAAAGTAATTAGCGTTTTTTGACAAAAACAACAAGTCGCGAATAAAATAAACTTAGTTGTTTTACGACTTATGCTAGTCTTCTTTAGTAAAGTATTTGTGTCTAGAATCTTTAACTAGATACCAACTATTTAATTGTTAATAATTGAAGATTTCAATTGTTTGAGTAATTGAGCAATTAATTGTTTGACAAGTTTTAATAGTCTTCCAATTATTGTTTTGACAATATTAGATATAATATTGATATTTTGATTTTTAAAAATTAATCTAGATATCAAGACAATTTGATTGTCAACTTTCGTATATTAGAAATCAACGAGAACTTAGCTAATAGTAGTAATTGTAAATTTATTGTTAGTTTGATTTATTAATTATGCTTCAAGCATCTTGATTAACAAGCAAGTAAGTTTCTCGTCTTGTCTCAAACTTATAACTTGTCAAAATAATAAATAATAGAACACTTAGTTACTATGTAGGAGCTAAGAGGCTTGCTCAACTATATACATTGATCGATGCTACTCGACTCGATCACGTAATATTAGGTCGAATAGTATCGAGCCAGATAGTATCTAGCACTAGGCTAGATCGGGTACAATATTCCGACACATATATATTGCGTTTATAAACAATAGAGTTGATTAAGCGAGTCGATTGCGACTAGCGCGAGTTGTTGACAAATATTGTCGAATTAGATATTCGATTTTCGGATAGAATTTCTAGATCTATTCGAACTCGACGAGACCCAACAGATTGGATCGAACTCAAAAAAAATGTTTAACCCAACCCGAAAGTTACACAAGTTGAAAACGAATTGTTAGATAGATATATATTGGAAGAGAAGATCAATTTACTTTAACTTAAGTTCGATAAAGACAAGTTATCTCTTATAAGAGTAATAGACAAAGTTCTAGCATATATATATTGTCTTTACTAGCGTTAGCAGAAGCGATATCTAGTATCGAGTTGAGACAATACTTCTATCTTTTGCGCTTCTACTTTATAAAATTATTATTTTATCTAATAATTCGCTCTATATTACGTTTATTCTGTATTCAATCGTAGAAAACTTATAATACAAATAATTTCTATTCATTTTCAATATAGTATAGAAACAAGACTTGAGTAGCAAATTGTTCGTTGCATAATAGATAGAGATAGCTAGATAATCAAGAATATGTTGCTAGATAAGTTTCAAGATATAGCTACAAGTTGTTATATTTAATTAAGAAATAGAACTGTTTTCTAGTATTAAGTTCGATATTATCTAGACAAAATAAATAGAAAGCGAAATAAATATCTATGTTGTAGTAATTGATAATTGAATATAATTTCGAAGTAATTAGATTAAGATATATTTAATAATATATATTTTACTTATTCTTAACGAATTACTCGAAGTAGTAATAATAGTACTTTAGTTTCGAAAATTATTGCTTTAGCGAAGTTGTAAACTCAATTCAAAAATAATTGTTTATATAAATACTATATTGATTTATTTTTAAGTTGTAATAGTCAGTTTACTATTGTTAAGAGTAATAAGTAATATCTATCTTAATATATACAATCTATAATTATTTAGTAAATAAATATTATTGATTAAGTTCTTATCTAAACAATATATAGTATTATTATTCGAAAAGATAAGAGTATAGAGATCTAGAGTATTGTACTTTTGTTCTACTTTCGAAATAATTCTATTAACTATTATTATCTTTATAAGACGATTATATTTTAGCACAATCAACAATAAGATATTTAGTAGATTAGTTGTTTTACTATAGCTAGTTTTTCTTTCGCGCGTTAGTATCTTTTATTGTATTTGCTTCTTAATCTATTCATATTAATAACTCTTTAATAGTTGCTATAGAAGACGACGTTAAAACTTTATTGTTTTTTTATAAGTATTTAAGATTTTAAATAACGCTATTTTTTGCGCTTAAAGCTAATAGATTACTTTCTTCGAAATAAGTAGATCTAAATAGATAGATTGTTATATCAAGTTCTGATTCCAACTTTTGAAATTAAATCGACTTAACTTAACTGAAGTTGATTTTCGATTCTAATATTAGAAATTGAATCGAATTGTCAAGAAATCGGAATTTATATTATTATGTTAAGATTTACTATTTTTAATCAAATTGTTAGTAATATATTACATTAATAGTATCTATAAACTCTATAGATGCTATTTATTACTAAAGTGTATAATTTGCATTTATAGACTCTATAGACTCTATAGATACTATTTATTACTAAAATGCATAATTTATATCTATAGACTCTATAGACTTTATAGATACTATTTATTACTATAATGTATAATTTGCATTCTATAGACTCTATTTAATTTGTTAAATAATAATGCATTACTATAATATATTATTTTACTATTATATATTATTCTATTATCTATTATTCTATTATATATTATTCTATTATAATTTAGACAATCAAATAGAAAATTAGTTTTAAAATTTATAATTATTAACTATATATTAACTATAATATAATTAAATTGATAGTTTTGACAATTTGAATCGATTTTTTGAGTCGAGTTTCGATTTCAACTCTAGAAATCAACTCGAATTGTCGATTTCAGCTCTTGAAATCAAATTGTCAAGACTTTCGAATCGAATTAACTCGAATTGTCAAGATTCGAGTCGATTAATCGACTTAAACTTGATTAATCGATTCAACGCAATTAGTCTAGATCTAGATACTATTTAACTGTTAACCTATATTAAATCGAAAGTTGTAAGAGAAGATCTCGCTTATAAATTAATACGTAGAATTAAAAATATTTAATATAATTATATTTAATTAAAGTATTGAAAAAGACAAAGCGCTTATCTATAAATAATATATTAGCAATATGTTTTTTATTGAAAATCTAAATATCGAAATAGATTAAGTAATATAATTGTTAAACTAGAATATAACTTTTTATAAAAGATCTTGATTTAATTAGATATACTATAGATATATAGATTAACATACTATCGACTTTCTTATTTAGAGCGTGTTATATAGTATAAATTATTAACGCTTTGTAGAATCTCGCAATATTTATAATACTTTTAACTATTCTATTGAACTAACTATAAAGTACTTTATCGACTTATAAATAATAATTCTATTTTTAGTAATATTGCAAAGAATTAAGAGATTTAAAATCTTTTTCTTTTATAGAAGTTTAATATATTTTTTATCGAGTAGTATCTTAATTAATCAAAACTTCTCGAGCGAATTAATTTCGTAGAAGATATTATCGACAAAAGTAAGAACAAGAAGAAATTGAGTATTACTATACAATAGTTTGCTATATTGACTTGTAGATATATCGTATCTATAGAAGTACAATATATTAGTTGAAATATTCGCGTAGTATTATCTCGAGTACGTCGGCAAAACTGAAAACTATTTAGGGGGGCTCGAGAGACCTAGAGATCTGGGATTCACAACCCCTGCCCGGGGTCGTTCGAGGACCAAAGACCAAACTTGGAGAGGCTTTCGAGATTAAGGGGCGAGATTCTTAGTGGCAAGCCACTTGTCTTGACAATAAAGTTAATAAATAACTAGTCAAGTTATCGACGCGCAATTCACGAGCGCAATTCACGGGCGCAATTTACAAACCTCGCACAATATACATTGTACACGTTGGAGATATCGTTGCTTACGCATCGCTCCCGCGTAGAAATCTCGCGAATCGCTCGAATCTATCACTCAAATTTGTATGGCGTGAACGAGTGCTTTGTAGAGATATAATCGAAGTGTTGCGAGAGTTCGTGCGTATCTCGAATATCAATATTTGTGCGTCTATGCGTTGAATGACGCGTCGTACTCGGGAGAAGTTTGGCAGAACTCCGCCCGAGCTTGGGCCAACCAAGCTGTTCTAGGGTTAGTTTAGGATCTTGCCCTGCGTCTGCACTGAGCGCTCGCGAACTAACTCCTAGCGGGCCCCGAACGCCTCTGAGTCGCCTCGGGATCCCTAGAAATCTAGGATCGACCCCAAACTTAGGAGCGAACTTCCGTTTTGCCGACGTATATTTATATAATATTGTTCGAATCTTTAATATTCTTAATCTATCGCTAGTTAATCTTGTAAATAATCTTTCAAGTCTTATTCGAAATTTGCAGTACAACTATATTAATATTCTAATAACAATTAGCAATCTCTTTTTGTATAAAGAGCGACAAGATATATCTTGTATTAAAGACTCTTTTTCGCTTTAGTTTTTATTTTAGAAAAGAAAATATCGATTCTAGCTCTAGTCTAGTAGAATACTAGAATAGCAAATAGAATCTATACTCTATAACGCAAATATACGAAATAAGTATTATCTACTATCTAGAAGACTATAGTAAACTAAAAAAGATTCGATTTGTCAAATAAATATAAAATTTTATACTTGTTTATAATCTCTTTTTGTAGAGACAATATAATTCTTATTTACTATAGTATATCTTTTAGCAGTGTAATTAATATATATTGTAATATTATACTCTTATCTAGTGTATAGAACTTCGATAGACTTTTTCTACAATTATATTTGTAATACAAGTAAAGATAGCAAAAAATTGCTCGATATATATAATTAAAGAGTCTATTATAATTTTATTATTATTATCTAGTCTTCTCTAGTTAATCTTAACAACGAAACGTATATAATCTTTGATTTTGATAGAATAGAGAACGCAAGCTTCTTGATCGAGAGTTAATAGTTTCAAGACAATTCTAGTGATAATCGATAATTTGTTTGTAACAGCTCGAACTTTAGAAGTATCTAATTATCTACTCGATTGCGTTAGCTTGTGGTTCTCGACGGTTTAATTGCGTATTATTTATGTTTGATATCGATAAACAAGCGTTTGCTGATTCTTGAGAGACTTCCATCTATAGTGAGTAACACTGTCTTGAATGTCTTTCTCCAAATGTGCGCCCGAAAGATAACCCTCATTATGAGCTTTGTCCCGTAAATTTTGTCCTGATTTAAGTCGACGAACCCCCATTGCAGTCTCAGAAGATTTGAACCCAGTAGCAGAATTTGATACAAGCGGGGGATGATCAAAGGCAGGACGTTGAGCATCACATTCGCTCCCTGTGCAGAAGCCATTTTGGGAATTTGGATCTTTAAGGGCACTGCAGAGGGGGGGAAGTTTCAACTCCTCAAGTTTGGATACCAATATTTCAATACTTAGTCACGTGATTCTTGGCGTTTCCTCGCGGCCTCGATGGGCTATGTATAGGCCACCACGACTCACACGGAGCCCACCCAGAACAAGGTGATGCTCACCTAGCCAAGGCCATCAAAGCGGCATGACTCCATGAGTATTGTGTGAGCAAGGAGCAAAGATTGATCGTCTACTCACGCCAAGACCTCCAGTCAGGGTCCAGCGCCAAGAATTCTTACTGGACAGCGGAGGTAAAACATTCTGACAGTTACATTGTGCATTGTGCCGGTACATCTCCTCTACTACTAAGAGTATCTATATGATTGAGCACAAGATAGCTCAGATAGTGCGACTATGTCTATGTGTCGCCGAGGGTGGCGGAGTCAAACTCACGATGGCACAAGACAAGTACAAACAACCATAGGGGAGCACTATAGCACACCATGTCGTCTGACCTTAACGCCTCCAAAGCAACTAAAACGCGTTCATCATAAGGTATTCAAAGTCCAGCGGCATCTACCACGTCGTTAATGACGTGCTGGTTCGCTGCACGCTTGAATGGCCAAAGGCAGAACATGTCAGGAACGATAAACTGACGCACATGGACCGAGTATGGATGAGCCGACGGAACTACCGAAGCTGTGGAACGACGGCCCCAGGATTGGGGTCCTTTGAATAAGAAGCAACTGCTGACAATGACCTACAACACGAGAGTGAGACAAATTCCAACATGTGGGGCCGAATGAAGTTTTTACTTGATATCCTGCGATTAATTCGAGGAATGCTCCGATGCCAGACCTCGTGCGGCTTAACAAAACGAACAACCAAATCGCGGTCAGGCAAATTCCCATGTGTCGGCGGGGCGCACTTTGAAGAGAGCAAAACGAGCAGCCATTTGTCGGCGAGCTTCGAAGAACATGTCGACGGAGTGACGGTGAACTGCTCGACCAGTGACACACATAGCTGAAGAGGCAAACAATTAGAGTGTACCGCGTGTTTGATTACGACACTCATAGATCACCGCTTTGTGAGAGGTACAACCACGGTTTGGGCCAGGCGATATGCAACCACCCTTGCCGGCGTCTGGATAGCATTTACGTTCAATGCTTTGTGTATTGGGAACTCATGGGGTCAGATTACGGCGCCCCTCAAACGCTCACTCCAGAATCGGCCACGGAATCGATTCCTTCTCGATTCTAGCAAGCAGCGCTGCGACTCCTTCGTCGGCGTAGATCTTGATTGATTGGACACCGCGCCGTTCTGTGCTGATGTAGTCGTCATCGTCATCGTCTTCGTCTTCGTCTTCGGGGCTTATTGGAGGTGCTTGGTTTTCGATCTCAGCTTTCGCACCTGTGTGTAATGTGACTGCTGCTGCGATGTGTTCTAGTAGTATTCGTCGAATTTGAGTCCTTCGCTCTTCCGCCGCTTCTAATTTGGAAACCCAGTCGTCAATCGAGACATCCAATTCTGCAAGCGCATCTTCCTGTTTGAGGATACTGTCTCGAGGACAATTCCCCATCCGACGTGATTTGAGATATGTTATCATCCGAATTAGTAAATTCCTCCGCCCCTGACGAAGCGATCTGTGGGTGCTTTGCAAATATGAGCAGCGCCCATCAAGAAGTTCCAATTCTTGGCACAGCATCGAAACATCCTTGCCTTGGAGGACCTCGAATCTCTCTACCTGCTTGCCTGCTTGCTGTTTCAGAGCCTTCACTTCTGCTGGTGGGACGTTCGCGGTAGCATCAATCGCTCTGAAGCCTGATGGTAGGTTCATGTTCCCATATTGATACATTGGGCTCTTGACTATAGTCTGGAGCAACTCATGGATTGAGGTAATGTCGGCTCTCACAAGTAATGGTCGTCTGGGTGGTGGAGGACTGACTTGAGAAGGTTCCGAGTGGTCCCGCTGGTGGTACAAGGTCATATGCATCGGCTTGGCTGGTCTGGGTTCCCCTCTCAATATCTCGTCTTTTGCAGATAGTGTACTTGACTGTGGCTCGAACGATTCGGAAGGTAGAGCAGGACTTTTGTTACTTCTGACCGTTGGAGGTGCTACATTCTCGAGGTGCTTGTGGCCCCGAAGCTCTCTTGATGGGCCGTCGGCCTGAGCATATGGGTGGGTCTTGGAGCCAGCATTGTCAACAAGTCGTGGCTGACCGGATGGACTGTTGTTGCGGGATGGCAACGGCCCCGTCCTGCTTACGATATTGTCCATGCCTCTCGGCTTATTCGAGGGGCTCTCATTCAGAATGGGCGTACCCAGTGACCTTGGCGAGCAATTATCATTCCAGCTATTGAAGCTGGTACTCGATGTGGCAGATGTCGCGTTAAGGATCGTCGAGACACAGCTGTTGGCCGAGTGGGGAGTCTTCATGAAGTGTGCGCGCGGAGAAGCCCAACTTTTTGTTCGGGGTGACTTAGGAGGGACCTTTGGTGGCATGTCTCCCTTTCCGCCCAGAGCAACTGGGCGGTATGCTTCCGTAGCCTGCGCTCCACCAAGATTCGACGGTATGATCATTGGCTTCAATTTCTTCAAGACTAATAACCACGATCGTCTTTCAGCTTGGTTCCAAGGTGGATCAGTTGCCTGCAAGCAAAGCGTTATCTCGTCATTCTGAGCCTTGGGGAAACGCGTGGCCCGAGGTGTCGTATCTTCTGACAGGGGTTGTGAGGTATGATGAGGCAAACTTGAGGATCGTGGAGGACGAGGTGGAATGGTTTCAGTGAGCAGGTGGCGTGGAAATGTGGCTATGTGCTATGAGCGGCTAGTCAAATCTTCGGGAATGATACATACGTAAGTCTAAGCACAGCTTCTGGACTGTAGTCGTTGGGCTTGAGCCGGTCTCCGCTGCACTAGGTTTTCTTCTCTTGGATGGCTTGGGTTCCAGCTTTCTTGCACTCCATCCAGCGCCTGGTAAAATATTCCGCAAACCATAATTCGATGCAGCATCCATCGAAGATGACTCTTCTGATGGATTGTCTAATGGGGAAACAACGGCTCTGTCTGCTCGACTTGTGGTCCATTTTAGTGTTGGCCACATAGGGAAGATGGGCTTTCCGTCACCCCTCAAACGCGTGTTGTGTTCTTTCCTTGCAATAGCTCGTGCCTCGAACTGTTCCATGTACTGGTTAGCAACCTGCTTTGTGGAATCTGAAGACACTCACGGTCCGAGAGGTGGGAGGTGCTTGCATCGTTTCCTGACCTTTCCCCTGACTTTTCGAAACTCAAAACTGTGAGGATTCTGTGATCTGTTGAATAGTGATAAGACTCGGTTGCTCCGAGATAACATACCAATAGTATCCTTCAGAAACATGCAGCCATGAAGCTCGCCAGGCGATTGTTTATCGTTCAATGTACCAGCAATACTTCCGGACCCCAAACGCAAAAAGGAGAGCAAATGTACAGTTGAAGAACTGCAAAGGCGGGATCTAGGAGGGAAGGGGAGGATTATCATTGATACAATGGCGGTAGAAGTACATTGTAGCAGAAGTCTTATAGAGAATGAGAGCGAGTACCCATATCGAACCATCGCAGAATTCTTACAGCATAAGATCGCCCTAGAGCTGAGCCAGCGGATGGGCAGCCGAAAGCCTGTTAATGTAGCCTTTGAGAAGAGCATTAACCTACGCTAGCATCATCTATGAAGCAACGTCGCTCGGGGCCAACGCTGAAAAGCCATGTGCGTTCAACCCACGCGGTCACACTAGCCTGGCGACTGCCGTGCTAGTTGATCAATCAAGTCATGGTGCACGGGAAAGTCCGTCTGCCTGCACCTCGTGCCTCCAGTGCCTGACGGGAGCTACACGCCATTAGAATTCTTCTTTACAAGTCATGTATCCATAATCTCCGACAACATATCACCGCGCTGCGACCATTCTCGAAGGAGTCTGTTGATCCATGAAATGAATGATATCGCCCTACTACGAGTACAACGAGTCAACGACTCTACTTTCAAGGCCAGTAGTCCCTCGCTTCTCTTCTAGCACAGACGCTCTGGAGCAGTCCGGCCTCGGCAAAGCAGGCATAATGGTAAAGTGATGGAGGCTGTTCCCGCAATCGGGACAGAAGTCGTAGAAAGTATTTGAATTTAAGCGCACCTTGTTCCACCACGGTCCAGATCCTCCGTCCTGTTCTCACCAGTGTTCATGCGAAGGGAAAAAAGAAAAAAACACCCCCATTTCTATTGCGCAACTCTATGTTTAAGATGAAGGATAATAGTGTACCGTACATTAAGCAGTGCCGATCCACCTTTGGAAGGCCTGCCTGTCGTTGGGGGACAAAACTCGATGGGGAGGTTGTCATCCTCAGCTGGGTACGTCTCAGCAACATAATCGTCAATGATGTCAGCCATCGTTGGGCTCCTCTCCGCCACAATAGAAGCGGAGATCTCATGCTGCCCGTCTCACGTTGAAATTAAGGGCATGGTGCCAATAGTGGCGCTGTTATTGGTCTGATCACGTGGGCAGCGTTCAAGGCGTTTCACTCTGTACCCAAGGTGCTGGAAAGGTCACCATTCTTGAAACGGCTCAATCGTGCCCTCTGAAGCTTGTCATGAGAAGCATGCAAGTGAAGCTGCAAATTTCCGAGCGATACATCGGCAAGTCGGAACACTGTTGATTGTTGACGCTGTGGCTGGACGATGCAGCCGCTTCCACTCCCGGGAGCTCTGAGTATACCACTGCACGTGAGATGTGGGTTTGAATAGACTGTCAGAAACTCAAGTCCCGGTTCCGGCAAGGCTGGATGTCTCCCTAAAATGGTACACGCAAAGCCATCATCTGTTCGAACCCTCCGTCCTGCGCATCGGACCGTAGAAGAATTTCAATGTCCGACAAGAACCACTGCACGGAGAATCGATATGCGACTTCCCTGTGACAGATGAGCCTCTGCCGCCCGCGCCGTCCAGCTTCTAACTCCATCACGACCAAGCGCTTTCACTTCATTGATAAGCTTATGGCCAGCCCTCTACATCAGACATGGCTATCCTGAGTGTCAGAACCCTGCCTGATCAGGAGGCCGATCGTAACTGCCATCATTGGCTGACCCAGGCAAAGGTTTTTTCTGGATGCCACTCGAATCCGTCACGCATGTTGCTGCTGGGATGATACTATCATAATTCTCATTTCCTGCATCTCCATTCTGCCTTGGTTTCTCCGTCAAAGTCCATCACTGTGATCGGTTTTCTTGCGGTCCGGAGGGCAGGCAGTCTAATATTCTCCAATCATCAATGAGAATACTATTGTTGTTTTCTCTGCCACCAAGGTATAGGTGCGAGGGACGCTATAACGGCATGGGACGAGGTCGACTCTCGACCGGCATTGAAGGCCGCATGCTTGACTGACACCATCCGCTAAATTGCAGAGTAGTGATACTCGCTCCTGAATAGTGGGATGGCGGACACCAGATGTGGAGACTTGGCTTACTTGACGGCCCGCACGGTGTCTGCAACTTCCATAAATGTTCCTTACGGCGTTTCTGATTCCTAAGATGAGGAATAGACGACAGATGTGCTAGCGACACAAGCTAATCCTACTGTTGCCACATAGACTGCAGCTGATTGCTCGTAGCTTTCACACAGGAAGGAGGTGCTCATGGTGAAGTATCTTCTTCACACAGAAGTCTCTAGCACTTTCAAGAGGAGATTCCAACTGGTCTTGTAGACCTAGCCCGTTTACGTATTCCACCTCGACACTGACAGCCTATACAAATCCCTATAAGGCGGCGATGATATTATATGGGCTGGCATAGTGCGCTCCTCAAGAGATCTTCGAATCAACCTAAATGTTTGGTTCGTCGTTCGGTCCAACCATCGAGTAAGTGAAATGCTCCAACGGTTTGTAGGTTTCTGCTGGTTGAATAGCCCACCATCATCTGGTATTTCAGCTTTCGTGGAAGTGTCAAGGAACAGTGCCCCATTTACTGCCAATTCATGGGAGAACCTAGAATTAATCACAATTGTCTCGTATACTATACCATGTCCCTATGTAAGCACTGATCTATGAACCTCACATATATCAGGGTGGCTAATGATACCTATACATAAAGCTTATGGTGTAACGTACTTAAGGCTAAGCATGGCTGGTAATGGAATGTCACTATTGGCATTAGGTGGAGCCAGCTGCTGTGAAAATTATCGAAGTATACATTTGACGGCCTTGGAGCCTCCATGCCCCCCCAACCTTAATGGCCTCTCCGGAGATCTCACCATGACATCTTTGGCGTAACTACTTTCAGGCATTTAGCTACTTCTCCCTAGTCAAGCTAGGATGCAGCATGGATGCCGTCTTTTTGACATCTTCGAGTGAGGAATAATCCGGAGGAATTGTACCAAAAACATCTATTGGACTGCCACTTGAGCCAGGAAGTTAAGGACAACCAGCTATGCTGTATCAATCGTCGGCAACTTTTCCTTGTAAAGACCGATGAAGATCTTTTTATTCCGGTCTCTCGTGCCTGATACCAGAAAAGAGTCAAGACCCGTCTCCAATCTGGGAAGGATCGTATTACTCACCATGTCCGATCCAAATACCGCTCTTGCCTTGCCGAACACACTTTGCATTAATGGCGGAGTCGGCTTCAAACAGATATGCCCAGCTTATACCTACGACCACACGATCGCGTGTGTTGGCAGCGATAGCACATCCTGAACCTGGAGGATCACGCTCTCTCCAGCCCATTGGAAGATCGACTTGCACACCCGAGGTTCCCTTCGGGCCGAAGTTCTGCTGGATGTCGATGCTAGGGACAAGAGTCAATGCATTCGTGCAAGCTTTTTCCATAGGAGCTCCGCCTGGAGAATCGAAACATGTGATCTCTCCTTGTTCAGTTTCTGAAGGGCGAATCATGGCAATTCTCAGGTGTCCTCCCTCGCCTGCGAATCCGAACATGATATCAGACTTAGGCTGTCCAGACGAAGACAAGCCGGTCTGACTTGGGTTGTCTTGCTTACCTAGTCGCGTTACCTCACCGCCCTTTCTTTCCTTATGAACACATTCGGTGAGGATTTTCCTAGCTGCGACTGCAACGCGATTGTTGATTTCGCGAACTGCATCAACCTGGGCGTGCTCTATAGAGATACCTATGAGGCAACGTGCATCGGCCAGTCGGTCGCATTGTTAATCCGTCTTTTCTGAAGAAGTAAAACATGAGGGAGCGATGGACTGACAGCTTATTACCAGGTAAGGCACGATGTGGTCAACAAAACCCTTGAGACTCCGTTGGCCGTAGGTGGCCCGCCGATTGTTGTTCGGAAGTAGACGAGCCGCCTCCTGACAGCCTTCGAACAAGGTATGCCCTCCATAGTCCATGTAAGTAAGCTTGCTCCCGTCAACGTCGACGGTCGACACATTGTGAGGGATCGGCGCTGATGGTGAGGGCAGTAGATCCAGCAGCAGACCCGAGAATGTATTGTTTTTTGAATCTACGGTCATATTGCTTACGTCTAATACATCTACCGTATGGAAAGCACCTTCAAGAAGGCTCAGGCGAATCGAGGAATCATTTGCGCTGAGTACACTTGGTTGAGCAATGACAGCTCGGAGGAGGGAACAAACAATCACGAAAAGGAAGTTCATAGTGGAAGTGGGGTTCCTTAAAGCTGTTGTAAGAGTCAGGGTTCGGAGCGTTTTGTATGCTTGCAAAGTGAGGAAGACTCTTCGATGATCACAATCAGCGCATTAGGCGTCATGATGTTAACGTTGCGTTGGCTCATAAGCGCCTCACGCTTAGGCGGATGCACGGGTTTTCAGTGCTGGTATACGCAGCCTGTTGTAGGGGTTCGAATGGTAGGGGTCCTGAGGGTTCAAGAAATCTTCGGATCAGAGGCCGTCTCTGGCGGAAGAAAATCTCCTTCTCTCTCTCTAGATATCATCCTCACCTAAGTACTTACTCTTTCCGTCCCGCGACGTCGACCCTTCCCTCTGAGGTTGTAGACGGTATCGCTTCTATCGCTGTTGCTAAGTGAATACGCTGAACGAAAATAAGAAACAACGAGACCTCTTGGCAAGAACTTGTGAATTACGATCATCACGAACAGCTGTGCCTTTGGCTATCAATGCGTGGTTATCTTCCGTACATGTCCAGCTCTTCATTTCTCTCTCTTACTTCGCGCTTGGATACTGACCTTTCACGACTCTGTCCTTTTGTCCAAAATGCCCTCAATATCCCTATGAACCACGTCCTCTTCATGAGGAAACCTCGAAGAGTGTAAATGGAAACAATGGTCTCAGCTCATTCAAGACTGTATAACAAGGACCAATCAAGCTCCATTAAAAGCGATATGGAGGTGTGTTGGGGCCGAGTGGGAGCCAAATGCTTGGCTGTCCTTACAAGAAAGCCTTTTCCTGTCGCTTGTCCTAGCTTCCCAGCCATGTCATTGATGCTCTTTGACGTTTCACCGCTTTGGCATTGGACCGTCAATGGTCATCTGGTCCATCATCATTTCATCAGAGCGCTGTTCTGGAGTGCAAAGCAAAATAGTTCTTGGTTCAGCCAGCCCTTCGAATCTAGCACCATACCAGCGCATGAGATACGCCAGTGATATGGTTACTGTCTAATTGTCGAGATCTGCGGCATTGGGCCCGATTCTGGAAGACAAACCCAGCAAACGTTAGGGATTCATACTGATCAGGTACGTAACAGTGTCCCGGTATGCAGCAGCCGCTGGAGGGAGAAGAACACCTCAAGTTGGAAGACCTTCAAGATCGATCACTAGCACACAAGATGGTACGCTCCCCAAGAGCTCTCTTAGCACCGGGCCATGGCGCCAGTAAAAGGTGTCTTGGTCTTGGAGACGCGCAACTACGTGTGGAGGGTCTAGGCCTAGAGGCGCCTCCACTTTATCGTCGAGGCTCTCTGTTGAAGGGTAGTATGTATTTCTCTTCGCCGACATTACATCCCATGGAGCCGTCATGCCCATAGCCAGGAGGCATGAACTGATCGTGTGGTAGGTGGCCGGGATGCTGGTGCTGAAGATTGCGGTGTCTAGGGTGTGTTTGATGTGATAGCATCGTAAGGGCGAAGGTTTCAGGAAGTTCGCAGATTCTTTTCTCGGTGGTTAGATATGAAGCTGTAATGTCCTCGGGTAGTCCGTGGTTAGATAAGGATTAGTGGACTGGGTGAGTGACGAGAGAGAAACAGGAGAGGAGGGATGCTGGAATACCCAGGTAATACATAGCTTAGGAAAAGAGATCCCACGAGTTAAGGAAGCTATGAACTTCATGGCGATCAAAAAGTTAAAGTTAGCGAGAGACATTACGGAGAAGGTGAGAATCAGAATAATGTGCAGATTCGCATATTGGGTTGTGTCAGTACTCGTGGTTGTCCGATTGAAAGATGGGGTAAATAGGCATAACCAAGTATTGGAAAAAATCCACCGGCGTGAGCCATGTTGCAGCTGAGAGGAAACCCTCGTCATACCTCTATGGCGAAGAAGATGATGAGCATTCCCAGCGTCATCGCAACAAGTTACACTTTAACAACCTCGCAAGCACCTATTTACCGCAAACAGACTTTGATCCAACCTGCGCAAAGCTATGCCTCTGAAGAGACAATAACGGAGAATGCCTTACTACTTCTTTCTCGACGCCTGCACAATCTCGATGATCCTGTCAACCACGCTAGGGTCCGACAGCTATTGATGTGTTAGTCGATCATACAAGCATCGCCACAGACGAAGACTCACGGTCGATGTATCCCCCAGCGAGTCCTCTTCTCCAGACAAGATCTTTCGTAGAATGCGTCGCATTATCTTACCCGATCGAGTCTTGGGTAGGTCATCGATGACAAACACTGCTTTGGGAGCGGCGAATGGACCGATCGATTTGCGAACTTGTAGCACAAGGTCTTTCTTGACCTGATCGGTGGTTTCGTTACCTTCTTTGAGGGCAACAAATGCATTGACGGCTTGGCCTGAGAGCTCATCATTGATGCCGACGACAGCTGCTTCTGCGACTTGGTCTATAGGATATTAGTGGGTTGCCTTTAGCTTTGGGGGGACGAGCAGCTGGCTTACGATGTTCAAGTAGAGCCGCTTCGATTTCAGCAGTTGACAGCCTGTGGCCCGAAACGTTGACCACATCGTCCACGCGACCCCTGATCCAGTAGTATCCTTCATGATCTCGCCCAGCGCCATCGCCAGTGAACTGGGCTTGTCAGCAGAATGGTCAATCTCGAATATACGTGAGGTACGCACGTAGTAGCCTTTGTAAACATTGAAATAGGTGTCCATATACCGCTTATGGGCACCCCACACGGTACGGGCCATGCTGGGCCATGGCTTCTTGATCGCCAGAACCCCTTCCACGTCGTTGCCATGAATTTCTTCGCCAGAGACTGGATCGATGATAGCAGGTTCGATACCGAAGAAGGGCAGCGATGCGCTGCCAGGCTTGGTAGGTGTGACGCCCCCAAGTGGTGTTATCACATGCGAACCGGTCTCGGTTTGCCAGTAAGTCTGCAAAACTGTCGGTCAAGAACGTTCTTTTTTGAAAAGGAGGATGGTGCCTTACGTCTACGATATGTGCCTCTTCCTTGCCCACAATCTCGAAATACCATTTCCAGACCTCGGCAGCAATTGGCTCACCTACAGAGCCAAGGATACGCAGCTTCTTCATTGGGTGCTTGCAGTAGGAATCACCTGCTCGCTTCAGGAGTCTCAATGCCGTCGGTGCAACGTAAAATTGCGAAACTTCATGTTTCTCGATTACTTCCCAATAACGGGAGAAATCTGGGTAGGCGGGAGTTCCTTCGAAAACCACGGTAGTACATCCAAGTAGTAGAGGGGCGTAGACGACATAGGTATGGCCTGTGATCCAACCTACATCGCCGCCGCAGAAGAATTTGTCGTTATCGTGAATGTCGAAAACGTATTTACCGGTCGCTGCTGCACCGAGGAGATAGCCTGCTGTTGTATGCATTACACCTTTCGGTTTACCTGTTGAACCAGAGGTATAGAGCAGGAAAAGCGGGTCTTCCGAGTTCATTGGCTCCGGCGGAATGTAGTTTGGATACTTCTCCAGCTCTTCATGCCACCACCAATCGCGACCTTTCGTCCAGGGAACATCAGCGCCGGTGCGCTTAAACACCAAGCAGTGGGAGACGTCCGGACACTGCTTCAAGGCATCGTCGACGATCTTCTTCGTGCCGATGACCTTACCACCACGTTTGCCCTCATCGCTAGTTATGACCACTTTGGATTGCGCGTCAATCACACGATCCCGCAAGGAGTCGGAGGAGAAACCAGCGAAGACGACGGAGTGGACTGCCCCTATGCGAGTACATGCTAGGAACGAGATCAAAGCCTCGGGCACCATTGGAAGATACAAAGCAACAGTATCACCTTTCTTGACGCCCATCTGTTTCAAGACAAAAGCAAGCTTCGACACTTGTCTAAGCAACTCGCCGTAGCTGATCGTTCGCCCTTCCTTCGGATCATCTGCTTCGTAGATGATGGCTGGCTTGTTGGGGTCCTTGAAAGCGTGACGGTCGATACAGTTGTACGAAGCATTCAGTCTGCCTTCCAGAAACCATGAAACATCGCCGTTTTCGAACGAGCCCGAGGATACAGTCTGGAAGTCCCTCTCCCACGTTAGCAGCTCGCGGGCCATCTTGGCCCAGAACTTGTCGCCATCTTCGATTGACTCTTTGTACAGCTTCTGATAGGTTTCCAGGGAGTCGATGTGGGGTTTTGAGGGATGCTTCCTGTTCCAAGTCAGCAAAGGGGGTCCGAGTGCTCGAGAGCGGTCGTAACATGGTATGCTCTTACTCGAACATGGCCTTCGGTACATGGTAAGTATCTCAACCCCAGAGTCAGTCCTCCAACTGGCTTGGAAGCATCAATCGTCCTCACCTGTGTTATGCGCCTCCGCTACCACCATCTGCGGGGGCTGCACGTCGCCTTCACTCATGATTGCGGCGTGGGGAAGATTAGTGAGGAAAACAAAGCAGCGCGCTGGCGTCGATCGGATTCAGATTACAGCGAGAGTGCAGTGCGAAGGAGAGAGATCTGGAGCGGCGTTGTCAACAAGGTACGAGAGGGAGCTTGGGCACGGAGGCAGTCGAGGCGAAATCGAGAAGTCGAACTGCAGTTGCAATTTCCAAGGATCAATGGCTCAGTGAAGTGTTGAGTGGCCTGGGCTATGGGTGATTTGGATTCCGGGATGCACAATGCATGCAGCTTTGCATTGGAATCCCCCCTCAAGGGCTGTGCTTCACGCTTTACTGGACCCAACTGTTCCACCTCTGCGTCTTCTACGAAGCCGGTGCGGGGGAGCACGCAGTGTGGGGTAGACAGCGGCGCGATCGGCCGGCCGGAATAAAGGTAAATGCAGGATGACGCAATCAAGGAGAGTACGTTACTTTAGAAGAGCCGAGACCTCCGTCCGCATTCGGCCCCACATAGGGCCACTTCTACTTGGCTTGACTGACCGTGGATTGCGCCACCCCTGAACTTGTCAGCCTGGCACGACCTACCTGTACTTTAGGTAAAACACTGTACGTTTCCTCGGTGTAAAATGGAACAGACTACTTTGGAACCAGCCTGGGCTCGCCAGTCTTGACGGGAGACCATCTTGCGCATCGCCTGGAGTGAACAGAGTGTATGATGTGAATGACAACCACCGAGGGGCCAGTTGAGTGGAAGCATACATGAATAGAGCTCCATGGGACGCCTCATGCTGCATGGTAGGACGGGGAACAGCGCCACCACGCTGGGACTCCCTCTGCCAGATGCTTACACTTCAGTCTCCACACCAGGCTCGCGCCCTCCCAGTCCGCCGGTGGCCTTGTGCTGGAGCTGCTTGATCTTGAACTTCGCCTCGTCTTTCGCGAAAACCATGTTCTGTATATCCAACATGAGCCAGCGCCCTCGCTGTCGGATAGGAGGAAGGTATGTGAACTTACCCGAATCGGCTTCCATTGCCTCAACCCTCGATTCTTCCTTTTCTCCGTCCTTTTATTCGCCTCTTCCCGACCTTTCTCGCTCGGCGCATCTCCATTGACTTGCTGTCTCTCCTTTGCACCGCCCATGTCTTGACCCGCAAGCGCCGTCTCGCCATCCTGCATGCCTAGGTCCGGAGCACCGCTACCCGTGCTGTTATCCCCATCGGAGGCATCATCATCGTCGCTGCTTGGATCATGCGGGTCGTGAAGTGGTGCTTCTGCGCCAGGCTCTCTGCGCTTTTTCCCTGAGGAGTCCATGTACGCTTTTGGATCATGGCCAAAGGCACCCGACCAATCTTGGCCGTCTTTGGCAAGCCACTTTTGGCGTTCTTCGGGATCGGCATTCTTGAGGACGTCGCGTCCTTCGGTAAGAGACTTTTCGTGTAACTCTTCGACTGCGGGTGGGAGTTCTTTTGTGACCTTTCTTTCACGGACTCCTTCCGCGACGCATGCTTCCCATGTCTCGAAAGTCTCTCGGGAATCGTCATCGACAACATACTGTTGATGGGATTCATCGGTCCCGGCTTTGAATTGACAGCGGAACTGAAGACGACCAATCTCCTCGATGTCTTCCAGACCAGGAACTGCTTTTGCCTTAACATTGTCTTCAGTAACGTAGTTCTGAACGAGGCGTTGACCATTTTTGACTGTCCATATAGGAATGTTGATATTGGTCTCTGTATTGTCAACCAGATGGTGTAGCCAGATCATCGCATAGGCCGTGGCACTACGCTTGCCGGCGGTATGGAATTCAAAGACGACTGGTGAGCGGTAGCGGAATCTGACAGGAAGACGAACATTGTTCTTGCCATCATTCTTGGCAATGTCCCAGTATACACCATCTCCTTCCGCGAGTGCCCGACACTGCGTCTTGCCAATTGCGCCTGAGCTACCGCCGGTTCTCATCTTCAACTTGGCATGGTGGTGATAGTCCAGAGCCAATATCCTACCCGAGAGGAACTCAAAGGTACCAACATCCCAGCCTAACATGGTAGGTGGGAGCCGGGTCTCGATACTTCGAAAAAGAAGAGAAATGCGTACACGCCCAAATCCCTTGTGGCTTTAGTAAGGTCACATGATAAAGGAGGCAACCGACTTACGATGCCTCCATCAAACGGATACCATCGAGTGACTTGAGAGCTGGTCTGTAGGATGTCTGGAAGTCTCAATGGCACAACGCCTAGGAGAGGGTCATGCTCTCGGTGGCGGGAGTCGCGTACAGCGACCGTGACGATGGCAGATCGCCAGTCTCTAACGAACCTCTCTGTCCCAGCATTGAATATTGGCTTACTGCTGACAACCTTCGTCCGTGTGCGGTAGACTAGTTGATCGTTGAAAAAGATAGTGCAGTAACTGCTTGGCAGCTTCTTGCTTTCTTCTTCTGTATTTTCGCCAGCTTCTCTCGCTGGCTCGTATTCCCTCCCCTTCCTGTTACCCTCACTACCTTGGATGTTTTCAAGCTCCAAATTCACAATTTGGTGAACAATTATACTGCAAATACCACTCGGCCAGAGAGGGTCCGGAGGAGTATGTGCCACTGCATCAGCATACTCGCTATCGAGGTTTCCCTTCTCGTCTTGCAGTTCGGGCTTGTCTTTGAGTTCTTTGGGAAGAGTAGGGTTTTTGCCGTCAGTCCTTAGGGCAGGTCTGAAGTGCGGTTTACCGAAATATCCCACTTCCCAATGAAGTTCTCCGGGCATCTCGCTATCTGCCTCCATTCCCTTTAGCTTCGAAACTTGAGGATACATCTTCCCTGGGTGTTGTATCATTTTCTGCATTGACAGCTCGATCTTGCCAACAATGTCATCAGCGCTGGAGCGATCCGAGTCCCACAGCTCCACACTCAACTGCTCGTCTGCTTTGATGAGCTCAGGAGTCACTAGAAGCCTGCTTTGATCAACATACGGCACCCCGATTGAAGCGAACCACTTACGCTGCAGTCTCTTCCCAGATCGGATTGAGGTCATCGGTAATAACCCGAGTACAGTACATCGGCTTTCCATACTTAGAGAACGACAACGTGACATACGGATCGGAACCTCCGCCCTTGCTACCGCGTCTGTCTTGTTTACTGAGATCTTTCGCCCTATGTATCCTTATCCACATTACTCCCATGGCGATGACATCTTTTTGTACGGTGTCACCAGTGAGCATCGCTCCCATGTCTAGTGACATCGATTTAGGCGCCACATACATGCTCGCCGCGGCTCCTATCGCATAATTGACGAAGTTGGAAATAAGCGGGAGGTTGAGGATATTGACACCCTTCTCCACCATAGGAATGCACCCGGCCTGGACCTGGGGTAGACCCATCAAAGTGAACGTCAGTGTCTTCAGGAAAGGCGGGTCAGGCGTCATCATCAATCTCAATCGAACTGTGCCAACCAGACCTTGCAACTCCACGAAAATAGGTAGGGGCACGCCAAATAGACCCTTGACGCCGAGGTAAAATACCAGCTGCATATGCATATTCCGCGCCCTCGCCGAGGTATCATTTTTGTTGTCGCTAGGCTTTGCATGATAGGCGAAGGAGGCTTCGAGATTGTAATAATCGCCACCCTCCTCCGCAGCGGCTGCCTCTTGAGGGTCTTTTGTTTTCTTATTGTCCTCGTGAATGCTCTCTTTGAGCTCCTTGACGTGCGTATCTGGTAGAGCGCGCAGACTAAGAATACGGATTGGATTACTACCTTGGTTGATGTCGGCCACACGAACGTTCTCTATAATACCCGGGACAGATGCGCTCATAACATCTTCCAAGGTATCGGCCACACTAGCAAACATGTCTGGATTGATAAGGCCCCACAGGACGGAGAGCAACGTGTTCATCCACTCGACGGACTCTGGGAGTAGGTTTGCGGTTGCCTGTCCATATCGTCAGTGCAGTAACAACTTGTCGTGATTTGGTTTAGGGCATACAGTCTCCCCCCTCTCTTGTTCGCTTGACCATTCGAGCTCCCTCCCACTGCGAACAACCTCTTTCATCCACAGCCATATACCAGAGACAATGCACGCAGCGGTCGGTATAAGGCCCTTTAAGGAGCCACCGAACATTTTCCCAAGTATGACCACGGCGAGGAATACTCCAATGCAGAGCCCGCCCGCCCGTTTCTCCAATGAATCGAACATAGGTTCGTAGCTAACAGAGGGTGTCGGGTGGAAAAGAATATTAGTTTTCTCTCCATGTATTGGCACATCCGAGGTGCTGCCTTCAGCGACAGGGTCCGGAGGGGCAGTGACATCTTGATTATGCTTGTAGTCGGGATTGGACTGAGATGGGTCGGTTCTGACAGTCGTATCTTTTCCTAGGTTGGCATTGGGAACTGATAGCATGGGATCCTCAGCGGCTTTCATGAAGTCTTTATCCACATCCTCAATCTGAACCTGATTTCCAGTCGTGGGATCTGTGACCGTCTTAAAGGTTCCTGGTTTCCCTGCCTTAGTCTGGCGATGGGGTTCGACATCGCTTCCGCCTCGCGCATTGCGCTGCTGCTCCTCTTTGCGTTGCTGGTCAAGCGTTTGGTCTCGGTCCCTCTTCTCCCTGTCGAGATTTTGAACAAAGGTTTTAATATCGGGAATTTTATTGTGCCCTGCAATCTCGGTCAAAACACTTTCGACTTAGCTGCGGAAGACTGCTTTTACCGCTGTAATGGCCCGGAAGCTGCTGCTGGTGCTGGTCCCGGGATGCCATCATAGCGGGCCTTGTCTCGATAAGAGCTCGGGCAAGCAGTCTTCGGGACGCAGCTGAGAGCCCTTGAGCGGCAACAGTCAAATGCTGTAGGTCCCTTAGATTACACTGGAAGTCTAAGAATCGATGCTGCGGTACAGCGCAATTGTCCGCATCAAAGGCCCCTTGAAGAGGAGATCGTAATTGACAAACAGGGTACGCGTAGAAAAGCGAGCTAAATCTCGCCTAGCCAATTAAGCTGCAGCTAGTGGTTTGCTACGTCATCGTGAAACAAGCTTTGATGTACAAGCACTTCATACGAGTAGCAAGTAAAGTAGGAAGCAACAGTGGGTTCATCCACTCGGGGCAAGGGTGGAGACGGCGATCCTCCCGCTACTCAAGGAAATCAGAGACTTCTAGGCCGAGTTATTCAACTGCTTCATGTAATTCCTATTAGGCTTTAGGGAAGAGCCGCAAGAATGAACTTTAGGTGATCGGGGATACTTTCGTAAGAGACTTCGAGGTCAGTATATTGATTTGAGCATACAAGCACTTCACTCATCATCATATCATAATTGCAGATCCTTCTCGGACAAATCATGCCCAAAATCAAAGCCTTCGTCAACGGCCGCGTATGTCATCGTGGCCAGGAGATTATCGAGTCAATCTATGTCGACGAAGAAAGCGGTATGATCATTCGGCAACCGCCCGAGATGCCAAGCGACTTTGTCGATCTCCAAGGTAAACTGCTTGCACCTGCCTTTCTAGAATTACAAACGAATGGTTGTCTGGGGTTTCACTTCACCAATTTCAAGGATGCTGAAAGCTACAACGAAGAGTTGGAGAGAATATCCAGACATTTGGTCTCTTCGGGCGTTGGCGGGTTCTATGTAACATTGCCCACAGTGCATCGAGATATCTTCAGACAGGTATTTATGGTCTTTGTCCTCTTCTTTGCCTGCAATGACTCCCGTGTGTTCCATCTGCCTATTCGAGCTGGACTTCATTCCGGTGTAACCATATCATGAGCCCCAGCCTTGTCTCCAAATCTTGAGCTGTCCACCTCTGGCCTAAGGGCCGGACTATATGGAATTAGTAATCTCACTCAGGCGTGCTGGCAAGGATTCCAGTAAGCCTTGGGTTCTGCTCTTTCAAAAATTGTGATGTTTGAGCCATTCTTTCCTTGATCTGATATTGCTATCGCTCAAGTCAGGATTGTTGCACATCGAAGGGAGCTAGTCCTTGCTGAGCTTTGTCAGATACTGCCTCACTTGAAGCCTCGACAATTCAATAAGGGAGCCTACTTACTCGGCGCTCACTGCGAGGGACCATGGCTGAATCCGTCCAAAAGAGGCGCCCATGGTCAGCAGTATGCTCTTCTTTTTGGGAGAAACAATCTGAATTATACAGATGCCACTCTCATGCAAATTCCTTCCAAAACCTCTACCGAAGACACATACGGCGATTCTGACGGCTTGTCTGCCATCAAGCTCGTCACACTAGCACCCGAGCTGCCCGGGTCGACCGCCCTTATCTCTACCCTGTCGCAACACCACGCCATTGTCGTCTCACTAGGTCATTCTTCGGCAGATTATGACAGCGGTCTTCACGCCCTACGCGCCGGTGCCAAAAGTCTAACTCACGTTTTCAATGCCATGTCCCCTCTGCATCATCGCTTACCCGGCCTCGCAGGCTTGATCACCACAAGTCAGGCACCTTTCTTCTCTATCATCGCAGATGGGGTCCATCTCCATCCCGCCTCCCTGACAATGGCCTTCCGCTCCAACCCTGAACGTTGCATCCTCATCACTGATTCTATTGAAATGGCTGGCATGCCCGACGGCATATACCCTGGGCACGCACAAGTCCCGCATCGGCAAAGGAAAGAAGGGAACAGAGTTACAATTGAGGGAACTGAGACGCTGGTGGGGAGTTGCAGCACTATTGAGGACTGTGTGAAGAACTTGAAGAGATGGAGTGGATGCAGTCTTGCTGAAGCGGTGAGATGCGCAACGGAGAATATCGCTGAGCTAATGGGCGAGAAGAAGAGAGGCGTCGTAGAGCAGGATCGAAGGGCAGATTTCGTGATCCTGGATGATGAAGGAACGGTAAATCAAACTTGGATTGGTGGGTTGAAGATATTTGATAAGAGCCTTTGACCAGCAGTTGGCGAGCAAAGTCTATCTACGCCTCCACCCTAGAGAATTATAAAGTTGTAACTACTTGTTTGATGTCGAACACTTTGATAATTATTTTATTTCATATGTTAGTAGTATAATACTATTAGCTTTGTCAAGAATTATACCCTTTTTTGATCGATAAATATAATAGTAGAAATAACTCGATACTACACTAGAAAGCGAGTTCTATACTAAAATAGAAACCAAAGATTTATATCTATTATATTTCTCTTTCTATAGAGAAATTAATATTAAAATTTCTTTTTTTCTTTAGTCTATATATTGCTAGAAATCTAGATTTTAAAACTATTTATAACAATCTTAGTTCAATAACTATAATATTAATATTAAATTTTTTTACTCAATTTAATATAAGTTTTCTAGAGCACTCTAAGCTTTCTAAACTTTCTAAGCTCTTTAAGAAAGTCTAGAATTAAAATTAAATAATTACTAGATACACACTACTCTACCTTGTTGTTACATTATTCTTACTTTGTTGTTACATTACTTCTTTCTACTAAGTCTAATTAGATAATTCGACAATCTCGTAAACAAACTAGATCAATAAGTTAAGAAAATCTATAGAAGATACTTGATTTTGCGTGTATTTACTATCAATTTTATTGTATCTTCTTATCGATCTCTTGATACAAATTTAAATCTAAAATATATATATTTTTATACTTAGAATTAATCTCTGTTTGTATCTCTAATTATGTATAAAAAATTACTTATATAGAAGATCGAAACATCTAAAATTTGTCTCTTTGTTATTGTCTCTTTTGTATCTTCTTGTTTATCTTTTTAACAATTATCTTGTTAACAATCTTCTTGTTTGTTGCGTTAAATAGAGAATTAACTATTAAAAATCTAATCGAAGAATAAATCGAGAGTTAACTCAAAAGTAAATATTATTTGCTAGATAAGATTTTTAAAGACTATCTAACAATAGCGTTGTAACTACAAAGATATTTTTTATATTTTGTTTAATAAGTCTTGTAGACAATCTTTTAACTTAACAATAGTAGACTTTTGCACGCGTAATATATTGTTAGAATCCAGTCTATATTTAGACAACAATAATAAAGTTTCTAGTAATATTCTTTGCATCTTTGTTATATTGTTATCTTCTATTATATAATTTTTTTCATTTTTTTATTTTTTTGTTTTATTGTTATTTGTCTTTGCGATAACTTTATAAATCTTTAATTAAAACATATATTCTTTAGTTTTAAAATATTATTGTTTGTTTAATTGTACTATTGTTTTTGTATCTTGTAAACACACAATAATTTTATTGTTCTTATAAAGATGTTAATACAAGATACAATAACAATAGACTTGTCTTTAAAATATTTAAATTGCATATTAATTGTCTTTAAAGCAAACAACATTATTTAAGTAATAAGATTGCGAAAGTGTTACGACAGAACGCCATATAGTGGAGTTAGTGAACTAGATTGTCGCCAAGACGCTCGGATTGACCTTTTGGGTCAATGTTAAATCTAACTTTCTAACAAATGATAGCTTCAACAAGTCTCGTTTAGTGCGTCTTGGCGAGTGCTACACGTGATTAATTATCACATCTCGTCTCTTGGCGAGAGTTTCGAATTCGATTTCCCTTCTATTTATTAGGAGCAATTGGATAGTCGTAGTAGTGCTCAAGGTGCAATCGTGCGCTCGAAGATCGCCTATATAGTGTCTCGTAAATTCGTTCTGCACACGAGAGCGTGTGCTTTTTGTTTCATTTCGATGACAGATTGTTACGACAGAACATCATATAGTGGAGTTAGTAAACTAGGTCGTCGTCAGGGCGCTCGGATTGATCTTTTGAATTAATGTTAGGCCTAACTTCCTAATAGAAAGATAGATACGTTACAAAGCTCTAAAGATAAACAAATCTTTGTTTTCTTAAACTCTTGTTCGTAATTATAATATTAATCGATAAAAAATCTGTCTAGCTTTATATAAATAACAATATTTGCATTTGATAAATTCTAGACTGACCGCGTCGGGCCGGGTCATCGAGTTCGAGCCGAGTTCCCGGCCCGCCAAGACCCGGGTCGGGTTAGGATTTTGATATCGAAAAGTCAATTCGGGTCACGATGTTGGTATCGAGTATTCAGGTCGAGTCAAAGGGTAGGTATGAAGTACTTAGCGTATAACTTGGCCCGACTCGCCAAGACTCGAAAAATTTAGATTATTTTTGAAAAAGTGCATTAATCAACTTAATCAAGTTGATTAATTT
>JAABUQ010000327.1_pt1 | contig 110018 bp, 92 predicted proteins | sample 5560001 | NCBI WGS metagenome assembly JAABUQ01 (sample SAMN10711888, study PRJNA513371) | rock metagenome | isolation source: Antarctica rocks | place: Antarctica: Victoria Land, Finger Mt nord | collected 2015-12-18 | reverse complement strand
CGTCACGCGCTCGCTCGAACAGATCGTGGAACGCCGCGGCGTTCCACACAGCATCCGGTGCGACAACGGTCCGGAACTGACCAGCCGCCATTTCCTGGGCTGGTGCGAAGAGCGTCAGATCCAGCTCATCCACATTCAACCCGGCAAGCCGACCCAGAATGGTCACGTGGAAAGCTTCAATGGACGATTACGAGACGAATGCCTGAATGCTACTTGGTTCCGGAATCTGGCGGACGCCAGGAACAAGATCACACAGTGGCAAAACGAATACAACTGCGAGCGGCCTCACAGCAGCCTGGGTTACCGCACGCCTAACGAGTTCGCCCAAGTACTTAAATCCTCAATTATGACTGGCTGACAAGGTCGAGGCACGTCAAGTCCACCTGTTTCCACATTTCTATGGAGAGCCGCCGGAATGCCTGCCACTTCTTCTCTGAATGGCTCGCATGGCCCGAGTAGTAGCAGTCGGAGTACCGCACCACATCACGCAACGCGACCTTGCTCGCCAGCCCGTCTTCACGTCGGACCAATCTCGGATAGAAGCAGAATGGGCGGCCGTTCTGCAAGGTGAGCCGTTTGATGCACACTGCGCCGGGCCACATACACGGGAAGGCCGCTTGGTTCCCCAGACTTTACTGACAATCTGGAACGCCGCCTAGGCCGGAGACTGCACCCGCAGAAGGGAGGACGACCCAAGCTGCAGAGCCCTGGGTCACTGCCAGAACAGCGCGCCTTGTCAGCTCAAAAGTCGTGGTAAATAGCTGGACCGTCCCCCAATACCCCCCAGTTACCCCCGTTAAAGGTTAATCGCTTTGTCGTGTTTCAGCCGTGAAAACATCTAATTCCTGATGGACAAAACGAGAATGGACAACAGCATTCCTTATCGAACTCTGGGACGCACCGGCGAGAAAGTCTCTTGTATCGGCCTCGGAGGCTATCACCTCGGCAGGTCCAACGTTAGCGAAGCGGAAGCCATCAAGCTGATCCAGGCCGGCATCGACCGCGGCATCAACTTCTTGGACAATTCGTGGGACTACAACAACGGCGACAGCGAGAAGCGCATGGGCAAGGCTCTGAAAGAGAGCAGCTACCGCCAACGCGCCTTCCTGATGACAAAGATCGACGGACGCACCAAAGAGACCGCCGCAAAGCAGATCGACGAATCGCTCAAGCGTCTGAAAGTCGATACCTTAGACCTGCTGCAGTTTCACGAGATCGTTCGTTTCGACGACGCGGATCGTATCTTCGCTGACAACGGAGCCATCGAAGCCGTCGTAGACGCCCAGAAGGCAGGGAAGACCCGCTACATCGGTTTCACCGGCCACAAGGATCCGCACATTCACCTCTACATGCTTGAAGTCGGCGATCGGCACGGTTTTAGTTTCGATGCCGTTCAGATGCCCATCAACTTGATGGACGCCCATTTCCGAAGCTTTGAACAGCGCGTGCTGCCGGAGTTGCTAAAGCGCAATATCGGCGTGCTCGGAATGAAAAGCATGGGCGACACCTTGCTTCTGAAGAGCGGCTTAGTAAGTCCGATGGAGTGCCTGCATTACGCCTTGACGCGCCCCACTTCCGTCGTCATTACCGGCATTGACACACCGGAACTGCTCGATCAGGCATTGGAAGCCGCGGGCACCTATCAGAGCCTCACCCAAGAAAAGATCGACATCCTGCTAGCCCGAACCGCTCCCGAAGCTGCGCAAGGCAAATGGGAACTGTTCAAAACCAGTACGCACTTCGACAGCACCTCTCTACATCCGGAATGGCTCGGAGGCGAAAGCCCTCACGTTAAAGCTGTCGCGCCGCCAGTGTAGTGGCTGGGCATGTGCCCGGCCAGTCTAACGGGTGGCATATGCGCCCGATCCCACCTTGCTACCCTGAGGCGGAATGCCGGTCACCCGCCATACAACGATTGCAATTACATTACTCTCCCTGTTCGGAATTCCAAGCGTTTTAAGCGCCCAAAATCTTCCGAAACCGAAGCTTGTCGTCGGAATCATCATCGACCAGTTTCGCTACGACTACCTCACTCGTTTTCGCGGGGATTATCACGGCGGCTTAGACCAACTGCTCACCCAAGGCGCCGATTTCACCAACGCCTTCTACGCTCAGGTGCCCACCGTTACCGCTGTGGGGCACAGCATCTTCATGTCGGGCGCCATGCCGGCCGTCAGCGGCATCGTGGCCAACGCCTGGTATGACCGCGACGAAGAGAAAGGCGTAACCAGCGTTTGCGATTGGGACGAAAAGACGGTCGGCGGACATCAGGAGAAAGCGGGCGCGCGCTGCACCGATTCCGATCCTGCCTCACCGCGCCGTTTCTTGGTCAGCACAGTCGGCGATGAGCTTCGAACGGCCAACAGGGAGTCGAAGGTAGTCGGCATCTCCATCAAGGCGCGCGGCGCCATCTTGCCCTCTGGCCATCGCGCCGCCGGGGCCTACTGGTTCGATGACGTAACCGGCAACTTCGTCACCAGCACGTTCTACATGAACGACTTGCCCTCGTGGGCCAAAACATTCAATCAGCGCAAGCTGGCGGCTGAATATGCGGACCGCAAATGGGAAAACTTTCCAGCGTGGAATTTCCGCTCAGCCAACGGTAGTGCCGCTCCCTACGACAAACTGCCCGCGAGTCCCTGGGGGAACGAGTTGATTGAGCGTTTCGCCGAAGACGCCATCACTGGTGAACAACTCGGCCAGCGCGCTGCAACCGATCTGCTCACCGTTTCTTTTTCCTCAAACGACTATGTCGGCCATCGCGCCGGCCCCGATTCCCCCGAAGTTCGTGATATGTCCATTCGCACCGACCAACTGCTCGCGAAGCTTTTTCAGTTGATCGATCGAAAGGTCGGCATGAAGAACGTCGTGGTGGTTCTCTCCGCCGATCACGGTGTCGCTCCCACGCCGGAGCGTGATGCCGCCGACAGGATGCCGGGGGGCTATGTGGCTTCCGACATAGCCGATGCCGTGCAATCCGCGCTTAACAAGCGTTTCGGAAAGGCAAACTGGCTCATCCCAGGCGGCAGCGAAACTGGCCTGTATTTCAACCGGCAGGCGCTGGACAACGCCAAGGACACCGACGGCAGGCCAGCGCAGGACGAACAAGTGTACGCTGTCGCCAAACAGACCATTCTCTCCATTCCGCAGCTTCACGTCTCGCGCGTCTACTCGCGCCGGCAACTGGACAACGGCGTTGCAGGAGACTTCATTGCACGCGCTGAGATGAACGGCTACTACCCGCGCCGCAGCCCTGACCTTGCGCTCGTGTTTGAGCCGGGATACATGCTTGGTTCAACCGGTACTACTCACTTTTCACCGTATGCCTATGACCGGCATGTGCCCGTACTCTTCATGGGCCCCGGCATCAAGCCAGGCCGCTATGACCAGACCATCACGCCCAACGATATTGCGCCCACCCTCGCGACAATGCTCGACATACAAACCCCCAGCGGCTCATCCGGTCGCGTATTGACGGAGCTGCTGCTCCGTTGATAACGGCTCTTCGCTCAGAATCGCCACCGAGTCCGCCGGTAATTCAATCAGGCCGGGGCGCAACTGCCAGCCTTCAGCTGACGGCAACACGTTCTTTCCCGTGCCCCTGATCGGCACGGCCTGTCGGTCTGCCCCCAAGTTGCACGCGATTTCAATGCCGTCCCGATTCACAACCAGCCATTTCGCGCGTTCGTCGAACTTCACATCCAGAACGTGCAGCCGGCTATCCGTCAAGGCGCCACTTGCGCGGCGCAGCGCAATCAGTCTCTTATACCAGTCCAGCAACGCGGCATGCGGCCCCTCCCTCAGCTCATTCCAATCGAGCTTTGAACGCTCAAACGTGGACGCCTCCTGCGGATCTGGAACCTCCGCCGGATCCCATCCAAACGCGCCGAACTCGTTCTTCCGCCCTTCAGAAACTTTCGCCCCCAACTCCGGATCGTGCTGCGAAAAGTATAGGAAGGGCGACGACGCGCCGAACTCCTCGCCTTGAAACAACATCGGTACAAACGGCGAAGTAAGAACCAGCGCCGCCGCAATTTTCTGACGTCCCAGGCTCACCAGATGGCTCAGCCGTTCACCTCGCGCGCGATTGCCAATCTGATCGTGATTTTGCGAGAACACCACAAAGCGATCACCCGGCAACTCCGCAATGGGTCTGCCGTGAACCCGCTCCCGATGCGGCGAGTAATTGCCGTCGTATACATAGGCGCGCTTCAACGATTTCGCTAAGTGCGCCAGCAACCCGAAATCTGCGTAATAGCCCTTTTGTTCCCCGGTCAGAACGCTGTGCAACGCGTGATGGAACTCATCGTTCCACTGCGCGTTCATGCCGTAACCGTGTGCTTCGCGGCTCCTCACCATGCGCGGATCGTTTAAATCACTCTCCGCAATCAGAACCAAATGACGCCCGCGCTGAGCCGCCAACGCATCCACCTCACACGCTAGCTGCTCCAGGAAGTGAACCGCGGAGCGATCCATAAATGCATGAACTGCATCCAGCCGCAGTCCGTCGAAATGGTAATCGCGCAGCCACATCAGCGCGTTGCCGATGAAGAATCTTCTCACCTCGTTGCTGCCTTCATGATCCAGGTTGACCGCCGCGCCCCATGGCGTTTTATAAGCCTCTGTGAGATACGGACCGAAGCCGCCCAGATAATTTCCCGCTGGCCCGAAATGGTTGTAAACCACGTCCAGTAGCACCGCCAGCCCCTTCGCGTGGCATGTGTCTATCAGCTTCTTCAGATCGTCGGACGTGCCGTAGGCGTGGTGCGGCGCATATAAATCCACGCCATCATAGCCCCAGCCCCAAGGACCGGCAAACTCGTTCAGCGGCATCACTTCTACATGCGTAATCCCAAGCTCCGCCAGATAATCCAGCCGCTCCATAGCGCTCTTGAAGGTGCCTTCCGCTGTGAAAGTGCCTACATGAAGCTCATAGATGATGGCGCTCGAAAGCGGCCTTGCCCGCCAGTTCTGGTCCGTCCACGCAAACATGCTGTGGTCAACCACGCGCGATGGACCATTCACGCCCTCTGGCTGCCACGCCGATCGAGGATCCGGAACCGCATCTCCGTCATCCACTACAAACGAGTAATCCGTCCCTGCCTTGGCGTCTTCCACCTCGGCTCGCCACCAATCTCCATCCGCTTGCTCCATCAAATGTGAGCTGTTACCCGTTCGCACCGCAAGGCTGTGGGCAAGTGGCGCCCAAACTTCAAACTTATGCATGAATTATCAATCTCTAACTAGAAGTGCAATGGGGAACCGCGCTAACGCTTCGGCCAGTTTGACGCTACCGCCTTTTACAACCCCGCCTGAAAGTTGATCGCGCCAGTTTCCGGATGGAACCTCGAGCGAAGTGTCGCCCCAGTTACCGCCTAATTTCATCACCAGCCGCGGCACAATCGCAATCACGCTCTCGCCGCGCCGGTATGCAACCGCGCTGTCGGCCTTCTCTCCCTTTGCCCACAACGCCGTATAACCGCTGTCCGTCCCAAACGCCTGGGGCTGCTCACGTCGCACGCGAACGGCCTGATAGAAGGTCCACATCTTCGGTAGGCCCTCGTCAATCCGCTTCCAGACATCTTCTACCTTGAGCTTCGGCAGTTCGGAAAGTAGATGGCGGCGCAGCGCGTAGTCCACTGGCCGCCGATTGTCCGGATCAACCAGGCTAAGATCCCACAGTTCGGTTCCTTGATACGTATCCGGAATGCCAGGCGATGTAAGCTTCAACAGCAATTGCGAAAGCGAGTTGATTCGACCCGGCTCGACCAGCGGCTGCACAAAGCCTTCGAAGTCTCTTCTGAAAGCTTCGTCCTGGTATATCGCCTCGATGAACGCAACCGTCGCCTCTTCGAATTCCTTGTTGGGCGCAAGCCAATTGGTATGCTGCTTTGCTTCACGCGTGGCCTTCTGTATGTAGGGCAGAAGCCGGTCCGTGCCGATCGGCCACGCACCAATCATGCTCTGATACAGCAGGTACTCCGTATTCCGATCCGGATAATCGTGCTTCTTATACTTCCTATTCATCTGCTCCCATCTGTGAACCGCCTCTTCCCAGCGCTCCGGCATCTCTGAAAGCAAATCGATGCGCGCCCGCACGTCTTCACTGCGCTTCGTATCGTGAGTTGACGACGTCAGCATCGTGCGTGGATGCGTTTGTTGCGTCTCGCCGCAGAACTCGTGATACTCCTGCGGCGTGATGCCGAACTTGCCGGGATCGCCGCCTACCTCATTCAACGAAACCAAGCGGTTGTAGCAGTAGAAGGTGGTGTCCTCCACTCCCTTTGCCATGGCTGGGCCCGTGAACTGCTCAAAGCGCATCACGAACTCACCTTCTAAATCGCCGCGCACCCGCAGCAGCAGCACGTCACGCAGGAAGTCAAACAGGTCGGGGTCAACTTCAGGCCGGTACTTCTTCGAACATTCAATCGCCTCATTTACGTACCGCTCGTCATCAGCCGTCATCTCGCTGCGTTCCGCCACCACGTAGGTGCGGTAAATGGGGAAACACGCCACCACTTCGCGAAGCGCTCGTGTGATGTCGTGGCGCGTATAGTCGCGGTGATCGCGATGCAACTCACACACATCTGAAAAAAGAGTCGTCAGACGATTGACGTCGCTCCCCAAAAGATCGCGCAAAACGCGGTGCTTCTTGTCACGGCAAACGCCTGCGTAATTGGTCGGCTCACCCGTGAAGCCGGCATACACGGTGGTCATTTCTTGCTCCTTCGCCCCGTCCACAAATAGCCCGCCTGCCTGGTTCAGATATTCATATCCTGTCGTGCCATCAATCGGCCATTCAGGGCGCAACTTTTCTCCCGGCTCCAGTATCTTCTCGCCCAGTATCCAAACATCCGGGGCTTGCTCACGCAGGCGCTCAAAGTAACCACGTGGATCGCGCAGCCCGTCGGGATGATCCACTCGTATGCCGTCCAGCACGCCCTCGCGCAGCCAGTTGAGTATCAGCGCGTGAGTATCGGAGAAGACCTTTGGGTTCTCAACGCGCAGTCCAACTAACGTGTTGACATCGAAAAAACGCCGGTATCCTAAGTCCTGCTCCGCCGTCTTCCAGAACGCCAGCCGGTAATTCTGCAACTCCAAAATTTCGTCCAACTTATCTGCATCTTCGTTGAAAGCCTTCAGCGCGGCGTCTACTGCCTCTGCAATAAACGGCACCTCGCTCAACAGCCGTTCCAGCAGATTGCGAATCACATCCTTATCCCGATGCCGCTCTATCAGGCTCGCTTCGTCGGTTGCCGTCGGGCTGGGCAACCCGGTCAACGCGTCAGCTAAGAACGCCAGGTAGTCCGAGCCCGAATTCTGCGCCGCTTCATTTAGAATCCGTGGCAGAGATTTGGGCGCTGCCGGCAATTCATTATCGAAGTACTGGATGAAAATCTCCCCGCCTCGCCGCTGCAGTTGAATCTCTCGCCGGCTAATCGCTCGCCCGTAGTTGTCGCCCAAAATCGGCGCCAGCAGCTTGTTTCGCAGCCTCTCTTCATGCGGCTGCCAGTCAATGTCGAAATAAGAGGAATAACGGCTCGAAGGACCGTTCTCAAGAACATCCCACCAATAGCGATTCCGGCGTCCGCTGATCGCCATGTGATTCGGAACTATATCCAGCACCTGTCCCAAATCGCACTCCCCTAAACGCATGGAGAAACGGGCGTGCGCTTCCGCTCCTCCCAGTTCTTCGTTCAGCTTGTGGTGGTCTACCACGTCGTATCCATGCTTGCTCCCCGGCGCCGCTTGCAGATAAGGAGAGCTGTAGACGTGTGAGATCCCCAGTTCGTGAAGATAATCGGCAATCGCCGCAGCGTCATCGAAAGCAAAATCTGCGTGCAATTGCAGCCTGTAGGTGGCTGTCGGAATCCTTGCCATTCGTTAGCTTGCCATCCGTTAGTTAAGAGGGTCCATCAGTCCAGATCGTTTCGTCCGGTACCACGCAGCGCGCTCGCCAGCCTCTTCGGTTACAGCCGGAAGACTGCTCCGCGGCGTACAGTGGAGTTGTCAAGCGAGGTCTCCCGAAATGTTCTACGAGATTCAAAGCCTTCCCACGGCCGCTAACGCAGCGATCCTCCTGCATTCGCGCGACAATGTCGCCATCGCCCGCCTTGCCTTGCCGCCAGGCCAATCCATTGACGTTCAAAACGTAACAGTACTCACAACCGCCCCCATTCCTGCCGGTCATAAATTTGCCACTCGGGCCATTCCACCCGGAGAGCCCGTGTATCGCTACGGCAGCGTCATTGGTTTCGCAACCAAGCCCATCGCGCCCGGTGACCACGTACACGTGCATAACGTCGGCTTTGAGGAACTGGACCCCGCCGCCGCTCTCACCGAAGCCCAGCCGCCGAAAGTCCTCTCTTCCTCTTCAGCAACGCCCGTAGTCTCACAAACATTTCTCGGCTATCAGCGCTCCGACGGCCGTGTGGGAACGCGAAACTACATTGCGATTGTCGCCGCCAGTAACTGCGCCGCGTTCACCGCTCAACTGATTGCCGATAGCTTCACGCATGAGTCGCTTCCATCGAACCTCGATGGCGTGGTCGCCTTTCCACATGGCGAGGGTTGCGCCCACTCGATTGGCCCTGACACTGAGCAGTTGGAGCGTACGCTCAAAGGCGTCCTCGATCATCCGAATGTTTCCGCAGCGCTCATTCTCGGCCTGGGCTGCGAGGTCAACCAAATCAGCCACTACCTCGGCCGGGCCGATCAGCTTCCCGATGTACCCGCTACTCTTCAAGGGTTAACGTTGCAGGAATCCGGCGGAACACGCTCCGCTGTCGAAGCCGCGCGCAAACATGTCCGCGATTTTATCGAGCGCGCGGCAGCCGAGAAGCGCACTGAAGTGCCCGCTTCGAAAATCGTTCTTGGTCTCAACTGCGGCGGGTCCGATTCCTTTTCCGGCATCACTGCCAATCCCGCCCTTGGCTATTGCTCAGACCTGCTCGTCCAGCAGGGCGGCACTGCGGTGCTCGCGGAAACTACCGAAATCTTCGGCGCCGAGCATTTGCTCTTGCGGCGCGCCCGTAATCCCCAGGTCGCCCGCAAGCTTCTACAGTGCGTCGACAATTACAAGGCCTACTTGCGCCAGTTTGGTGGCAGCTTCAACGACAATCCCTCGCCCGGCAATAAAGAAGGCGGCCTCACCAACATCCTTGAGAAATCGTTGGGCGCCGTCGCGAAAGCCGGCACCTCCACTCTCGAAGAGGTCGTCGAATTTGCCGCGCGGATTACGGGCCCCGGCTTCGTGTTCATGAACACGCCAGGATACGACCCTGTCTCCATCACCGGCCTCGCTGCCGGCGGCGCGAATCTCATCGCCTTTACCACCGGCCGTGGAAGCGCCATCGGATTCCCCAACGTTCCTGTCCTCAAGATTGCGAGCAATACCAACACCTACCGCCGCATGACCGGCAACATGGATATCAATGCCGGCAGAATCGCTGACGGTGAAGCGTCAGTGGAAGACATCGGTCGCGAAATTTTCCAGGCCCTGTTGCGTATCGCCTCAGGGGAACGAACCAAAGCGGAAGAGTTGGGCCATCACGAATTCGCCCCCTGGCGTATCGGCCCAGTCATGTAGAGCCACGGCGCGCTCTACTTCGGTGAAATGTAAAAGAAGTAGATCGTCATCGAGACTCCTACCGCAATCACCACCATTCGGATTACACCCGGCGCCATGCGTCTCGCGATCACCGGCCCAACATATCCGCCTGCAATTCCAGCGGCCATCATCGCGAGAGTCGGTCTCCAGTACACCTGGTGCGCCGCGATGAAAATCAACGCCGCAATGGCGTTCAACGAACCACCGAGTATGGTCTTCACTCCGTTCATGCCGTGAATGTCAGTCAGCCCGTACAGCCGGAACGCAGCCAGAATCATAATGCCGATGCCGCCGCCGAAATAGCCGCCGTACACAGCAATGGGAAACAGCAAAGCGAGCATCAGCGTTTGATTAGCATGCAGGCGTCCGCGAAAGGCGCTGCTGATTTGGGCCCCGAATGAAAAAATCAGCGTTGCGAACAGCAGCAGCCAAGGCGCGATCTGCCGAAAAGTCTTGTCCGACGTGAACAGCAGCAGCGCCGCGCCAATCGCCCCGCCGATCAGGCTCACCACGAACCAGGACTTCACCCTCTTCTCTCCTAATCTTTCAATGTCCCGGCGGTACGAAAAGGCGGCCGCCATGGCGCTCGGCACCAGCGCCACCGTGCTGGAGGCATTCGCAACCACCGCCGGCACTCCCGCGAAGACCAGTGCCGGAAAGGTCAGAAAGCTTCCTCCCCCGGCCACTGAATTGATGATTCCGGCGGCAAACGCAGCTGCCATCAACAACAGGTACACCGTCACAGGTACTTCACTAGCACCACTTCATTGCCCGTTTCGTTATAAATAAGCTCGTCGGCGATTTGTTTGACCAGCATGATGCCGAAGCCGCCAGGCCGCATCCCCTTTTGCATGCGAAGCTCTGCATGGCGTAAAGGGTCTTCAGGAGGGTTGTTCACGGCGGCATGATCCATCGCGTTCAGCGAAAAGCCCGGACCCGCGTCGCGTATCTGCAGCAGGATCATGCGCCCTGTACGAAGGTAGGTGAGTTCGCATCCGCGTATCGGCTCCCGCGTGCAACCGTGTTCCATCGCGTTGCCCAGTAGTTCGTCGAGTGCCAAACACAGTCTCTCGCACAGATCCTCTGACAGGTTCGTCCACTGCGAGCGGAAGAAGCCCACAACCTTTTCCTTCAACGGGAGTTCCGGCGCCACGCGCAGGCAGATCCATCGAGGTAATGACGATTTCACCTCAATCTCCGGGATACCGCGAAAAGCTTCTTTGGCGTTCATCGCGTTCTTACCGTCAGACATCTGAAGAAACATCTTCTCATCTGCCAAGTGGTACTTTCAAAGCAGGTTGCTCATGCGGTTCTTCCTTGCTACCGGTCTTCTTTTCTCCACCGCTATAAGCATGTGTGCCGCAAAGAAGGTGATCTCTCCAAATACCAGCGCCGGCAACGATCAAATCGACGTTATCGCCACCATCTCCTTGGCCGAAGACGAAGTCACTCAAAAACTAGGCGCGGATCCCGGCAAAGGAGTCGTTCTGCTTCAGGTCCGAGTCGTGCCGAAGACAGACACTCCGGTCCAGATCAGCCCGGACGATTTCATCCTGCTTGCCCACGACGACGGAGAGCGCTCAAAGCCTTTCGATCCCGGTGAGATTGCGGGAAGCGGAGCTCTGGTCGTCAGCAACGCATCCACTGCCAAATCGAAGAGCACTTCCGGATTCGGCGGCTTCGGCGGAATGATCGGTGGCGGCAGCGGCAGTTCCCCGGGAAACTCCAAGCCGGTTTCTCTCAACTCCAAAATGGACGAGAAGAAGCCCGGAAATGAAAAGTTGCTCGAAGCTCTGAAGGCCAAGCAACTGCCGACCAAGGAATCCGTGGCGCCCGTCGAAGGATTTTTGTACTTCCCGCTCGACGGCAAGCACAAGCTAAAGAATTTAGCTGTACTTTACCGAGGTCCCGCCGGCAAACTGGACCTCGAATTTCAGCATTAACCCCGTTAGCCCCAGGCGCAGCTTTTCCGCCATCTCTCGGTACGCGCCCGATTGGATGTTCGTGAGCCTATTGAAGCCCTTCTGCCGAAAATGCGTCTGCCGAAAATGCGTCAGCCTGATCTGCGCGATTTTCTCCCCAGGAGGTTGGCAGTTCAAGCGCCGTTCTTTGTACAGCGGTTCAGCGCTGGTAGGCCAGAGCGTCGGAAATGCGTCAGCCTGATCTGCGCAATTTTCTCCCCAGGAGGTCCGCTGTTCAAGAGCGGTCTTCGCACAGCGGTTCAGCGCTCTGGTAGGCCAAGGGAGCCCTTAGCTACCTGATCGCGCGGGTATGCACGCCTGCTGCTCGATGCAACCGGCAACATCGGAACCATGGCCCGGCCGTGTAGGCTTCCAATCAGAAGCAGAGGTTCTATCCCATTCAAGCGCTGGGCCGCAGTTTCACCTGGCAGATATAGCCGGAAGATCCTTCGTGCTCAAACGTGAGAATCTGCGAGCACCTCGCTTAGCAAGCAAGACTAAACAAAAGCCGAGGAAGCAGAGCCCGTACTAATGCGCCGATTCCTGCAGTAAATCTTCCAGGTACTGTTTCCAAACGCTCGCGCGCGTATGCGTCCCATGGCCGCGGGTTTCCTCCGTTATGGGCAACAGAACGAAGCGACCGCGCTTCACCCGAGTAATTTTCTGTTGCGCAATACCCAGTTCCGGAGGGTTGATGAAGTCGTCGGCCGAATTGATGTACATCACAAACGCCTGGATCTTCTCCAGATCTTTCGAAGGATCGTAATCTCGCGAAGACGCTACCGCGTAAAGCAGATCATTGGCATCTAGCCTCTTACCTTGCTGCTCGATCTGATGCGCAAGATATTCGTCGGCCAGCTGCGGAGTGGGAGCCGCCTTCTGCATCTGTAGCGGCGCGCTGCCCGCCAGAATCAGCATGTCTATCGCAGTGGTTAAGCTCGGCGGCTGGTGCTGGTACTCTCCCTGCATCCACTGCGGGTCAGTCCGAATGGCGTCAATCAACATCTTGCGCCAGATTCGATTGCGCCCACCGATCGGCGCCGGCAGGCACGCCAAAGGCATAAGCGCGTCCATGGCATCCGGAAACTGCTCGCCCCACATCCAGGAATGCATACAACCCATGGATGTACCCATCACTAGACGCAAGTGGTCGATATGCAGGCCCTCTGTCACCAAGCGGTACTCGGCAGTCACCATATCCTGATAGCCGTATTCGGGAAAACGCGCGTGCAGCCCGTCGCTTGGTTTCGAAGATTTGCCGTGCCCGATGTCATCCGGTAGCACGATGAAGTACTTTGAGGCGTCTAGCAGTTGACCTTGCTGAAACAGCACATCACGGAATTGCGGCGACAAAAATTGTCTACCGCTGCCGCTGGTTCCGTGCAGAATCAGCACGGCATTCGAGACATGGCCGCGAGAGTCGCGCACCGGCCGTCCGAAGGTAGTGTAGTGAAGGTTCAATTTTGCCAGTTGCTGCCCGTTAGAGAAGTGGAAGTTCGGAATAGTGAAATCACCTTCTTGCGGGGTTTGAGCTGTTAGCCCGCTAACACAAAGGATGGCAAGCGCGCATATACTTACCGCAACCCCGCGATAAGGGGTGTACGGCAATTTTCTAGTGGCTGGTTTCATATCACGTAAGACTTTCTCAGCTTACTTAAGGCCCAGCTGGTTAGAACGCTACTTATAAAGCCCGTTTACTAATGGAACGTAGCATTGAACTCGATGAGAGAGCGAAGGCTGAGAGGAGAGCGATGTCATTTAGTTTATACATTCTGGGCTATATCATCTTCATCGTGGGATTAGCCACAGGGGCTTATTACATGCACGTTCCGGCGCACTGGGTGGCGGTCGGCGCGTTGGTGCTGATTGGGATTGGCGTCGCCAGCGGTGTTTCAAAAACCCGCCAGAAGGATCCGTCCTAATCTCGCGAATTTCTACCGCGCTAGGGAACGTTTCCCCATTCGCTTGCGTATGGTCTCTCTTAAGGAGAGTTCACCACATGAGGCAGGCACTTGGGATATTTGCGTTCGCGTTGCTGGCATTCATTCCCTTCAGCGCCAGAGCAGACCAATGGAACAAGCACTGGTCGGTTGGTCCGCGGCCGGAGTTGCGCATACACGCCGGCGATGCCGCTGTCACAGTCATCGGCGGGAGCGGAAACGGCATTGATGCCAACCTGACAACACGCGGCTGGCGCATAGGCGCCGATGGCGTTCAAATAAGCGAGCACCAGATGGCGAACTTCGTCGAGATCGATGTGAAAGTTCCGTCAACGCACTTCAGCATGGGACAACGCGAGATTCGGCTGGAAGTGCGAGTGCCGCGAGAATTGACCGGCGACATTCACACCGGCGACGGCTCCATCCAGCTTCGAGGGTTGCACGGCGCCCTGCGCGTGGACACGGGCGATGGCAGCATACACGGTGACGATCTGGACGGCAGCCTGGAGGCGCAGAGCGGTGACGGCAGCGTGCACATTCAAGGGCGCTTCGATGACCTTCGTCTGCATACGCAAGATGGATCGGTCGAGTTGAGCGCCGATCAGGGTTCGCGCCTCAAGACAGATTGGCGCGTGCAAACGGGCGACGGTAGCGTACGCGTCAGGGTGCCGCGCGACCTCGCGGCCGATTTAAACCTGCACACCGGCGACGGCAGCATTCATCTCGATGGACCCTCACTCTCGGTCACGGGAACGCAAAGCGGACATGAGGTCCATGGCAAATTAAACGGCGGAGGCCGGGCGCTGACGGTGCAAACCGGCGACGGATCAATCACCTTCGGATCGTAGTGCTCAGTTGCGGGGCTTCGCGGCAGCTTCGTTCAGAAGTTCTTTCAGCCTAAGCGCGTTAAAAGCCGCATAGCCCGCCTGATCGTTGTCGAAATACACGTACACGCTTCTCTCTTCTCCGTGCCATGCGCGAATACGAGCGGCCCATGTGCGCAGCGCGTCGTCTGAGTAACTGCCCTGATACTTGCCGCCCGGGCCGTGCAGGCGTATGTAGACAAGATCAGAAGACACATGCAGAGGCGATTCGAAGCCGGCCAGATCGAAGATGCAGTAGCCCGCGCCGTGCAGCGCTAGAAGATCGTAGATTGCAGGTGCGTCCCAGGTTGCGTTGCGAAACTCGAAGGCGTAACGGTGATACTTCGGAAGCGCCTGGAGGAAGTGCTCGAAGCGCGCTGCATCCACTTCCCAATTAGGCGGCAGTTGAAAGAGAATGACGCCCAGCTTATCCTGCAGCACGTCAATCGCCTCAAAGTACCTGGCGATTGATTGCTCCGGATCCTTCAGCTTCTTCATGTGCGTGATGAACCGGCTGCCCTTCGCGGCGAAGTGAAAGTTCGGCGGAGTGGAGTCACGCCAGTTTTCTAAGGCGCTCTCTTTAGGCAAGCGATAGAACGTGTTGTTCAATTCCACTGTGTCGAACCGCTCGAAATAGTAAGCCAGCATTTTCGAAGCGGGCGTCTTCGGAGGATAAAACGTTCCCACCCAATGTTTGTAGTGCCACCCGGACGTTCCTATGTAGATAGAGGCCATCAGCTCTGCGCCGCCGGCTCAATCGTCGAGGCGCCCGGCACTTCCGCATCAAGCACCGGAAGTATGCCGAGCTGCCTGTAAATAGGCCGGATGCGATCACGTAGACCAGGGAGGTCGCGTGCAAACAGCAGCGCACCCGCAACGCACAACCCTCCGCTGAGTGCGACAGTGATGGGTGCTCCGAAGCGTCCCGCCACCACGCCGGCGAACAAGCTTCCGAACGGTGAGATACCCGCGATCGCCATGGTATAGAACGACATCACACGTCCGCGCTTTTCATCCTCCACGATCGTTTGCAAGATGGTATTGCTCGCCGCCATCTGGCGCATCATCCCGAATCCCGTCACCAACAGCATAGCCATGGAGAGCCATAACCATTTCGATAATCCAAAGCCAATCAGCGCCACGCCAAAAACTCCCGCTGACACCGGAATCACTCGCCCTAAGCCGATCACGCTTTGCCGCCCGGCCAGCGCCAGCACTCCCGCCAGCGCGCCCACCCCAATCGAAGCCATCAGCGTGCCAAGTGTATGCGGGCCGCCGTGCAAGATGTTTGCCGCAAACACCGGCATCAGGACCATATAAGGCATGCCCAACAAGCTCACCAAAGCGAGTAGTAACAGGATGGAGCGGATGGGAACCGAGCCGGAGACATAGCGCCAGCCTTCAACCAGTTCTTCCATCACCTTCCTGTTCCCTGCGCGCGCGACAGGCGCGTTCACATGCATCGCCAGCAGCGAAGCGATAACGGCTATGTAGCTGACTCCGTCAATCAGAAAGCAGTAACCTTCACCGGCCCTTGCGATGATGAGGCCACCGATTGCGGGACCGATAAGCCGGGCCGCGTTCACCATCGAGGAGTTGAGAGCGATGGCGTTCGGCAGATCCGCGCGGTCGTCTACCATCTCAACCACGAAAGCCTGCCGCGCGGGCATGTCGAAGGCATTCACAACTCCCTGCATGACCATCAGCACAATGACATGCCACACCTGGATGATGCCGGTCAGCGCCAGAATCGCGAGCGCGAACGATTGGACCAACGAGAGTATCTGGGTGAAAATAAGCGTGCGATGCCGGTCCCAGCGATCGATCCAAACACCGGCGACGGGCGCAAGCAAAAACATCGGCAGCTGGCCCGCGAACCCGGCGACTCCCAGCAAGAACGCCGAGTGCGTAAGACGGTAGATCAACCAACTGGCGGCGACGCGCGTCATCCAGGTGCCAATTAACGAGATACTCTGTCCTGAGAAGAACAGCCGGTAATTACGGGAGCGGAGAGAGCGAATGACCACCGTCCAGGATTTGGGAGCGTTGACGGTGCGCGCTGCCGCTGGTCGAGTGGCGGTTTTGGAATTCACTTTTGCGAACTTCTGGGCCTTCTCTAGAGTAGAGGACCGCCTGAGTGGCCATCCCTGAGACCGCGAAAACGGGATAGCCTGACAGATAGTCCTCCATATCCATGCGCTACTTCGCAGCCCTGCTCGCCTTAACGCTCTCCTTGCGAGCGGAGCGGAAGCGGGGCAGAAGCTCGACGATGCAGCCGCGCTATATCGCAGGCTGACCGAGATAGATCCCGATAATCGCGAAGGCTACTACTATCTGGGTGTCATTGCGTGGGCGAAGGTCTTCACTCCGTATTCGGAGGCACCGACACGGCTCGGAATGAAGGCCCACGATCCTGGTCCGATTCCAGATGCGGGAACCCGCCGGCAATCGTCCGAAGCCGATCGACCGATGATCGATGCGGGAATCGATAATCTGCAGAAGGCCCTCACTATCAGCCCTGAATACTCCGACGCGATGAGCACATGAACCTGCTGCTGCGGGAGCGAGCCGCATTGCGCAACACGCGGCAGGAATCCGAGGGCGAAACGAAGGCGCGGGGACGCCCTTTGAGATGGCGAACCCTTTGAGGAGTACTCCGCCGCATTCCATTCCAACGCCCCCGAACTATCAGCCTTTCGCAATGGCTCCCGAATAGACGCGGCAGTAGCACAAGCCAATCTGGTCACGAAAGTCGACCCTGTTTACCCGCCGCTGGCTATGCTGCCTACGTGGAAAGTTCAGATGAGGAAATGCGGTGACATCGGAGTGACCTAATTAAGGGATCGGCCGATGGGCCATGACTCGGTAGTCGGCGAGTTCCCATCCAATTGCGAGAGCTTTGTCTCTGCTACCCCGTACCACCACTTGATACGAACTCGGCACCTGTTTCAACCCATCCTTTTTGAAGCGTTCGAGCAAAGTGGACAGCCCGTTGGCAGTCGCGAAAAAGTGCATGGCTGCCCCCGAACCAGCGCCCGTGACGCCGGACACGATGATCGTTCGGGAGTTCCGGTCCGAAAGCGGCTGGTTCGGGAAAACAGTTATCAGCCCGTATACGACCGTGAGCGAACGGGATTCGTCGCGCTTCGGAATGAAGACTTTTCCGTTACCAGCGGTCGAGCGTTCTCGGATGACTTCCTCCCCGATGGCGCCGTCCTGGGAGATAGTAAAAGGTGTGTTTCTTAGGACCCGTCCCGCATACTCGCTGTAGTTAGAGCTACCAATCAACAGCACGTTGCGATTGCGCAACGCGGCCGATCCCATCGTGTTCTCCGGAAGAAAGTCAACAGTTCCTCCAGCGGCCGACACGATTTGAGCAGCGAATACCGCAGCTTCGGCATCTCCGAAAAGGGGAGAATCACCCGAGTAATACACATAGGGTTGGCCGCCAGACCTCGGAATCTTCAGCCCAGCGAACCACGCACTATTATCGGACACTAGAGGACGAAAAATATTATAGTCCGGACTTTTAGGAAAAGGCTTGATAAGGAGCGAGGGAGGTGTTCCCAGGCACAGTAAAACCTCAGAACCGGGACGCGCAAGCGGACCCCAAAACTGTTCAAAGATCGGGCTGAGCCGGCTCCGTTGCATATAGAAAGCTCGGGTGGCCAGCACGGTAATAAGCATAAGCAGAACGTTCACACGCAATCCTCTAAGTTGGGTTCTCCTTATCAGAGGCGCAGGAGGCACCGAATCCAGGAATAGAGGTTCCGTTATAAGCTTCGGCTCCGCCTCATAGAAGAATGGCGTGTAGGAGCCTTTTCGCAGACCGATACGAATAGTTGCACTTGGACTCTCTACTTTGTAAAACTGTTCAAGCTTCTGGCGAAGATCATGAGCACGACCGCGGACACCCGAATCAGCCGCGGGAGAGTAGCTGCGGGGACGCCCGAGCGCGTCAGTGCCGATCAAGTATTCCGTGATTTCTTCGGCTCGGCCAGCCTCCTCCATGTCGCAGACGTAGCGAAGAAATTTCTTTAATTGATCGGCTCGGGCAAAGGTCCGGCTCTTGAGTACCACTTCCAGAGCCTGCTGCTTTTCCTCAGCGCTGAACGTATGTTCTGGCAACGTTCGCATTTGTTCTGCCCGGAATTCTATCACTTTACTTCCCGTCGATCGTGCGTGGGTCTCGGAAGCCCGTCGCTGTAAATCCCTTTGGCGGCGGTTATGAAGGGGCTGTGGTAACCGTTAGCAAACGTTCTGTGACTCGGATAAACCTTGAAAAACCGCGGTCAAGGGAGAGAATTGTCCACAGATCCACCCCGGAGTTGAAGCATGTATCTTGTTCCAGGATTTTCCCGCTTGAAACTGAGCTTACCCGCTGCTGCATGCCTGTTTGTCTTGCTGAGCGTACTAGGTTCAGTCCACCCAGCAGACGCGCAGGTGATCGCGAGCGCCGAAGTCAGCGGTCTGGTCAGCGACGCTAGCGGAGCTGTTGTTCCCACCGCAAAGGTCACCATAGAAAATTTGGACACTCACATCTCCCAAACGGCATCGGTGACGTCGACCGGTGACTACGTCTTTACCGCTCTTCCTATAGGGCACTACCAAATCCGCGTGGAAGCGCAGGGATTCAAGACTTTTGTCGTGTCACAAGTCACTGTTGCCGCAGGTGACAAAGTTCGTGAGGACGCGACGATGCAGGTTGGCGCGATTACGGAGAACGTTGAAGTGCAAGGACAAGCGCCGGCGCTGCAGACTGATAGCGCCACGTTTGGAACCCTCGTGACTACGCAGGCGGTTCAGGATCTGCCTCTTAACGGAAGAAATTTCATGACCTTGGTTCAATTGACCGCAGGCGCCAGCGAAGGAGTATCGAGCAACACGCTGAGTGGGAACCGGCCGGATGATCGCCGCCAGAGTTCAGTCCTAGTGATAAACGGGGCCAGTGTGCCGAATTGGCTGCTCGACGGAATGGATAATTTCGAGCGAATCCAGAACGACATTGTTGTAAAGCCTTCCGTTGATGGCATTGCGGAAATTCGAGTGCTTACGAATGACTTCGATGCCTCCATTGGCCGATCAGCCAACGGAGTGGTCTCAATCACGACTAAGTCGGGGACCGATGCCTTCCACGGAACTCTCTACGAATACTTCCGCAATGACGCGTTGGACGCGAGAAACTTCTTCGCGCGCACGAAGGCGGCATACCGGTTTAACGATTTCGGAGGCAGCATCGGCGGTCCAATCAAGAGAAACAAAACGTTTGCTTTTTTTGATTACGAACGTTATTTTTTGCGACAAGGCCAGACTTACACGTCCACCGTGCCTACCCTCGCGATGCGAAATGGCAATTTCAACGGAGTAGCGTTGATTTTTGATCCAGCGACGACGGTGCCAAATGCAAGCAAGCCGGGAACGTATACACGAACTCTGTTCCCGAACGACACCATACCGGTGAATCGTATCAGCCCCGTCGCTACAAACTTCATGAACCTCTATCCTGCGCCACAGACGAGCCGCCTGGTAAATAACTACACGTCCAACCTGAAGAAGACGCAGGATTACGACACCTACGACATTCGTGTCGATCACCATTTCAACGAGCTGAATACGTTTTTTGCCCGCTACTCGTACAACAATGGCACCACCTACACGCCTGGTGCATTCCCGATCGTGAATGGAATTGACCCCGGTGGCAACGCAGGCGTATTTCCCGGACCCGCTCTGCAACGTTCGCAAGCTGTTCAGGCAAATTTTGTCCACATCTTCACCCCGACGGTGCTGCTGGAATTGAAGGCAGGGTTCCAGCGATTCGCCCTCGATTCTCAATCGGTGGATTTGGGTCAGAATCTGGCAACACAGTTCGGGATTCCGGGCGCGAACCACGACTTCGTTAGCAGCGGCTTGCCGCTGATGCAGCCCGCCGGCTACGAAACATTAGGCGGCGCATCGTTCGTCCCGCTTATCGAGTTTGAAAATACATTTGACTATCAGGGCTCGCTCTCGTGGACGAAGGCTTCTCACAGCTTGAGAATGGGCGCGGCGTTGATCCGGCGTCAGGTGATCGACACGCAGAGTTCCTATCCCCGGGGCGCGTACAACTTCGATGGCAACGCGACTAATGATGCGTCGGGCGCGATTGCCTCGGGGAACGCCATCGCTTCCTGGCTGCTCGGATTCCCGTCGATCGGGCAGTTGAACGAGAATCTCACGTGGAACGGCTATCGCTTTTGGGAACCGAACGTCTGGTTCCAGGATGACTGGAGAGTGAATCGCAAGCTGACGTTGAACCTGGGCATCCGTTACGACGTATTTACGCCCTTGACGGAGGCGCACAACCAGATCTCAAATTTCGATCCGGCAACGGGAAGGATTATCCAGGCCGGAGTAAATGGAGTGTCAGCGACGGCGGGCGTGAATACAGACTATTCGAACATAGCGCCGCGATTCGGCTTCGCTTACCAGCCCCGCCCGAGCTGGGTTGTTCGAGGCGGGTTCGGGATTGCCTATGTTCCGGAGTTCACCGGCTCGAACGGCCTGCTGAAGAACCCGCCGTTTACAGATGGCTACTCATTCATCCAAAACCAGATCTTCCCAACGTATACGCTGGCGCAGGGATTTCCACCACCCACACCCGAGAGCCCCACAAACCCGACGACTGGTTTGATTGCCGTGGCGAAGAATTTTCAATCGACACGTGTCATGCAGTACAACTTGACCGTGCAGAAGGAGTTTGCCGGGAACGTTGTGAGCGCGGCGTATGTGGCTGCTCTGACAAGGCATGGAGTACTTTCTCCCAATATTGATCAACCTTTGCCCGCTCCTGGGAATACGAACGTCCTGCGGCCCTATTATTCTCTGTTTCCAAACATTTCGACCATTTCGTACCAGACGAGTGCGAACAACGCGAATTACCATTCAATGCAACTTGTGTTCGAGCGTCGCCTTCGTCAAGGGCTGACCATCAATTCAAATTTTGTGTGGGCGCACGCTCTGACCGGAGGTGCACCTGGCCAGCTAATTAACGACTGGCATTTGGAGCACGGCAGTACAGGCACGGACATCCGGCTCAGGTGGACTGCTACAGCGGATTATCAACTGCCCTTCGGCTCGAAATCGAACAAATGGCTGAACGGAGTGATTGGCGGCTGGGACTTCAACGCGATCGCCGTAGTGGCAAGTGGTCTGCCCTTTACGGTGACGAATGCAACACCGCGCGAGAATATTTCGAGCGCTGCAACCCAGCCCGGGGGAGTTACCGTTTCCGACCGGCCGAATCGCATTGCCGGCTGCAATGGGTACGCCGCCAATCCGACTGTTACCACTTGGCTGAACGGCGCGTGCTTCGTCTCGCAACCTCTGTATACGGCTGGAAACTCTGGGCCGAACATCCTCTACGGCCCACCCAATCGACACGTGGACATTTCGCTGTTCAAAGCGTTTCCGATCCGGGAGTCGGTGCAGGTTCAGTTTAGGGCGGAAGCGTACAATTTGACGAACACCGCCAGTTTCTCCAATCCAGGTTCGGCTTTCGGCAGCGGCACCTTTGGTGTGATTAGCTCGACGGTGGGAACACCGCGGCAACTGGCTTTGACGTTGAAGCTCCTATTCTGAGTTGGGCAATGGCGAACGAACAGGCTATGCGGAGGCGCGAATTCTGTGCGGCAGCGGCGTTGCTTTCGAGCCTTACGCCTGCAGCCGCGCAGGAGTCCCTGAGCAGTGAGGGATTCCGGCCGATATTTGACGGCTCGTCCCTGAACGGCTGGAAGGCCTACCCGCGCAAACCTGGAGATTCGAATACCGGCAAATGGTCCGTTGAGAATGGCGTGATCTCCGGCGGACAGGACCCTCCAGGTTCAGGCATGGGAGCGTATCTGGTTTCGGAAGAAGCGTTCTTTAACTTTGAACTGCAACTGGAAGCCCGGCCGGATTGGCCCATTGATACGGGCATCTATGTCCGCACTGTACCGGCGGGAAATATTGGCATTCAGGTTTTGCTCGATTACCGTCCGCTGGGCGGGATCGCGGGATATTTCGGCAACGGATTGGGAAGTTTTCACGCGATGGAGTATGGATTTATCGGCGAGCCTGGCGCGGACGGCAATGAACGTCACCCCGAGCGGCTGATTCCCGTTAGACCCGCTGAGCCGACTAAACACGTACCGCTCGAGTTCGCAGCTCCCGCGGCAACGTTTCTCCGCGCGTGGAAGCTGAACGATTGGAATCAGTTCCGCATCCGCTGCGTAGGAGAGATGCCGCGTTTGACGACCTGGATTAACGGCGAGAAGATTAGCGAATTCGACGTTAGCAAGGTGCAAGCGCCAGATTTCGATCCGAAAGCGATTGCGGCCGCAGTCGGCAAACCGGGCCACATCTCCTTTGAAGTGCACAACAACGACGCATTTCTAGGAAAGCTCCGCTGGTGGCCGGGCGCGGTCAGCCGCTGGCGGAATATCACGATCAAGAATCTTCCGGGCTGACTTGCCCTACTGGGAAACAAGCCAGTTAGCTGACGTGCCGTTACGTTAGGCGGCAGTTCACGCACGTGAGAGACATGGAAGTGCCTGGTATCAGGTTTACCAACCGCAAGGAGGTTGTTTAGATGTTTGATGTAGTTCGGAAGACCCTGACGGCGTTGGGACTGACGGTCTGCCTTATGGGTGGCTCGATCACAGCTTTCGGGCAAGAGCAGGCGCCGGCCCGGCCGCTTACTGATGCGCAACGGCAGGCGCTCCGGGCGAACCACCAGGCGGACTTGGAAAAGGAGTACCAGCGTCATCCGACGCTGGCTGTTGGGGCGCAGGCGCCAGACTTTAACCTGCCCGGAGTGGACGGCCGGAAACATCGGCTGGGCGAGTACAACAAGTACTCGATCTTAGCCATCATCTTCACGTGTGATCACTGCCCGACGGCGCAACTCTACGAAGGCCGCATCAAAAAGCTGGTGGAGGATTACCGGCCGAAAGGGGTGGAATTTATCGCCATCCAGCCGAACGCGGTAGCTGCTGCATCGGCGCATGAGATGAACTACACGGATGTCGACGACTCGCTGGACGGGATGATGATCCGGGCGAAGTACCGCCATTTCAATTTCCCTTATCTTTACGACGGCGACACTCAAGCGACCGCTGAAGCTTACGGGCCAAAGGCAACTCCTCACGTTTTTATTTTCGAGAAGGACAGAAAGCTGCGCTTCGAGGGACGTATCGATAACAATCAACGCGAATCGTTGGTGAAAACCCAAGACACCCGGGCGGCGCTGGATGCAATGCTGGCTGGCCAACCGGTCGCGGTTGCCACCACCCCAGTCTTCGGGTGCGCAACCAAATGGAAAGACCAGATTGAGATGAAGCAACGGGAAACCAAACAGTTTCAGGAGCTGCCGGTGAACCTTGAGATGGCGACACCGGAGGTGCTCAAGACGCTGCGCTCAAATTCGTCGGGCAAGTTCCTGATGGTGAATTTCTGGGCCACATGGTGCGGGCCTTGCGTCGAGGAGTTCCACGACCTGTTGAACACCTATCTTTGGTACCGCAGCCGTAACTTCGAGCTAGTCACGGTCTCCGCGAATGCTCCGGAGGAAAAAGCAGATGTGCTGAAGTTCCTGCAGGGTGAGCACTCGGCAGTGCGCAACTTACTGTTTTCTAGCGACGACACCTATGCCATGCAAGCGGCATTTGATCCCAAATGGGATTCGGGCGTTCCGTTCACCATCGTGATCGCTCCAGACGGAAGAGTGATTTATCGCGAAGCGGGCGAAGTACATCTGCTGGAGCTTCGCCGCGCTATCTTGGCGAATCTCCCCGAAATGGGATACCCGGGCACCGACGCTTACTGGGCAAGCAAGTAACTTGCCGGACCGACCAGGAATTCCGTCGAGTTTATCTAATTCCTGAAGCTGGCAACGAAGAAAGCCACCTCACAACGAACTCTCTATGAATAAATTAATTGCGTTCTCCGCGCCTGTTCTGTTTGCCGGTGCGTGCTTGCTTACTCACGGCAAACAATCCGCGAGCGGTAATTTAGGAGCCTTTGCAGATCACAAGGATATCGGTACAACGCCGAAAGCGGGCACGGCTGAATACGACCCCGCGATGAAGGAGTATCGCGTCACCGGTGGCGGAGCTAATATTTGGGGTAAAGCGGACGCGTTTCAGTTCGTCTACACGAAGGTGTCTGGTGACGTCACTCTTACGGCGGATGTAAAGTTCGTCGGCGAAGGCGTTGAGCATCACCGAAAGGCGGCGCTCATGATCCGGCAAAGTCTGGAGCCGGATGCGCCATACGCCGATGTAGCGCTGCACGGTGACGGGCTGACCTCTTTGCAGTATCGTGAGACGGCGGGCGATGCGACGAAAGAAGCTCGCTCAGACCTGAAAGCCCCGATTCGGATTCGCATCCAGCGTCACGGAAATCAGTTCACCATGGCGGCGGGAAGCCCTGCCGAAGAACTGAAGCCGTTAGCGCAGGTGACAGTTAACTTACAAGATCCGGTTTATGTTGGTTTGGCGCTGGGCTCACACAATGCCGATGTCTTAGAAACAGCGGTTTTCTCCAACGTCACTCTTCAACAGGGCGCAGAACGGAAACCAACTCCGATCAAGCGCAGCAATGTATCGGTTTACGACCTGAAGAGCAGGTCGATCAAGGTGCTTTATTCGGCGGATCAGATGATTGAGGCGCCCACATATTCGCCCGATGGAAAGTATGTGTTGGTGAATTCAAGGGGCGACCTCTGGAAACTTCCAATTGGCTCCGCGGATCCCGCCTTACAGAGGATATCGCTGGGATCAGTTAGTAAATGTAATAACGACAAAGGAATTTCACCAGATGGGAAGCTGATTGCTTTTTCATCGGGTGCAGCGGGGCACGGTTCCCAGGTGTACACCGTTTCGTCCACAGGCGGTACACCGAACATGGTGATCGCGGAGACACCGAGCTACTTCCATGCATTCTCCGCGGACGGGCAATGGCTGGCGGTGGTGGCACAACGCAACAACAACTTCGACCTTTTTCGGCTGCCCGTAGGCGGCGGTGATCAGCAGCGGTTAACTTCGAATCCCGGGTATGATGACGGCCCCGATTATTCCCCGGACGGCAAATGGATTTACTTCAATTCGGATCGCTCCGGGAAATGGGAGATCTGGCGGATGCCCGCAGAGGGTGCTGGACCAGACGATAAGAACGCGCAGCAAGTGACAAGTAATCGAGACGAGGAAGACTGGTTTCCGCACTGCTCGCCGGATGGCAAGTGGCTGGCGTTCATTGCGTTTCCTAAAGGAACAGCTGGGCACAACGCGCACGTGAATGTGAAGCTGCAGATGATGCCCCTACCCGGTCAAGAGATTCAGCGACAATCGCAGCAAACCCTCGCCTCATTTTTCGGGGGTCAGGGAACCATTAATGTAAATTCGTGGTCGCCAGATTCGAACAAGATCGGCTTTGTCAGTTACGAACAGTAGGAGAACAAACGTGTACTCAAGAAGAGACTTCGGCAAATAGCACTGGCGGGCCTTCCACTCTCGCTGGCGTTCGCCAAGATCAACTCCAAAATCGATGGAGTTCGAATTGGAGTTCAGACAGCTTTCGCGATCTGCCGCTAGATGCTGCTATTCAAGCGATCGCGGCGGATGGTCTGGGAGAGTGCGAGTTGTTCTCACCGCATATCGAAGGAGGCCATACAGACCGGGCTCCCATGGCGGGCATTACGATCGTTGCGTACAACTTGAGTTTCAATGACAGTTTCACTGACGATAAGATTGATCGCGGTTTCGATATGGTGAAAGCGCTTGGCCTACAGTTCATCACTGCCTCCAGCACATTATCTGCGGCGAAGCGCGTAGCCCCGTTTGCAGACAAACACAAGCTGGTCCTGGCGATGCATGGACATTCGAACACGAAGGATCTGAATCATATTTCAGGATAAACCTTGATATCGGGCACTTCACCGCGGCGGGTTACGATGCAGTCCCTTACATCCAGGAGAATCATGAAAACATATTGCTTCTTCACCTTAAAGATCGTAAGAAGGACGACAGCGGGAACACGCCGTGGGGCGTTAATCCGGGTTACTCTATCAGAGAAGCTCGTCGTCTACGCGTCGAAACACTTCCGTCAGAAGTAGTTCCACTGGCCTGCTACGAAACTCATAGCTGCTTTGGATTCGAGTCAGATCCCCAGTAGCGGTGTTCCAAAACCAAGCCTCCCGTTCGACGGGATCAAACACCAGAATGTCCACAACTCCCCATTGCGCATACTTACCGCATTTCTCGAGCACCCGCGTAAACCGATCGTCAGGCGATAACACCTCGATAGCAACAGCAACTGCATGTGTCGGATAGGGGTCGTCCTCCGGCCCGATAATCCCGCACACATCCGGCGTCGGCTCCCATGATTCGCTAATCGCCAAAGATAGCTCTGGACGCGATTTGAAGCCGGCTTCCTTCAACATCAACGCCAGCACGAATTGCAGAATGGAATGAAGCTTTGTGGGCAATGCTTTCTGAATCGCCGCGCCGTCTATAAGCTCGAAGTAGGGTTTCCGTTCGGCATAACTATCCCGAAAGCGCTGCAGTGTCACTCTTTCCGTGATGGCGCTCATGCCGCTTCCTTGTTATTATCCGCCAACGCGCTCACCGCCGTGTACTCGGGCCGCGCCTCACCCTTCGGTTTATCATGGCCGTAGCGGTCGAATCGAAATAAGCCAGCAGGATGTGCTTAACGTCGGCGGGCGTGGCGGCTTCCTCTAGCGCATGGTTCATCAACTTCATCCACCGGTCGCGTGCTGCCTGGTCCACCGGAAATGGGGCATGGCGCATACGAAGGCGCGGGTGGCCGCGCTTCTCTGTGTAGTGTTGCGGTCCGCCGAAGCGGAAGATCAGGAAGTCCCGCAGCCTCTCTTCGGCCCCGGCGAAGTCGGCCTGAGGGTACAGTGGCCCTAGGATGTCGTCACTTGGAATCTGCCGGTAGAAGGCTGCAATCAAGCGGCGGAAACCATCTTCGCCTAGAACCGAGTAAACTTCGCTTTCTTCCATCAAGCCGATGCTACCAGCGGCGCCTCTCTGCGCTTACTTCGTCTTTTTACGACTATCCTGGTAAGCCTTTTCAAGCTGCAGTTCGATCCGCACCTGCGCCATTTTCAGGACCAGCGATTTGGTCTCCGAGTTCAGCTCAATAGCATAAGGACCGTCCTTCGTCCCTAGCTCATCAAAGAAAGCCAGCTGATTGCCGTCCAGTTGGTAAGTGCCACGGCGCTGAACGCTCTCCCCGTGAATATGGACGTTTTGGACAAACGTATTCCCGGCATTCAGTGCCAGCGTGCCGCTACATTGCTCCGGGTGCGGTGTGCCATCGAAACAGGTATGCGTGGTCTGGACGCCGCTGTCGGAATCCGATAAGGAGATGTACTCCCAGCCACCCGCGTCTTCAAGCAGGTTGATCTCGTCATTTGACAGAACGCTATGAGCGCCGGTGTGCCCCGCGAACGCCAGCATTGCACCGGAGTAGATCAGGGCTTGAGCGAATTTCACCAAGTGCCTCCTTCTTAATGCGTCATCGAGTAAACGATGTAGTTCACGCCGATGCGAACACCTAGCGCGGAATATTGCTCGGGATACCCGGGAAAGTCGGCCCACTCCCACGAATCGCCCAAATCTGAGTTAAACGCCAGAGCGACCATGACGCGCCCTTTGTCGTCATAGATGCCTCGCCAATGCGCAACGTAGCCGTCGTTGCGATAATTCACTCCGCTGCGAACCGCCCATTCGCCTGGCACCTGATAGCGATCATCCAGGTTGTAGACGCTGTGGAAGATGGCATCGTCGTCCGGAATATCCACAACAGGACGATCGGGAAAAACGCGCTTCATGCTTTCCGCAAAAACCTCCCAATCGCGCGTACCCCAGAAATCGTCGCACACCAGGAACCCGCCGCGCATCAGGTATTCGCGTAGCGTGCCGGCCTGGGCATCGCTTAGATCCCACTCTCCGACGAACACCGCGTAGAGCCAAGGGTAATTGAATACGTCATCCTTATCGTCCAGGTTGACAGGTTGCTCTACTGAGCGGCTATGAATACGAGTCAGCCGTCTTACCGCTTCCACAAAGTGCCGGTCAGCGCGAGGGTAATCGTTTGTCCAGCTTGCGTGACCTTGCGTCCAATCCCAGCCCGCGTGGCGAAAGCCCGCATCCGGAATGGAGGGATACATCAAGCGGGCGAATACCCATTCCGTCTTCTCTTTGAAGTCGGCTGGAAGAGGGATGCGGCCAATGCGGTACTCATCGCCCGGATATTCACGGAAGGCCTCGGGAAGCGGGCGCTGGACTGCATATAAAACGCCAAGCAGGCTAAGTGCAAGCGCCAGGCGGCCAATGAAGTTCCCGACAGTCATGCGCAGGCCTACCCGAGCATAGCATCGGAAACCGACGGCGAGACCGGCGCGCCTGTCCCCTTGTAACCCGCCGGAAACCTAAAACCAGTTCTCGCGCTGTCGGTAGCCCAGCTGGAACGGATTGGCGCTCTGGCCCGCAATGAGGTACCAGCCCGTCGCGCCAATGTGCAGATTGGGGTAATAGGATGAACCAAAACCGGTGTTGCAGACGCTTGACGCCGCAACCACGCCTTCCCCCGCTGTAATGGGCGCGCCGGCAAGAGTCTGCGCTGTGCCGAGCTTCGACTGCGCCAGACGGATGTTGTCCAGAAGAAACAGTGCGCTGGCGAGATCACCGTAAAAAGTGGGGATATCCTCGTGGGGCGGCAGCTGTCGGGCCAGCAACGCGGCGGCGCCATGCGCCGTCCCCTCCAGCCAAACCGCATTTGGATCGGGTGCCTGATCGTAGGAGGCCGACGGGGTCAGCGCACGCAAGCTTTGGCTCGCAAAGGTCAGCCCTTCTATGCGCAGTGCCCCAGTCAACTTGCTGTTGATCGTTTGCGGCGTATCCACCGTCAACAGATTGGTTTTCACCCAGTCAATCGAACCAGCGTACATGCTCTTCAGCAATGCCAGGTAAGACCATGTCTGAACATCCTCGGGAATATTTGATGTGTTGATCGTCGCCCCGTCGGTCCCTGTGCCCGTCCAGAAAAACCCGCCCGCGCTGTTCCACATGGCCGCCAGAAACGGCAGCGCATGTTGAGCGCGAGTCAACCATACGTTATTGCCGGTGAGACTGGCCAGCATCGCAAAGAAGGCATAGGTGTCGATGTTGTGCTCGGTCGCTTTGTAGGTGATGCGAGTATTGCTCCCGTCTACGCCGCCGTTATACCCGCCCGCCCCTCGCGTATCGAAGGTGTTGTTGAAGACCCAGCTCCCAAGGCTGACCGCGCCAGTCAGATAGCTGCTGTTTCTCGTCACACGGTAGAGTTGCGTTAGCGCCATCCCCGCCCATGCCATATCGCCGGTGGAACTGCCGAAAAAATAAAAAGGCGCGCCCGCCGCTTGTACATACGCTCCATGCGCATCGGGCGCATTCACAAAATAACCTTGGCGCAACCGGCCGTCGTGAAAGCTGTCATTCCGCTGCGCGTACAGCAAAGCGTTCCCAAGCACTTGGGCGCGCATCACGTCCTCCGCCAATCCGCGCACTAGAAAGGCGTGAATGGAAACCGCGTTGTCGTAGGTAAACGCAGTGCTTTCCAGGCCTTGCTGATCGGAGTAGCTTTGCATCAATCGCAGCGTGGAACCCTGGGCATAGGCGTCCATCATTGTCCCCAGGAATGCGTAGGCCTTATCGTAAGAGGCGGCAAAGGGGCCAAAGCCAGCCTTAAAAATGGAGGTGAGTTGCGGCGGATACCAGGTGGCGTCGGCTGTAGCTGTTGCGGCGCCTGTCAGCGACAGCACCCCGGCGCCCGCGGCCGCCCCCCATCCAGTGTGCAGAAGATTGCGGCGCGAAATGCGGCTGTTTTTCATCACCATTCTCCGTGGAATGACTTTGGCCCGTCATTGCACCCAACGAGGACGAGCCTTACGAGGTCTAACCCTGCGAGAGGAACTTCACCAGACGAACTCTATGAGCCTATCGCATTCCCCAGCGAGTCTGCCCGAAAGTTCAAAGCCGAATGTGAATGCGTAGTGCTCCGATGTACTTGTCGGCAGCGCCGTAGTAGCCCGTGAGTTCAAATGTATCTCGCGAAATCGCGGGCTGTCGAACAGCTCCTTCCAGGAAAATGACATTCGGCACATTGCCAACTTTTTCCCAAGGCAGCGTGGGCGCGACGAACGGCTGGTCGGCCCTGGCAATGACACGGCCGGGATCGTTCCTGTCAAACAGCACCCAACCCGGGCTGTAGATCAGCTTCTCATCGGCGCCGTTATAGAGCAGCAAGATACCGGCCTCCGTCAGCCAAGGCGCAGGGCCGGGCTCCATCACGCGCGAGTCGAACGCACCGGGCCGGCGCTCAAGAACCGGCTTAGCCGTCGCGTCCTTCCAGTGAAGCAGGTCATCGGAAGAGGCCAGCCCCATATAGTCGCGCGAGATCCCGTCCGCGTCCCGGCGCGTTCCCAGGTAATACATCCACCACTTGTCATTCATCTTCTGCGGCAGAATCGCACCCGACTTCGTCCACTGCGTATTCCAGGTGCCTTTGTAAGCCGGCATGATCACTCCCTTGCGCTCCCAGTGCAACAAGTCGCTGGAGGTCGCAAGGCACAACTGCGCGGAATGCAGATCATAGGCGGTGTAGGTCAGGTAGTAGATCCCATTGATCTCCACCACCCGCGGGTCTTCCACGCCGCCGTTCTTCTCATACGGCGCCTCGGGCGACAACGCGGCCTTCGCATTGACCTTGAAGTGCAAGCCATCCTCACTTTCCGCGTACCCAATGCGCGACGTGTGGTGCTCGTCCTGAGCCCGGAACAGCAGCACCGTCTTCTCCCCCATCTGGATTGCAGCGGGGTTGAAAAGACCAAATTTCGTGAAGCCTTCGCCCGGCGTCAGCAGTGGCCTGCTTGAGACACGCTCCGCGCGAATGCTTACCACGGGACGCATCGTCATCCCCGTAACGCAAATCACAAATGCGACACTGGCAAAAACCGCAGGAAACAGTTTGCTACCTAACATGCGTCTGTACAAGGTCTCCTCCATGAATCGAGGTCCACGACATAACAGTAGATCAGACAGAGGAACAGGAACTTAAAGACGAACTGGATGCAGGGATGGCACGGGCTAGAGGACATTCATCAGGATCTACGTTACGGCTGGCGTATTTTTTTACAAGCTCCGGGCTTTACTGCCCTCCTGGTCCTGACGTTAGCTCTTGGCATCGGCGCGAACACTGCCATCTTCAGCATTGTTCAGGCAGTCCTGCTTCGACCCCTGCCTTACAAGGACCCGGCGCACGTCGTTGCGGTGTGGGACAAAGACACAGCAGCCACCGGGTTGTCCAAGCGATTCGACGTTTACGGCGATCTGCAAGCTTACAAGCAGCGTAGCCGCAGCTTTGCGGAACTTGCCGGCGTGATGTGGGCGGTTGACCCCGAAGTGATGAGTGGCCGCGGCCCTGCCAAGGAGGTTTTCACTGTCCCCGTCACGGCGAACTTCTTCTCGTTCCTCGGCGTCCAGCCCGCTGCCGGGCGCACCTTTCTTCCCGAAGACGTGAACCGGGGATGCGCCGTCGTGCTCAGCAACGCGTTTTGGAACCAGGCACTCGGTGCGCAGAAGAGTATTATCGGCAAAAGCATAAATCTAGGTGGCCAGAGCTGCGACGTGCTTGCTGTCATGCCGCCCAGCTTCGCGTTTATCCCCGACGAGACCGACGCCTGGACCCTCATCACCTCAACCAGCTCCTTTGAACGCGACCCGAACCGTCACGGCCTGGAGATTCTTGCGCGCCTGAAGCCGGGTGTCCAGGCGGCCAGCGCCTTGTCAGAGCTGAAAATTCTGCACCGGCAAGCTCATCTGGCCGACCGCCACGCGCGCGGCATCGAGCCCGTCACCTTACCGCTCGAAGAAGATTTCACATCGCTCTCCGGGCGCAATCTCCGCCTCAGCCTGCTCCTGTTGTTTGCCTCCGTCCTCGCAGTTCTCCTGATTGCCTGCGTGAACGTTGCCAATCTATTGCTGGGCCGTTCATTGCGGCGGCAAAAAGAACTCGCAATTCGCGCCGCTCTTGGCTGCCGACGCACCAGACTTGTGCGCCAGCTCTTAACTGAGAACCTGCTGCTATCCATCGCGGCGGCGGTGATCGGTTCCGGTTTGGCCGTGGCCGCCATTCGCTATTTTCGCGCCCTGAACCCGGTCATCCTGCCGCCCGGAAAACCCGTTGAAGTGAATTGGCCCGTGCTTGCCTTTACAGCCGCGCTGTCCGTCTTGACAACCGTCATCTTTGGCTTTCTTCCGGCTTGGAAGGGTTCTCAAACCGATCTCAACCAGGTCCTCAAATCCAGCGGGCGAAGCTCCTCCGCCAGCCTCAGCAAGCAGCGCGCCGGACAGGCGCTTGTGGTGTTTGAGGTAGCTCTCTCACTGGTGCTGTTGGTGGCGGCCGCGCTACTCATCCGCAGCGTGATGCAATTTACTTCCGCACCGCTTGGCTTTGCCACCGACGGCATCGCCACCATGTCTCTCAGCCTTTCCCCCGTTTCCTATGCGAATCCCAGCCGGCGCATGAGTTTCTATGACCGTGTTACAGAACGGCTGGCCGAAATACCCGAAGTTCGTGGCGCCGCATTGACTTCGGCTGTTCCCTCCGTAGGTGGCTCCCTGAGTGGAGTGTTGTCTATAGAAGGGCAGCCTGAACCGCCAAAAACCGCGAACAATGCCGGCGAGCAGTACGTATCGTCCGACTACTTTCGCTTTTTCCAAATCCCGCTGCTGAGTGGACGTGAATTTACCTCCGCCGACCGGCCCCAGACCGAGGCGGTTGGCGTCGTCAACGAGGCGCTCGCTCGCGAGTATTTTCCTCACCAGGATGCCCTCGGCAAGCGTGTCCGATTCCACGGCCTGCCTAAAACTGAGTTGCTGACTATCGTAGGTATCGTTCGCGATGAAAAACATTTCAACCGTACTCAGGAGATGAGTTGGGTTGCATCGCCGCTGATTTACCGCCCGTTACGTCAGGACCCCCAGGCCCAGATCCATGTCTTGGTGCGAGGCGCCGGTGATGCCAATAAAATCGGCGCCATCGTCCAGAAGCAGTTGGCCGCCCTTGATCCCGCAGTTCCGGTCTTTTACATGGAGACGTTGCAGCATTTCCTCTCGCAGTTCACTGCCTACCCGGTCTTTCGCGCCGTGCTGCTCGGCGGCTTTGCGGGCTTAGCGCTCCTGCTGGCCGTCGTCGGAGTCTATGGCGTGCTCTCCCAACTCGTCGAAGCGCGCACCCAGGAGATTGGCGTACGCGTCGCGCTGGGCGCTCAGCCAGCTGATGTATTAACCCTCGTCCTGCGCAGCGGCATGGTTCTCACCGGCGCGGGTATCTGCTGTGGACTGTTCGCCTCGTGGCTAGTGACCCGCTTCCTATCGAGTCTGCTCTACGGCATCGGGACCACCGACCTGCCGACCTTTGCCGCCGTTTCGCTCGTGCTTGCGATCACCGCCTTCGCTGCGATGTATCTCCCCGCCAGGCGCGCCGCCAAGACAGACCCCATCAAGGCTCTTAGAAACGAGTGAACTGTCTCTAAGGAGCGAGGCTCTTTCTAAGACGGCTACGATAGTTTTAAGTCCCTGTGACGCGCTCGCTGAGGCGTCCACCCACGTCTCACGCAATGGAGATCCTGTGAGCCGTCTAACCGTCCCGAATGGAAAATAGTGCGGAGCCAAGCCCTAAGGCAGCCTTCTGGCATGCTGTCAACCGTGTTGATAAAAGCAAGATCAATAGCAAGTGGATCGCCTTCCGCAACTCAATGGCGGTCGCGCTGCCGCTCGGGATTGGTATTGCCCTAGGCAACCCGCTGGCCGCCGTTGCTATTACCACCGGCGCGCTGAACGTCTCCTATTCAGACGGAATCGATCCATACCCGCGCAGAGCTCGCCGGATGTTGAGTTGGAGCCTTCTTGGCGCTCTAGCGGTATTCACCGGCTCAGTCACCGGCAAGTATCATTGGGCAGCGCTGCTGGTCGCCGCCGCCTGGGCCTTCGTCGCCGGCATGTGCGCCGCTATCAGCACCAAAGCGGGCGATCTCGGATTGAACACGTTGGTGGCTCTCCTAGTCTTCGCTGCCCGCGGCGCCATGCCGCTACGAGGCGCGCTGATTACTGCCGCACTTGTCCTTGCTGGTGGATTGCTGCAAAGCTTCTTCGCTTTACTGCTCTGGCCCATCCGGCGCTATGAACCTGAGCGCCGCGCCATAGCCAAAGTTTATGTCGATCTCGCACTTGAGCTGAAGCCACAATCCGATGCCTTGCTCTCCGGGTCTCTGACCGCCCAGAGCCCGCAGGTTCAGGACGCGTTATCTGCTCTTGGCAAAGACCACACCCTCGAAGGTGAGCGCTTCCGCCTGCTCTTCGATCAAGCCGACTGCATCCGTCTGTCGGCCTTCATGGTCAGCCGCTTGCGACCCGAGTTGAAATACGAAGAGCGCAAGCATGGCGCCTCGAACGAGAATGGCGCCTCGGCGAAGAATGCCACTGAGTGGATCGACCAACTGCTTGAGACCTCCTCAAAGCTGCTGGACTGCGTTGGCGCTTCGCTCGCCTCCGGGCATGGCACCGGAGATCGGAGCTCAACTCTCGCCGCGCTCGAAAAGTTAGTCGAGGCCGCGCATGCGCTTGAGCCCTCTGCGCTGGGCCATGAAATCGCATCTGCCTTCGACGTTTTAGCTGGTCAACTTCGCGCCGCCTCAGAGCTAGCCGATCATTCCACTGCCGAAGGCCTCGAGGGCTTCGCTGAACGCGAAACATCCCATCCCTGGAAGTTGCAGGTTGCCAGTTGGATAGCCACCTTGCGAGCCAATCTCGACCCGCGCTCAGCCTTCTTTCGCCACGCCGTCCGTCTGTCTGTCTGCGTTGCCGCAGCCGACGCGATCGGCCGCGCTATCAGTTGGGAACGGTCGTATTGGATCCCGATGACCGTCGCCGTCATCCTGAAGCCGGATTTCACAACCACCTTCAGCCGCGGCGTGCTCCGCCTGGCCGGAACGTTTGCCGGCCTCATCTTCGCCACCATCCTCTATCATGCTCTTCCCGGAGGGGCCTGGCGTCAGCTCATACTCGTCGGCATCTTCACTTACTTCCTCCGTTGGCTTGGCCCTGCAAACTACGGCGTCTTTAGCTTCGCTATCAGTGGCCTCATCGTGTTTCTCATCGCCGCCACCGGTGTAGCGCCCACGCAAGTCGTTGCGCTGCGCGGACTCAATACCGCCGCCGGCGGAGTCCTTGCCCTGATCGCCTACGCCCTCTGGCCCACCTGGGAACGAACTCAAGTTGCCGACGCCCTCGCCGAAATGCTCGACGCCTCCCGGTTGTATTTGCAGGCGCTGCTTCAGCGCTTCAGCTCCGGGCCCGATTCCGATGATGTCTTAAACAACAGGCGCAACGACTGGCGGCGCTCGCGCTCGAATGCCGAAGCCTCCGTCGATCGCGTCAGCTCTGAGCCTAGGATCACCGCCCGCAAGCTAAACTGCCTCACGTCCATACTGGCCAGTTCTCACGCTTTAATGCACGCCATGATTGGACTCGAGGCAGGAGTGATTGGGCTTGAGGCAGGAGGGATTGGACTCGAGGCAGGAGGGATGGGACCTGAGGCGGGCGGGCTGTTAGCCCCTGTCGATGATTGCTCCCAACCGTTTGAGAAGTTCACCCACGACGTGGAATTTACTCTTTACTTCCTGTCCGCAGCCTTGCGTGGCTCGCCCACCGCCGTCGAAACCCTACCCAAGCTGCGGGAAGATCATCGCCGCATGGTTGAGACTCGAAACTCTTTCTCCCCAACCGCCCAGTTTGTCTTGATTGAGACCGACCGCATCACCGTCAGTCTCAACACGCTCCGCGAGCAAGTGATGAAATACCTCTCCTAGGCTTTCATTACCTTATCTAAGGTGATGGGCAGATCGCGCACCCGCACTCCCGTGGCGTGAAACACTGCGTTCGCCACCGCGGCCGCCGCGCCTGTGATGCCGATCTCACCAATTCCCTTCGCACCGATCGGGTTGATGTGATCGTCCTTTTCATCTACCCACAACGCATCGATTTTTCCGATATCCAGATTCACCGGCACGTGATATTCGGCAAGATTGTTGTTCACCCAGCGCCCGCGCGCATTGTCCATCACCGCGTGCTCATAGAGGGCCATACTTACGCCCCACACCATGCCGCCCAGTAGCTGGCTGCGAGCAGTTTTTGAATTTAGAATCCGCCCCGCGCCAAAACAGGCCACCATGCGCGGCACTCTGATTTGACCTAACTCGGCGTCAACGCGGACTTCCACGAACTGCGCTCCAAAGGCGTACATCGAGTAGCGCTCTTTCTCATCGCCGGGCTTGGCCTCCGCTTTACCTTCCACGTGCGGCTGCCCACTTCTCCCCATCAGTGCCGCAAACGTCTCACCCTTGGCAGGATTACTTCGCAAGAACATCCGGCCGTTTTCAAATGCGACGTCTTGCGCGCTTGCGCCACTAAGCGGCGACTGCCCATCACTGACCGCCATCTGAATGAGTTTCTCGCGCAACGCTTGCGCCGCTAGATATACCGCCGACCCCGTGCTCGCCGCCGTCTGAGATCCGCCCGACACCGGTGTCTCCGGCAAAATCGTATCGCCTAACCGGAACTTCACTTTGTTCGCCGATACTCCTAAGGAATCGGCCGCAATCTGCGTCATGATGGTGTACGTTCCGGTGCCCAGGTCTTGCGTACCGGCGTCTACCGAAAACGTTCCGTCCGGATTCAGCCGTGCGCTGGCGCTCGACGCACTGCGGCGCGTCGGATACACCGCAGTCGCCATGCCCCAGCCGATCAGTTCGTTGCCTTCCCTAATCGTGCGCGGCTCCATCGGCCGTCCGCTCCATCCGAATCGTTCCGCTCCCTGGCGATAACATTCCCGCAACGATTTGCTCGACCACGGCTTGTGCTTTTCAGGATCGCTCTCGGCATAATTCTTCAGCCGGAACTCGATTGGATCCATCTTCAGCGCATAGGCCATCTCATCCATGGCCGCTTCCAGCCCATAGGTGCCGGGCGCCTCGCCCGGTGCACGCATGAACGACGGCGTGCCGATGTCCGACTTCACGGCCCGGTGAGTGGTGCTGTTGTTGGGCGAATCGTAAAGCATCCGCGCCGTAAGGCTGGCAGTCTCAACGAACTCGTCAAAGCTCGACGTGTGGCACAGCGTCTCATGGCTCAAGGCAGTGATGCTGCCGTCCACTTTCGCCCCCATGGCTACGCTCTGATGCGTTTCCGATCGGAAGCCCAACATCCCGAACATCTGCGGCCGCCGCACTTCCAGCTTCACCGGCCGGTCCAACTGTTTCGCCGCCATCGCGGCCAGAATCACGTGTGACCAAACGGGCCCTTTGCTTCCGAACCCTCCGCCCAGATACGGCGAAATTACGCGCACATTCTCGGGCTTCAAACTGAACAGCTCCGCCACCCGCTTGCGGTCGCTATGCACCCCTTGCGTGGCGTCATAAAGCGTCAGCCGGTCCGGCGCATCCCAAACCGCGATGGTGGCGTGCGGCTCCATCGGATTGTGTACTTCAAACGGCGTTGCGTACACCGCGTTGAGATGTGAGCTTGCTTCTTGCAACCCGCGTCGCATATCGCCGCGATGGCTCGTCGCCGCATCGCCCGCCCCACCCACTTTCTCCGGCGTGTAAGCTTCCGATTTGCGGCTCTCCAGATCTACGTGAGGCGTTTCGCCCGCGTACTTCACCTCCACCAGTTGCGCGCCTTCTGTCGCAGCTTCAAGCGTCTCGGCCACAACCAAACCCACCGGCTGGTTCGCATAGCGCACAACGTTGTCCTGCAACACCTGCAAAATTCGTGCCGTCGGCGAACTCTTCTTTTGATCCTGAAGCCCGGGCAGCTTCGGCGCATTGGCGTGCGTCATCACCAGCAACACGCCGCGTGACCGCTCCGCTGCCCCCGTGTCCATCGAAACTATGCGGCCTTTGGCGATCGTGCTGGTAATCAGCACCGCGTAGACGGCACGCGGAATCTGATGTTCATACGCGTAGGTGGCGCGGCCCATCACCTTCAGGCGTCCGTCCACGCGGTCCATCGGTTGCCCGATTAATTGCCTGTTCGAACCTTGACTGTTTACATCTGCCATTCAAATCTCTCTTCCTCTTAGGCCAGGCTCATGCTTGTCTTGACTGCGCGCACAATGCTGCGTCGCGCCAGTTCCACCTTGAATGCGTTATCGTGATACGGCTTCGCATCGTGCAGTTCGGCTTCGGCAGCCGCACGCAAGTTGGCTTCGTCCGGCTTCTTCCCGGCCAGCGCCTTCTCGACTTTCAAGGCGCGCCAAGGCTTATGCGCCACGCCGCCCAACGCGATTCTTGCCTCGCGAATCGTGCCGCCCTCATCCACGTTCAGCACCGCCGCTACCGATACCAATGCAAACGCATAAGAGTTGCGGTCCCGAACTTTCAAGTACGTCGAGCGCTTGGCGTAAGGCATGGCGGGCAGATCAATCGCCGTGATCAGCTCACCCCGATCGAGGTTCGTATCTACCTGCGGCGTATGACCCGGCAGGCGATGGAACTCGCGCATCGCAATCGTGCGCTCGCCTTTCGGCCCCTTCACTTGCACCACGGCATCAAGCGCCGCCAGCGCCACGCACATATCGCTCGGATGTGTAGCGATACATTCCTCGCTCGCGCCCAGGATCGCGTGGATGCGATTGTAGCCGTTCTTCGCCGCGCAGCCGCTGCCCGGAATGCGCTTGTTGCACTCCCCATAGCTGGGGTCGTAGAAGTAATAACAGCGCGTTCGCTGCAGCAGATTGCCCCCCATCGTGGCCTTGTTTCGCAGCTGCTGCGATGCCCCGGCGAGAATCGCTTCGCTCAAAACCGGATAGCGCGTCCGGATCAGCTGGTGATTCGCCGCATCCGTATTCGACACCAGCGCACCAATGCGAACACCGCCTTCATGCTCCTCAATGCTCGTCAACGGTAGCCGATTCACGTCCACCAGCCGCGCTGGCCGTTCCACCCCCATCTTCATCAAATCCAGCAGGTTGGTTCCGCCGCCGATAAAACGCACGTCCGGCCCCTCGCCGTACGCGCCGATCGCCTCATCCACAGTCTGCGCGCGAGTATAGGTAAACGGTCTCATGCGTTCTTTCCTTGATCCACGGCGCGAATCGCGTTCACAATGCCGACATACGCTCCGCAGCGGCACAGATTACCGCTCATCCGTTCCCGAATTTCCTCGTCAGTCAGTTTCACCGGCTGAACCTCAGAGATGCCGCCGGTCATCCGTGAGGTAACAAAGCTCGCAGCCCCCGCCTTAGCTTCGGCAAGCATCGCCACCGCCGAACAAATCTGCCCGGGCGTGCAATACCCGCACTGAAACCCATCATGCTCTATGAACGCCGCCTGCATCGCATGAAGATTACCGCCTTGCGCCAAGCCTTCAATCGTCGTGATTCGATCGCCATCGTGCATCACTGCCAGGCTCAGGCACGAATTGATCCGCCGGTCATTCACCAGCACTGTGCAGGCGCCGCACTGGCCGTGATCGCACCCCTTCTTCGTACCGGTGAGGTGCAGGTTCTCGCGCAGCAGATCCAGCAACGTCACCCTGGTATCCAGCTCCAGATCGTGCTGCTCGCCGTTGATCGTCAGGCTGCACTTGACGGCGTCCGCCAGGCTTTCGCCCGGCTGCGCGTTCGCCGGAATCGCAGCGGCAACTACGCCCCCAGCCATCGTCACCCCGACGAATTCGCGCCGGCTTACGCCCGACCACGCCGCGTCCGGGGTTCGTCTTTCGTCATTTTCCATAGCTTCCTCTCATACACTAACAATTTCCGCAGTTAGCTACCGCACACTACAGGGCTGTCCCAAGAGCCGAAACGGAGCCGGGACAGAGACAAGGAGCGGTTCGCATGGCGCGGAGGAATTCTCCGCGCCAGGCTGCCTTGGGAACGCTGAAGACCAGTGGCCCAACGAAAAAACTCCCTCGCGAACCATTTGGTCCACGAGGGAGCTTCTTAACTTCTCACGCCTGAAAGCAGAAACAGATACTAACTCCCCCGCGAATGCAATTCACAAAGTGAGAGACTGCTACTCTACAGGCCCGGAGATCGGAATCCGAACCCCAGGAGAAATTTCAATTGTCTGAGGCGCCTCATCCCCGTCCTCAATCTCGATATCGTCAATATCGTCGTCGGTATCCGGGCGGATGATCCCGTTCGCCTCATCCTGTTTCCGTTGCACGCGTCGCGCCAGCTTTTCTTGCTGCTTTTCCTTGCGCTGTTGTTCCTTTTGACGCTTTTTGAAAGTTTGCGGCCCACGTCCTGCCATCAGCCATCCCCCTTCGCGCCTCTTTCGAGCGCCACAATAGTCAGACGCCGCTGACTCCTTGTGCGATGGTCAAATCGGCGTCTTAGAATCTCACTCCAGCAGGTAAACGGAATTACCAGCGCGGTTCGCGACGGCTCTTGTGCCCGCCACCGCCGCCACCGAATCCGCCGCCGCCGCCCTTCGGCTTGTTGCCGCCGCCGCCCCCAAACCCGCCTTCGGTTTTCGGACGTGCTTCGTTCACGTTCATCGTGCGCCCATTCAACTCAGCGCCGTTCAGCGCGTTAATTGCGTTTTCCGCTTCCTGCCGATCTGCCATCTCGACAAATCCAAAGCCGCGTGATTGCCCCGTCGTCCGGTCGGTTAATACGTGAACGCTTTCCACGTTGCCATACGGCGTAAAGGCGTTCATTAGGTCTTGTTGTGTGGTCTGGAAGCTGAGGTTCCCAACAAAAAGTTTCATCATGTGTATTGCTCCATCAAGGAATTTGTCTTTGTCGGACTGCTCAGAAACCGAACCAGAAAACCTGAATGCGGAGAGGGGCGGCCAGAATTGGCCCTCGTAGAAAAGAAGGATACGCGCAAAGACTTTCTCATTCTAACACCCGGAGACACGCCGGATACAATCCCGGAATCGGTATCAAGCGATAATTTCAGGATGATGTCGCGACTTCGCGAACTCTCACGCCGCCTCGGCAAAGTTGGGATCGTCTTCTCTGTCGCCCTCGCCCTTTTCCTGCTCGCTGCCTTCACCGGCCAAGGCGGCCTCGGGCTTGTTACCTTCCTCGTCCTCATCCCCTCCGGCATCGTCTTCTCTCTCCGCGGCTTCCGCTGGGCTCGCGGCAACTTCCTGTGGAGCGTGCGTAACCGCCTCCTCTTCGTCTATGGCTTATTTGGCCTCTTGCCCGTGCTCCTTCTCTTCCTATTAGTTGGATTGGGCAGTTGGGCGCTCATGAACGAACTTGCCATCTACCTTGCCGGCTCCGCGCTCGATCGCCGCCTCGATACCGTGAACGCCGCCGTCGAAGCCATCCGTAACCAGCCCCTCCCGGAACGAAAATATTCCGCTCCTGAAATCGCCAAAGCCTTCAGGAATGTCTTCCCGGGAATCCTCCTCTATGTCCGCGACCCTTCCGGCGAGCATCGCTATCCCCTGGAAGCCCCCACACTCGACGTCCCTTCCGGATGGAAGAAAGTCAACGGCCTCCTGGTGTTCAATGGCCACTTCTACGGTTGGGCTCACTTCATCGACGGCACTCAGGAGATCACCGCCCTCGCGCCTCTCTCCGACTCCCTCATCGAAAACCTAGTCCCGAATCTGGGTGAGATCGCGCTCTACGAAGTCTCCGAAAAAAATAGTTCCCGCCGGGGTTATGCCTCAGCCGGCTCTCTCACCGTGACTACGGCCAACAATTCGTCTGCTGATCCTGACATGCAAATCGGTCTCGACGGCGCTCCCTTGGGTTCAAGGGCGAGTCACCTCAGCCGCATCCCGCCTCCCGTCAGCAGGCTCGACATTCCCGTCTTTGTGCCCTCCACCCGGCCCCATTTTCACCTTGAGACCCCCGGCAAAACTTACGAAGGCGTGCTGTGGGTCTATTCACGCCCTTCCGCCGTCCTTCGCACTTTCTTTTCCGGGCCCGAAGTGTTACGCGGCATCTTGTTCGACGTGGTAGTCGTAGTCGCGGTCCTGTTCTTTCTGGTGGAGCTCATCGCCATCCTCATCGGCGTCTCTCTGTCCCGCCGTATCACAGGCGCCATCCGCCAGCTACACGAAGGCACTCGCCGCGTCATCCGTGGCGATTTCCAACACCGCATCGCCGTCGTCAACAACGACCAGCTCGGCGAACTCGCTCAGTCCTTTAACCAGATGACAGGCAATCTCGAACGTCTCCTCATCGTCGAAAAGGAAAAGGAGCGCCTCCAGACCGAACTCGAAATTGCGCGTGAGGTCCAGGATCAGCTTTATCCCAAGGAAGCTCCTCCCACCTGCGGATTGAAGTTGACCGTTCGTTGTGACCCCGCCCGCATGGTTTCGGGCGATTACTATGACTACCAGGAGATAGCCCACCGCAAGCTTGCCTTTGCACTTGGTGATGTCGCCGGCAAGGGCATCTCCGCCGCTCTGCTCATGGCCACCTTACACGCGGCTCTACGCGCCCAGCTTACTCAGTACTTTCCACTTGCCGAAAATGAATGTACTCACCAGCCGGAGGTGAGCGCCGCTCGTCTGGTCTCCGCCCTCAACAAGCAGATCTACGCCCACACCGCGCCTGAGAAGTACGCCACCTTCTTCTTCGCCCTCTTTGATGAGCCCACCCGCACTCTCACTTACACCAACGCCGGCCACCTCTCGCCTCTCCTGTTCCGCAACGGCGATGTCATTCCCCTCGATTCCAACGGCACCGTCGTCGGCGCCTTTTCCTTCGCCGTCTACGACCAGAGCTGTCTCGTCATGCACCCGGGTGATCTGCTGGTCTGCTATACCGACGGCATCACCGAGCCTGAAAATGCCTATGGCGAGGAATTCGGCGAACAGCGTCTCATTGATCTCGTCAAAAAACACGCCCACCGCGACGACCATGAAATCGTCTCCATCGTCCTCGATACCGTCCGTGCCTGGAACGGCTCTCCCGAACTCCACGACGACATGACTCTTCTTCTGGCCCGTGAAGTCCAAGCCGCATATAGGTGACGGAAACTACGTTTCAAGCACCTTACTAACGACGGATCGCCCATTGCAATATCTATTCCTTCTCGCTGCGCAAATGCGCCAAGATACTTGCGCAGCACGCGGAAACTTTCCCCATCGAACCGGAGTCCCTTTAAAACGTGCAACTCAATTACGTGGCAGTCAAGCGCTTCCACCTGAATGATCCCGCCGTAACCATCGCCGGATTGAACTGCGATGACGAAACCAACTTGCGGCGCTGCTGGCGCGCTACACGGGGCGGTAATGCCGCCCATCGCTAAACCGTTCCCCGAACGGTTTGCCGCCGCCTGGCAACGCGTCAATCGCACTGCGGGACTCCGCTGGCAGTCACAGCTGGTTGTCTTTTCCCTCGCCTTTCTCCTGATTATTTCCCACCGCCCCGATGCCGTGCGGAACGCGCAGTTTTACGCCGAGGACGGCGTGATCTGGTTCGCCCAGGCGCATAACTCCGGTTGGCTCCACTCGCTCCTGCTGCCGCAAAACGGTTATTTTCAAACCTTGCCGCGGCTGGCGGCCGGCGTCGCATTACTGATTCCGCTCCGCTGGGCGCCGCTGGCGATGAACTTACTCGGCATTACCGTCCAAGTGTTGCCGATTACTTTGCTGTTGTCGAACAGATTGGCGAACTGGGGACCTTTTCCGCTGAGAGCATTGTGGGCTGTCGCTTACCTCCTTTTGCCGAACGTCACCGAGTTAGATGCCACCATTACGGAGGGTCAATGGCACTTAGCTCTTCTCACTTGCCTGCTGATTATGGCCAACGTTCCCCGCAATCTTCCGTCGCGTCTGTTTGACATCGCCGTTATTCTGATTGGCGGATTGACCGGCCTCTTTTGCGTCTTTCTCTTGCCCATAGCAGTCACTTACTGGTATTTGCATCGCGAGCGCTGGCGAGCCGTTCCCATTGGGTTACTCAGCCTAACATCGCTAACCCAGCTCTCAGCGGCACTCGGAACCGCCGCGGTGGCGCGCTCGCAAGCTCCGCTAGGCGCAACTCCGAAGCTGTTTTTCCAGTTACTAGCGGGGCGAATTTACATGGCCGCTCTCTGGGGTGACCTAAGCCTGCGGGCACAACAGCATCTCATGCTCCTGTTACTCGCGGTGTTAGTGGGCACGAGCATAGCTTTGTACTGTGTTTGGAAAGCAACGTGGGAGTTACGGCTGCTGACTCTTTTCTCTTTCGTGATGCTGGGTCTCTCTCTGGTGCATCCCATGGCGAGCTATGCCGGGCCGCAATGGCAGATATTGAGCACAGCTGCCGGCCAGCATTATTGGTTTCTTCCAATGGTTGCTTTTGTCTGGTGCCTGATCTGGTCGAGTAGAAACGCAGAGCCCGATTGGCTTCGTCTTCTAGCGAGTTGCCTTCTCATGACGATGCCCCTTGGGATTACCGGCGATTGGCATTATCCGCCATACGCGAACATGCACTATCGGATGTATGTCCAGCACTATGCAGCCGCCCAGGAGGGCGCCTCTGTTCCGATTCCGATCTTTCCGCCGGGCTGGGAGATGACGCTGATCAAAAAATCGGCAGTCTGCCCCATCTATCCCGAAGGTTTGATTGATGCTCCTCAGAACGGCTCTACCCTGTCAGGCCTGGTCGAAGTCTCCGGTTGGGTGATTGCGGCGGGCCGCCATGTCAAGCAGATCTCGCTGAAAGTCGACGATCGTTCCCTGCCGCCGTTTCGCCCGCAAATCTCGCGCCCGGATGTGGACGGCATCCATCCTGATTCTCCCGACAAAGACAAAGGATGGCAGACCCGGTTTGATTCCTCCCAATTAACGCCGGGTCCACACCGGCTTGCAGTTTGGGCCGTGGAAGATTCAGGATGTGCCACCGAAATTGCGCGTGAAACCATTGAACGCGCGCATTGAGGGCGATGGGCCCACTCTTTCTAAGTGGCGCGCCGCGGAGTATGTTCTTCTAACTGCGCTCGCCGTGGCGGCTTTACTTCGCTGGGTGCACTTACTCGAACACATCCGCAGCTACTACGTGGACCTGCCGACCTGGGATTACTGGCGCGTGGTGCAAAATCTGGCAGCGTACCGGGCCGGTAACTTGCGTGTCTTTTGGCTGCAGCACAACGAACACCGCATCATCTTGCCCGAAATCGTCTTTGCGCTCGACATGCTCTGGTTCCAGGGCCGCAAGATTCTTCCGACTGCCGTCGGGTTCGCTTGCTATGTGGGAACGCTTGTGGTTCTCGCTTCAGCGCTGGCCCGGGAAAAGCAGTTGCGAACCTCCCTCAAGTGGGCTGCCTTTCTGCTGGCGTCGATTACGCTCGGCTGGATGGGGAGCGCTGTCGTCCTTTGCGATCCGTTCCTTCTGCAGTGGACGATTCTTCACTTCTTAATTGCCTCTGCGCTGACCCTGTTGAGTGTGGCCCGGCATCGTTCGAGTCGCTGGCTGCTCATGGCATCCATTCTTTGTGCCGGCGCCGCAACCTACACTTCCGGGAACGGCATGCTGCTTTGGCCTGTGTTACTAGCTGCTGGATTGCTGCTGCGGCTTCCCAAATCAGACATTTTGCTCATAGTTTTATGCGCGGCGGTCACAATCGGCGTCTTCTTTCTTGGCTACCGGTCCATGGGTCACGTCAGTTTCACCGCGTTCTTTGCCGGCTTTCCCTACTCGCTCGGCTTTATTGCGAGCTATCTGGGAATGCCGTTTGGATTGAACCGGCCGCCATCGTTCGGCATCGCAGCAGGATGCGCGAATATGCTGCTCTTTGTTTCCCTGTTCTGGACTGCCCTACGGAAAGGCCAGGCAGCCGCCCGGCCGGCGATCGTATTGTCGGGCGTGTTTGCCTTCACGTTGCTTTCGGCTGTGCTCGCCTCGGCAGGGCGGATGGATCCGGCCGACCGGACCTTTGTGCGTGCCAACCAAGCCCGCTATGTCACCATGCCCCTGGTGAACTGGGCCGCACTCATTCTGTTCTCCATCTCGCGGGGGAGCCGCGGCGCGCGAACCTTTTGGTCGGCCTGGAGAGTGCCGGGCGTCATCTGCCTCGCGCTCTTGCTGGGGTTTCGTCATCTGAGTTCCTGGGTCCAGGCCCGCGATGCGGAAGTGGCCGATTTTCAGCTCGCGGCCTTGGGGGTGGAAGCTGGCGTTCTGGACGATGCGGTTCTTAAAAAGATTTTTCCCGATCCGGCGTTTGTCCGCTTGCTCCTGCCCGAATTGAGAACCGGTCGTCTTTCGATTTACTCAGAAGAAGAAGCCAGCTGGTTGGGTAAGCCGCTGCGCGCGCTCTCAAGCGCCTTCCTGCCGCCGCAAACTGCAAGCCTCCGCTACGAACTTGCATTACCTTCCGGAAGCGAACTGGCGATCTCTGTTGGAACTGTTGCCGAATGGCTGGTCCTCGCCGATCCCCAGAACGTCATCGTCGGGTTGGGCCGCCGACTGCCCGCAGGCATCCCGTTTGCGCTCGAGACCCCATTTAAGGTGCAGAGTAAGACCAAGAGGCCTCAGGCGATGTTTGCATTTGTGAACTCAAAGCTCCCGTTGCGTTCATTGCACGTCTACCTGGTGCGCGACGGCGATCATGCGCTCACGCCCTTAGTCGACTAGATTAGAGGGTGAAACATGAGCGCTAACGCCGCCCCAGCTCAGAACGTCATCACCGTGGTCCCGCTCCTAGTCACTAACATGATGGTCACCAAATAGTCACCAAAATGGAGCGCTCACTCTAAACCGCATGAAAATCCTCACCGCCGCCCAGATGCGCGAGGTTGACCGCCTCACCATTGCCCGCGGCATTCCCGGTCTGATCCTAATGGAAAACGCCGGCAGCCGCGTCGTCGATTTCCTTTGCCACACATTCACGCCCTTCAGTGAACAGCGCGTAGTCGTCGTCTGCGGCAAGGGCAATAACGGCGGTGACGGATTCGTTGTCGCCCGCCAGCTGTTTACACGCCGCCTCTGCCGTCAGCTTACTGTCCTGGAACTCTTCGATCCCGAAACCCTGACCGGAGACGCTCAAACGAACAGGAAAATGCTCTATGCCTCGGGCTGTCCCATTGTGCGTGAGTTGCCCAGCGATGCCGATCTCGCGACTCTGGTGATTGACGCCATCCTCGGCACCGGCTTGAACGGCCCCGCTACCGGCCCTTCCCTCGACGGCATTCGCCTGCTGAACGATCGCTTCCCGCTGGCGAAGAAGATCGCGGTCGACATCCCCTCCGGTCTGCCTTCTGACGAAACGAACCCAACCGGCGAATTCGTTCATGCCGGCTACACCGTCACGTTCACCGCTGCCAAACCAAGCCAGTGCCTTTCGCCCAGCTATCAGCACGTAGGCAAGCTAATTGTTGTCCCCATCGGCAGCCCGGACGAATTTGTAAAAACGAAGCCAACCCACAAGCTGAACCTCACAACAGAAGCCGATCTTCGCCATTTGTTCGTAGCCAGGCCTTGTAACTCCAACAAAGGAATGTATGGTCACGTGCTGGTCGTCGGGGGTTCGTTTGGTAAAAGCGGCGCCCCGGCCATGGCTGGAATGGGTTCGTATCGCAGCGGGGCCGGTCTGGTCACGGTGGCCATCCCTAAAAGCGCGCTCACGACCGTTGCCGCCGTCCGCCCCGAACTGATGACAGAGCCGCTCGAGGAAACCGCATCGGGCAGGATTCGTTTCGCCGAAGCCGGCCGCCTGCTTGACTTGCTGAAGAAGATGACCGTCCTCGCGCTCGGCCCCGGCCTGGGCACCGAAGACGACACGGTTCGTTTGGTAAAACGGCTCTACGAAGAAGCAGAAGCCCCGGCGGTGGTTGACGCCGATGCCTTGAACGCTCTCGCCGGGTCACTCCCCAAAACCGGTAAGGTGCGTGTTCTCACCCCGCATCCCGGCGAGATGAGTCGCCTCACCGGTAAATCCACTAAAGAAGTCCAGGCGGACCGCTTGCACCTCGCGCAACAGCTGGCCGGGGACAGCGGCGCAACCGTCGTCCTCAAAGGCGATCGGACCCTCATTGCTTTCCCGGACGGCGAAACTTGGGTGAACCCTACCGGCTCGCCCTCCATGGCGACCGGCGGCACGGGTGACATCCTCACCGGCATGATCTCGGGAATGATTGCCCAGCACCCGCCCACTTCGGATGATCCAGACACCTGGAAGCAGGCCGTCGTTGCCGCTGTGTGGCTCCATGGCCGCTGCGGTGAACTTGCTGCGCGGCGTCTTGGTGAACAGGCCACATTAGCCATGGATCTGTTAGATTCCTTGCCCGAGGCGATCCATGAGCTCCGTCCTCCGCTTTGAGTCGCATTCAGACGAACAGACCAGGGCGCTGGGACGCGAACTAGCCTCACTTCTTCCCGCGCAGGCAGTCGTGCTGTTGATCGGCGAGTTGGGCGCCGGCAAAACCACCCTCACCAAGGGCATTGTGGATGGCCGCGGTGCCGCCAGCCCCGACGATGTCTCCAGCCCCACCTTCACGCTCATTCACGAATACGGTCAGCCGGTGAGTGTCTATCACGTGGATCTCTACCGCCTCGACACGGCGGAACAGGCGCGCCGTTCCGGACTCGAAGAATTATTTGATCAACCGGCCCTTGTACTTATCGAGTGGGGAGACCGCTGGCCCCAGCTTATGCCCGATGATCGGATTGAGATTCGCCTGTTCCATGTTTCCGACGACCACCGCCGCATTGAAGTGTCCGGACTGCGCACTTAATTCCGCTCGTTCCAAACGCGGAAGAAACGCGCTTCGAACACAACATGTCTCCTAACCGTATGGATACTTTGAAGGTAGAACGGATTGAGTTCGACAGTCTGAAGGCGTTGAAGCCGATGTTTGCTGCCCAGGCGCCGTGCCTCAGCGCCTATATGCAGCTGAGTACCGCGCCCGGTCACCAGGGCGCCAAGGCGAACTCCTTGCAATGGCGCGAACTGGTGAAGAGTCTGGCGCCGAAGATCGAGCAATATGGCCCCAAAGGCCGCGAGTTGCTTACGTCCCTCTCCGATTGGGACGCCATCTCGCAGGGCGCTGACCCACAAGGAAAATCGGTCGCGGTTTTCCGCTCCCAGGATTCGTTTCAGTTGACCTGGATCGAAGAGACCGTTCCTTCGCGGGCCGTCGCCGGGCCGCACTTCTACGTCCGTCCGCTGCTGCCGGAGCTGATGGGAAGCAAGACTTTTTACATACTCGCGCTCAGCCAGAAGAACGTTCGTCTGCTACGCTGCACCTCCAGAACGTCTGAGGACGTTGCCCTGCCGCACACGGTCTCGACCAACTACGAAGCCTGGATGGATACAGTGAGGCCGGACCATGACAGCCAGCACGGAGCGTCCACCGGCCCGGCTGGAGGCGGCGCAAAGGGAATGACCACCGGCACAACCCAGAACCGCGACAACAAGGATCAGTTTTTGGCCCATTTTTACAAGCAAGTGGATCACGGGCTGAACGAAGCCCTGCGCGGCAGGACCGAGCCGGTTGTGCTGGCGGGCGTCGAGTACGAGATTGCCCTCTACCGCCCCCTGAACAAATATCCTCACCTTGCTGAGGAATGGGTCGAAGGAGCCCCCAGCGGTATGAAGTCCGGCGACCTGCACGCCAGGGCCCTCGCCGCTATTGCTCGCTGTTATGCAAAGAAAGTCGGCGAAGAACTCGCCGAGTACGACCATAAAGTCGGAGGAGGCGCATCGAACAGGTTGAAAGACATCATTCCCGCCGCCCACGACGGGCGCGTATTAACGTTATTGGTTTCCGATTCCGCTGAGATGATCGGCGCCTTTGATGAAGCCACCGATAGCGTGAAGAGACGCCAAACCGGAGGCTCTCAAGATGAGGACTTAGTCAATAGCGCCGTTGTGCAAACGATTCTACATGCCGGGCATGTATTCGTCGTGCCGAACAGCAAGATGCCGAACGGCGCGCCCTTAGCCGCCATCTATCGCTTTTAGATTGGCCCTGCTAAATTGCTGCGTTCTTGCGGCGCAGTTTCAGCGCCGCAAGCACCGCGACCAGTCCAAATACCGAGAGTCCCGCACTCACTGGCTCGGGAGCCGTGAAGTCGGCATACGCTACGTTTGCGATCAGCGCGTCCGCGGCCGTTGTCGGGTGCTCCGAGTCCCAGAAAACGTAGTTATTAGGATTGACGGGCTGTCCCTGGGCAGAATGCGTTACGTCGGATAAGCCGTAAGCCAAGGGATTGGCGACAATTTGATTGAACAGGGAATTGATATCTACGCCGGTGACATTGATGCCGTCCCTTTTCAGGCTGGCTAGATCGACGGCCCACTCAGTATTGAAGGCCGTCGACGCCGCGCCTATACCTGTCACGCTGCTTCCTCTTGGGGTGAGGCTGAGGTTCGGTAGATTTAGCCACAAAAAGTTCTTCGCTCCACCGCCGGAAAGCGTCAGGATGTATCCGTAAAGATTGTCTGCGACCGTCTTCCCGGTACCCGTGCCGTTGTAGAGATCGTTGGCGCCGCCCCACATGACGTATAGCGCGTTCGCCGGCGCGCCCAGCGGGTGGCTCGCTCCGAACGCAGTCAGCTGTGCGTTGCCGATGTCCTGGGTGTTTGCGGAACCGGTTTGAGCACTGGCCACCGCGTAGTTCGTGTTCGAAATCGGATTGGCCAGATACGGCTGAGGATCGGGAAGGCCGATTCTCGCGGCAAACTGGTCGATCCACAGACCAAGCGGGCCCGAGGTTCTCGGCGTGGTGTTGGCGCCGTCCGTAAAGGCGTTCGCAGCGTAATTAAGGCTAGCCAGACTGGTGCCGGTCGTCGCCAGCGCGATAGCGGCGTTCCCGTTATCCGAAAGACTGTCTCCAAAGACTACGAGTTGATTCACTGGTGACGCCAGCGCAGTCCAGAGTGGCGCCGCCAGCAGGGCGCCCGTTGTGGCAAGGAACTTTGCGTGCATATCAATGTATGGACAGAGAAGGAGGTGTTCTCAATACACAGAAGTTTCAAGCCGAGTTACTGGGTCAGCGTGAAGTTGACCAATATTTCGGTTAGTACTTCGACAGGTTGTCCATTCAGCATGGTGGGCCGGTATTTCCATTGCAGCACCGCATCCCGCGCCGCCCTTACCAGCAGCGGATGTCCACGGACCAGTTGCAGATTCTCAATGTCTCCTCCTCTGCTGATGGTGGCTGTGAATTCAACGCTGCCTTGTATGCGCGCGGCTTTGGCTAGCGCCGGATACGTGGGTATGACTTTATTAATGAGCTTCGCCTCAGCCGCACCCGTGCCGACTCGGAGGGGCCCGGTGAGTGGCTTGGCCTTAGGCTCTTCAGCGGGTGCTGGTGCTGGTGCGGTGGGAACATTGCTTCCAGAACCCAGCAGCGGAGAACCGGTCGAGCCGTCGGGTTCAACCCCGATTCCAGCCGCCGCGACATCCGGCGGCGCTCCGCTGTCGTTGATGGGATTCACTTGTTTCGGAACAGCCACAGGCGCCACCAGTTCGCGGCCTGTAAGCACCCGAAGGAATGGGCCCGTCTGTCTTTTGGGTGCGCTTCCCTTAACAGCGGCGACCGGCGGACGCGGTACAACAAGCAGACTCTTGAGTGCCACACCAGGCAGCGTTGCCGTGTAGATAAGCGGGATGAGAAGCAAGATGCAAAGAACTGAGAGCTGTATCAGCGTGGACACAAAGAGACTAAGTGACTTGCCGCTCTTTTGCGTCCCGTCTACGAACGTTTCATCGAACATGATCGCCTCACTTAGTCAGGACAGACACCAATTCGGACGCTGGTGTTCCCGTCTTCTTACTCGAGTGAGGCTGCGGTGATCTTAGTGGGGTTGCCCGCCGCTAGCGCCATGAGCCGATGGATCGAGTGGCGACGAAGGCGAAGCAAGGCTGCTGTCGAGAGGAACGGGCGTCGGCGCCACTCGGGGAATTGCGGCGCTGCTGCCATCGTGTTTAGGACCAAGCCCCAGCGCGATCAGGCTGAGAGAGTCAATCTTGCCGTCGTTGTCGATTTTCTGATCTGCCTGAAAGCGCCGCATGGCTTCGCCTGAATCGTCTCCCCATTCGCCAGTCGGCTCGCCTTTGAAGTAGCCTCTATCGGCCAGCGCTTTTTGTATGACCTGGTAGCGATCCGGGTCGGGATGTAGCTGATACGTAGGCGCCGGAGCGGTATGAACCACGCGAACGACTCGTCCGGACCGGGCGCGACCGCTGCGCGCAGATACAGAATGAACGGAACGGGAGACAGGTGTACGTACTGAGGAACGCTTTGCAACAGAAGTTCTGCCGCCACTCGCTGCCGCAGAGGCTTTCTTTGCAGGAGCCCGAGGCTGCTTCGGCGTGGCGTGGAGGGGCGCTAGGGCAAATGCCAAAAAGATCAGGGCAATAACTCTACCCATAGCGGTTGAACAAAATTTTATCACTTATTTCGGCTACTAATGTTATTTATTCAGATACATCCCGACGGAAAAGGATGCCGCCCTTCCCGTCCTCCACAAACTTATGGCATACTCATAAGTTCATGGCAGCCTACGCGCGCACTTCTTGGTTTCGATTTTGGTTTACTTCTTTATCGTGCCAAGGGGCTTCCGCTTAGAGTTAAATACAGCCAAACGGAAACGGAAAGGAGGCCCACTCGGAAGCGAGTGGGCCTTTTCATTTGTGGTGAGAATACACTCGTGAGGGCAGATGATCATATCGATGAAACGTCATGCGACCAGAGCGGAGATCCAGGCCGTATTCGATCGCATACAAGAGTTTGGGTATAAGGTGCATTCCATCGAAGGCGAAGAGCGCGTCGTCATCGGCGTTGTCGGCATGGGTGATGTCACGCCTTGCCTTGAGTCCTTGGAAGCCATGACCCAGGTAGAAAAGGCGGTCCCTATTTCCGCGCCCTATAAGTTCGTCAGCCGCGAGTTTCGCTCCGCCAAAACTCAGGTGCGGGCGAACGGAACTGAAATCGGGGGCGACGAGTTTGTCGTGATGGCGGGCCCCTGCTCGGTCGAAAGCGAGAAGCAGATTCTCGAAACGGCGCACTATGTCCGCGAACACGGCGGCAAATTCCTTCGCGGAGGAGCATTCAAACCTCGCACCTCGCCCTACGATTTTCAAGGCATGGAACTCGAAGGTCTGAAGCTGCTCGCCAAAGCGAAGCAAGAGACCGGGCTCGGGATTATCACGGAAGTGATGAGCGATCGTGACGTCGGCATGGTGGCTGAGTACGCCGACATCCTACAGATCGGCGCCCGAAACATGCAGAACTTTGCGCTGCTTAAGGTTCTCGGCAAAGCCAACCGGCCCGTGATGTTGAAGCGTGGCCTCAGCTCCACGCTCAAGGAACTGCTGATGTCGGCCGAATACGTTGTGGCGCACGGCAATCCAAACGTGATCCTCTGCGAACGCGGCATCAGGACCTTCGAGACCGCCACCCGCAACACCTGTGACATTACCGCCGTCGCGGTGTTGAACGAACTTTCGCATCTGCCGGTCGTGCTCGACCCCAGCCATGCCACAGGCAAGCGCAGCTTGGTGCCGCCGCTAGCGAGAGCGGGCGTGGCAATTGGCGCCGACGGACTCATCGTCGAAGTGCATCCGCATCCTGAGAAGGCCATGAGCGATGGAGCACAATCGCTGACGTTCGATCAGTTTGGCGCCATGATGCGCGATCTGGATCCATATATCGCATTGTGGAAACGGGCGCGGGTTAGCGAGATGGTGACCGCGTAAGCCTGGCCAATATCTTGCGAATCCAATCGAAACCGGTGTGGTTTGCCGTCGCGCTGATCGCCGCCGTCGCGGTGGTTCTGTTCGCGATTCACTCTTACAGGCACCGCTTCGTGCGCGACCATCGCGACATCCTGGGATTGCTTCCCGGCGGCGACGTGACAACGTTTTTTGCGGACGTCTCCGCCTTGCGCACGGCGGGCATGCTCGAACTGCTTTCAGGGTCCAAGCCCGCTGCCGACGCCGACTATAAGCAGTTCGTTCGGGAAACGCATTTCGATTACACGAAGGATCTGGAAGCCATCGCGGGTACCGCCACCAGCGATCATATCTTTTTCATCGTGCGAGGCCATTTCGACTGGAGCAAACTTCAGCAGTATGCGGCCGCTCATGGCGGAAGTTGCCGGCACGACACCTGCAGGGTGCCTGCCAGTAAACCTGGGCGCTGGGCCTCTTTTCTTCCCATCCAACCCGATGTCATGGCAGTGGCGCTGAGCCAGGATGACACGGCGGCAGAGCAGCTGCGGCCGCAGCATCGCCAGGCAGCAGAGCCGATGCCTTCCGCTCAGCCGGTCTGGCTGAAGATATCCCACTCCCTGCTCACCCAGCCGCTGAGCCTGCCCCTCGCCCTCCGCATCTTTGCGTTGTCGTTACAGTCCGCCGACCCCGTGATCTTTTCTCTAGGCCGAGCTCCGCAGTATAGCCAGATGGTGTTCAATGTGGAATTAGAGGCGCAGTGCCCGAGTCCGGCGACAGCCGAAGTAACTCGCAATCAGCTGGAGATTCAGACCAAGATGCTGAACCTGGAACTCGCGCGGGAGCACGCCCGGCCGAACTCCGCGGACCTGACCGGCTTGTTGACCGCAGGCGCCTTCCAGGTGGTGGGCAGCCGGGTGGTGGGAACCTGGCCTGTGCGAAAAGAGCTGCTGAACGCACTTCAGTAATGAATGGAACGTTCCGGCCGGGCTAACCTAGTAACACGCTGGATGCCCACGAGTGTTTCAGATCTGCCGCAGGTTGACGAACTCTTTCACTCCCTGGAAGAGAAGGTACGGGCGCTGCGGCCCAAAGAAGATCTTGCGCGGCTTGAGCGGGCGTTTCTCTTCGCCGCTGAGCATCACAAGGCCCAGAAACGCAAATCGGGCCAACCTTATATCACCCATCCTCTCGCGGTGGCGCATGTCCTGGCGGATATGCAGATGGACTTGGTCTGTCTGCAAACCGGCCTGCTGCATGATGTTGTGGAAGATACCGGCGTAAAGATCGAGGAGATCAAGGAGAAGTTCGGCGAAGACGTGGCACGCTGCGTCGACGGCATTACCAAGCTGAGCAAAATCAGCCTGGCCAATCGAGAAGACCGGCAGGCGGAGAGCATCCGCAAAATGCTGCTGGCGATGACAGGCGACATCCGCGTCGTCATCGTCAAGCTGGCCGACCGGCTGCACAATATGCGGACGATCGGCTCGCTGGGGCGCGAGAGGCAGGAAGCGATCGCCCAGGAAACGCTCGACATTTACGCGCCCATTGCGCATCGCCTGGGAATGGGCAAAGTCCGCGGCGAACTGGAAGATTTGGCCTTTCAAACTCTGCAGCCCGAAGCCGCGGCCGAGTTGATGCGCGAGATCGAGTCCAAGCGGCAGGAGCATGAGGAGTGGCTGCGGCAAGTCCAATCGCACATTGAACAGAAGCTAACGCGCGAGGACATACGGGCGCGCGTGGACGGGCGCGTCAAGCGGGCGTATTCCGTTTATCAGAAGCTGAAGCGGCAAAGAATCACGCTCGATCAGGTGTATGACGTGCTGGCAGTGAGGATTATCGTCGATTCGGTGAAGAACTGCTATGCGGCGCTCGGTGTAATCCACAACGAGTGGCACCCGGTACCGGGGCGCATCAAAGACTTTATTGCCATGCCCCGGCCCAATCTCTATCAGTCGCTGCATACATCGGTGATCGGGCCCGGCGGTGTCGCTTTCGAAGTGCAGATCCGGACCGATGAGATGCACAGGATCGCGGAAGAAGGCATCGCCGCGCACTGGAAGTACAAGGAAGGCAGCAAAGGGCCGGGCGGCGACGACCAGCGTATCGCGTGGCTGCGCCAACTGGTTGAGTGGCAGCGCGAGATGAGCGACTCGACAGACTTTCTGTCGACTCTGAAGGTGGATCTGTACTCCGAGGAGGTTTACACCTTCACGCCGAAAGGCCGCGTGATTGTTCTGCCTCGCGACGCGACGCCCATTGATTTCGCCTTTGCTATTCACAGCGATATCGGGCAGACGTGCGTGGGCGCTCGAATCAACGGCTCTATCAAGCCGCTGAAGTCGACGTTACGCAACGGTGACGTGATTGAGATTCTGACTCAGCCCGGACATCAGCCGAGCCGTGACTGGTTGTCGGTGGTAAAAACTTCGCGTGCGCGCAACAAGATCAAGCACGTGATCAACGCCGCGGAGCGCGCCAAGGCGGTGGAGATCGGGCAGAAGTCGCTTGAGAAGGAGGCGCGCCGCCTGGGCGTGAGTCTGGGGCGGATCTCACAAGATGATCTGCAATCGGTCGCCTCCGAATACGGGGTGAGCAAGACAGAAGATCTGTACGCCGCGCTTGGATTCGGCAAATTCTCGGCTCGCCAAGTACTTCAGAAGGTCGCGCCTGACGACGTACAAATCGACAGCGTGACGGCGCCCGCGGCGTTGCCGCGCCTCTTTCAATCGCAACCCACCTCCCCTTTAGGGGACGGCGATCTTACCATTCATGTGAAAGGCGCGGATGACGTCATGGTCTACCGCGCGAAGTGTTGCAACCCCATCCGCGGGGAGAAGATCGTGGGATACATCACCCGCGGCAAAGGAGTTGCCGTGCACTCACTGCAATGCCCGAATGTGCAGAACCTGATGTATGAGGCGGAGCGCAAGATTGATGTGGAGTGGGCGCGCTACGGCAGCAGCGATCCGCTCCCGGTGAAGGTGGTGGTTTATACGGATGACCGGCCCGGTATTCTGCATCAACTCACGTCTATCTTGAGCGCGGAGGCGAGCAATATTCGTACCTTGGAAGCGCGCGGCGACCATACCCGCACCGATGAAAGCGCGATCGTCGACATCACGATGGAAGTGAAGGACAAGAAGCAGCTGGAACGCGTGATCTCCGCCTTCCGGCGCATACCCGGCGTGCGCGATATTGAGCGCGTCCTGACGGCCTAAGGGGAATCGAACAATTAAGCAATGCAAGAAGAAGCGCAACAGCTCTCAGTGGCTGATCCGGAGCACATCGCCATATCGAAGTCCGCAGGTATAAAGATAGATTGGCGGGACGGGCACTACAGCGATTACTCGCTGGCATATCTACGCGATAACTGTCCCTGCGCGACCTGTTCCGGATCGCATGGAACAGAACCGCAGAGGTCAAACTACTCAAACCCGAACCCGTTCCAAATGTTCAAGCCGGCGCTACGGATGGAGTCAGTGGAACCTGTAGGAAGCTATGCGATACGGATGTATTGGAACGACGGACACAGCTCAGGAATTTACTCGTTCGATCACCTGAGAAAAGTGTGTCCGTGCGTGGAGTGTAACAGGACTACAGCAAGCGGAAGTTGACGTCGACCATGGCCTGAGTGGCTACAGCCCGGCCGCCCTTCATACCGGGGCGAAAGCGCCATTTGGAAACAGCTTCAATGGCTTTTTCGTCTAAGCCCAATCCCAAGGGACGAACGATGTGAATGTCTCGCGGTGTGCCTGAAGCATCGACAACAATCGAGAGAAGAACACTTCCCGAATACTTGGCCTTGCGGGCTTCTTCCGAATACTCCGGCTCGACCTTGTTGATGAGCGCCGGCGCCGAGACGTCGCCGCCGATGCGGAACACTCCGCCACCCGTCCCGCCACCTGAGCCGGGGCCGTACCCGTCGCCGTTACCGGAACCCAAACCATTTCCGCTTCCCGCACCCAGGCCATTTGCTCCGGGACCGCCGGACAGCAGAGTGCTCTTGGCAAGAGGGTCACCGTACTGATCGGCAACGATCACCGGGGCCTGTGCCGTGATGGTAGGAGCGACCGGCAGCAGCGGCTTTGGGATAGCCATGGCAGGAGGCATGAACTGCTTGGGAGCCGCCTTCGGAGCCGCCCCATGGCTCACAGGCGTTGGCATTTTCTGTCCACCGCCACCGCCACCGCCCGCCTTCTGGGCTGCGGGGGGAAGCTTCGGCTGATATGCCTGTGGGATAAATACGATATTCGAATCGCTCAGCTTCTTGATCATCTTCGGCGTTTGAAAGACGAGCAGAAGCATTGCCACAACGCCGACGTGAATCAAGATAGAGACTGCGCCCGATCTGCTTTCACCGCCGCCGTAGGCACCCCAGATTGTGCCGACTTCAACCGGCCTGGAGGTCAACTCGAGGGGCGGAAGCTTGGGCGGGTTGATTAGATCTTTGATGTTCCCGATGAGCGACTTAAACCAAGGTTGCTCAGCTCTGGCCATCTCGTCGAACGACTTGCTTTCTATAGGCCGGGAAGTCAGTTCCAGCGGAGGAAGCTTAGGGGGATTAATCGTTTCCCGAATACCGCGGAAGATGGATTTAAACCACGGCTCTTCAATGTCCGTGGTCATTAACAGCCGGTCCAGATGGACGTCGGACTGAGCCGGTTGCGAGTGCTCCATATCTTCCTTCACCGTTCCCTAGTTATCCCAAACTCCGCCATAAAAACCTTGCGCTACACCGAGGATCGGCACTCGTTTGACGTAGAGACAAAGGCCGCAGTTGCAACGATTCTTGCTGAGCGGCTCAAACGGGTACCCCCAGTCTAGCACCTAAAATCCAGAGGCTTATCGAGCAAAAACGACCGCATTTCACGCCACATTGGATCAAGAACATCGGTCAATTCATGCCCGGAAGCAAACGTAACCAGCCTCACGTCTTGATGAGCCTTGGCGAACGCCGTCGAGTATTGAACGGGCGCCACCGGGTCCTCGGTTCCATGAAAGATGAGAGCTGGCTGACTAAACTCAGGAAAGCCGGGGTAGCCGCCGGCATCCTCCACGAGTTGATAGCCGATGGGCATGTTTCGTCCTTCTCCGTAATGAAGTATCGGCATGGTTCGGGTTTTTCTCCAGGCATCCAGCCGTTCAGGCCCTAACTGGGTGGTCCAGAGCTGGTAAAAGTGGAAAGCGGGCGCGAGCAGGACTAACCTTTGTACTTGGGGATGCGAAGCGGCGTAGAGGGCGGCGAGGTATCCTCCCAGGCTGGACCCTATCAGGACCACAGGCTGGTGGCTGACGGCCCGATCGATGACTCTGAGCTGCCCGGATATGGTGAGCGCTTCGAAGTTGCCTTCGGCTAGGTCCGGTATCTCCACCGTAAACCCGAGTTGCCGCAATTTTTCGGAGAAGAAGCGCGCCTTGCGAGACGCGGGGCCGGAGGCAAAGCCGTGCAGATAGAGGACACGCAAATGATCTGACAACATCTACCTCTTTAGTTATCTCAAGCGCGGCCAAGCCGGATCGGAAACGCGATGAGCGCGGCCGGCTTGCTACAAAAAGAGGAAGGATCGCCAGCAATTTCCGAGCTAAACAGCTTGAGCCAAAGCGCCGCGGCGCACGCCGGCTCGTTCCCCCTCCATTGATGATGTAGTTTAGAGTGTTAGATCGAGGGTTATGCCGAATTTGGAAGACGCGATTACGAATACAGGAGAACAAAGAATGTCGGTAGCTGAGAGAGTGAAACAGATTATCGTCGAGCAACTGGGAGTGGACGAGAACCAGGTGGAGCCAAGCGCGTCATTCGTTGATGATCTGGGGGCGGATTCGCTCGACATTGTCGAACTTGTGATGGCGTTTGAGGAAGCATTCGATCTCGATATCCCGGATGAAGACGCAGAGAAGATCAAGACCGTGAAGGACGCTGTCGACTACATTGAGGCGAAGAAGAAGTAGATTGGGGCTGACACTCGCTTTCGGTCGCGCGACCGAATCTACGGAAAGAAACGCGTGCTGCGAAGAGTAGTTGTCACCGGCGTGGGCCTTATCAGCTCCGTGGGTACCGGAACTGAAGAATGTTGGGCAGCGATACGCAGCGGAAAGAACGGAGTGGCGCCGATCACCCAGTTCGACGCCTCGGAATTTGCCTGCCGCATAGCGGGGGAGGTAAAGAATTTCGACCCGCTCAACTACGTCGATAAAAGAGACGTGAAGAAGATGGGGCGGTTCATTCAGCTCGCGATGGCGGCGAGTCAATTCGCGGTGGAGAGCGCGGAATTGAAGGTGACGCCTGAGGAAGCCGAGAACGTCGGGGTGTATATCGGCAGCGGAATCGGCGGGTTTGAGGTGATCGAACGCGAGCACAAGATTCTGCTGGAGCGTGGGCCCAGCCGTATTTCTCCGTTCTTCATTCCCTCCTGCATTGTGAACTTGGCGAGTGGCTATGTCTCCATTCGCTACGGGGCGAAAGGGCCCAATTCCGCGACAGCAACCGCGTGTACGACCAGCGCGCACTCGATAGGCGATTCCTTCCGCCTGATAGAGCGCGGCGATGCGGACGTGATGATCTGCGGCGGGAGCGAAGCGTGTATCACGCCGATGGGCGTGGGCGGCTTCGCGGCGATGCGAGCTCTTTCGACGCGTAACGACGAGCCGCACAAAGCTTCCCGTCCCTGGGATAAGGAGCGTGACGGCTTCGTGGTGGGCGAGGGCGCGGGGATCTTGGTGATCGAAGAGCTGGAACACGCACGCCAGCGCGGAGCGCGAATTTTGGCTGAGGTAGTGGGCTACGGAATGAGCTCGGATGCACACCACATCACGTCTCCGCCCGAAGACGGGGATGGCGGGTACCGGGTGATGCGCAACGCGCTTCGCGACGCCCACCTAGAGCCGTCACAAGTGCAATATGTGAACGCACACGGGACCTCGACAGGATTAGGGGACAAGGCGGAAACGATCGCCATTAAACGAGCGTTTGGCGAACATGCGGGAAAGCTCGCCGTCAGCTCCACAAAATCGATGACGGGTCACGTTCTGGGCGGAGCGGGCGGGATTGAGGCAGGTTTCACGGTGCTTGCCATCCGCGACCAGATTGCTCCTCCTACGATGAATTATGAGTTCCCCGATCCGGAGTGCGATTTGGACTATGTTCCGAACCAGGCGCGTCCGCTTGCCATTGAGTATGCGGTGTCGAACAGCTTCGGGTTTGGCGGAACGAATGGCTGCCTGATATTCAAACAGTACCGGCAGTAACATCACGGCTAGCCTACGCCAGCCGCTGCCAGTGCTTTAGAATTACAAAGCAAGACGTTAAGGCCGGACGCGCCTCGTCTTCTCATGCTGATCTGTCCTGTTTGCTCCACTGCCAATTCGGACAACTCGATTTCGTGCGGGCACTGTAACAGCGTTTTCGAGCTGAGCCTGGGCGGAGTGAACGCGGAACCACGCGAGCAGCAGACGGTCGCGTCCTCCACTCCGAGCCAGGGGGCGGCGGGCGGCGGGAATCAGAGCGTCGGGGGGGACTTGTCTCCCGGGGACTTGCTGGCCGATCGCTACGAGATTGTGTCGCGCCTGGGCGAGGGCGGCATGGGCACGGTCTATAAGGCCTTCGATCGCGAACTCGATAGGGCGATCGCGCTGAAAACGATTCGTCCCGATGTAGCTTCAAGCCCAGTGGCGTTACGCCGGCTGAAGCAAGAGACTCTGCTGGCGCGACAGATTGCGCATCGCAACGTGGTGCGGGTCTTCGACCTGGGCGTGGCGGGCGGCGTGCGCTTCATCACGATGGAACTGGTGGAGGGCGAGAGCCTGAAAGCGCTGGTCCAGAGGGTGAACAAGCTTTCGGCCGATAGCGCCCGGGCCATCATGACGCAAGTGTGCGAGGGGCTGGCGGCGGCCCACGCCGAGGATGTCATCCACAGAGATCTGAAGCCGCAGAACGTGCTGATGGGCGCCGATGGACGCGCCCGTATCCTGGACTTTGGGCTGGCGCGCCCGGTGGAACAAACGGGAATCACCCGCACGGGGATGATTATAGGGACGCCGGACTATATGTCGCCGGAGCAGGCGCTTGGTCAAGCGGCCGATGCACGCTCCGATATATTCAGCTTCGGCATTATTTTCTATGAGCTGCTGACCGGTACGCTGCCTTTCGGGGGCGGCACTCTGGTGGAATCGTTTCTGGCACGCACGAGAGAACGAGCGCGGCCCATTGAGGCCGAGGAGCCGTCGGTTCCTCCGGAAATCGCGCGCGTGGTGATGCGCTGCCTAGAACCCGATCCGGCGCACCGGTATCAGCGCGCCAAGGACATACTCGAAGAGCTGAGGGTTCACGATGGCTCGCCTGACCGGGAGCGCGCCGCGACAGCCACTTATGAGTCCGGGGCTCTTTCGCCTGGCGCGATGCTGGGGTCGCGTTATCGCATTGAAGCGGAAGCGGGCGAAGGGGGCATGGGCAAGGTGTACCGGGCCACCGACCTGGACCTGAACCGCACGGTGGCGCTGAAGGTGGTTCGTCCCGATCGGGCGGGCACGGCAGAGTCGGTGGAACGGCTGAAGCACGAGATTTCGCTGGCGAGCCGGATCTCCCACAAGAACGTGCTGCGCATCCACGATTTGGGTGAAGTGGACGGGCTGTGCTTCGTCTCGATGGCGTGGGCGGACGGTGACGATTTGGCGCACCTGCTGCGGCGTTCGGCGCCGCTTGCCGAGGAACAAATTGTAGCGCTAGGAATGGAAATTTGCGAGGGGTTGGACGCCGCTTGCGAGCAGAATATTATCCATCGGGATCTAAAGCCGGCTAACGTGTTGCTGGATGCCGCGGGTCACCCGTGCATTGCGGACTTCGGGCTGGCGAGCACCATGGACGCGGAACAGGCGCCGCCTATAGCGAACGCTGGCGAGATCAACGGAACGCCCCGCTACATGTCGCCCGAGCAGGTGGAGGGCAAGCGTACCGACCATCGAACTGACATTTACTCGCTGGGTTTGATTCTGTATGAGATGGCGACGGGCGACATCCCGTTCGAGGATGATTCGGCGCTGCAGACGATGGCGCAACGTGTCACCGAGACACCTAAAGATCCAAAGCTATTGAACCCGGCGATCTCACAAGAGCTGGCAAACATCATTCTGCGCTGCCTGGAGCGGGATCCGCTGCGGCGGTATGAGAACGCACATGCGCTATCGAACGATCTCCGCGGGTTGGGCGGACTGCGACCGGCGTCGCTCGCCGGCCGTGTCCAGAAATGGATGTATGCGGCGGTGGTAGCGGTATTGGTTGCCCTGACAGCAGCAGTCAGCGCGTGGCTTGCCGGACGCCATAACGCAACGGAAATTCCTCGCAGCGGCAAGTACGTCGCAGTGCTCCCTTTTCGAGCGGTTGGTGCGGATTCAAACTTAAAATACGAGGCCGAGGGCGTAGCCGAATCCATTTCCGCGCGCCTGTTCTCACTCAGCAGCGTACATCCGGTTTCCCCGCTTGCCTTGGAGCAGGTTGATCTTACCCAACCGGTGAAGGCCATTGCACGCAAAGTGGGCGCAAACCTGGTGATAGGTGGTTCCATGCAAAGCGCGGGGAATTCCGTCACGATCATCACGAGCATTGACAATGTGGAAACCGGTAAGAGGTTGTGGACGAAATCGTTCTCCGGAATGCGAGCCGATTTGCTTACTTTAGAGGACGAGATCTGCAATGGGGTAATTGGCGCATTAGACGTGAAGCCTACGCTTGCGGAGCGTGAGCGGACGACTGTCCAGCCGACGCAGAACCTGAGTGCCTACGATGCGTACCTGAAAGGCCGCGACACGTACAAGAACCGGCGTGACGCTGATGGCGCGAACGCGGCGCTGACGCTGTTTGAGCAGGCCTCCGCAAAAGATCCGGCGTTTGCTCTGGCGTGGACTGGAGTGGCCGATGCCAGTCTAGAGATGTACCGGCTAAAGCACGATAGCTTTTGGTCGGAAAAGGCGATTGCCGCCGCCAACGAAGCGCGCAGCAGGAACGATAATTTGCCGGAGGTGCACTTGTCGCTGGGGAGCATCTACACCGCGACAGGAAAGAACGCACAGGCGGTGAGTGAAATCCGGCGTGCGCTGCAGCTGGAGCCGAATTCAGACGACGGATATGTGCGTCTAGGGCGTGCGTACCTGGTTACCGGTCAGCGTGATGCAGCCATAGCGGCGCTGAAGAAGGCGGTGACGCTGAATCCCTATTATTGGTACAACCACAACCAACTCGGGATTGCCTATTACACGATGGGCCGCGACACGGACGCCTTGCAGGAGTTCAAGCGAGTAGTGGAACTCGATCCCACGAAACCATCGGCGCATAATGCGATGGGGATCATTTATGCCCGCCACCGTCCGTGGGACAAGTGCATTCCGGAATTCAAGAAGGCGATTGAGCTGAAACCTTCGGCCAATACTTATACAAATTTTGCAACGGCGTACTTCAACGCAGGCCACTACGCTGAATCCGTTCCGCTGTTTGAGAAAGCGGCGGAACTGGATCCGGCCGATATGCTCGCGGTGGGCAATTTAGCCGATTCGTACCGGCAGGCGAAACAGCGCGAGAAGGCGCAAGCAGCCTACGACCGGGCGATTGAACTGGCGTACAAACAGTTAGAGGTAAATCCGCAGGACGGGGCTACATTGGGCAACTTAGCGCGGTTCTATGGCGGGAAGGGCGTGCCGGCCAAAGCCCGGGAAGAGATTTCACGGGCTCGTTCCATCAATGCAGCGAATAGCCAACTGATGTATGACGAGGCTCTGGTGGACGCGTTAGCGGGCAACCCCCAGGAATCGTTGCGTGCGCTGACACGCGCCCTTGAACATGGTTACTCAGTGGACGAAGCGCGGAAGGATCCGGACCTGGCAGCGGTGCGGGCGCTGCCGGGCTTCCGCGAGCTTTCGAAGAAATTCGGCGGTTAGAGGGATGCGACGCGGAGTCGCCGGACACCGCACCAGATAAGGCCGAGACCCGTTGCCGACAGCAGCATGGACGCAGGTTCAGGAGTAGCAGCAGCAGTGCCCGGCGCGCCCGGAACCGAATTGGCGTTGGCACTAAAACTAGCATTGGGTCCCCAACCTCCCAGGCCATTTGGATCCACCGGTTGGTCGTTGCCGATCAAGTCGTTTAGATCAATGGTGAAGTACATGCCGTTGGCGATGCCGCCACTCCCGATACCCGTGTTGAAAAGACCGATGGTGAAGCGCGAAAACCCGCCGCCCAGGTCCGTTGAGGAATACTGGTTGGTGTTAAAGAACAATCCCGGCAGCACAGTGATGGCAATGTTGTTGGGCTCCGTGACCGAGATACTCAAGTTTTGCCATAAGATGCCGCTGTTATTGACGAACGCGAACACGCCACCGCCTGCGGCATCAGATCCGAAAGCGAAGCTTTGACTCGTCACCGGGAGGCCAACGGCTGGGTCGCCCATGGAATAAACCGGATCTACCGGATCGGCGCGAACCAAAGTCGTGCCCATTGCAAGTACGGCTAAGCCAAGCAAATAAACTGATCGATTCATAAGAGCCCTCGTGAGGAGTAAATACACCCAACACTGGGATGAGGTCCGGAGGGCTTCTGTTTCCTGGCGATCTATGTCACGGGGACTAACAGTACTTAAGTAGTGTGCCAATCCTTTGGGACGCAAGTACGATCCTGAAAGGTCATAGCTAGAGTGTCAGACGATGTATCTCTTTCATTTCTTTCGTTCATTCCTGCCGCTTCGGAATTCGGTCGGGTTCGGCGCGAGCGACTTTGTGGAAATCGGCATCGCTGCTTTGTTGATCTTGTTGGCATTTACACGATGCTGGGCTGAGCCTTTTCTCCGCCGGTTAGCTAAAAGCACGGCCGCCAGCATGATATTGCTAGCGGGTTTACCTATTGCGCTGCGGCTGTTGTTGCTTTCCCGCTGCCCGACGCCCACTGCGGACGGCTCGGACGATTTCAGCTACCTGCTGCTGGGCGACACTCTGTTTCATCTACGCCTGGCGAATGCGCCGCACTTGCTGCATGAATTCTTCGAGACGATTTTCGTTCTTCAGGAGCCCAGTTACAGCTCCATTTATCCGCTAGGGCAGGGCATGGCGCTTGCTCTGGGACAGTTGGTCTTTGGAAATGCCTGGGCCGGCGTACTTCTGTCCGTGGGGCTGTTGTGCGCGCTTTGTTATTGGATGCTGCGCGCCTGGACAACTCCCGCGTGGTCGCTAGCCGGAGGCCTGCTGGCGGTAATCGAATTTGGTCCGCTCAGTTCATGGACGAACAGCTACTGGGGTGGCGCGGTGTCGGGCGTGGCCGGATGCCTGGTCTTCGGGGCGCTTGCGAGATTAAGAGAAGGCGGCCGAATGCGGGATGCCGCTTTGGTTGGCATCGGGATCGGTCTGGAGGCTTTGACACGGCCCTTCGAGGCCGTGCTCTTGACCGCGTGCGTCATGCTGTTTTTTGCACCCATGTTATGGAAGCCGATGAACGGCGGCCGGGGTGCAAGATCCTTAGCGGTAGCTCTGCTGGGGTTAGCACCGGCGGTTGGGTTGACGCTAACGCACAACAAGTCCGTTACAGGAAGCTGGACAACGCTGCCGTACATGGTCAGCCGGTATCAGTATGGCGTGCCAACCAGCTTCACGGTGCAAGCCAATCCTGTTCCGCACCGCACTCTAACGCGCCAACAACAGTTAGATTACCGGGCACAAAGCGCGATTCACGGCGACACCTTAGATACTTTCGGGAGATTCACTCAGCGCTTGGCTTTCCGGCTACGCTATTACAGCTTCTTCTTTCTGGCCCCGCTGTACTTGGCGGCGCTGATGTTTGTCATCACAATCCGGGAATGGCGCTTTGCCTGGATACTCGTTGCACTCTTTGTTTTCGCCTTGGGCACCAACTTGTATCCCTACTTTTACCCTCATTACGTGGCCGCGGTCACGTGCCTTTGCGTGCTGGTGAGTGTGAAGGGACTGGAATGGATGAGCGGCGTGAAAGTGCGGGGCGTAGCAGTGGGCGGGCAGGCGAGCCGATTCATTCTCCTGGTGTGCGCCAGCCAATTCCTGTTCTGGTATGGCCTTCATCTGTTGGGAACGGAAGACGTCTGGCCCGCGCTGGGATACGAAACGTGGGACTACATCAACTACGGCGATCGGGACGGGCGCGTGGCTATTAATAAAGAACTAGCGAACGCATCAGGCAAACAATTGGTGTTTGTCCGTTACTGGCCGCGACATAAGTTTCAGGAGTGGGTTCATAATGCGGCGGATATCGATGCGAGCCGCGTGGTGTGGGCTAACGATCTGGGCGCGGTGGAGGATCAAAAGCTGCTGGACTACTTTCGGAATCGCAAAGCGTGGTTACTGGAGCCGGATGCGCAGCCGCCGAGGTTGACTCCGTATCAAAGTGCGTCGCTTACTTCACATCAGTGAATAGGCCGCCTGGCTGCGGAGCTGCGATGGGCGAGGGTGTATCGGCTGTGTAAGGTGTCAGCTTAGGCGGCTGGGCGTCGGGCTCGAGAAGCCAGACTGCCCGCTCGGGGAAGTAGTGGCGCAGCTTCCGGTTCTCCGCCGTGCCCCGATCGCGCGCCATGACGATCCGCGAGCTGTCGATATCGGCAGCGTTCCAGACCCATTCGTCCTGGAAGCGGTGGCGCGGCCAGTAGCGGACGAAGATCAGTTGGTTACCTGGGTGCGCGGCGAGTTGATTCGCGACTTCGTTGCGCCTCTGCGGACCTGCGTGGTTGATGGCATCCCATGTTTCGTACTGTATGGCTTCGCTCGATATGTGTAGCCTTTCCAAGAGATGAAGACCATACCAGAAGGCGAAGTGCGCGGCGCAAAGGATAAGGATGATACTGGCGGCTTCCTTACCCGCGAAGGCGAACTCGCTCAAGCGCCTTAAGCCCGTGACGCTTATCAAAATGAACAGGGAGGTAACGGCGGCTAAGTAATGAGGCAGCAGATAAGGGAACAAGTTAGTGCCGAGAGCGAAGAGGATTAAGGTGGCGACGACCCAGGCGATGCGCGGCTGGCGCAGCGTGAAAAGGAACGCCACGAGAGCGATATAGAGCGGGGGCAGAAAGAAGAAGCGGTAGTAGCGGATGCGGTACTCAAGGCGCAGGAAGAAGCGGGGGAGCGTATCGGCGCCGAGGCCGTGAGTAAGTGCCTGGGCTTTGTAGTCAAGCTCCTGCTGAGGTGTTAGCTCGCGATGAGGAGTGGCTGGATTCTGAACAGTCAACGTTGTGGGAATGCCGTACTGATACTGACTCAGCTGCTCCGGCAAGGTGGCCCATTGGCCGGTGACTTGTTTGTTTTGAGCGAGCAGGAGAAGCAAGCATGGAGCCGTCGCCAGAAGAACGTAGGGCAAGGCCTTGGCGAGTTTGATCGCTTCGCCGCGGTGACGAAGCGCGGGAGCGAAGAACAGGGTTACACTCACCATCAGCAATAGCGACTCGAAGGGCCGCGTCATGCAGTTTATGCCCAGCCCGATGCCCAGCAGAAGCGCATCACGCCTTCGCCAGCTTGCCTTTAATCGGGGAAGCGCGCCGAAGACGAGACATCCAGCCGCGGCGGGAAGCGCACCGCCCCAGTAAGAGTTCATCCAGGTGTTGAGCGGGCCGAATTCGATGACGGCGAGCAGTCCTCCGGCGAGCGCCCAACGAGGAGTCGTCCAGCCCCGCAGCATCCAGTAGCAGAGCGACGATAGGGCAGCGATGGCGAGAACCACGCCGGTCCAAGGCTGGCGGGAAAGGGCGCGGCCTGCGGCGAGCATGAGGCCTTGGCCAGGAGGATAGATGGAACTGTAAGTTGGCTGCTGAAGAACGAAGAAGGTCTCAAAGAATTGCGGAAGGGCGTGCGGCGGGTTGGCCAGACGGAAGTGCAGGAGCGTGTCCGCCACCAGCAGATGACTGAACTCGTCGTAAATATCGGGCGTTGGAACGGGATGGTTGGGGAGCAGCAACAGCCGCAGGGCGACGGGCAGAACGGCAAGAATGATCATGCAGTCGCGCGTTCTTGCGGCGAGCGCCACAAAGTGCGGCCGAAGAAAAGGGCTCCAGATGAGCGCGGCCAAGGCGAGCAACGCCGCTAAGGCAAACGCGATGAAATCAGCCGCTCCAAAGCCGAGAGGATTTTCGAGCACGGGGGTGGGGGTCAGTGTTCTCGAACACCGATTCCGATGAGGGAGGTGGGCGGCCAGGGAAGAGAGCGATCAATGCGCCGCCAAAGCGGAACCAGTAGATCGAAGACGCTGAGCTGGATGCGGCTCAGGGTGCGCCTTCGCAGCACGCGGGAATTGAGGAACCAGCCGGGATAGGTCATGCGGTTGAATTCAAGAATACGCTCGACATGGAAACTCGCGCTGGTCATCTTGTTCTGTAGTTCCGTTTTCGCATAGCGGCGCTGGTGTTCCAATGCTTCATCTAACGATCCAAAAACCTGCATGCCTTGGGGTACCAGAATGATGGCACGCCCTCCTGGCTTCAGACACGAGTAGATATTTCGGAGTGCGGTGAGATCGTCCTCTACATGTTCGAGCACGTTCAGGCAGACCACCGTATCCATACTGTTGCGAAACGGCGCAAAGTCGGATGGTTTCGTGAGGTCGCATGTGGCGGTGATCAGATTGGGGCACCCCTGCACTCGCGTTTTCAGGCGCGTCAATAGTTCCTGGTCGAGATCGGTGGCGACATAGCGATGCCGGCTCTTGCACAACAGCGCTGTGAGGTTGCCGATGCCGGCCCCGAGTTCAAGCACGTCGCCGGTGACAAAGGGAAGCAGGGTATCGGCCATCCAGCGATTGAATCGCTTCGCGCCTGACATGGCGTCGAGCATTGCCGCCGCGGGCTTGGTGTAAGTAACGGTTGACAGTCTCGCCTAGAGTATGACCCACAAAGCGTGGACATTTTGCTTTGCCGCGCGCTGTGTGGCCTTAGCCGCGATGTTCCCCCACCCGGTTCCGGCATACTGGAGGAGAACGTCTTAAGCTTGGCGCATCGGCCGGCCAAAGCACCGAATGAAAATCATTGTTTCTGTGAAGCAGGTCCCCGCGCGCGATTCTTCGCTGCGGGTGAACGGCGGGGGCACGTGGCTGGACGAATCGGACCTCAGCTACGAAATGAATGAGCCCGACGCCTATGCCTTGGAAGAGGCGCTGCAACTGAAGGAGAAGCTGGGCGGCGAAGTGGTGGTGTTGTCTGCCGGTCCGGCGCGTGTCACTCAGACCATTCGTGAGGCTTTGGCGAAAGGGGCGGATCGGGCCATTCACGTAGAGGTTGAGGAAGGCGGAGCGCTGGACGCGCTGCAAACGGGAAGGCTGTTGGCGGGCGCCATACGGCCCGAGTCTCCAGATTTGATTCTGACTGGGCTTCAGTCTGACGATTTGGGTTATGGCCAAACCGGTGTTGTTCTCGCCGAGTTGCTGGGGTTCGCTCACGCGACCATCGTCATGGAAGTGGAACCCGAAGGCAACACGTTGCGTGTGAAACGCGAGCTTGAAGACGGCTGGTTTCAGAACGTGACGCTGCCGTTGCCGGTGGTACTGACCGTTCAATCCGGAATCAAGAAACTTCGTTACGCAACCCTGATGGGAATCAAAAAGGCCAAGAGCAAGGAAGTAAAAACCATCTCGGCATCGCAGCTTGGCTTTGGCCCTGTGCCCGCGGCTCAGCTTCAGCAGGTTTACTTGCCGCATCGCAGCAAGCAGACACAGATCCTTTCGGGCGATGCGCGCGAAGTGGCTCGGCAGCTGGTTGAAAAGTTGAAATTTGAGGCGCGCGTTCTATGAGGGTTCTTGTGGTGATGGAGCAGCGCGGCGGCAAGTGGAACCGCATGTCGTTTGAGGCTCTGGCCGCCGGGCAGAAAATAGCGCAGTCGCTGGGGACGGGGCTTGAAGCCGCGGTGCTCGGCTCGGGTATCGACTCGCTGGTGAAAGACGCAGCCGCTTATCCGGTCGAAAAAGTATTCGCCTTGGACGCCGCGGCTCTGGCTGATTACACGCCCGACGGCTACACAGCGGCGCTCGAGCAATTAATCAAATCCACGCGGCCGCGGGTGGTGGTGTTTCCTCATACATATCAGGTGCGCGACTATGCGCCGAAGCTGGCAACGCGCTTGGGCAAGGCGCTGGTTAGTGATGTTGTGGATGTAAAAACCGATGGCGCCGCGATGGCATTGGTGCGTCAGCTGTTTCAGGGCAAGTTGAATGCGGATGTCGGGGTATCGGCTGATCTTCAGTTCATCTCTGTACAGGCGGGTGCGTTCCGGGCGGCGGAGAGCTCCGGTGCGGGGGCTCCGGTAGAAAGTTTTCCGGTCGAGATTGATGCCTCTGAAATCCGAAGCAAACCGGAAGCGCCATTTCGCGATGGGCAGCGGTCTGTGGATCTTACAGCTGCCGGGATCATCGTTTCGGTGGGACGCGGCATCAAAGAAAAAGACAATTTGCCGGTGGTCGAAGCGCTGGCGAGTGCGTTAGGGGCCGAGATCGCAGCGTCACGCCCGATTTGCGACAACGGGTGGCTGCCTATGGAACGCCAGGTTGGGAGCTCAGGCCAGACCGTATCGCCGAAAATCTATTTCGCCGTCGGTATTTCCGGCGCCATCCAGCACCTAGTGGGCATGAAGGGTTCGAAGACTGTTGTTGCGATTAATAAGGACGAGAACGCGCCTATTTTCGAAACCGCGGACTACGGCATAGTGGGTGACCTGTTTGAAATTGTGCCGGCGTTAGTCGAAGAGATCAAGAAGGCTAAAGCATAGAAGCTGATGATGAGATGTGTGAACGGCGGAAGCCGCGCAATAGGCCTGCTCTTCTCAATCGTCCTGGCAGTGTTGCTGGCAAGTTGCAATAAGCCGGTTTCGAAGGATGTCGCCGCGGTGGTAAATGGCCGTCCCATCACTTACACGGAATTGGATCACACGATTGCCGCCCAGTTCCCGAATACAGCGCTGAAGTCAAATCCGGACCAGAAGACGGGTGTGCGCCTGGAAGCGCTACGCACTTTGATCGACAACGAGCTGCTATTGCAGCGCGCGGAGAAAGAGGGCCTGCTGGCATCGGACGCCGACGTCGAAGCACGCTTCAATGAGCTGAAGGTCACTTACACGCAGGAACAGTTTCAGAAGTTGTTAGATCAGCGCAAGATGTCGGTCGCGGGTTTGAAGGCGCAGATCCGTCGCGAGCTGAGCGTTCAGAAGCTACGGAACAAAGAAATCGGCTCACACATTTCCATATCCGACGCGGACGTGGCTGCTTTCTATAACGCCAATAAAGGCAGCTACAACCTGCCTGAGACCAGAGTTCATCTTTCGCAGATCTTAGTAACTGCAAGTCCGGATCCTAACATCAGTAACTTGAAAAATGACAAGGCGCAAAACGATCAGCAGGCGCGGAACAAGATTCAGATGATTGATCTGCGCGTCCGGCAAGGCGAGGATTTCGCGATGCTGGCGCAAGGTTACTCGGAAGATGCTTCGGCGGCAAACGGCGGCGACTTAGGTTTCGTTCCCGAATCGGCGCTCGACAAAGCGAATCCGGAGCTGCGTAAGATGATTTTGGAAATGACTCCGGGGCAGGTTTCCCCCGTGATTCATACGCAGGAAGGTTACCGGATTATCAAGCTGATCTCGAAGGAGCCGGCTGGCCAACGGGAGCTGAGTGATCCGCGAGTGCAAGAAGAGATTCGTCAGGGGCTGTTTCAACAGAAAGAGCAAGTGCTTACAGCCGCTTTCTATGAAGTGGCGCGCAGCCAGGCTAAGGTTGTGAATTACTATGCTGAATCCGTGCTTGAGAGCCGGGATAAGAAGTAGTCAGACTAGATAAAGCATTGTGGGGAACGGCGTTCAAAATCGGTCAAGCTCTTCGCGCCAGGACACAAGACTATTAACCCGATCCAGGATTCAGCCCCTAAGGACGCAAGTTCCTGCCGTCGCAGTTACTGCCTGCTTTTCCCCTGCTTGCGCACCTGCTCCATGTACTCACGCACATATGCCTGATACATCAGCGGGATCTCATCGCGGTTGATCTCGCCGCCTAAGTCGGAGTGGTGACCCTGGCGCTGCGAATAATCGGTTTTTAACTGCTGCTTATTCGAAGGCTTTTCCACGCTCATCTCGCCGGTGAGATTTGCCGAACGCTTGCCGATGATCTCTTCCAGTTTCCCCATGGCCTGCAGTTGACCGGCTTCTTTGACGCCCTTGTCGCCGTCCTGGCTGCCGACGCCGGAACGCGCGTCAGAGCCGCTTTCAGGCGATTGATCCGAACTCCGGCCTTCGGAGGCTTGCGCTTTTTCCTTCGTTTCCCCTTGCGCTTGTCCCATCGAACTCTGATCCTGGCTGGCCTGCTGGTTGCCGGCGTTCTGCTGTTGCCCGGACTGATCTTTGCTGGCCGCTTTGGGGTCGCCAGCCTTGCCCTCTCCGTTCGGAGGGTTGCCGTTCTGTGGCTGGCCTTGCGAGCTCTGGCTGGGCCGCATCTTTGCCATCAGGCCGGAGAGCGCGTCCTTCATCTTGTCCATCAGCCCTGCGGATCCATCCTGCCCACGAGCCGATGGATCCTTGGCAGCAGGAGTTGGCTTCGAACCGGGTTGCTTGCCGGCCGATTGTTCTGCTTTGTCTCCGGCCTTCGCTTCGCTGCCTGAGCGGCCGCCCTCGCGCGTTTGCGGGCCTCCCTCTTGTGGCGTGCTGCCGGCGTGCTGCTGGTTGTTCTGACCGGGTGAAGCACTGCCCGGCGCTCCCTCCGCTCTGTTTTCCTTAGCATCCTGCGGCTGGGACGCGTCACGCGGGGCATTCTCCCTGGCGAGCGGAGAAAAGAGCTTTGCGCTCCCCTCATTCGGCGATGAGTCGAGTGCACGATGCGCTTCAGCCGGGCGCGTGTTTTTGAATCGCTCGATTACGGATTCAAGGTGAATCGGAATCAAGGATTGCTTCAGACTCAGGCTGCTGGTGACCATGTATCGAACAGCGAACAGACCAAAGGCGGCTGCTGCTAATGCACCCGTCACAGCCCAGGCACGGTGGCGGGTGAATGGGAACGCGTCGGCGGGCCGAACGGATTCGGCCAACTCCTCAGCGCGTGCAATCTGGAATTGCGCCACCGAATCTTCGCGACGGCCGGCGCTTGAGGCGAGAAACCAAGCTGTTGAAAGCGAGTCGCTGAGCTGGAATCGCTTGTCCAGAAGCTGGGCCACACGGTAGGGCGCGATGCGGGCGCCGAGGACGCGAAACAGGGCGACTTCCGCACCGGTTCCGCCCAGCAGCACCAGCCAGTACCAGTTCAGAATTTGCGTTCCTAGCAGAAGCATCAAAATGCCTCCGCCGAACATTAAAGCGAGCGCCAGCGCGGCGTGCTCCATCCCGAGCGTAAGTAGCCTTCGCCGGCTTGCCGCGCGGATGACCGCGTCGATTCGGTTGGGGCCAGAGATTTGGGATAGGGGCAAATGCGCGTCCGACAGCCCGATTATCCCATGTCTTTAGCGTTGTTTCGGCTTGCGTATCGACGGGAGCGGATGGCTTGTTTCGTTACCATAAAAACTTACATGCTGCGTTTTGAAACTGCCGGAGAGTCGCATGGCGAGTGCCTTGTTGCGACATTAACGGGCCTGCCGGCCGGCATTCCGGTTTGTCTTGATTACCTCAATCGTCAGCTGTGGCGCAGGCAGCAGGGTTTTGGGCGCGGCGGCCGCATGAAGATTGAAACCGATCAGGTGCGCGTTGTTTCCGGCGTGCGGCATTCACAAACCATCGGCTCGCCGATTGCAATCATTATCGAGAATAAGGACTGGAAGAACTGGACCGGCATCCTTCCGGTGGAATCGAAAGACGCGGAAGCTGGTAAAGACAAACCCGTTCACCGTCCGCGGCCGGGCCATGCGGATCTGCCGGGCGCTATCAAATACAACTTCAGCGACGCGCGCTACATTCTGGAGCGCGCCAGTGCCCGCGAAACGGCGGCGCGTGTTGCCGTCGGCGCACTCGCGAAAACCTTCCTCAAGCAATTTGGCGTTGAAGTGTTGAGCCATGTGGTGGCTGTGGGCCCGGTGAAGCTGGAGCGCCGCGCCGCTTGGGGTGAGATTGTCACTCTCAGCGAACGGGACGATGTGTTGCTCGGCTGCGTTGACGAGGAGACGGAGAAGCGGATGAAAGAAGCTGTCGATCATGCGTACCGCACCGGCGATACGGTGGGCGGCATTTTCGAAGTGGTGGCACACGGCCTGCCCGCGGGTTTGGGCTCCCACATCACCTGGGACACGCGTCTGGATGGCCGGTTGGCACAAGCCATTGTTTCCATTCAGGCGGTGAAAGGCGCGGAGATTGGCTTTGCGGAGGACGGCGCGCGCGCCTACGGATCAGCAGTTCAGGACACGATCCACTACGGCAAGCCGGAGCAGGCGTTTCATCGCGGTTCAAACCGCGCGGGCGGCCTAGAAGGCGGCATTTCGAATGGCGAGGACATCGTGGTTCGAGGATTCTTGAAGCCTATCTCCACGCTGCGGCGGCCACTTGAATCGGTGGATTTGCCAACGCGGGAACCGGCGCTGGCGGCATACGAACGCAGCGATGTGGCAGTTGTGCCGGCCGCCGGTGTCATTGGAGAAGCCATGACCGCGCTGGTGCTGGCGCAGGCCTTTCTCGAGAAATTTGGAGGAGATTCGCTTGGAGAGACCAAGCGCAATTACCTGGGCTACATAGCCCAAGTAAAAGAATATTGATGATTTACAAGATCTTGAAATACGGCGAGCCGATTCTGGAAAAGATCGCTGAGCCTATTACGGAGTTCGATACTCCTGAGTTGAATCAACTGATCGCCGATATGTGGGAGACCATGTACGCAGCCAAGGGTGTTGGCCTTGCGGCACCGCAAATCGGAATGAGTAAGCAGATCTCCGTCATCGACGTCAGCATAGGTGAAGACGAGAGCAAGAAGCTGGTCATCATTAATCCCGAGATCACGCTGCGTGAGGGTAAACAGGTTGGCGAAGAAGGATGCCTCAGCATTCCAGGATTTCGCGAGCCCCTGACGCGCGCTAATAAGGTGAGCGTGCGCGCCCGGAATGAGAAGGGTGAGCCGATTGAATTGTCGGGCGAAGAGTTGCTGGCGCGAGCCCTTCAGCACGAGATCGATCACCTGAAGGGCGTCATGTTCATCAACCACCTGAGCACGCTTAAACGAGATCTCATTCGACGCAAAATCAAGAAGCTTCAGAAGGCCGGCGAGTGGGAGTGATGTGGAGTAAGACGACGGCGCGGGCACAAGTATCTCGATGCGCGTAGTCTTTCTTGGTACACCCGAATTCGCAGTTCCCTCGCTCCAGGCCCTTGCCGCCGCCGGACATCATGTTGTGGCAGTATTCACGCAACCAGACAGGCCGAAGGGTCGTGGCAATCAAATCGCCGACTCGCCCGTCAAGCTAGCGGCTTCCACTTTGGGTATTCCTGTGCACCAGCCGGAACGGATCCGGAGGCCTGAATCCGTCGAACGACTAACGGGGCTGGCGGCGGAGCTTATGGTGGTGGTCGGCTATGGACAGATCATTCCGCAAACGATTATTGATCTGCCGAAGCACGGTATTCTCAACGTGCATGCGTCTCTTCTGCCCAAATATCGCGGGGCGGCGCCCATACAGTGGGCCATCGCGAATGGTGAAAGCGAAACCGGCGTGACCATCATGCAGATTGATGCCGGCCTGGATACGGGGGACATGCTTCTCAAGGAGAAGGTTACGATTGAGCCGGACGAAACGGCGCCGCAACTAAGCGCGCGGCTCGCCCCGCTCGGTGCAGATGCTTTGCTCACGGTCATCAAGCAGATCGAGGCGGGTACGATCAGCCGTAAAAAGCAGAACAACGCCGAAGCGACGCTCGCACGCATCCTCGAAAAGGAAGACGGACGCATTGATTGGTCTCGGCCCTCGACGGAGATCTACAACCGGCTGCGGGGCTTCACGCCTTGGCCAGGCGCCTCCACGACCTTGCGCGGCCAGCCGCTGCTGGTCACAAATGCGAAACCTGCTGAAGCGTCCGGCATCCCACCCGGTGTGCTTCATTCTGAAGATCGAAAGCTATTCGCGGGCTGCGGGGATAATACCGCATTGGAACTTCTTGAGTTGCAACCGGCCGGGAAGAAGCGCATGTCTGTCGCGGCTTTCCTGAACGGCTACAAGCTTTCTGAAAGCGAAGTGCTGGGAGACCACAGTTGAAATTTCCGCTCGGTTATCGTTACGCAGCCGCTTACGCAGGTATTCGCAAGACACAGAAGGAAGACGTTGGCCTGATCGTTTCGGACAAGCCTGCCTCCGCGGCGGCAGTGTTTACCACCAACATGGTCCAGGCTGCGCCCGTCCGCCTTGCCCGCAAACACCTGAAATCGTCTAAGGGCAAAGTATCGGCGGTGCTTGTGAACGCGGGCAATGCGAACTGTGCCACGCAAACGGGCGACGGCGTTGCTCGCGCTTCGACGAAAGCTGTAGCGAAATCACTCGACACCAAAGAGAAGTACGTACTTCCTGCGTCGACAGGCGTCATAGGGGTGGACCTCGACGCGAAGTTGCTCACGGATGTGGTCCCCACACTGGTTGGAAAGCTCTCGCCGCACGCTTTTGAATCCGTGGCGCGCGCCATCATGACGACGGACACCCGCCTCAAGATCGCCTCTGAAGAGGTCACGCTGCGGCGTGGCGCTGTCCGTGTGGCAGGCATGACAAAGGGTTCGGGCATGATCAACCCCCACATGGCGACTACGCTGGGATTCGTGATGACCGATGCCGCTTTGCGTCCCAGTGAATTGCGCGAAATGCTCGCCGAAGCGGTTGAGGGCAGTTACAATTCGCTAACGGTTGATGGGGACATGTCAACGAACGATATCGTTGTGCTGATGGCGAACGGCGCCTCAGGCGTTCGGCCGCATGGCAAAGAAAGAAACGCCCTTCAGGCCGCTATCAGTTCCGTGATGGAGAGTCTTGCAAAGCAGATAGCCGCCGACGGCGAAGGGGCGAGCAAATTAATTGTCGTGAACGCAGAGGGCTTCAAGACGACGGACGACGCCCGCAAAGTAGCCCGGGCCATTTCGAACTCGCCACTGGTGAAGACTGCCATTGCGGGCAGCGATCCGAACTGGGGGCGCATTCTCACGGCAGCCGGCTATTCGGGCGTCGTTTTCGATCCTCGCGACGTCGACATCTTCCTTCAACAGACGGAAGTCTGTCGCGGCGGCTTGGCCGCAGACATGGATGAATCGCAGCTGAAGACAAAGCTGGATGGAACAGAGGCTCATATCCGCATCGTCCTCAACGGCAGAGGGAAAGGCGAGGCTCGCTTCTTCACTTGCGATCTGACTGAAGGCTACATCCGGATCAATGGCAGCTACCGTACTTAGTCGACGCCGAAACCAGCGGGCGCTTGCCGTAGCGATGTTGATTGTGCTCTCCGCCGGGTCGCCGCTACTGGCCGATCGCGCCGCGGATGTGCGAACGCTGATTGGCAACGTGGCCACTTCTTTGACGTCCGGCAACCCGGCGGACGCGATGGCGCCATTCGACAAATCGTACGTCAATTATGAGAAGCTCAGCGGCTACTTCCAAGGACTTACGAATTTTCAGATTGAAAACGAAGTTGACGTGACCGATGAGCAGGATACAGAAGACGGCGCGAAGCTGACAATCGCGTGGGCTCTGACGTTGACGGACTTAACCACAAATCGCACTGACCAACGCGCGGGCGAGATCAATGTTCGTCTTGTATTGAAGGGCGGCAAATGGAAGATCGTGGAGTTTTCTCCTATCGAGATTTTCAATCCGCTACCGAAACGAGATGCGAAGCCTTGACTGGGCTAGAGCAACGACCTGAGCTGCTTGTAATTGCCCGGCGTTACCAGTTGGAAGTCGATGCGCAATCGGGTAAAGCTCTTTAGTTCGTCGAAAAGCGTGGAGGGTGGTACGCGAGTACCGGCCACCAGCATTCTGCCTGCCTCCACGCGGAAGGGGACAACGCCAAAACGCTTCTCGATGTGAGCCGGGAGGCTTCGCACGACGTGGCGCTTGACGCGACGCACATCGACCTGAGTAGAGGGCACGCCCGCTTGTAAGCTGATGGCGTGGCATAGATCCTCTTCAGAAACCAGGCCCTTCAAAAGAAGCCAGTCTCCCATTGCCGCTTCGTCCGGCGTCTCAGCCTTAATCGGGGCCAACTCCTGCTCAGATAAAAATCCGCAAGCGATCAGCACATCCGAAAGTTCACGCCGGTGTTCTTGCAGCAGATCGCGTGTCGGATAGGCGTGCTCGGTCTTAAGCCACACCAGCGGCCTATGCTGCATGCGGGCCCGGCTGTATCGCCACATGGCCCGCACGGAAGCGCAGCAGTTAATAAGATTCGCGTGAAAAACCCGGAGGGGGACGCCCATGGCGAAGACCCAGCCGAAGATGCGTCCGACGCAAAGCGCTCGCAACGCCAGGCGAAGACATTGCATGACCAGCGTGATGAAGCAGAGCGTTAGGATGATGGGATTTGAGACTGCGAAAGCCCAGGGGCGATGCTGCGCGGCGCTTTGCACTAGATCGACGATTCCCGCCACGAACAACACGTTGGTGAGCAGCCCCAGTGGATTCGCCAGCAAGCCCTTGCGGTCTCGCCAGAACCAATACTTCGTTCGCCAGCTACCGCGCCAGCCATAGCGCTCCCAGGTTTGAAGAGCAATGCCTGTTACCCAGCGAGTACGTTGTCTGATCGCAGTTCCAGCTCGGCGTGGAAAATACTCTCGAGTGGCTATGAACCTGTTGTCCTGGCGGCGCAACGGCGCAAACAGCTGAGGGCAGCCGGCATTGTGGATGTACACACCGATTTCGTAATCCTCCGTCAGGCTTGCCGGGTCGAAAACCTGTCCTCCGCGTTCACTCGCCAAGCGATCCAGGATCTCGCGTGCGAAACCTGTACCAACCCCGTTTGAAGGAATGAAGGAACCACTCAACTGCCTGGCGCGCATGTCGATGGTCTGGAACTCGGCGAACTCATCGCAGTAAATCGCGTGCGTGAACTCGTGGAACGGAGTCGGCAGCGGCAAGACCGGTACCTGGACCATCGAATATCTGCAGCGCTCCTCATTGATGAGCGCCAAGGCATCGGGATGGATCAGATCTTCGGCATCGTGCAGCACGACGGTATCGAAGCGGACGCGGTTTTCTGTTTCCCATTGCCGCATCTCCAGGTAGACGCAATTGAGGCAATCGGCCTTCGACGTGGGACCGGGATCGATGCACAAGGCTACATGTACATTGCGAAAGGCAGTTTCGAGCCCCTGGGCGACACCGATGGTTGCCTCGTCGTTCGGATAAACGCCAAGGAAGAAATCGAAGTTGCGGTAGCGTATGGCGGCCAGATTATGGCGGACCATGTTCGCGATCACTTCCGATTCTTTCCAGCAAGGAACGAAGATGGCAATACGCCGCTCCTTCCCTTGCATGCCTTCGCCTAAAAGAGGGGGGAGTGGGGGCTGGCGGCGCGAGACACGATGCCAGACGCATATCAGGACGGGAACGAAATCGTCCAAGCCGCTGACGAGGAGAACGGACGCAAGCAAGCCTAAAACGTTTGCCCAGGAAAGCCAGATCCCGAACTGCAAAAGCATTCCCCAGAGGTAATAATGGCCGCTCACCACAGTTCTTGATAGAAAGTGCCATCCCATCCAGGCAAATCGCACAATTCCTTAGATTTTTCTGAGGGTGAACGCACTGGGTAACTTGAACGACACGCGAGTAGAACGATCTGAGCTCACGTCGCTGAGTCAGCTTGTTCAAGAAGTGATCGGCGGGACGCTCCGCCGCAATACATTTACGCCCTGCGAGTTGCAGCTGCTGCTCGACCTGCAGGCTTGCCGCATTCGTAAGTCAATCAAGCCTGAGATGCTGCGGCGCTACCTGAAGGCAGTGCAGCAGCATTTCACCGTGGATGCATCCACCCCGTTGCGATTCGCGCACTTCTTTGAGAAGGAGCAGCATCGGGTGGCGGCGCAATCGGCGGAACGAGCCGAAAAAGTTCTGGGAGCAAGCTGCCCCGGCTAGCGGCAGCCAAGCTGCGCTTGTCTACACAGGAAAGTAACTCCGCTACCCTTGCCGGGCCGCAGCGAAGTGCGTTGCCGGGCTGTTATTCAAAAGCTGGGCCTGCCTTTCCCTCTGGGCTATCCTCAAGGTAGAAATACCAAGGAGATTGTCATGGCTAGCACGACGGGACCCACCCGGAAGCCCGAGCGGATGGTTTTCTGCGTCAAGCTGCAGAAAGAACTTCCTGGACTCGATGAAGTCCCATTTGATAACCATCCTTTAGGGCAGCGCATTTACGAACACGTCTCAAAGGACGCTTGGAAGATGTGGGTGGAGCAGATGAAGATGATCATGAATGAATATCGTCTGAACCTGGGTACTTCGGAAGCGCAAGAGTTCCTGCTGAAACAAATGGAGGAGTATTTCTTCGGTGAAGGCGCCGCTCACCCGCCGGGCTATGTGGCGCCTGGCCACTAAGAGCCGCTGCCCGCGCTGCACGCAGAGATCCTCTAGCCCTGCACGCCACAATGGTTGGGAGCGTCGTACCTGTTTGAAGTTGCCTCTGATTGCTTGCGTAATTCTTGCCATGGTGGCCACCTGTGAGGCGGCCAGCGACCCCGTAGCTGCACAGATTGCCCGTAGCGCACACGAGGCGGAAGATTCCGGCCAGTTTGTACGTGCCTACTTACTCTATGGGGAGGCGTTGGCGCGCGACCCGCATAACTCTTCTTATCGCTCGAATCGTGATGCGCTGGCGCCTGCCGCAAAGCTGCTAACGCAGGCCCAGATTCAAACCGCGGACATTTCAGAAGACGTAAAAGCAGCCGAAGGTAGCCGCTTAACCGAACAGCCTCCCATTGAAATGGCCAGCCGGCGCGAATGGGAAAGCGACGAGAACCTTCAGCCGCTGCCGCACATCGAAGCGAGCGCCTCCACTCACGATTTTGATATCCGAGCGGATGAGAAAACACTTTTAGAACAGGTCGCTTCGGCCTACGGCGTGCGCGGGATTTGGGATCCGCAACTGGAGCCTCAGCAGAACGTCCGTTTTCAAATCGATGGCGCTGATTTTCGAACGGCCATGGAAGCGCTCACGGCCGTTACTCACACGTTTGTGTTTCCAGTCTCGAAGCATGTCATGTTCTTCGTCCGGGACACGGAGGCGAAACGAGCGGAACTGGAGCCAAACATCCTGATCACATTCCCTTTGCCCAACACCGTGGATCAAAAGGACCTGGTAGAGGCGGCAACGGCGGTTCGCGGGGTGCTGAACTTGCGGAACATTGGCTGGGATAGCGCCACGCGTACGGTCTTGATTCGCGACCGTTATACGCGCGCTCAGGCCGCCCGCGTTCTGTTTGAAGCCGTACTCCTTCCAAAGGGCCAGCTGTCACTTGAAGTACAGTTTCTGGCCTTCAATTCCACTCGCAGCTTCCACTACGGCCTATCGCTTCCCACTGCTTTCTCGTTGGTCGACTTCGGCAGAATAGGCTCATTCAAGTCGCTGCTGCCTAGTTCTATCCCAAATGCCGCCTTTATGGCTTTCGGAGGCGGCTCGACACTCTTTGGCGTTGGTATCACCAGCGCCAGCTTGTTTGCCATGTACTCCGAGTCGGTCAGCCGCAGTCTCTACGATGCAACGATTGTTGTAGGAGACCGGCAAACGGCAACCCTCCACATTGGGGACAAATACCCGATTCCGCAAAGTCTATATCAAGGCGCACAACAGGGTGCAGGCTCTATATACAATCCCATCGGGCAAGTCAACTTGGAAGATCTCGGCATCGTCTTGAAGGTAACTCCGCGAATCAACGGTGAGGGGGAGATTGCTCTGGACATCGAAGCCGATTCCAAGTCACTGGGAGCCGAGACGCCGAGCACCATTCCGGCCATTAACGAGAGTGAATTCAAAGGGAACGTGAGCATACGTGAGGGGGAGTGGGCGCTTCTCGCCGGTTTGGACATAAGCTCACACAATGTCACCAGAAGCGGGTTAATCGGACTTTCGCAGATTCCCGGCTTGAATCAGTTGTTGAGCGAGAACACGCGGGATACGCAGAGCAGCAACACATTGCTGGTGCTGAAGCCTACCATCGTACGCCTGCCCATGTCGTCGACGATAAGCCCGCAGTATCTGCTTGGACCGCAACGCGGCGAACGCGTTTTGCTGTAACTCTTCTGGTCTAACTTGCGCTTCTAGTTTGCTTTGCTATCTTCTCTAGCATGTCAACGATGCGCGACGAAATTCGCCAGCAGCCGGAAGCGATTGAGCGCACCATTCTGGCTGAATGGCCCACCGCCGAACGATTGCGCGCCCACTTTAAGCGGCATCCAGTCCGGCTGATTGTACTCGCCGCGCGCGGCACCTCCGATAACGCCGCGCAGTTCGCGCGCTATTTGCTGGAGATATGCACCGGCATTCCCGTTTCTCTGGCTGCGCCGTCGGTGGCGACGCTCTACCAGGCACCATTGCACTTGAAGGATGCAGCGGTTGTGGCCATCTCCCAATCGGGCGAGTCAACGGACACCAACCTGGTGCTTGAGAAGGCGAAAGCAGCGGGCGCTTTCACCATCGGTATTACGAATGAAAGCGAGAGCACGCTGGCGCAACTGGCGGAGCAGACGTTCCTGGTTCGCGCCGGAAAGGAGAAGAGCGTTGCGGCGACCAAGACCTTCACCGGCCAGCTCACGTGCATGTATTTGCTGGCACACGCCTTCGGTGCGCCCATCCAACAAGAGGATTTGCAGCGCCTGCCTGACTGGAGCGCCGCAGCGCTTGAACTCGAAAGCGAGATCCGCAGCCGGGCGGAACGCTACTGCTTCATGCAGCACGCCGTCTGCGTGGGCCGGGGCTTGAACTATGCCAACTCATTCGAGTTTGCGCTGAAGCTGATGGAGACGTGCTATGTAGTGGCGGAGCGGTTTTCGTCCGCGGATCTCTTACACGGGCCTATTGCCATGCTTGAAGCAGCTTTTCCGGCTTTTTTGTTCTGCCCGCCGGGCGTTACTTGGAAGCCCATGTGCGAGCTGATGGAGAAGCTTAAAACAATTCAGGCGGATATGCTGATGATCACGGACCGCAGCAACAAGGAGGCGTCGACAGCTCCGGGCCTCCATCTGCCGCCGCTTACCATCCCGGCTTTGCTTGGCACAAGTGGCCCTATGCCCGAGGATCTGTATACACCAATCCCGTATATCATTCCCGCGCAACTATTTGCCGCAAGCCTGGCAGAAGTGAAACGCTTAGATGCGGATCGTCCGCGTACACTCAGCAAAGTGACGCAGAACCTATAGAACGGTTTGCAGCTGTTACTTGCGAGCGCCGCGCGTGGTGCCCTTGAGTGCGGACTGCCGGCGCTTTCTGTCCTTGCGCTTTGGCTTTGTAATGTTGAACGTGCCGCTGCCAAGGTAGTGAGCCTGATAGAGGCCGTCCTTCTGCTTACTCTGAGGGGAGGCGGCGTGGCCGCTTTGCGTGGTGGTGGTTTGCTTCTCTTCTGCCATTAGGATCCTTGACACTCCAGTCTAACGAATCACTCGCCATGCAAACCGCTCCTTAGCAGTCGCGGCTCTGTTTGGGCTTTCGCTCCGTGCCCCAGCGGAAAAGTTAGGCTCACGTTTTTACCGTGACAAGCTACTAGTTTGGATTCAGGGGTGCGCAATCACCATCAGGGTCTCGGCGTGCCGTAGCGTGCACTCCAGTGCTCCCTTCAAGTTCTCAGGGTCGAGCGCGGCGAAACTCTCGTCCAGAATCACCAGATCGGCTTTTTGAAGCAGCGCACGGGCCACGTAAATGCGGCTACGCTCACCATGCGAGAGCTGCCAACCGCCTTCGCCCACCATCTGCATGATGCCGGCGGGCATGCGCTCCAGCAGATCGCCAAGTCCCAACTCTCTGCACATGGCTTCAGCCTCTGCAAGGTCGTGCGCGCTCGGCGGCCAGCCTCGCCCCATTAACACATTGAACGCAAGCGTCTCCGTCAGGACGTGGTTCTCGTGAAACTGGGGCGCGGCTACCACTTGCTTGCGCCAGTGATCGTCGCCCAGGGTGTGTCTGTCCAGCCCGTTCAACAGCAGCAGTCCTGAATCCGGCATTCGGAGTCCGGCGAGAAGGGAGGCGAAGGTGCTCTTGCCGCCGCCGGACGATCCTTCGAGCAGTATGCGGTCGCCTCTATGGATGACAAGGCTGCCCGCCTGTAAAGCGGGAGTGCCGTGCCGGCGATAGCTATAGCTCAAGCGATCGGCCTCAATGACCGTTTCCGATGACCCGCGGCTCTCTTGACTGTTGAGAACTTGTGGAAGAAGCTCGCGGCGCGAAGCTGCGTGGAAGAGAGGAGCGATGCGCTGCCAAGCGACCCAAGCTCCGGCAACCTCCGCAAACGAGGCGGTTAGTCTTTTGAAGGCGTTGTAGGCGAGCAACACGCCACCCAGGACGATGGCAATGCGCGCTCCGGAAATGTCGCCCGCCACAATCGCGGGTGCGAGACAAGCTAATCCAGCCAGCAGCCATCCGCGGGGGATCAGTGCCATTAGCGACGTGGCGGCGCCGTCGCCGGCACGGGAGGCCTCGAAGTACTCCTGCAAGGCCTGATCTTCCGCTTCATGCCACTGTTCCGGCTGCTGCTGCGCCAGGCGCGTCCTGTGTCCCACCATAGACTCAATCAGATCGTGAGTGACGGTCATGCGCGCATTGGTGCATCGCTGGTAACGGCGCAAGAACCGCCAGCCGAAAGCTACCGTCAGCGCGGTCCAAACGAAAAGCAGGGTGGCGAAACGGCCGAGTACGAAGCCTGAAACGACGATCTCGATCACGGCAAGCAGGCCGGCTATTCCGCCGCTTAACGCCAGCGTCTCGACTGCTTCGGCTTCTAGCGCCTGCCCGAGGAAACTTCCTACACCCTGATGTCGTACTTCATCGGGCTCCAGCCGCAGGGCGCCCCATAGCAACCGTCGCTTCAGGATGCCGCCGATGCCGACGACTAACAGCCCTTGTAACCATGTCGTGAGAACTCGCAACGGCACAAGCGTAATAAGAAGGAGTGCCCACGCCAGTAGCCAGCCGCGATCCACTTGATTGGCGGCCCGCCCTGCAAACGACAATCTGCCTAGAACGACCCAAGATGCCAGCCACAACAGGTACTGCGCCGAATGCGCCGCAATCATGCCCGTCGCGTTTGATAGCGCGCCCGCCTGGCGGATCCAGCGCCCGGGAGAAGCCCCAGGCGATACACGCAGGATCCAACACTTATCGAATCTTCTACCGCCGATCTGCTCGGCCAACAGCAGATTGAGCACCTTTGCTTGTCTGGCCGGTGGAAGCTTTGTCCCGCTCAGCAGGCTTTGGTACTCAGGACGGGACGGCTGTTCCACCGCGGCGCGCAGGGCATCACAGACATCTTGTAAGGCAATGCGTCTTGTGAGCAAATCGGGGGTCAGGACGCGCAGCGTACGCCGGCCGCCGTCGAGGATCGAAAGAAAGCCCGCATCCGCCAACTGCAACATTGCCGGATGTGCCGCGCTCAACTTGTTTTCCAGATCCGCGAAGGTGGTCTCGACGGCTTCGGCCTCGCAGCCCAGGCGTTTCGCTTGCCGCTCGATCACAGTTCCCTTGTCTTCAGAGAAGCCGATCGCGCCTTCGATTGGCGTGTTTTCGACTGGCGTGTTGATCAGACCTGCATGCCGGGCCAGCGCCGCTACGCCCTCGCCTAATTTCAAAGCGGGCCAACAGAGCCGCGCGATGTCAGTTGCCTCGAACGCCGCTTCGAACCCAGCCGCCATCAGGCCACCTCGCTTTCGGGCGTCTTTTCTTCGACAACGCGACCTGAGTGAATGTGTATTCTGCGCCAAAGACTGCTCGACCACATTTCCGATCGCGTCTCTTGCTCGGCAAGAAGCAGTTGCGCGTAGCGTGAATGGGTTGACGACGACAACTCTTCAGGCGTGCCGTCCTCCACCACATGGCCGCCATCTACAACCAGAACGCGATCGAAGTCTCGTGTTTCAGAGAGATCGTGGGTGATGCAGAGCATGGTGGCATCGCGCCAGAATTCGCGCGCCCGGGCAAGAAGCTCGCGCCGCTTCTCGCGATCCAGCCCGCGAAAGGGCTCGTCGAGGATGACTAACCGGGACTGTTTGCGGAGCATGGCGCGCCCTAAGCGTACGCGCTGGCCTTCGCCTCCCGAGACCAGGCCTCCGCCTTCCCCGAGCGAGGTTTCAAGCCCTTGCGGAAGAGAGTCCAGCACGTTGCGCAGCGAGGCAGCGTCGATTATCTCCGCCGCGGCAATGGCATCGGCATTCGAGCCATAAGAAAGGTTTGAGAGCAAGGAACGATTCCAGAGCTGGACCGCCGGATCCACCCAGGCAATGGAACGTCGCATCTGGTGCATGTCGAGAGGAGCACCATTGACCCGGACCTCGCCTTCACTCGGCTTCAACCACCCAAGCAAAATGCCTACCAAGCTCGACTTGCCGGCGCCCGATGGCCCTATGATCGCGACGTGACTTCCGGGCTCGACAGCGATGTTCACGTCCGCAAGAATCACGTGGCCGGATGCCTGCACAGTGACGCCAAGGAATTCAATGCCGGGCGCCGCCGGCAGAGGCTCGGCCGCCGTCCCGGTGCTTAGGGTACTCTGCTCTTCCGGCGCTCCAAGGGGGTCAAGCAAGCGCATGGTTAAATTGCGAGCGTAAGGATACTGACGGGCTAAGGCGCCGATCTCCTGTCCAAGCGACGGCAAGCTCAGGGCCCAATAGACCACCAACAGCATGCGCCCGATCCCCGTTCCCGTAAGCGGATGGGTGAGCAACAGACACACAATGAGGCCGAAGGTGGCCGCCAGTTGCACAGCTTCGGAAGCAACAACGGCGCGCTGGAGGCGCAAAGCCCCGCGAGCCCATTCCCCAAGCAGCTTCTCGTGTTCTTTCCTGACGCTGCGTTCAGCCCGGTGTGCCCGGATGGCCAGCAATCCAAGCATCGCGTCAAGGTAGAAGCGCGTCAGGCCTGCGGCGTGACTCCTCACCCGCGCATCCCGTTCCGCAAGCACCGAGTGGGCGAGAAAGGGAACCAGTAGAGCGGCAGCGACAGTGAACAGCACCCAAGGCGTGGCCGAGGGCAGGAGCCAAATGATGGCGGCGGCCGTGGCACAGAGTTCGAACATGGCGCGCAGCAGCTGACGCGCTAGGTCCGGCAGGCGGCGCAGGCGATGTGATGCATGGCTGCGTTCGGCCATGTCGGAGGTGAGGCGGCTCTGGAAGTAGCGGTCCCCCAGCTTAGGAATCTTGGTGAGAAAAGCTACCCGCAGGCGGTTCTCAATCTGGCGCCCTAAGCGCAGAGCGCCTGAGAAGACCGGCACTTCGAGCAGCAGCAGTAGCAAGCTGAAGAACAAAATCGCCGCCAGTGCAGCCAGGCGCTGACTCGGTAAACCCAAGCGGTTTATGACGGTGAACAAGCCTCTGAAGAGCAGCGCTTCAAAGATCACTGCGCCCGCAGCCGAAGCAAGCGCAAACGTCAGGATGGCGGGCGCCCAGGCACCGCTTTGCCGCAGCAGGCGGAGGAGTTCGAGCCCTGGAGTGAGAGGGCGCTCGTTCAGGGCGGCGGTAAGTTCCGGTCCCAGCGGGTGGCTTTCTACCTGGGGCGCAGCCGCTTCTGTATGGGCCGCAGTGGCTGCGTGGGGCGATCGCTTGCCGCGCACACGGACCAGCACAGCGCCGCGCATGATCACCTGTTCGGAGCCGTCCTCGGCATCGTCGGCTGGCTGAACCGACCAGTAGCGCGCCGGGATCAAAGCGGGGCTGGCGCAAAGACGGCCGATGAGCTGTTCCGCATCGGGACCTTTGTGGACGCCGCCTGCGCGCGTGAGCGATGAGATCAGCCGCAGCGAAGCGTCAAGCGCCGCCCAGCCGCGCCAGCTCTCGTCCGACCGGGCTTGGCTTGTGAGCCGCTCTGCCGAGTCTCCTGACAGGCCCACGCTGCCCAAACGCTGAAGCAGCGCCGCCTGAAACTCATCCGAGGCGGCGAACTCGCGCCAGCCGGAGGCCTCCACAGGCATGGCATGCTGGTAAATCTCGCTTCGAAACTGCTCGGCACTCACCCATCTGCGGCCGATGGCGGGGTCCATCAGCTGAAGCGTGCGCCCATGCCGGCGCCAAGCAACGACGAAGTGCGTAAGGCCGTTTGGGAGCGTGACGACGACGATGGCGGGCAGAGCTTTCGCTCCGGGCAGAAGAAGATGGTCGGCCGGAATCATGATCTGCTCGGCTTCGAGGCCCAGCTGATTGGCGACTTCCTCCATAGTGTCGATGGAGGTGCCATCGATTTCGGTCTGGCAGGCTTCCCGCAAGCGCCCGTAGCTGACGGCAGTACCGAAAGCTTCCAGTAGGCATTTGAGCGAAGCGGGTCCGCAGTCCATGTTGGAGGTTTGGACCACCTCCGGAGCGAACAGCTTTCTCAACGTCCACCAGCAAGCGTGCCTGTGGAGGGCGCCGGAGTGGAGAACTCAAACAGCGGAAGGCGCGTTTGCATGGCCCAGGCGATCCAAGCTGCCAGCAGGATCAGGCCAGCTACTATGACGGCATTCGATCTGATAGCACGATCTGCCCGGAGCGACTGATTCACACGTTGAAAGCTGTGAGGCATGCGCAGAAGGATTCCCCCTAAATGAAAGTGGCTGTCCGCGGGTAAGGCGAACAGCCACTTTAATAAAAATTCAGTTTTTAACAAAACTTTTTAACAAAACTTTTTAACAAAACGAGATGTTGCGGAGACGACTAGGAACCCCAGGCTGCTCGTCCGGCTTTCAGTTTGCTCTTGATTTTCATTCGCTTGAACCTCCCTTCCGAGTGTTGAATTCCTCCTGGTGGGCAGGAACTCGGCTTATGTTAGCAGAACTTAATAGGAGGCAAAGCGCAGCACGCTGGCCCCCCTGTGAGAGGAATCCAAAAACAAAGTGGCTGTTTGCCGATAAGACGAACAGCCACTTTGGTAGAGCTCTAAGACCGACAGGCCTTAAAGAGTATTATGCCCCCCACTCGTGTCGACCGGCTTTCACTTTGCTCTTGATTTTCATTGCTGACCCTCCTTTCTAAGGGTAAAGAGTTCTTGCTGGCAGGCAAGAACTCTGATTTGGCAGTTTGCCCCTCACACTTGCTTAGATTACGGCGGTAATAAGGTGGTGCTTCTCTTATACCGAAGTCAGATGCCCTAGGAAAGGGTTTCTCTCAGGTAACGCGATAGGATTATTCCTGTCTTCCCGGCCCAGGTGGTAGGAGACTGTTCTCTTGACGCGACTTGAAAGACATGGCGCCGCCGTCGTATCATTTCGCCCAGTGGGCACAGTCACAGGCCGTCTAGACGAGCCGTCGGGAACGGCGCAATCCAACGTCTTTGAGCCGGCGCGCAGGGCCTTGCTCCTGTTCGGCGCCGTAATCGCTTTCATCTCCGCGGGCCTGCTGGTTTACTCGCAAACTATGGCCTTCGTGTGGGACGAAGGGTTCCACATTCTGGCGGCACAGTTGATTGACCGGGGCAAAGTACCGTATATCGATTTCTGCTTCCCGCAAACGCCGCTGAATGCCTATTGGAATGCGGCCTGGATGGCCGTTTTCGGAGAATCGTGGCATGTCACACATGCGCTGGCGGCGCTGGCGGCCTCGGCTGCGGTCTTTCTGATTGCCGAATACGTGTTCCGGCGCTTTCCGGTCCCACGCTGGCGTCTTGCGTCCGCCATCGTGGTGGCGTTTTTCGTGGGTCTGAATACCACTGTTTTTCAGTTCGGCACCATTACGCAGGCATACGGCATTGGTCTGCTGCTGACGGTGGCGGCCTTTCGAGTTGCTATCACAGCCGTCGACCGGAAGGGTTTGTTGCTGCCCTTCTCGACAGGTCTGTTGGCGGGAACAGCCGCGGGGTGTTCTCTTCTGACGGCTCCCATGACGCCTGTTCTGGTGCTATGGATGTTCGTTTGTAACCGGGCTGGCCATCGATGGGCGAAGTTCGCTGCTTCGCTGGCCGGTGCTGCCCTACCGTTCGCTCCTGTTCTATGGCTGTTCGCAAAAGCGCCTCGCCAGGTTTTTTTTAATATCGTTCAATACCAAGCCATCTTCCGGCGCGTGAAGTGGAACGGCGCCACGCCGCACGATGTGGACGTGCTAAGTGCCTGGCTGGTGGATGCGCAAAGCCTTCTGCTGGGCTTGTTGGCAGTAGCGGGCGTCGTGTTTATCAGCCGGGCCAGCAACTGGGATCGAGCGCGACGCCGGGAATTCTATCTCTGTGCCTGGCTGGCTGGGGCTTCCACGCTGTATATTGCGACGGCTCATCCTACGTTCCAGCGCTACTTCATCTTTGTAATCCCGTTTGCCGGTGTGCTGGCGTCCGCAGGGCTCTATTGGGCCGGCTCGCGATTACACAGCCCGCATCATCCGCTGTGGCCGTCACTGATTGTCAGCGCACTGATCGCCCTGTCACTGGGGCGAGCCCTGTTTGACGATCGCGACTCGACGACGTGGAAAGACTACCAGGAGATATCGAAAAAAATCGATGAAGTAACGCCTCGTGGCGGTTTGGTCTATGCGGACGAACTGGTCTACTTCTTGACCCGGCGGCCGCCTCCTCCCGGTATGGAGTTTTCGTATTCGCACAAGCTCGAATTACCGCCGGCCCAGGAGGCGCTCTATCACTTGGTATCCGAATCGGAACTGAACGCGCAAGTGAAGGCAGGCAAGTACGCCACCGTTCAAAGCTGTAATGACGACCGCATCGACGCGCTGAAGCTCCCGGACCTTTTCCCGAACAAAACCGACATAAAGGACTGCAGCATCTTTTGGGGAAAAATGAAGACGGCCGCAGCGGACGCGGCGGAGAAAACGCCGTCGAAATAAGGTTTGTGCGGCGGTCCCGTTAGTGCGTCATGGCGTAAACGATGTAGTTGACGCCGATACGAACGCCGAGCGCCGAATATTTTTCCGGATACTTCGGCTCGTCCGCCCACTCCCAGGAATCGCCGATATCGGAGTTGAATGAAATGGCGATCATCACGCGGCCCTTGTCGTCGTAGATGCCGCGCCAGCGGGCCACATAGCCATCGGCTTTGTGCCCTTCACCAAGATGGCTAGCGCCGACGATCTGATAGCGTTCATCAAGGTCGTACACCGTATGGAAGATGGGATCGGTATCGGGAATGTTGACGATCTGCCGGTCTGGGAAGACGCGCTTCATACTCTCCTCGAAGACCTGCCACTCCACGGTTCCGTGAAAATCGTCGGCCATGAAGAAGCCGCCGCGCAGTAGGTAATCGCGCAACTTGGCCGCTTGGGCATTCGTGATGCCCCACTCACCTACCTGCACGGCGTAAAGCCACGGCCAGTTGTACACCTGGTCGCTATCGTCGAGGCTGACCGTCTGTTCGACGGAGCGTACTTGAACGCGCGTGAGGCGCCGAACGGCCTCAGAGAAGTGCCTGTCGGCGCGGGGAAAATCCTGCGTCCAGAGTGAGCTGCCGGCTTGCCATTCGGGGTTGTCACGGCCCGCGTAGCCGTTATTCCAGCCCGGCGGGTACATCAAGCGGGCAAATGTCCACTCAGTTTCGTCTTGATAATCCGGCGGCAGCGGGATGGAGCCCATGCGGTACTCAATGCCCGGCAGTTCCCGAAAGCTATGTGGAAGCGTGCGGTCCAATGCGTACGCGGTGCCTAAAAATACTGCTGCGCACGCCCAGATGCATTGGACTTTACAGCCCCAGATCCATTGCGCTTTCCGGATCGGCATCCGCACTCTCTCGGCTCTGAGCATAGCATCGGGACCAGAGTCCACCACGGTCTTAAAAGAAGCGAGGCGGAATCCCCATCCCACCTCGCATAGCCAGCTCCAAAATTGTTCCGCGGCCTAACGGCGCCAGTAGCCGTTGTAATACCGGTGGCCGTAGTAGCGCGGCGCGACCCAAAAGGCTCCCGCGTACGGGCGCGGCGCCCAATAGCCGGGACGCCAGTTGTAGCGCGGCCCTTCCGGATAGTAAGATCCGCCGACCCAGCCATAGCCGGGTCCCGGGTATGCAGGTTGGTATGCACATGGATATGCAGGTGCATAATAGCCGGCGACTGGGGGAGGCGGAGGAGGTGGGGCATAGTAGCCATATCCAGGTCCGTATCCGTATCCGCCGCCGATTCCGACGCCGAAGAAGACATGTGTACCCGCGAATAGCGAACTTCCCGCGAGCAGCATGAGTGCCAGTAATTTTGTTTTCATGATTCGAACTCCTTCCCAAACTGTGTCCGTCTGTAAGCGGTTCACCCTCTCTTATGCAACTGGCATGCCATGTACAAGTGTTTGATTTTGCTGGGCGGCTTCGTGCTGTAACGGGCTCTTGTGCACCGCCGCTGGTGGTTTTCGGCCAACAGCGCGGGCCTAAGAGCGCCCAGCGTGGGACAGGATTTCCTCGACGGCCAGGACAACTTTTGCGCAACTTGCGGCAGGACTCTCCAGGTCGGTTCTGCACTCCACATCCGGCTTGACCGGATACTCGTAAGGGTCTGAGATGCCAGTGAAGTTTTGCAGCAAACCGGCTCGCGCCTTCCGATAGAGGCCTTTGGGGTCGCGCCGTTCGCACACATCAAGGGGAGCATTCACAAATACTTCAATGAAGCATTCGTGACGGCGCCGGATTTGATCGCGGATCTCGCGATAGGGTGAGATCGCGGCCACCAGCACGATGATCTCGTGCCGGGCCAGCAAGCCTGCAACGAAGCTGATCCGCTGAAGATTTTCACAGCGGTCTTCTCGCGAAAAACGGAGATCTCTGCAGAGCTTTGTGCGGACGATATCTCCATCCAACAGCTCAACTCCTGGACGATGCTTCCATAACTCTCTTGCCACTCCACGGGCGATCGTCGACTTTCCCGCGCCGCTGAGCCCGGTGAACCAAACGACAGGAACCAATCTGTTTCTCCTCTGACAAACGTAGGGAAAAATATCTTCCGCCGTGAACCGCCGCCCGAATCATCCCGTCTGATAATGAGCAGCGTTCGTGTTGCCGGAAGCGTTTAGACCCTTGTTTTCTACAACTCATTTAAAGCGTGCCTCTGACGTCTGGTATCCCCTTCCTTCAGGTGCTCCGGCAGACGTGGCCGCTCACATCGATGGCTTGTTCGAAGATGAAATCCGCGGTTGGGTGGTCGATGTGGAGCAACCTGACCGAATCTTACAAGTCTGTATTCGTATAAACGATTTATTCGCCGGAAAGATTACCGCCTGTCAGTACCGTGGGGACTTGGCACCCTTCTTCGGGTCGCGAGGGCTCCATGGCTTCGCCTTTCGGGTACCTGATATGTTCTTTGAGCACGCGACCTGGTCTCTAGAGGTTTTGCTTGAAGACGGGCGGTACCTTCCTCCCAGGCCACTGCAGATTGAGGATCCATCTGGCGTCAGACGCATCGATAAGCCGCTGCGTTTCCCCTGCCTGCTCTTTATCCATATCCCGAAAACTGCCGGTACAGCTCTGCGCGGCGCCTTGATGCAACGAACGGGTTTGTCCAGGCACCTGCTGCTTTACCCGGATGCGCCCGGCTTCCGCGGCGAATACCTCTTCTACCTCACGGAGTCGCAACTATCGAATCTAGAGTGCGTGTATGGTCACTTCGGCTTCCGGACGCACCGCTTTATGCCGCAACGTTGTGAATATGCCACCGTTTTGCGTGAGCCCGTAGCGCGCGAACCATATCTCACTTTTTTCAACTCAGGCGCGCAGCGGAGGCCGCCAGCCATCCGGCGGTTTCCTCAACCGCCGAAGAGTTCTTCTCCCACGTAACCGATACCGGTTTCGATAACCTGATGACCCGCCTTGTTTCGGGAGAAACGGCAGACGTCCTGCCGTTTGGCGCCGTCACCGACTCAGTGTTCCAGCATGCCGTTGACAATCTGCATACTTGGTTCTGTTATGCAGGGCTGCAAGATCACATGGATGAGGTGCAAGGGCAGCTCGCCGGGCGCCTCGGTCTGCCGCTCAAGAGCGTGGAACCGGAAAATGTCGGTGACCCTCGAGGCACTCACTCCATTTCGACCGCGACGCTCCGCGCGATAAGGGAGCGGAATGAGTACGACATACGGCTGTACGAATACGTAAGGAAACACTTTTGGATCAGTGGCCATAAGGCTGGGTACGGCCGCTCAGTACTAAGTAATCTAGTGCAATTACCTTCGAAGAGACTCGTCAAATGCGGGGCGGCGTTGTAATGACGATGGCTTTTGCCGGCGGGTCGGAGATGCCGTGATAGGAGTGCGGCTCAGAGGCATCGAAGTAAACGCTGTCTCCGGTCGCAAGGGTGTGATTCTCCGACTGATATTTGATCGAAACACTGCCGCTTACGACGTGCAGGAACTCGGCCCCGTCATGCGAGTGCTGGCGGGTGTCGCTCGACTCACCGCTGGGGAATTCGGCCAGGTAGGCGGATAGAGCCCGCTCGACGGTACCAAAGGAGAGGACCTCGAAATAGTAGCCGGGGACGGGGCTATCGGGCTGCTCCGGGAAGCGCATACGCTCTTCCGCCCGAACCACGGAGAAGACGCGCTTAGGGCGTTTATCGTTGAAAAAGAACTCCAGCCCAACATCGAAGACCAGCGCAATGCGGGCCAGCGTAGGGAGCGTTGGAATGAGCTTGCCGTTCTCCAGTTGAGAGAGCATGGAAGCGGACAGCCCAGTATGTTTTCCGAGGTCTACGAGGGCGATTTTTTTCCTGAGCCTGAGCTGCCGCAACTTCTGCCCGATGTCGTAACTTACCAGTAGTCTTCATAGTATGTCTTCCGTATTTTCAGTCTCTCTCAAAGTCCCTTTATTATCAGCAACAATATCGCTCGATTTTTGTGTCTCGCTGAAATCTGTTTTAGCGAAGCCCATCGGGAGGCTTTCCGGAGACATAAAGTCGTTCATAGAGGCTTAATCTATGGATTCTGTGGGCCCAGGCCGGATGCAAAACCCTCTTTACCGGGAGGCAAGCGACGACGATCTGGTGAATATGTGCCGTGGCGGAGATCAAGCCGCCTTTGATGAGCTGATGAAGCGGTACCGGACTCCGGCGTTAAAGGTGGCTGTGTCCATCGTGAGAGACAAAGAGGACGCTGAGGACGAGGTGCAGAATGCGTTCTGGAAAGCTTATGAACATATCGGCCAGTTTCATCAGGACGCAAAGTTTTCTACGTGGCTCACGCGCATTGTTGTGAATCAGTGCCTGATGCGGCTGCGGCGTGCGCGGCGTGCGAAATTTGCCTTCATTGACGATGCCCAGGGAGGCGATACAGCGGTCGCGGTAGAGCTGCGGGACGAGAGGCAGACGCCCGAGCAGATTCTGGGACAATCGGAGATAGGGGCTGTGCTGCAGTACGAGATTCGGCGAACTCCCCCCCTGCTGAGAAGCGTTTTTCTACTGCGCGACGTGCAGCAGTTGCCAATGCCGCAAGTGGCAGATTTGTTGGGAATCTCCGTGGCTGCCGCCAAGAGCCGGTTGCTGCGCGCGCGAGCAGAACTGCGGAGCCGTATGCGGCGGCATTACGGCGACATTGGTCCGGCCACGTTGATGGTGTGAGCGCAAGGAAAGCTCGACCGCTATCGCGCCGACACATACTTGAAACATGGCCGTCATGACAGTGTGACGGCAATGCGCGTACCTTACTAAGTGCACTCTTTCTAAGGACTCCATCTAAAACATGAACAAGACATCTTTACTCTGCGCCGCCCTGGCGATCTCTGCTTGTATCGGGCAGGCGGCGACGATTACAGTCGCTTCGCCCAACGACAACAACTATGCCGGCCACAGTCTTTCTCCACGCTTCGGCACGTACATCAATTTTGACAACCTGACGCCGTTCAGCCAAGTGGCGACTAACGCTTACGCCTCCGTAGGCGTGCAGTCGATCTCCAGCACCAGCGCTGGAAATCCGCTGTTCGCGTATCCCTACAGTTCACAAACCGCGCCGAATTACATCAGCACTGCAAGCGGTGTGACAGGCGGGATTACCATCACTCTGAATAACCTGGTGAACATTATTGGGATTGGCGTTCTAGAGAGTGATGGATTGCCGGACACGCTGCAGGTGCTAGGCGCAACCGGGAATGTGTTGGGCAGCTTTACCGAGACCGTTCCGATGAACGGCAGCACGCCTTTCAATGCGTATTACGTTTTGCAAGATACCAACCAGGACATCAAGTCTCTGGTGATCAGTTCAGCGGCTGGGAATTTCGGCGTGGATGATCTGCAATTTGCTCCGGAACCCTTGAATTTGACGCTTATCGCAGGCGGCCTAGTGTTTCTTGGGCTGGCAGGAATGCGGAAGAGTAAGTCAAATCCCCAGGCATAAGTCAATAGACATTGCATTACTTCGGGTGCGTGGCATCGCAAGGTGTCCCGCACCCCATTTCATTTGAACTTATAAGCCTGAGTAGATATCTTCCTAGTCACGGGACCTAGCTGTGAGACTTGCGTAAAACACCTGCACTTCATCTAGGTGTAACTTACTTACCATACTCTAACGAAGGCTGCTCCACGACGGAGTATGCCAGTTGATATCAGCTTTGAGGGATTAATGCGAGCCTTTCTTTCAGTGTCGTTAGTATCTGTGCTGGTGTCGGGTCTGATGATAGACCCGCAATCGGCGAGCGCCCGGCAGGGAGCCGGCACGCCGAACACGCCGATTCAGCACATTGTGATTATCTTTGGCGAGAACATATCGTTCGATCACTACTTTGCAACTTACCCGAGTGCCGTGAATCCGCCCGGCGAACCGGCCTTCCACGCAGCCGCCACTACACCGACGGTAAACGGACTGAGCGGGGCGTTGCTGACCAACAATCCCAACCTGCTGAACCCAGCCAATGGCGCGGGCGCTTCGAACCCGTTTCGCCTGGACCGGTCGCAGGCCTTGACCGCTGACCAGAACCATGCGTATATGGCCGAGCAGCAAGCCTATGACAATGGGCTTATGGATCTGTTCCCCGTGAGGACGGGCAGTGCGGGTAACACGCCGGGCTACTACCCCCCGGTGATCAACACCAAAGGGTTGGTGATGGGCTACTTTGACGGCAACACGGTCACTGGACTGTGGAATTATGCCCAGCGCTTTGCCATGAACGACAACTCGTTCTCTACCCAGTTCGGCCCCTCTACGCCGGGCGCAATCAACCTGATCTCTGGACAGACGAACGGCATTACGATTGCCACAAACTTGCCTAATTCTGCGATCGTGAGCGATGGCAATGGCGGGTTGAGTCTTATCAACGATGACGACCCATATGCGGATGTCTGCTCCACGTCAACGGGGACCACGGTGCAGTTCGGCGGAACGAACGTGGGTGATTTACTGAATCAGGCTGGCGTGTCCTGGGGCTGGTTCGAAGGCGGATTCGACCTGACCGCGACCAACCCGAATGGCACCACGGGTTGTAATCGCAGTACGGTTTCTCCCATCACCGGGTTGAGTACGAGGGATTATATTCCCCACCATCAACCTTTCCAGTATTATGCTTCGACAGGGAACCTGGCACATACCCGGCCCACCTCCGTAAGTGCGATCGGCAAGCAGGGTGATGCGGCGAACCATCAATACGACATCAACGACTTCTACAAGGCCGTGCAGGCAGGGAACTTCCCGGCAGTTTCCTATTTAAAGGCGCCTGCCTATCAAGATGCGCATCCTGGCTACTCCAATCCTCTAGATGAGCAAGCCTTTGTGGTTCACGTGACGAACTTTCTGCAACAGCAGGGTGTGTGGGCGAACACCGCGGTGGTGGTTGCTTACGACGATTCAGACGGCTGGTATGACCACCAGATCGCACCGATCGTCAACACTTCCGCTTCGACCGCAGATGCCTTGACGGGCACCAGCTGCGGCAACGGCGCGACTGCGCTTCCAGGCGTGAATCCCGCAACAACACACGCGCAGGGCCGCTGTGGCTACGGAACTCGGATGCCGCTACTGGTGATGTCGCCTTACGCCAAGCCGAATTTCGTGGACCACACCGTGACGGACCAAACGTCAGTTCTTCGCTTTATTGAGGACAACTGGCTGGGTGGTCAGCGGATTGGACAGGGCTCGTTTGACTCTTATGCCAACTCGCTTACCACGATGTTCAACTTCAACCAGATATCGAACCCGGGCTTGACATTGTCGGAGACAACGGGATTGGTGCAGTAAATAAGTTGTAAGATCAATTAGTTAGTGCTGAAGGCGGGAGAAGCATCTTCTCCCGCCTTTGTTATTGAAGGCGAGGAAAATTCCCATTACACGAAGAGACTTTTTTGAGAGTAGCGCCGTAGCAGCGGCCGCGATGATGCAATTGCCGCATCATATGCCGAAGTTGGCGCCTGTTCCCAAGCTAATTGATCCAGCGAAGCTGGCGGCCTACGTGGATCCGCTACCAATAATTGAAATCGCCCGGAGCATTGGCACTCGCACTAGTCCGGCAAGCGCTTCCGGCAAGCTGCCCCTGTATCGAATCCCTTTACAGGAGATTGAGAGGAAGGTTCATCGCGATGTCGCTGCGACGCGCTTTTGGGCGTTCGGTTCGGGCGTCCCCGGGCCGACCATCGAAACACGCAGCGGAGAAGGAGTGCTGGTGGATTGGCCGAATGAGCTGCCCGCGAAACACTTCCTTCCCATCGATCACACCGTGATGGGGGCCGAGGCCGGCAAGCCCGAGGCGCGGAGCGTGGTGCATCTTCACGGCGGTAAGGCGCCTCCCACTAGCGATGGCTACCCGGAGAACTGGTACGCGCCGGGAAAGACCGCCACCTATCATTACCCGAACGATCAAGAGGCCGCCATGCTGTGGTATCACGACCACGCCATGGGAATAAACCGGCTGAACATGTACGCGGGAATGTTCGGGTTGTTCATTGTGCGGGACAAAGTAGAGGATTCGTTCGGCCTTCCCAAGGGCAGCTACGAAATTCCGCTGGTGATATTCGACCGCTTCTTCAGAGAGGACGGGCAACTCTACTATCCTGTCTCGCAACGTCCGGAAGCACCATGGGTCCCGGAGTGCTTTGGAAACACGATTCTGGTAAACGGGAAGTTGCTGCCTTACTTAGACGTAGAGCCGCGGCCCTACCGCTTCCGCCTGTTGAATGCATCGAATGCGCGCTTTTACTACCTGACCCTTTCCAGCCGCAAACCCTTCTCGCAGATCGGAACCGATCAAGGGTTCCTGGCCGCACCGGTGGACGTAAGCATGTTGACTATTGCACCGGCCGAGCGAGCAGATCTGATCATCGATTTTTCGAAACACGAAGGCGAGCAGATTGTGCTTCAGAATCAGACTTCCTCAGTGATGCAGTTTCGGGTGAGGCGGGGATCCAAGGGCGCCGTCGTGGCGTTGCCCAAGATTCTGCGGCCAGTGCCGAAGATGCTCGAAGCATCGGCTGTGAAGACGCGGGAACTCAGCCTGGAACAGCTCAACAACACCATCGGCGAGACAGACATCCATCTACTGAACGGCAAGCGGTGGCATGAGCCTGTGACGGAAAATCCAGTGATTGATACCACTGAGATCTGGTCGTTTGTAAATGTCACCGATGACGTACATCCCATTCACCTGCACCTAGTGCGCTTTCAGATCTTAGATCGCCGCGCATTTGATGTGACGGAGTATCTAGTTTCGAAGAAGGTGCGGTACGTAGCGGAGGCATTTCCAACGGAGGCGAATGAAGCCGGGTGGAAGGATACAGTGCGCGCGACGCCCGGCGCAGTGACGCGCATCATCGTCCGTTTCGAGGGATATACAGGCCGGTACGTATGGCATTGCCACATCCTGGAGCACGAAGACAACGAGATGATGCGGCCCTACGATATCCTTCCGGCGGAGAAGACCGCAGGCTAAGGGTGCGTTCAACCGAACAGCGGCCGCGAACAAGTGCGTTTATCTGCACCTCAGTTAATCGCGGCTATCTTGGTGAGTTGCCGGCGACGGTTGGCGAGTCACCGGTCTGATGATCGGAAATCTGGAAACGTAGGAATTCGTGAACGGCGTTTAAGGCGTCGGGATCAGTTGTGATGATTTGCACACGACCGCCCCTATCTGCTTTTTCGAATCGATAAGACACTGCCGCCTTGAGGCGCTGTAAGGTGAGCACGCCTGGCGGAACCTGGTCGTGAATGAGCATGGGCGCTCGAAAGTTGCCCTCCGCGAACATGTGCGCGATATGCGAGAGATGCATCTGAATTTGGTCACGAGTTGCAGTATCCCGTGGATCTTTGGCGTCCACTTCAATGGAACCTCCATTGGGGTACAGGCGGAAGTGATGGGTAGTCTTCTCGTGTGAGAACCCCATCTCGTGATCGCCTCGACTATTCATCTCCGCGTGGTGGTCGTGTCCCTGATCGGTCTGGCTTAAGCCGCGGCCGGTGTGGAAGCCGAGAGACACCGCCGCTAAAAGAAGTACGAAATGGCTCTTCATCGTTTAATTCCTTTCCGAGAGGGCGGTTGTAGTGAACTGGATAGCATTTCGAGAAGCCCTGCGCGTTCGCCTTCCGGAGTCTGGTCGAGTCGTTCATCCCAGATTGCGATCAGTTCCTCGACATGCTGACGTAGAAGCAGCAGCTCTTCAAGACGTTGATTGATCTCCGCCAACTTCGAGGCCGCCAAGGCACGAACTTGCTTACAAGGGGCGCCTCCGTGGTCCCGCACTCGCAAGATACGAACTAACTCGGCCAGACTGAATCCTACCGACAGGGCGCGGCGCAGCAGCTGTACTCGTTCAACAGCACTTGTGGGATAAAGCCGGTATCCTGCTTCCGTTCGCCTAGGACGGGCAAGCAGCCCGAGGCGCTCATAGTTCCGAAGTGTGTCCGTGCTCACACCTGTCAGCTTCGCGAGTTCACCCGATCTCAGTGCTCTTCCAGATCCCTCCACCCTCCGAGCATAGAATGCACCCTGGAATGGGTTCCAGGGTCAAGAAGAAAATGCAACCGGAAAGGAAATACTAGCAGTCGTGATTCGACGGCAGGACGTAAAGCGTACTTGCGTGCGCCCGATGTTAGGCAAGCTGCTTAGGTCAGCAATTCACGGTCGTCTGCTGACCTGAAGGCTTGAGTCACCGCTAGTGGGCAAGAGGCTTGTGGTATGTGCCCACTACAAAGTTCAGAGATGTAGGCCGCGTCTTCGGTTATTGCGGCTGCTTATCTTTGTCTTTGTTGCCGGTCAGGGCGTTCTTCACGCCTTTGGCAGCACTCTTGGCTGCGTGGCCAGTGCCTACGCCCATGGCCGCAACGCCGTGGCCAACGCCCTTGCCGAAGTCCTTACCGCCATCCACTACGTCGCCGTGCTTCAGATCATGTCCCAGCTCTTTTCCACCCTTCCCAATGTCCTTGCCGCCCTTGGCGTAGGACCTCTTGGTTTGCTCGCCGGACACTTTGAACTGAGTGCCGGCGCCACTATTCTTCACGCCCAGCGTGTCCAGCGTCTTTGGACCCAGACGTCCATCGGGCGCGATGTTTTGCGACTGCTGATACTTGCGGACAGCCGCGCGAGTCATGGGCCCATTCAGGCCATCGACTTCGCCGTCATACATGCCCTTGTCTTTTAAGGCCTGCTGAGCGTCGCGAACTGTAGTTGAGTTTTGCGCGAGAACCGGGACTGCCAGAAGGGAAATGGCTAACAACGAGCCAGCCAGAATAGTTCGCATTTGTGTTTTTCCTTGTAACCTTAGTCTTATCATCTTATCTGAAGTGTGGAGTCTTGAGTATTTGTAACAGGTTATTGTAGTCGTCAGTCCAGGGACGCAGGCCGGGGCGAGTGGCAATGGGCACGGCAAGCAGCTTCACGGCCGGGTTATCCAGAACGTTCTTATTGTTAGTAACAAGCACCCAATCGGCAGGCAAGATCAGATCGTCGTCATTCTGATGACTCCTGATGAGAATGGCTTCAAAACCGGCGCCCGCCGCGAGTTGCTGGACGATGGGTGCTAGATCCAGGAAGCCATTCGAAACATGAAATGCGATAACTCCTCCCGGCTTGAGATGTCTTTTATAGATGGCGAGGGCTTCCTGTGTGAGCAGGTGTACCGGGATGGCGTCGCCGGAGAAGGCGTCAAGAGCTAATACGTCAAATGGGGGCGAGGTATCCCGCTCAAGCGAGAGGCGCGCATCACCTTCTACCATCTGAATGTGTGCGCGGCTTTCGCGGAGATAGAAGAATAAGGACTGGGCGATATCAATGACCTGGCGATTTATTTCGTAGAAGCGGAACGTATCGCCTGCTTGCCCGTAGGCGGCCAGCGTGCCGGCGCCGAGACCAACCAGGCCGACGCGCTTAGGGCTTGGAATTCCTTCGCGCAGGACGATACCGATGCCTGAATCCGGGCCGTAGTAGGTTGTGGGTCGAGTGCGCTGAGGGGGCCAGAGAAACTGCGCGCCATGTTCGATGATGCCGTGAAACAGAGTACGAGTCTGTTGCGGGCCCGCGCGCGGGGATTGCACGACGCGCAGGGAACCGTAGAAGTTGCGCCGCAGGGAGAGCGCATCGGAATGGAACGCTTTCACGTTGGCGGCTAGCACGGCCAGCATCGACACAGTAGCCGCTATCCAGAGGAGCCGGACAGGCCAGGCGCCATCACCCCAGATGAGCAGAGCCGTAAGTGCGGCAGTAAGGACCAGCGCGACCGGAAGTTCGTAGATGGCGCTGAAGATGGAAGGAGCGATGAGGCCGACGAAGATGGCACCCGCCGCACCACCTGCCGCGATCAACAAATAAAAAGTGGTGAGATCCGCGGCGTGCGGCCGGAGCCGGTTCAACTCGCTGTGACAGAAGGTACAGCAGATAAACAGGCCGCCCAGAAAGACTGGCAAGCTGACCTGAAGCGCTTCGATTGAGTTTACGTTATAGATGCTGTAACCGAGTACTCCCAGCCCGAGGGCAAGCAGGCGCAGCCAGAGAGCGCGGCGGTAGATTTTTTCCGTACCGAAACTTACGATGAATGATAGTAAGTAGACAGCGAGCGGTAGTACCCAGAGAAGCGGCACGGCGGCCACGTCTTGATCGAGGTGATTCGTGACGGAAAGCAGCAGCATGGAGCTGCAGGCAGGGAGAGCGAACCAATAGATTTTGCGCCAGGGTGGAGTCCATTCAAAATCAGGCGCGGAGGCTGGCACAATGGCGGTTAGGCCTGCACTCCTCCAGGCGGACAGGGCGCACAGCGCGGCGAATAAGGCATAGACAGCTCTCCACGCCGTGATTTGTGCCGTGGCGCCGAGCGAAGGCTCGATCAGCAGCGGATACGCGAGCAGCGCGGATAACGAGGCGAAATTCGAGAGCGCAAAGAGGCGGTAAGGCGCCGGATAGCCGCTGCGTGCCAGCCAATGCTGCAGCAGCGGAGTGGTGGCGGCTAGAGCGATGAACGGCAGACCAATGTTTCCAGTGAGCAGGGCGAGAATTTGCCAGCTGGGATCGCCTGAGCTGAGCGGTTTCGAACTTTCAGACGGAGCGATGGGCGACAGAGCAAGCGAGCCGATCAGCAAAGCAATGTGGATGAAAGTTTGGCTGCGCGGAGAAGCCCAGCTAGTAATTAGCCGCGCATAAAGATAGCCGGCCAGCAGTGCCGTCTGGTAGAAAACGAGGCACGTGGACCAGACCGCGGCGGAACCACCGAACCACGGAAGAATCCGCTTGGCCATAAGTGGCTCTATCGAGAACAGCAGGAAGGCACTGATGAAGATAGTGCTTGCGAAGAGCGCGGCGTTGGCGTGCGCGGACCTGGCCGGGGGAACAGAAGCAAGCGGATTCGACAAACTTACAGGCTAGCCCACGAGTTTGCGTTGTTATACTGCGCACGCGGCGTCCTGGCCGCTGTCAGGAGTTACAGACTTATGTCCAGCTATCGGCATGGCCACATACCCGGCAAGAAAATGATTGTGACTGCGCAGCAGCACATACTGGAGCAGCAGCAGGCACATTTTCCAGACGCGGGTGGAACATTCTCCTGGTTGCTCTCGGGGTTCACGCTTGCGACCAAGATGATTGAGGCGAAGATCCGGCAGGCCGGGCTGCTGGACCTGCTGGGCAGCGCGGGCGAGACCAATGTGCAGGGCGAGACCCAGCAGAAGCTGGACGTCTACGCCAATCAGGCAATGCTGCATTGTCTGGGCGTGAGAGACTCGGTCGCGATTCTGGTTTCTGAAGAGAACGAAGAACCGGTGGTGTTTGACCGTGCCACGGAAACCGGCAAATACGTGATCTTTTTCGATCCGCTCGATGGGTCTTCGAACATTGACGTGAATGTGAGTGTAGGGACAATCTTCTCCATCTTTCGCCGTCCGCCAGGTGATGATCTGGATGCCGCGGTTCTGCAGGCCGGGCGTAAGCAAGTCGCAGCCGGTTACGTATTGTACGGATCGTCGACCATCATGGTGTATACTGCGGGCCGCGGCGTGTTTGGTTTTACGCTCGATCCGTCAGTGGGTGCTTTCGTTCTGAGTCACCAGAATATGCGCATGCCGGAACAGGGCGGCTTCTATTCTGTAAATGAAGCGCTGGCTCATACCTTCCCGGAGCCGTATCAGCAGTTCATAACAGCGCTGCGGATGGGAGGCTTGGGGCGCGGCTACAGTTCCAGGTATGTTGGGTCGTTAGTCTCTGACTTCCATCGCACCATGCTGAAGGGAGGCGTTTTTCTGTATCCGTCGACAAAGGAGTATCCGGGCGGAAAACTGCGGCTGTTGTATGAAGCCAATCCACTGGCGTTTATTGCGGAACAGGCTGGCGGGATGGCCACCAATGGCGAGCAATCTGTGCTCGATATCCAGCCTCAACAGATTCATCAACGAACGCCCCTTGTCATAGGCAGCAGAGTAGAAGTAGAGGAGTTTCTGCGGTTATATGCCGGCAAAACGCTGCACTCTAACTGAGCAGGATTGGCCCAAGGAGGATGGCGATTTACAAACGCGAAGGCGGCAACTCGGCGATGTCTACCCAGAAGTGCATCAGAGCCTGAATTTTCGCAAAGAACTGGTCCATGTCCATAGTTTTCGAGACAAAGGCATTGGCGCCGGCTTCGTAGGCGGGGCGTGGATTCGGAGAGCCACTTACAACGATAATCGGCAGAGATTTCAGCCGTGGGTTGCCTCGGATCCGCTTGATGAAATCTTCGTTCTCTCCGTTTCGAACACCCATGTCGGAGAGAACTAAGTCGAAAGCGGTCGTACGCAGGGCTTCCTCTGCCTTTTCGACCGTATCGGTCACAATCAAGTGACACGTGCTACCGGACTCCAGGAATGCTTCCTGAATGAGGTGGGCGTCGCCAGGGTTATCTTCTACAACAAGAATGTTGTAGGTGCGGGGACTTGCAGCCACGGGAATCCATCAACAATAGCACGAAAAAAGGTGACCTTTTCACCGGTTGCTATACTGCTCGCGACTCACTTGCCCCAACCCCACGGGAAGGCATATCTCAAGCAGGAGTTTACAATCCTTTGAAGCGCGTTGTTCCCCTGGTCCTGTTTCCGTTGTGCTTGCTTGCGCAGCAGCCGGTCCGCTACGAATTGCAGTTTCCAAACGCAGTGCATCACGAAGCCAAAGTGCGGGCGACTTTCACCGGGGTGAAAGGGCCCGTGTTGGAAGTAGTGATGAGCCGGTCCTCGCCGGGCCGCTATGCGCTGCATGAATTCGCCAAGAATGTGTATGACTTTCGAGCCTGGGATGGGCAGGGACGCGCTTTGGCGATTACTCGCCCGAACGCATCTGAATGGAATATTTCGGGCTATGTAGACACGGTGCTCATCGAATATACACTTTTTGGAAATAGGGCCGACGGCACGTATAACGGCATTGATGAAACGCACGCGCATCTGAATCTACCGGCCACGCTCGCCTGGGCACACGGGTATGAGAACACACCAGTTTCGCTGAAGTTCGACCTGCCCAAGAAAAGTAAATGGACCGTGGCGACGCAATTATTGCCGCATGAAGACGGCACGTGGTGGGCGCCCAATCTGGAGATGTTGATGGACAGCCCGGTAGAAATCAGCGAGCATCTCAACCTGGAATGGACACTGGAAAATGCCAGATTTCGTCTGGCCTTGCATCATCACGGCACGAAGGAAGAAGCGGCGGTCTACCGGCGCATGTGCGAGGCCGTGGTGATGGAGGAAGAAGGTGTTTTCGGTGGGCTGCCCAAGTATGACGGCGGCACTTACACGTTTCTGGTGGACTATTTGCCGTACGTTTCCCCGGATGGAATGGAACACCGCGACTCGACTGTGATCACCAGCACCAGCGATCTAAGAGAATCGGCGGAGCGCCTGATCGGGACGGTTTCGCATGAGTTCTTTCACTCCTGGAACGTCAGGCGCATTCGCCCGCGCTCGTTGCAGCCTTTTGATCTTGAGCGCGCGGATATGTCGGGTGAATTGTGGTTTGCCGAAGGATTCACCAACTACTATGGGCCGCTGACGCTGAAGCGCGCAGGCATCACAACGTTCGACGAGTTTGTGCGCGAGATGAGCGATGCCATCAATACAGTACTCACCGCGCCGGGAGCGACGGTGTTCGATGTTATCGATATGAGCAGGCTGGCGCCTTTTGCCGATGCCGCCACATCAATTGATCCGAATAACTTCGCGAACACGTTCATTTCTTATTACACATATGGGCAGGCACTCGCGTTCGGAATCGATTTGGCCATCCGGGAGCGCTTCCCAGGCAAGTCGCTGGATGATTGGATGAGAATGATGTGGCGGGAGCATCCTGATATTGAGAAGCCGTATACCTTGGACGATTTGGAGAACACGCTGGGGGAAGCGACGGGAAGCAACGAGTTCGCGACGGAAGTGTTTGAGCGCTTCATCTACGGAAAAGGGCCGATGGATTATGCCGGCTTAGTGGGCGCCGCCGGGCTGCAGCTGCGGAAGCGTAATCCCGGTGAAGCCTGGCTCGGTACGCAGAAGCTGGACTTTTCGGCTAACGGCGCGCAGATTATCACCAGCACCCGGCGCGGAAGCCCCGTTTACGAGGCGGGTCTCGACACCGGCGACCGCATCTTGCGATGGGACGGGAAGGTTTTGAAAAGCGCCGGAGATCTGGATAGTTGGCTCGCCAAGCGCAAGCCCGGCGACCGTGTGCGTCTGAAGGTGAATACGCGCAGGGGCGATGAAGATGTCACTCTGGTGCTGAAGGAGAACCCGGCCGTCGAGGTGGTGATGAATGAGCGAGTGGGAGAGCGCGTAACGCCGCCGATGGCGAGCTTTCGGAAGGCTTGGCTAGACTCAAAAGCCTTACATCCTTTACCGAAGATGGAAGCAATGCCGTGAAGATGCATCTGGGCGCGCTTCCTTGCGCAGCCTGTGGCGCCGGCATGCGGCGATCACGACGGGCGCTGGGGGAACGCCTGTATTATGCGGCAGCGTACCGTTGCGACCGCTGCCGCGAAAGAGTTCGCGCTTCCTATTTCGATTACCTGAGGGAAGCCAGATACGCCGCTTGCCCGAAGTGTGGTTGGTACGACCTGGTACTGCAAACCAGGCGTGACCGGATCGACAAATTGAACCGGAACCCGTTTCGACTGTTACAGTGGCTGTTCGGCGCGCCGCTTTATCGTTGCGCTCATTGCCGGTTGCAGTTCTATGATCTTCGCCGCTTACCGCGCCGGAAAGCACGGATCAAGGGCGCCGGCGCATAGAATGGTCGGGAGTGAAGAACGACTTTGAACGGCACTCGGACTGCTTATGAAAAGACGCGAATTTCTTACATCAACGATAGCTACTTCCACGTTAGCGCTGGACGTTTCGGCCAGCAATCTAGAAGCGCAGGGACAGCCTAAGCAAGGCGGTCGAGAGTATTACGAACTGCGTTGTTACCACATGCAATCGGGGTCGCAAACGAAGCTCACCGAGAAATATGTGGCGGATGCTTTGATTCCGGGACTGAACCGCTTGGGCATGAAGACGGTGGGCGCCTTCAACCTGTATCTGGGGCCGGAAACGCCGGCGTTGTACGTGCTCATTCCGGCTACCTCGCTCGACGCGCTTGTGAACGCGGAGTTCCAACTTTCGAACGACGACGAATATCGTAAAGCTGGAGAAGCGTTTCTCAAAGCTCCCGCGAAAGAACCGGCGTACACGCGTATGGAAAGCTCGCTGATGATTGCCTTCGAGGGTTGGCCGAAGCTCACTGTTCCGCCCGTGACCGCCGCTCACGGCTCGCGCGTCTTCCAGCTTCGAACCTATGAGAGCCCGGGAATGGAGGACCACCGGATCAAGGTGGAGATGTTCCACAAGGGCGAGTTCGACATTTTTCAGAAGGCCGGATTCTGGAACGTCTTCTTTGGAGACACTCTGATTGGCTCCAGATTGCCGAATCTGACTTACATGTTGAGCTTTCCCGACCTAGCCGAGCTCAATGCAAAATGGAAGGCGTTCCAGACCGATCCCGACTGGAAGAAACTAAGTGCAATGCCGGCGTATAGCTTCGAATCCATCGTAAGTAACATCACGAATCTGATTCTGAATCCGGCTTCTTACTCTCAGATCTAAAAGATGATCATCTCTACAGAGGTTCTGAGACATCACGTCGCCTATACGGCCTGGGCCTCGGCGCGCTTAATGGAATCGGCCTCCCAGTTGAGTGATGAGGAGTTGACGCGTGATTTCCATACCGCGGACCGGAACGTGGTAGGGACGCTCGCCCATATCTTTGGAGCGGACAGGGTGTGGCTAGCGCGTTTCAAAGGCATAGCGTCTCCGGCGTCGGCGACCGATGAAGACCGGAGCATAGCGGTTTTGAAAAGCGAGTGGCCTCTATTACACGCAAGCTGGGCAGAGTGGGTGGCGGGTTTAGCTCCGTCCGCCCGGTCTAATCCCACCGCCTTTTAGGCGGTCGGCTTTCAGCCGCCCGTTTCCTCCGAGAATAGGGAGGATGACGGAATACAGGCATAGCGGGCACGCGGTGTTCGACCTGA